>CENU01096764.1_pt1 | contig 29350 bp, 26 predicted proteins | sample 361331 | NCBI WGS metagenome assembly CENU01 (sample SAMEA2619766, study PRJEB7988) | marine metagenome | isolation source: saline water (ENVO:00002010), including | reverse complement strand
GGTTCATTTTTTACTACAATAAACCGATGTTGGCAAGCACGCAAGAAGGTCATCACGGTATCTGACATTCCCGCTGCTAAATCTACAATGAAATAGTCTAATTGCTCTTCAATTTCTGAAAAAGAATTTATTATGCCGGCTGTTTCCATTGGATTTAGAGCTACCATATGTTGTATTCCACTTGCTCCAGGCACCAACTTTACGCCCAATGGCCCTTCTACAATAATGTCTTGTAATGTCTTCTCCCCCGAGAGCACATGACTGAAGTTGAAAGGTGTGCGGCATCCCAATGCCAGTTGCGCGTTTGCGAGCCCCAGGTCTGCGTCGAATATCATCACTTTTCTACCGAGAGACGCAAGTGTGACAGCAAGGTTGACTGAAACTGTAGTCTTTCCTACGCCACCTTTTCCGCTTGCAATACCTATAATTTGGGTTGGCAAGGTCTTTAACATCCGATCAAATCTCCCCACAGATAGAACGCTCTGGTGATAGTGTATTCACGGCTTAAACGATAACAACTATAAGCAAGTATCATGGAACGGCATGTCCCTAAGGGTTTCGAGTGCATCCATCTTATCTACGTCATCTTCGTCTATCGGTTTAATCTAGTCAAACAAAATGAATGGGTAATTGCGTGAGAGTATGTTGAGCCAAGCCAATTCCAGAGATCGGTGTCGCTGCATCAATGATTGATGGTTCTGCGGAGGCTACGGATAAAGGAATTTGACTTACCATAAGCGCATTCATAATCGGCCACGGATACACCTGAGTTTCCAATCGGGAAACCATTACCGAGTGCCATTTAAGAGCGGCATTTTGTAGATGTCGTTTTAGAGAGGCTTCTGACGCATCTGCCGCCACCACAATATGCGATTTCGCATGAGGTATCAATTGTCCCAATGTATTGATGTTATTTTCTACGTCAACGCCAGGGGTATCAATAACTATCACTGCTCGGGATTGTAATTCTCCGAGAAGTTGCTCTAGCGTGTTTAAATTGTTTGCGCGAAAAGTGTCTACCCCAGCCTGTGTTCCAAGTAATTGAGACTGGTTCCATGCTCCAAAACGAGAGTCATTGTAACTTATCATAGCTACTTGTTGATCGCCATATTGCATTGCCATTTGTTTACACAGGCGTCCCGCCATTAAGCTCTTTCCTGCGCCGGAGCTTCCAGCAATGAGATGTATTCCTGACATATTTTCTAGTAGATCAATACTGCGTATACCGTCTCCGATGAATGCTGCAATTTCAGTAAGTGCACTAATCATATCGGAGTGTTTATTAATTATATCGGTCATGAGTGCCCGCAGTGATACAGGCATCCCCGTCTCGTTAAAGGCTTCCATCAGGGGACGCATTTCATCAGAAACAGCTAGCGTTCCGCTCCATGCATCCACTTGTTGAGACAACTTAAACTCCTTACGCATGTTGGCGAGTTCTTGTTTTACGATATCTACTATCTCGCGAGCTCGAAGATTTTGATTATCATCTCTGAATACATTTGAATTTGCTTCCTCTGAAAAATTGGGATTTATAGCCACACCCCGCTCAAAAGGACTTATTCTGTCTCCATTGGCAGCGGATGTTTTAGTTTCTTCAACCGCTGGAGGCTCTTTTGACACAGGCTGTCCAAATACATGAGCCTCGAGAACGGAATCAAACTTTGGAAGCTCCGAGGCTGCTTTTCGGGGTGTAGGCGTTATGCCAGTGTCATTAAGTGCATCCATCGCCTGATTTGCCAGATCAATGGCCACTATTAGCTCAGTCTGATTTTGAGCTTTCTTATTCGATACTACCATCGCATTTTCACCGTAAAGCTCGTACACTTTCTCCATTGCTTTGCGGGTGTCGTGCGCCAAAACTCTTTGCAATTCCATGTTACTTCCTCAACTCAATTGTTGTTTTCAACGTCCACTGTAGCGACCACTTTTACTGCTTGATCATCTGGAATTTCGCTGTAAGACAAGACTGTAAGATCAGGCAGCCTATGTCTAATAATTTTTGCCAACCAAGGGCGTATTCCGGGGGATACAACTAGTACTGCGGGATGCCCCTGATTTTCAACTTTCTGTGTGTTTTCTGCTAAAGCATTAAATAAACCTTCGGCAAGGTTTGGCTCTATAACTAAACCTTGGCCTTTGCTACTTTGTTGTAAAATATTGTGCAGCATCTGTTCCAGCGCGGGATTTAAAGTAATGACGGGAAGGCTAGTGTTAACATCTATTAACCCTTGAACAATCATTCGTCCAAGCCTTGGACGAACAGCAGCCGTCAAGTCGTCTGGGTCCTGCGTATTACCGCTTTCGCTGGATAGAACTTCAATGATGGTGCGCATATCTCGAACCGAGACTGATTCATCGAGGATATTTTGTAGAACTTTGGTGATGGTCGCGAGAGGGAGTTTGCCAGGAACCAAATCCTCTACCAGTTTGGGCGATCGCGCCGCTACTTTATCCAGAAGTTGCTGAGTTTCATCGTGGCTGAGTAATTCCGATGCGCTATTCCTTAACAGTGTATTGAGGTGAGTTGCAATTGCTGTGGCCGCATCCACTACTGTATACCCAAGAGTTCTAGCATAGTCACGTTGAGAGGGTTCGATCCAAACAGCATCAAGACCAAATGCTGGCTCTTTCGTAGGTATCCCCTCTAATCTTCCTAGCGCCTGACCAGGATTGATTGCCATCTCCCTTCCAACCTTAATATCGCCCTTACCTCGCACGACTCCATTCATCACGATATGATATACATCAGGTGGAAGATCTAAATTATCTCGGATCCGAATAGGTTGAACAAGAAAGCCTAATTCTGCGGAAAGCTTCTTACGAACTCCCTTCACTCGAGGTAGAAGTTGTCCTCCTGACTCTGTATTTACAAGGGGTATGAGCCCGTAACCTATATCAAGACCGACTAGGTCAACTTGATCTACATCATCCCAGTCGAGCTCCTCTGAAGGGCTTTTTTCTTCATTTGCTAAAGTTGCTTCATTTAATGCAGCTTGCTGTAAAGCAGTTTTCGACTGGCTTGCAAGCATAAATCCTAGTCCTGCAGCAATGGACCCAAGAGTTAAGAAGATAAAGTGTGGCATACCCGGCACCAAGCCCATGAGTATCAATATTCCAGCGGCCACATACAATGCTAAAGGGTTATTTAATTGACTTTTCGCCTGTTGAGTCATAGATTCAGACGTTGTAACTCTAGTAACAATTATTGCAGTAGCGAGCGATAACAGAAGCTGCGGTATTTGAGCTACTAAACCATCTCCAATAGTGAGGAGGACATATATTTTTCCAGCGTCAGAGAAAGAGAGATCATGTTGACTTATTCCAATTGTAAGACCACCTAAAATGTTTATTAAAAGAATTAGGAGGCCAGCTATGGCATCTCCTCTTACAAATTTGGACGCTCCATCCATAGAACCAAAAAAATCGGATTCCTGCGAAATAGTTTCGCGTCTTTTTTTAGCAGTTTCTTGATCTATAACTCCCGCGTTTAAATCAGCGTCAATAGCCATTTGCTTCCCTGGCAAAGCATCTAACGTGAAACGCGCTATGACTTCAGAGACTCGCCCCGCGCCTTTCGTTACAACAATAAAATTAATGATCATTAATATGGAAAAAATTATAAAACCAACTATGTAATTACCAGCGATTACAAAGTTGCCGAATGCCTCGATAACGTTACCAGCTGCATCTGGTCCCTCGTGACCTTTCATTAGAACTAGTCGGGTTGAGGCTACATTTAATCCAAGCCTGAGCATAGTTGCAATCAGCAAGATTGAGGGAAAAGCAGAGAAATCAAGAGGCGTGGAGCTATTAATTGCCACCATAATGATTATGAGGCCGATCATTATGTTAAACGTGAAAAGCACGTCCAATAAAAAAGGAGGTAAAGGGAGTATTAACATACATAGAATAAGAAGGACGAGCGCGGGAACTCCCAAACCAGAGAGTTCAAATTTCGACAGGTCCTGTCGTATGTTTGACAGTATAGCGGCAGCCATTATTACCTTTTCCAATAAAATCAGAGTCTTAAAAAAGACTTGAATAAAAATAAATGTGTCAAGTTAACTCAAAGCAATAACTGTGCCACAAAAAAATGCCGTAATTTCGTTAGTAATTATGCTTACTAGGAGCAGATTAATGTCGTTCTAAAGATTGACCCGTAACTGTCGATCTTTACACTAGAGCTCTTGCTGCGAGAATGCGTAAAAGCGCTTATCGGGTGAGAAAAAAAACCCATCAAAATTATCTATCGGGTGTAGTATGAGACAAAAATGTATAAATTTAATAAGTAGCGTCAGTCTGGGCATAATTACTTTTCTTTTTGCTGGGTGTACAACGACAACTACTGAATACTCTTCTGCTGTCATGCGCAGCATGGTTAGTGAGACGGAAAATATAATGGCTACTGGCTATGCAGTAATTAGCGTTCAGATGAATGATAATCCGGCACAACAGAGGCTACTGTCGATTCGAGCTTCCAAGTTAGATGCGTATCGCTCTTTGCTGGAGCAGGTTTATGGTCAATATCTTGACGTAAACACTACAGTAGGAGAAATGGTTGTGCAAAGCGATACCTTTAGGGCGAGAGTTCAGGGCGTAATTTATGGTGCGCAGCTTGTATCTATCACTCCGGTGGGTGATGATACATATACAGTGACTTTGTCTTTAAGTCGTTCTATAGTTGATGATTTGAGACATTTGTATATAGATCAAATGTCGCGTAACAATTCAGCAGCGGTTCGGAAAACAGCTCAAACTCCTTCTCAGATGGCACAATCAAAGCCAGTTAGCGTGAAAAGGGGAGTTTGATATTGGTGTGAATTGCGGTAGGAAGAGGACATGTTTCGTTTCACAAAAGTATTTTGGAATAAATGCGACTTCCCCACAGCTCTAACTCCCGTTAAGGTGGGTGCGGTAACTGCGGCACTTTTATTTTCTTGCAACACTTTGCCAGCACAAACATTTTCTGCCGAAGAAAAATTGGAGGCAATAAAACAAGCACTCGTTGACCTTGCAATGGAATCTGAGGTCACTTTGGGCAGTGCTGCATATATTGACGATCAAGGGGTTCTTCATGAATCCACCCTAATGTCAAGCAGCAATAATGTGCGTGGGGTTCGAGTGCTTTCTTACTTGGAAGAGGCAGGGATTCCAGTGGCGAGAGTAGAAGCCTCAATGTTATCCGACCGAACTTGCCCGGGAGCGCGTCCGGAACTGCGCCGCGAGGCAGTAGTGCGAGTTGAATACAGTGGCGACAATAAACGCTTAGGGGATCACTATCTCAGTGAGATTGCGGCACTTTCAGAAGATGTTGTGATCGGATCATTTAGGGCCTCATCGTCATGGACGGCGAGGCCCGAAGTTAGATTTGCTTCCAATTACGACAATCTTGTTTCTGGTGCTTCCAGCAACAAAGTACCATATCGATTCGACGTAAAGGTGAGCGATTATAATCCCGCGGCTAATAAAGGGCCGCACGAAATAATGGATGTCGTCAGAAGAGGTTTTGAGGCTAGCAAGTCTGCTGTTGAATTTTCTCTGGGCTTTGCTGAATGGTCGGGTGTTTCAGCGGGCGCTTGGTCTATTTTTCCCATTTTGAAAGATGGATTTGGAGGCGGTACTTACGGCCCCGATCCTACTAACGACCCCACCATACCAGCAAATCCATATTACCCTGGGGAGCGCGGGTCTGGACAGCAGGCCTTTAGGAAGTTCTTAGGGGCGTACAACCTGAGCAAGCTCCCTGAATATGCGCGTGACAACGCCCCATGGTCTGGGTCAAGAATTGATTTGGAATTTGAACTAGTAGATCGGCAGTTTGATACGCCAATGTGGCGCAAGACAGTTACGCTAAACTACCCACGATTGAAGAAAGGTTACGCTAAAACAGCAATTCCTCCTGAGTTCAAGCACCAGATTACTGTTGCGACGGAGCAGATGTTGTCTGAAGTTACTGAGTCCATGGCGTGCGTGGCACAATACTATCACCTTGAAAATGCGGATGGCGCCGATGGTACAGCGTCCATCAATGCCGGTTCACTCGCTGGAGTTACAGTTGGTGATCAGTTTTTGTTGAGCAGTGATCCAAATATTTTGAATGCCGCAGTTAATTCTTCGGCACTATCGACCTTAGCTCTTGCAAGGGTAGAGTCAGTAAGTCGTCACAGTGCTGTCTTGAGACATATAGCGGGTCCGCGTTGGACCAGCTCGCAGGCAAACGAAAATTTAGTGGCGCTTTATTTTTGAGTGCATACGGAGGGAAAAGATGAAATTTAAACTACCTATACTTAAAGTTACCGAGGGCTTTATGCCGGTCGTCTTGATTTCTTTATTATTTTCATCTGTCTCAACACTTGCTGAAAGTCCAGAAGAGGCTCTTGCTCAGCTAATCAAGGATGTTCGATTGATGACGCCGACACTCGCAGAGGCTTTTGCCGACGGTAGATACATTACCAAGAAAGGTGACACCCTAGATCGCATAATTGCAAACACTATGGTTGACAATCCGGTGAGAAAATCTATTTTACGTCAAGCTATAGTTCTCGCGAATCCCCATGCATTCAAACGTAAAAATCCCAATTGGATGTATGCCAATAAGCAATTAAAACTCCCCACGGCAGAAGACATCCATAACGTTGTGTTTACTAATTCAAGCGGTATTCTCAACGAAAAAAGGGCAGCTAGCGCAGAGCGAAAGTCTTGGGTTCAGTACCCATAAAGTAGTATGTGGAGCTCATTCAAAGATAAAAGTAGGCGAATTATTGTTGGAGTTAAGAGGGCTTTGAGGTGCTAGGTCCTGAGCAAGTCAATTTCGCAGTGAGGCCTACCCCTATTTTTCTTGAGGGCACCGTGTCTATTGATATAACCGAGGATGTTGCTCGCGACTTGTCTTTACGTGATGGGCAAATTGTGCGTGCGGTCGTAGGCATGCGAGGCGAAGAGATGCGGCTTTCTATCGGAAATAGAGAACTCGTAATAGGAAACAGAGACCTCGCTACTTTGATTGGCGAGCAATTAAAGACGGGAGACAAGATCGATCTCCGCGTTATAAACAACTCCACATCACTTCAACCGCTGGTATCCTCCGCGGCAGTATCGGCCCTAGCTACGCCGGGGTCTCGGTTGATGAGTCTGCTTTTCCGACCGCCGCAGGAGTCGAAATTAACACAATTGTTTTCTCCTCAGAGTTCCTTATTAAGTCTGCAACAGATTGCCGCGGGTGAAAATTCAAGCTGGTTAGCACAGCTAATCCAGAGTATGGCTAGGCTCTCGCCTGAGGCAGTAAAACGGGCACTTGTTGCATCCGGGTTGTTCACGGAAGCTCGGGTTGGTCGTCAGCTCCTTGTCCCTATGGACCTCAAGCAGATTTTAAAATCTATTTTGAGGGCACAACCGCCGCAATCGATAATCGCACGTGAATTGGAATCTGCGGTGGATGAGATTGAGAGCCGCCAAGTAGAGAGTCTACAGGCACAACAGAACCGCGCACTATCATATAGCTTTGTTTTGCCTTTTAACGATGCGAATCCGGTTCAGATTGAATTTCAGCGTGATTCTGGCGGCGAAAATGAGACAAACGCAGATTGGGTCATTAATCTTCACACAGATAGTTCCGTGTTGGGCGAGTTATGGCTTAAAACAACCTTAAAATCCTCGCTTCGTTTAGATATGGAGATGTGGGCGGCTCGTTTTGATATAGCCAAATTAGCTCGGTCTAGTTCCGGAGAGCTCCATCGACAGCTTGAGGAATTCGGGTTGGCTCTGGGTAAGATGACGGTTCATCATGCTCGCAGGCCCTTAGCGGGTTTAGATGGAGCTAAGCCTCTCAGTCCTGGTGGCGTTGTGGATGTAATTACATGACGTATAAGCCGGTGAAGAAAGCGGTAGCGATTGAATACGGTAAGAACCCAGTGCCTATGCTTACCGCTAAGGGCCAAGACGAACTTGCAGAAGCAATTATCGCTGAGGCGCAGCGTCAAGGGGTTCATATTGCTAAAGATCCACAACTCGTAGCTTTATTAAGTCAACTTGATTTAGAGGGAGAGATTCCTGAAAATCTTTATGTAGCAGTGGCTGTAATATTGTCTTGGGTATACTGGCTTAAAGGAATTGAACCGGAAAGTTACCGCAGAAAAAAATCAAATTAGTGAGCCAATTCTAGGCATTACCGACCGAGTTTTTGCGGCTGTTAGACCGAATTTTACCCAGCCTGTCATAAACTTCTACGCTGCTGAGGGGATCTGGTGTCTGGATGGTGTGTAAGGCGCCACGAATAGTTTCTAGCTTTCGGTTAATAAGTATCTCATTACGAATATGTAATTCCTTACACTCTTTCATCAAATCTATAACTTGCTGCCAAAGGGACACATTATCTGCTAAGGCATCCTTGCTGTTAGTGTACGATTTTATGCGTTCCAAAAGCTCTTCGCTTGCCAAAAAATCAAGGATTTCAAGCTTCTGGCTTTGAAGGGTTTCGAAAAGTTCTAGATTTTGGTCTTTGAGCGACTCGAATTCATTTGAGAGAACTGATTTAAGTGCGTTTGCTTTGTGTAAGGTCTGCGAGATGTACTCTGTTTCTGTACTCGGCATTATCTGCTAATACTTTCTTCAGTAAGACCAAAGCACTACACAGCCTTGGCCTTGGTTGACAGTGAGTTAGGTATTTCCGATCATCATTTCTATGGCGAGAAAATTTTCAGCTATCCTACGCTCGTTTAAAGGGTAGTTACCTTCTTTTAAAGCAGCTTTGATTGCATTTACCTTTGCCTCGTCAAATTCAGCAGTGGCTAATGCCTCTTCGGCTGCTTTGCTTAATATCAACTGATCTCCTTGATGAGTAACCGCTTCCTTTTTCTCCGCGGGAGTATCAAGGGCCTCGCTGGCCTTTTTCAGCTTTTCGGCTGCATCAGCGGCCGCTTTTAGCTGTGCTGCCGCTGATCCAACACTAGAAATTGTGCTTGCCATATCCTTAATCCTTTAAGGTACTTTAACCTAATTTTCCCTTTCATTGTACTAATATTCGGCACCTTGCCGCTTTTCTTTAATGAAAGTGGCATTTAATTGGCACAAATAGTAACGCGTTTTTAGAGCAGTTTAAAGACCGTTTGCGCTGCGAATCCCAGACACAACGGCCTTTACTTTTTCTCCGGACTCCGGATTCAGCAGAACTATTTGCTCCCCCAACTTGCCACTTTCCAATGCCTCCATTGATACGGTGATCAATAAGGACCCGCGACCAATACTCAAGTTTACAGTATCTCCTTTGTTTATTAAAGCTGCCACCCTAACGTCAGATTCGCGCAGTGGACTTCCTGCTTGGATTGTTCTTATCACCTCCAGGTGTTCGATACCTTTTGTTGAAAGCATAGCGTCAGGGAGCAAATCACCATAGTAGTCCTCCATTCGAGCATTCGAAGGAGACAATAATCGCCCTCTGGTTAAGGTTTCTTGAGCGACAAGAACTCGGCGGCGTTGCTTCAGATCTCTTTCTTGCAAAACATAACCTGCTGGCAAGCTCCGAGCGATCAGGGCGTTTTCAAGTAATCTCTCTGGGAACTTCTGAGCAGCAGATGCTCCGGCAACAGGACGCAAAGTGCGTACGTAGTCATCAGCCATAAGAGGTTCACCTGTAAGTTTGTCCTTTTTTAAAACATATACTTCGACGCTGCGTGATAAATGTTGAAGTCGAACTAGTTGACCGGTTAAAACTGATCTCTTGAGAATTTGATTTCTTATCGCATCAACATTTTTTATTAATCCAGAATTGTGCCCCACCCTGTTTTCATCGGCGAGTTCAATGTCTCCTTTTTGAATGCGGTGACCTTTTGGGAAGTCATCTTTGTATACGTAAAACATTTTTGCGCCTTCAATGGACACTCTAATAAACGCTTTCCAACCAATTTCTGAGCAATTGACACGAACTTGTTGAGTATCAGAAGAAAACGGAAAGCTGATGTCAAAATAAGTAGGACATTCTGGCACTATAAGGCGGCGATCGAGCGCAGCAACTTTAATATCTGCTGGATTAATGTTCTTTTCTTTTGCGACCCATTCTTTTATTTGAGTAATTAAGATTTTTTTTGATTGCGGAAGAGGCGTTTCATTTGAGCTGTATGCGAAATCGATCACCAAAATGATTTTAATAAATAACATCATGTTTATCGATAGCCTCGTCATATCACCAGTATGATCCTTAGTTTGTGGTGACGCAATACTGACATTCCGGCAATCATTAGCGGCAATGCTATGCCGGTAAAGCGGCACAGAGTTTTGCATTCAAAGGCTTTTTTTTAAATAAGTGTATGAAATAGATCGTATTCTTGGGCGGGTAAGTTTCAAAAGACAGTTGTTGGCACCAGATTTGCATCTGTATACATCAACAGAATTTCAACTTGCAATTTTGTAAGTAAATCGACAGATTTTGGTAAAACTTTAATGGAAAAGTTATGAAAGTGTTCGAATCGGCATTTAGATTACATGAGGCGGCGCTTCAGTTGCGTACCCAGCGGATGGAAGTGCTATCCAAGAATATAGCCAACGTTGACACTCCAAACTATAAGGCAAGGGATATTGATTTCGAACAAGCACTTAGGGAGACACTTGCAGACATTGAGCACAATTCGGTGGTTACAACGCACAAGGATCACCTTGGCGGAAAGCCTGATCGTGCTCAGGCAGCACTTAAATACAGCATTCCGTTTAACACCCCTCTCGACGGGAATACTGTGGAAATGAGCGTCGAGCAAGCAAAATACGGTAAAGCAGCTGCGAAGTATCAGGCAACGCTCAGATTTTTGGAAAGTGATATTGGCGGCTTTCGAAAAGCCTTAAGAGGAGAGTAGCAAATATGTCTATGGATAACATTCTCGGGATCGCTGCCACTGCTTTGAACGCTCAGATGGTCAGACTCAATTCAATTGCTTCAAATATGGCAAATGGCTCGACAGTGGGGTCTTCACCGCAGACAGCTTACAAGGCGAAACGTCCCGTATTTGAGGCCCTATTAAGGGAGGAGCAACTTACCCAAGGCGCTAAGTACCTAGGCGGAGTAAAAGTTGTCGGAATGGTCGATGATCCCGCAATTAATCGGAAAGTGCGAGATCCGGGTAATCCTAAAGCTGATGAAAACGGGTTCGTCTACGCGTCAAATGTTAATGAAGTGACTGAGATGGTTGAAATGATGGCTGCGGGAAGAAGTTATCAGAATAATGTGGAGGTTGTAAACACCACAAAGCAGCTTATGATGCGAACGCTTGAGCTAACCAAGGTATAAGAAATGACCTCACCTATTTCAGCGGCGTCCATACTTACAACTTCTCAGTATGAAGAAGAACAGCTCACTCGAGATACATCTCAAGACGATATGGGTCGCGATGCGTTTTTGAAGCTGTTCACAACACAACTAAACAATCAAGACCCATTGAATCCAATGGAAAACGAGGCTTTTGTGGCCCAATTAGCGCAATTTTCTACGCTTGAGGCCAATTACAGTATCAGAGATTCCATGGACGCAATGGTTGGGGGAATGCAAAGAGATCAGATGCTCGCAGGCGCAAACCTAGTCGGGAAGAGTGTAGCGGTAGAGGGCGGTTTTTTTAACGCGGAGGAAGGGGCAATTACCTCTGGAAGCATAGATTTGGAGAGTGGAGCGGATTCGGTGACGATGAGTGTCTATGATTCAGCTGGTGAGCTTGTATATCGTGAGACCACGGGAAATCGATTGCCCGGTAAGGTCGATTTAAATTGGAACGGTATGAATTTACAGGGACAGATGGCGCCAGGAGGCGATTATATCATGGCGGCAAGCGTGACGAGAAATGGAAAGTTAGAGTCAGTGCCGGTTACGACATTGGCAAAAGTTAGGAGCGTTAATTGGAATCCTGTTTTGCAGGAGATGGCGCTAGAAATTGGTGATGGGTCGCTTGTGTCGATGGCTGACGTAAAGCGGATCAGTATGTGATTTGGATAAGGTTGAGTAAACAGGAGACTGAAGAATGTCATTTTATACTTCATTAACGGGGTTGAACGCTGCGACTACCCAGCTGTCGGTTACGTCTAACAACATAGCCAACTCGGGGACAGGGGGGTTCAAGCGTTCTGAAGCAGACTTTGGTGACATATTTGCCACCTCACCACTGGAGAAATCTAGTTCGGTTATTGGACGTGGTGTGTCTTTAAAAGAGGTTAGTCAGGAGTTCAGTCAAGGTAATATTGAAAATTCTGCAAACGCTCTCGATTTAGCGATTGCGGGAGACGGTTTCTTTGCTCTAGAGTCTTCGGATGGTACGAAAGTTTATACCAGAAATGGCGCTTTCATGCTTAACGAGCAGAATCAGATGGTAAATAGTTCTGGTCAGGCTCTGCAGTCGTTGCCGGTAGATTCAACGAATAAGGCTGACTTTTCACAGGATCCAAGCGCGATGACAATTCCTCGGAAGACGGTTGCAGAATTTCAACCCACTACCGAGATCGAGTTGGGTTTGAATCTTCCCGCTCAAGTGACACCGATAACGGAGGCCTTTAATCCATCGAACCCTGACACATATCACAAGACAACTTCTTTGACGGTGTTTGGAACTTCAGGTTCCGCAAATCTAGCAACAATTTATTACGTGAAGACACAAACCGCAACTGCTGACGATCCATTCAATAAGTACCAGACTCATGTTTTTATCACTGATGACAACGGAGTAGCGCAGCCAATCGACACTGCTTTGATTCAGAAGGCCGAGAATGCTGGTGACCCGATGTATATCAATAAGTACGGTGAGATTAAGTCGCAAACTGAGTTGCAAGAGTTACAGCGAACAAGTACAGAGAGTGATAAATACCTCATTACGCAGGGTACACTTTACAAAAAATATTCATTTGATAATTTGGCAGAGCCAATTCCATCTAGTGCTGCAAGCATTGAACTTTCAGATATGGGTGGCACCGCGAACATAGACGCCTTAAATTTGACAAATGGTAGTGATGGTTTTGATTTCTCAGGATACTCGCGGGAGGAGCTGAAGGACCTTTTCGCAATGTCAATTGATGGTTCTGCCGACGTTAAAGTTGGTTTAGAGCATTTAGCAGGTAGCACCGTACCAAGGTCGGGTACCCAGATTGCCCAAGAGTTGGAAAATGTTTTAAACTCTCGGTTTGGAGATTCTGGACGTTTTGATTACACCAAGGAAGAGTCCCAAAAACTTCAGATTACGCGTTACACCAATGATGGTGATCTTGATGGGCAGTTTATTCTCAATACTACTGATATTATCCAAGATTACATGCGCACAGGCAAAGTTCCTCTCGCTGATGCTGATCTAGCTGCAACCGGCGGTACCTTTAGCCTCAATGATGGTACCAGCACAGTCCAGGTGACTTATAACGCTGGCGCAACACGAGCCAACATTTTTGCGGCTTTAACCGGAGATGCTGCCAATGCGGGTTCGGCTGCAGTTGCTGCCGGTCCTGTTTTAGCAGATTTACAGTTTACTATCACTGACAATGGAACCGATGGTCTAACAATGTTTTACGGAAACAACCAAATTGATCCCGAGAACCCAGCGACTCCGAAGTTGCCTGTCGCGACTAAGCCTATTTTCACTCTTGATCAAGAAGCGTATGTTGCAGCGGATGGTACAAATGTTGTAGCACAAACAATTGTTGTAAATTCACAGATGAATGATGCGCTCATGACTGCAGATGATGAGGGGGTTAACAGCAACTTTATACAGCCAGAAAACCTAGCGGTGGCATTTAATCAAAAATTGGCTCAGACTACTGGTTTTGAGGATGTAACGGTCTCTTGGGATTATGCAAGGGTCGGATGGAGAATTCAGCAGACGAGAGATGACGTTGGTCAGATTAACTTTTCTGCGGTAGGTGCTGTAAACGCAAATGTTGCCTCGGGCTATGATCCGGCGGATGCAACCGCAATAAATCCTTTATTCGGCGCTGGCGGTGGTACCGTACAGGCTACCTATGATCCAACTGGAACCTCAGGCGGTACTACAGCGTCAATTGTGGATACCGATCTTGCCGATACATTTATCAGCGTTGCTCCCCCGAAAGCTGCGTTAACTATTCCAGTGAAGGATCAAAGGTTTGGTATTAATGTGACTTATGCAGATAACAATTTTATTTTCTCCTCCGGCACGACTGGTGATACTTCGAGTATTTCTATCACAGATTTGTACCCCAACTCGAACCTTAGGGAAGATATTGACAAGGCGGCGTTAAACGTTTCACTCTTTGGCTTCGACACTGGAGACCAAGTTGTGGCTCCGAACGTGTCCTTGATTGAGAACAAGCCAGCCGAGCGGGGAATTGTATCTCAGCCTGCGAGCGTCACTGGAAACGTCATGGGCGTAGATGCCCGAAAGGCATTCCCCGTCAACGACGATAATAGAAGTTTGACTGTAATTATTGACGGTATTTCCAAGCAGATTCAGTTAGAAAAGGGATCCTATTCAATCGGGTTGTTTACGACTCACATGGAAGAGCAGATAAATTTAATGGCTGACTCTTTGGGACGTTCTGTATCGGGTATTAATGTGAGCTATAGCGAGGCAACGGGTGCGATTACCATAACCGGGTCCACGACCACTTCGGACTCCTTCATTCAGATTGCAGGTCATTCTGATTTTGGATTTGAGGGAGTAGATCCCGGATTTGGTTCATCTTCATCCTTCATTGAATTAGAGCCCGATATGTCAGGTACCAGTACATTGTATGTTAAGCAGAACGCAGAGGGAGAGTGGATCGAGACAACTGACGGCGGCGAATTTGAGGAAAACAATGTTCCATATTGGACACCGATATTCCTTGATCGTGGTGAGTTGACGTTCAGCACTGCCGGTACGATAGTATCCCCGAACTCGATGATTACGCTTAAGAGCGCGGACGTGATCGGGGGAACTGTTGACTTAGACTATCAGCGGAGCACTCAGTTTAATAGCCCATTCTCGGTGTTGAGTCAGACACAGAACGGGCGGCCAGAAGGCGATCTTGTGGGTGTGAGTATTGGTGATAACGGACTTGTAGAAGCAAGTTACTCTAACGGATCTCAAAAATCGCTAGGAAAAATTTTGATTGCAAACTTTGCAACTCCTAAGGGACTTCGTCAGATTGGTGATACTACTTTTTCACAGTCCTCAAAATCCGGAGATGCCATACTCAATGAGCCCGGGGCGGCTGGATACGGTACAATTCGTGCAGGCGCTAGGGAGAGGTCCAATGTTGATTTGACGTCCGAATTGGTAGATCTGATAACGGCTCAGCGGAACTTCCAGGCGAATGCTAAGGCGATTGAGACAAGTTCGTCGCTGACGCAAACTATCATTAATATTCGTGGTTAGGTCTTAGGACGATTGTAGGGCTGGGCGAGTTACGAGGAGTATGTAGCATTGGATAAGGCAGCATTTGTAGCACTTGCGTCGGTCATGGAGCAAGCCAAGGTTCGTGCATCGTTAACGAACTCGATGGCAAATGCTACAACAATTGGGTTTAAAGAGAGTTTTGAGGCAGCTACATCCGCAATAAAAGTTGAGGGTGTGGGTACGCCGCGTTTCGTTCCTTCCCTTGTTATGCAAGATGTGATTAAGCTTGACCCAGGAAGTGTAATAGAGACGGGTCGCGGTCTTGATATAGCGATGAATGATTATACGGTGTTGGGTATTCAGGCTGCAGATGGCACTATTGGATTTACGCGGCGTGGAGACCTCAGAGTTAACGGCAGTGGGTTGATAGAAAACATGGCCGGTCAGGTCGTGCTTGGAGAGGGTGGAACTATTACCGCTCCGGAAGGTCAACTGTTATCAGTGGCGCCTGATGGGAGGATATTTGCTACTTCCCCTACGGAACCAAATGTCCCTCCAGCAGAAGTTGGACAATTGTTATTACGCGATGCCAGTGAGATAACCCTGGTAAGGCGAGAAGATGGTCTTTTTACTCCAGCGAACGACAAAGGAGAGGACTTTGATTCAGGTCCTTTACCTGCGTCCGTTCGCGGTGGTGCGCTTGAGGGAAGTAATGTGAGTGTCATAGACTCTATGGTTAAGCTTATGGACTTCACGCGTCAGTTTGAGTTGCAGATTAAAATGATCAAGGAAATTCAGAGCATAGATAAGTCTGGATCATCTTTAATGAAGAATGCAGGTTAACTTATAGTTTTTTATTTTCGCTTCACAATCTCTTGTTCTAACTCTTGTTTCTTTGCACAGTCAGTACAATTTAAATCCATCCTACAAAAATATATGGTCTTAAAGAAGTGACGCAATACTGACATACCGGCAATAAACAGCGGCAACAAACTGCCGTAAAAGTGGCAGTACCTTTATATATTTTTTTTAGGGAATTTAAGTCACCTGCAATGCCCAGCATTCCGGCAATGGTGGCAGCAAAAGTGGCACTATGAAGGCATCTGGCATTGTTATTGCATGATAAGGGTAGGGTTCGATTTTTCGCTGTCTTCAGTGGGAAAATCGACAGTTGCGGCAGAAACTTTAAAGCTTTTTACGCAGCTTTTGAATAGCTGGTAACGAACTAATAAAGGAGAACATTAGTGGATCCTTCACTTTTTATAGCGAAGACAGGATTGCAAGCGCAGCAAACGCGCTTATCTGTGATTTCAAACAATTTGGCCAATGTTAATACAACTGGTTATAAAAAGGATAGAGCTGTCTTTGAGGATTTGCTGTATCAAAACGTTGCTCCTGCAGGCGGAATGGCGGACGCGCAGTCTGAAACACCAACTGGGTTAATGTTGGGAACCGGAACACGCGTAGTTGCTACCGAAAAGCTTCATGAACAGGGAAACATTATACAAACCGAGAATGCATTGGATGTCTCTATATCTGGAGATGGTTATTTCTCTATTCAGCAAGCCGATGGCACTCTTGCTTACACGCGCGATGGATCATTCAAAATTTCTGCGCAGGGTCAGCTTGTTACTGCTGGAGGTGAAATTTTGACACCCGCGATTACGCTTCCGCAGAATTCTGTGGGAGTCACCGTTGGCCGTGACGGGACTGTCACGGCAGAGATCGCCAACGGGGGTGGTGCAACTCAGGTGGGCCAAATACAGCTAAATCGCTTCATTAATAATGCTGGTTTATCCCCTATGGGACGCAACCTCTACCGAGAAACGACGGCGAGCGGCGCGCCTATTGTTGGAATTCCCGGTGCTGATGGAGCCGGTATGCTGATGCAAGGTAGCTTAGAAGCGTCTAACGTAAATGTTGTTGAAGAAATGGTGAACATGATCGAGGCGCAGAGGGCTTACGAGGTAAATTCAAAGGCAATTTCCGCAGCGGATGGAATGTTACGGTTCTTGAACAATAATCTGTAAGGAATCTTGTATGAGTCCAATTAAGTTTTTCTTTATTCCTTTGTGTGCTCTTTTAATTGGCGCCTGCGCAAGTAAACCGGCGCTAATGCCGACTGCAGAATTTGCGCCCATAATGCCAATCCCTGAGCCGAAAAATGAGCAGGTAACGGGAGCGATATACACCAGTGGCCGAGGATTGTTTGGGGACCTCAGGAGTTATCAACCCTCTAAGCTCAAGGTAGGAGATATTCTCACTGTTCTTCTTGACGAGTCCACACAAGCAGAGCGAACTAATGAGGTAAAAACTAGTCGGGAGACTGAGAACACGGTAATGAATCAGGCTCTAGTAAATAACGTTGCCGGAAAGCTTGGTATTGGACCTTCGTTATCTACAAATATAGGGCCCTCAGGCGGTTCAATAACGAGTGACGGATCTGGCTTAGCGGGGCAGGCTGCTCGATTAACTGGATCGATCTCTGCGATGGTCGTAGAGGTATTTTCCAATGGAAATTTAATGATTGTCGGTGAAAAGCAGTTGGCTTTAACTGAAGGTACGGAATTTATTCGCATTAAGGGAATCATCAGGCCCGCTGATATTCAACCGGATAATACGGTGCTCTCTACTCGAATTGCCAACGCTCAGATTGCATATAGAGGTACAGGAGAGCTTGCAAGTTCAACTAAAACCCCTTGGGGCACTAATATTTTATACGATTTATGGCCGTTCTAAATTTTTCGGAGTATTGAAAATGCGATTTAAAAGTTTCTTGGTTTTCTTGTTATTTAGTATACAAGGTATTGCTATTGCCGATCGCATCAAAGACCTTACTGATGTTGCTGGAGTTCGACCTAACCAATTACTTGGCTTTGGTCTCGTCGCAGGTTTGTCTGGTACGGGTGATGGTAAAGACCTTCTAATTACAGCCCAACAGCTGCGGACAACTTTATCTGGTTTGGGTGTGAGCGTGGATGGTCCGATCAGCGATTTTGATCTTGGAGAACAGCTCCAGACTTTGGCGGCTGCGAATGCGAACAAAGAACTTAAGGTAGAAAATGTCGCGGCTGTTATGGTGACATCGGAGCTTCCACCATTTGCGAAGCCAGGACAACGAGTAGATGTTAACGTCTCTGCAATTGGGATTGCTGCGTCCCTCAGAGGAGGCACTTTAATCCTTACAGAACTTAGGGGTGTAGATGGAGAAGTGTATGCTCTAGCACAGGGTCCGCTTACTGTGACCGGCATATCTGCTAACGCAGCAGGTGCGGAACTACAAATTGGTGTTCCGACCTCAGCTCGTATTCCTAATGGTGCTTTGGTAGAGAGAATGGTGCCCAATCCTTTTGAGGATTCAGAGCACATAGTTTTGAATATTAGGGAATCAGATTTTTCTACGTCTAATGCAATCTCCAATGCGATAAACGAAAATTTCGGTAGAGGCGTTGCGAGCCCTATTGATGGCGTCTCAATTGCTGTATTAGCTCCCAGAGATCGAGGCCAGCGTGTAGGATTTATGAGTATGATTGAAAACCTCGAAGTTACGCCAGGTGAGCCACCAGCACGCGTTGTAATTAACTCCCGCACGGGCACGGCGGTGATAAATCGTAGTGTGAGAGTCACAGCTGCAGCTGTAACTCACGGTACCATATCCGTCAGTATTTCCGCTACTAACGAAGTAAGTCAGCCAGGGGCATTAGCCGGAGGCAATACCGCTTTAAATCAGAATGCTGAAATCAAATTTGAAGAGGGCACAAACAAAATGGTTTTATTCCAGCCCGGTGTTGATTTGCGGGATGTAGTGGATGCAATTAACCAGACGGGAGCTTCACCATCTTCAATCATTGCCATTTTAGAGGCGTTGAAGACTTCAGGGAGTCTCAGGGCTGAGTTGGTGATCATATAAATGGAAAATTCGTTTGACACAAAGTTGTCCTCTCAGAGCCACCACGATTTCGCAGGATTAACGGAGTTACGCGCGCGCGCAAAAAACAAAGATGAGACCGCGGTAAAGGAAGTGGGCCAAAAATTTGAGGCGTTATTTATACAAATGATGTTGAAGTCATTCCGGGAGGCTAGTAAACCTCTCAAGAGTGATTTAATGGGGTCATCCGCGCAAGACACCTTTGAAGAAATGTATCACCAGGAACTTTCTCAGGTTATGTCTCAGAGGGGTTCACTGGGCGTGGCGCAATGGCTCACTGACACGATTCAGAAGCAAGGCGGTAAAAGCAAAGCTACGGATATTTATTCACATACGTCTGCGATGCCTATATTTGGCGAAAAATCGCGTGCATCGGTTCCTATTACATCGGACTTACCAACGATAAACTTAAAGACTGGAGATTATCGATAATGGTGGATCATTGGCTTAATCGGTTTTTGAAATATTGCCACAGGAGATCTATCTGTGAGTGATATGTTTTCAATTGGCGCCAACGCCATTCAGCTCTATAGGCACTCATTGACCACAGTGAGTAATAATATTGCCAATCTGAACACAGAGGGATATTCGCGGCAGGTTACCGATGTCTCAGAGTCCGCTCCGGTTGAAAAAGGCAATATATTTTTGGGCACTGGTGCACGTTTGGAGGGTGTGGTCAGAGCCTACGATGAATACACAGAGAGCAGTCTTCGCAATAGTAACAGTGATCTTGAGACTCAGCAGCCGCAAGTAAAATATGCAAATCGCATTATAGATCTTATGGGTTCTGACACTGCCGGTCTTACGAGTGCGCTAGATCAGTTCTTCGCAAGCGCAAGTGCATTAAGTACCGACCCTGCATCTACTACCCAACGTGGAGTTTTTCTCAGAGACGGTGATATTCTTGCGGCACGTTTTAGGGAGGTGTCTGGTGGTCTCTCCGACATTGAGGCAGAAACTCGGGCGGAAGTTAACCAACAAGTCGCGATAATGAACAGCCTAACCGAGCAGATGGTTCTGGTTAATAAACAGTTAGCTCGAAAAAGTAATGCTGCAAAACAGCCTCCAGGGCTCCTCGACACAAGGGACGCCCTTTTGCGTGATATGTCTGCTGTTACGCGAATTCACGTGACCGAGCAAACCAACGGAGAGGTTATGATTAACCTCGGAAGCAGCGGCGGTACAAAGTTGGTGAGTAATGGAAAGGCCACCCTATTAGCAGCTGAATTTTCTGATAGCAATCCTGCAAAGGTAGATCTCATAGCAAACCCCTACGGGGATGCGGAACCCACTAGTACTATAAGCAGTGGTACTCTGGGTGGGTTGATGAACCTGCGGAGTCAGACTTTGACGCCTGCGATAGAGAGTTTTGATCGTTTGGCCCAAATTTTTGTGCAAGAGGTTAATAAAATCCATGAAGCGGGCCTGGATGCCGAGGGTAACCGTGGCCAAAAGCTTTTTGTGATCGACACAGTCTTTGAGGTATCTGCTCCGACAATTGGAGGTGACGTCGATGTCGAGATTGAGGTCACAGACCCGGATGCGTTTCAGTATTCGCCATTTGAAATTCAGTATATGGCGACTGATAAAGTGTGGCGGATTACAGACGATTCCACTGGTGCAGTAGCATTTTCGCAACCCGGTCTCTCTGTTTTGCAACATGCCGGGATGAATATCACTTTCGATGGTCAGTTAAACAACGGAGACACTTTCTTTATCAATCCCAAGTCTCGACCAGCCGCCGGAATGCACTTAGGACTTTCAGATCCGATGACTGTAGCTGCGTCTGCGCTCATGCGTGTAGTGCCCAGCAACACAAACATTGGTGATGCGAAGGGTAGTGTAAGCTTTAGTCAAGATCTCGATTTTGAAGGATTTCAGTTTGGCAAAAGTGTTCGCGCTCTTATTAACAATCCTAATGCTGTTTCTGACAGCAATGTCACTGGTAATAGTATTCAGCCTGCGTACGTAATACCTCGCGGTGTGAGTGACGTCGCTCTTATGCTAGATGTCCCGCAGGATAGCAATATGCAATTTCAGGTGATCACAAGCGAAGGCGTTCATGTGCTCGGGCATCAGATTGACGCTGATACGCAGGCGGGGATGATGTCGCTTGATGAAGGTTTTCGCGCGAATAGTCAATACAGTAGCGCCTACCTGAATGGTGAAGGGGATGGCTCTTATCTTGGGATGAACATGACTTATGGGTTCTTGGCTGAGAGTAGTGAAAAAGAAAGCTTTCAAAACGATACCGATGGTACAGGTCTCGTAAAAGTTACGACCTCAGTTCCTGCGAGCGCATATACAGATAGAATTTCCCTTACCGAGAATACTTCAAATGCAAGTATAGATGTAATCGCTGCCAATTCTTTGAAATTGAATGGTCACTCTTTGGGAGCGTTGACGCTTGATGCCGGAACAAAAACTTCAGCAGCTGCTATGGCCAACTGGATTAATAGCTCGGTCGCTACCAGCAACGGCAATGTTGTACCTACGGAAGTTGTGGCCTCAGCCGCAGACCTAAATCTGCAGCTTTTAGTATCAATTAATGGTACAGAAATAAGTCATGGTGCCACCGCACCTTCTACTGTAAGTGACCTAGTTACCTTAATCAATGCTCAGTCAGCTGCGACTAAAGTGACTGCCTCTGAAACTCCGGGAGGAGGTATAAAGCTCACAAACGCCTCGGGTTTTGAGGGTCAGCCTATAAAACTGGGCAATCCCGATACTAGTTCAAACTTAAACGCGCTTGGCAACAAGAACAAGATTTTCACGAGTATCGGTGTAGCCGCAGTGGCTAGAAATGTGATTAACGCCAGTAAGGCAGAGCTTAACTTCGCTCAACAGATATCTATAAATGGAACAACCATCACCGGTAACTATCAAGCAAACCCCTCTGCAGAGGGGCTAGCCGACTTAATAAATGCGCATTCAGCCACTACGAAGGTTGTAGCCACTGCCTACAGCAACGGAAGTATCAGCATAACCAATGCGGCTGGCTTTGAGGGAGAAAACATAGAGCTGGGAAATCCGGTTGCGTCGTCAGCAACTAATGCGCTTGGCCAAAAAAATAAAGTTTATACCGGCACACTAAATTTGAGTAGTGAAGAAAAGGTGAGGTTTACTTTTGGCGCAAATGGTACACCATCCGATCTGGTTGAGCTTGGGCTCAGAACAGGTCTTTATGTGAACGAAGCGGTCGGAGAGGATCTCGCGGTTTTTGTGACTGGCTCCGGAGTCGCCTCCATCTCTGCTGGTTATACAGAAACTGAAATGAACTCAGAAAATGAGTTACAAAAAGACGCACCCTTCGTAGTAGCCTTTACGTCTGATGATCAGTACATTATCACTGACACTCGTTCAGAGACGGTCGTAGCCACTCGAACCTTCGAGCCGGGAGAGCCAATAAAGTATCAAAATTTCACTCTATCATTAGATGCGGCTCCTGTAAGGGGTGATACATTTACCATTGAAGAAAATATCGATGGTGTTGGAAATAATGGCAATATTTTGCTTATGGTTGAGTTACAGAATAGGCCCGTGGTGGACGGTTACCAGTCAATAAGTGATGCATATATTGATGCAGTTAGCACAGTTGGTAATAAAGCGACTTTGAGTAGGATCTCTCAAGAGGCGTTACAGGTTGTTTATGATCAGGCGGTAGAAACCAAAGACGCTGTTTCTGGCGTGAGCCTGGACTCCGAGGCTGCGGACTTGATACGTTTCCAGCAAGCCTATCAGGCATCAGCGCAGGTGATTCAGGTGGCGTCAAAATTATTTGATTCAATACTGGGGCTGAGATGAGGAGACCCTTGTAATGCAGATTTCTACAGGACAATTGTTTGATCGTGGCGCAGAACAGATGAGCGCGCAAAAGTCAAAGGTTACCGAGATGCAAGCAAAGCTTTCATCCGGTAAGCAGATCTTAAAACCCAGTGACGATGCGGAAAAAGCTGGCACTATCCAGAGGATTAGGACTGCAGCTGGGCGTCAAGATGCCTATGAAAAAACTTTAAATACTATCAATGACCGGCTTGCAACAGAGGATGCAGCGTTACGTTCCATAGATAATGTAATGCAACGTGTCAGGGTTTTAGCAGTTCAAGCGAGCAGCGATTCTACAACAGCGGCAGATCGAGAGATCTTAGCAATCGAGGTAGATTCTTTGATGGGAGAGCTCATGGCTCTTACAAATATGCAGGATAGCACAGGGAACTATGTCTTTTCTGGCTCGAAAATGCGTACGGCACCATATCAGGCAGATTCTTCTGGTGCTGTAACCTACCAGGGAGACAACAACGTTATGGAGGTCAATGTCTCCGATCAGCGGCGTATGTCAGTAAACAGGCCCGGTAATGATGTTTTCACCCCTGTGCTTCGTGAAAATGAAGGGCAGGCGCCAACGAGGGTTGGTTTTTTCACTGTTGTTGAAGACTTCAGGGATGCACTGCTTACTAACGATGGAGATGGCACAAGGAGGGCTTTGCAAGAAGTTTCTCAAATGACGGATAACCTTTCACTGTCTCTCGCTAGTGTTGGTGGTCGTATCAACGAAGTCGAGGCCCAGTTCGACATACTTTCCGACACTAAGATCAGATTCGCGGGCATGCTCTCTGATGCAGAGGATCTTGATTACGCCAAAGCTGTGTCAGAACTCACGGCGGAGATGTTGTCGCTTGAAGCAGGTCAGGCTAGCTTTGCTAAGATAACGCAGATGAGTTTGTTTGATTATATTCGTTAACTATTAACAATGAAAAATTTAGCCCTCAAAAGTTAGGTAATTGAGCAGATATAAATTATGTCAACAGACGCAACCAATTCAAGTTCCTCCTCGTCGACTGCTGCTCAGCAAATCCTTACTACTTTGGGTGCTGGCTCCGGGATAGACATTTTCAAGATGTCTCGAGACCTGACTGATGTAGAAAAGTTACCCAAGCAGGAAAAAATTAACGACAATATTGCGGCTACTGAGGCGCAAATTTCTGCCTATGGCCTTGTAAGCTACCAGCTAGGTGTTTTAAAGCAATCGTTTGAGGGTCTAAATGATGCGAATGAGATGGCAACTAACACGTCATCCTCAACAAATGCGACCGCTGCGAGCTTTTCGTCTTTGGACGGTACCGCTCAGGTCGGATCTTATGACGTGACTGTAAAGACTTTGGCTAACGGACAGCAAACCAAGTCAGACGAGTATTCCTCAAAAACTGCTCAGATAAATGGTGGAGCTGCGTTTAATATTGTCCTTTCAACGGGTGTAAATGGTGTGGATTCGACGCCGCAAACCATCGCTGTCAGCACTGCAACTCCCCAGGGTGTGGTTAATGCAATAAACGCTGGTGACTATGGTGTAACGGCAAATCTTGTTGATACTGGAACCGCCGGCACAAATTACCGTATTATACTCTCTGGTACAAGTGGGGCGGCTAACGCCTTTTCTGTCGCCACAAGCTCTATAAATGGAGGGGCAACTCCGGATTTGGGATTCAGTGACACCGGCACTGCGGCTCAGTATGTTGTTCCCTTCTCAGGGAGCGCCATAACAGGCGCTCAATCGTCTGATACTTTTACCTTCACTGTTGGCAGTAAGACTGCAACAGTCCAATTGCACGGAGATCATGATAGTAACGCTTCTACGGCTGATCAAGCATTATATACGGGTCATGATGATTCGGCTCTTTTAACAGCGATAAGCAACGCACTAACTGCTGCGGGAATTACCGAATACACTGCATCTTCCTACAGCGCGACAAGTCCTACGGTTAATGGATTCAAGTTTACTGCTACATCGAAAGGAGCAGTAACATCAGCGCCAACCTCCACGGTGGATGGCTCAGCTGTTTCTGTCACTGAGCTTATTGCGGGTGTTACCGAAAATACTATGCAAAGCGCAAGCGATTCAGAGATCACATTTAATGGACTGACCATCACTCGAGCAACGAATACCATAAACGACTTGGTCCCAGGTGCGGTTTTATCGATAAATCAGGTTACCGAGACGAGCAATGCATCTAATCCTGTAAGGTTGAGCATCGCTTCTGATACAAGTAGTTTAAAAACAAAGGTACAGACGTTAGTTTCAGACTACAACGATTTCAATACTCTCATGGCAGAGTTACAGTCTAGCTCGACGGATGAGGACAATGAGATGATGGGAGCATTGAGGCGCGATTCAGCTACCGTCCGATATATCCAAAGCCAATTACGGAATGCTATTCTTGCGGACGCTGATAATGCTGACGGCTCAAGTGACCCCCTTTATTCCTCCAGCACCAAGGGCCTGAGAGATATTGGTGTTTCCATGGACAAAAACGGAAACCTAACTTTTGACGAGGATAAGTACGATAAAGCGGTCACCTCGAACTTTGATAACATAGTAACAATGCTAACAGCTGATACTACGAATCAAAGCTTATATAGTACCGATAACAAAGGGCTAGCGCAGAACATTGCCACGGTATTAGATGGGTTGACAGATGATGACGGGGTGCTAATGACGCGTAATGCGAATGCCGAGACAGCGAAAGAGGATTATGCGGATGAGTTAGCGGCACTGGAGACCCGATATGAAGCAGTTTACGAGCGTTATCTCGCGCAGTTCTCGGCAATGGAGTCCATGATGGAATCTATGAATGGCACCAAGGAATATCTGGAAGGGCAGCTCGAATCTTTATCTAAGGCCTATGATAACGACTAATATTCTCCTGAGTGTACCAGGCATTTCTGTGTTTTAATCATATTCAGAGCAGTTTTGAGAGATTCGTAATCTTGTGCGGTATCTGTGCTCTTTTTGGAATCCTCCTCTCCTATCCATATACAAATTTTGGTAACCAGATGGCAAGTTGCGGGAAAGTGACGACCAGGATTATCAACAGGATTTGCAAGCCAATAAACGGGACGACTCCTCGGTATATATCTTTAGTATCAATGCTGTTTGGTGCAACGCCGCGTAAATAAAAAAGTGCAAAGCCAAATGGTGGAGTCAAGAACGATGTTTGAAGATTTAATGCGATCATTACACCCAGCCATATAGGATCCACTCCCATCGAAAGTAAAACTGGTGCAACAATTGGCACCACCACAAACGTAATTTCAATGAAGTCCAATATGAAGCCAAGCAGGAAGATCACTACCATAACGAGTAGAATTGCACTAGCCATTCCCCCAGGAAGATCTCTGAAAAAAGCGTGAACGAGCTCTTCCCCACCAAATCCTCTGAACACTAATGAGAACACCGTAGCACCAACTAATATAAGGAAAACCATTGAGGTGATTTTGGTTGAGGATTCGATGACGGATTGAAGAGTGTCTCGCGTCATCTTTCTTTTAAATACGGCGAGAAGCATAGCACCACATGCACCCACACCGGCAGCCTCTGTGGGAGTTGCCGCTCCTCCAAGTATGGAGCCCAGCACTATTAGAATCAGGAGAACAGGCGGGATTAGGTTCAAGAGTGAAGACCAGAGGCTGGCGTTTAAGTATATTTTCGGATTGTTCCTATTGACAGGGAGTGGATTGGAAAATGCTATTAAATAGATACAGTAGAGTAGCACCAACATTAAGCCGGGAACCATTGAACCTACGAACAGGTCACCCACCGAAACGGTCTTGGGTGAAAAAATACCCTGATTAAGCTGAGCCTGTTGATAGGCGCTGGATAGAGTATCGCCAAGCAACACGAGGGCAATCGATGGTGGGATGATTTGCCCGAGAGTGCCAGTAGCGCAAATCATCCCTGTAGCCTGTGAGGGAGAGTAACCACGTTTGAGCAGTGTCGGTAGGGACATCAGACCCATTGTGACAACAGTTGCACCGACAATACCGGTGCTAGCTGCCAACAGTGCGCCTACAATTATCACTGATAATCCAAGCCCGTTCTGAAAACGGCTGAAGAGTTGTGCCATGCTTTCAAGAAGCGTTTCCGCGATTTTTGACTTCTCGAGCATCACGCCCATCATCACAAATAACGGAACTGCAATTAAAGAGCTGTTCTCCATAATACCGAAGAGGCGGTTTGGGAGCGCCATTAGATAGGTGCTATCAAAATCTCCGGTGAATATCCCAATTGTTGCCATTATAAGAGCACTACCCGCAAGGGTTAGCGCAACGGGATATCCTAAAAGGAGGGCGCTACAGGTGAAGATAAAAAGTAAAAGAGGGAAAAGCTCACTCATCGCTATCTTTTACCACGTCACTGGAATGGTTTTTTTGATTCCCGATTATGATGTATGCTTCGCGATAGGCAATCACCAATCCTTGCAAAGATAGCATAAGTGGCATGATAAGAAGGAGTGTTTTAAGACCGTAAACAAACGCGATACCGCTGCGTTCCTCCGAGCGTTCCATTATCCGCCAGCTGGAAAGAACATAGTCCCAACTGGAATAAATGATTACTGAGCAGAGTGGTAGCAGGAAAAATATCGTGCCGAAAAGATTGATTAACGCTTTGTTATGTGTTGTGGTCGATCTATAAAGAATGTCTACCCTTACATGCTCGTCGTGTTTAAGGGTATAGCTGATGCCTAACATAAAAATTGTAGCATGCAGATATTCTACCAATTCTTGAACTGCTATGAATCCAATGGAAAAACAGTAGCGCATCACAACAATGAAGAGTACTAACACAGCCATAAATGGTAACAGCCACGATACTCCAACGCCAATGCGGTCTATTAGTGCCTCTGTGCTTCTGGTGAAGAATTTAGCGATGATCATTGTCAAGTATCATTTCGTTAGCGGAATGTGTTGCAAAGGATTTGTGTTATAGCAGTATAACGTTAAAGAGTCACTGCTGTCACAGGACTGGCAATACCAAGTTTGTCTGCAAGATAACGAATAATTAACGCACATGAATTTTTTTCTTATCTCTACATTGCTAGTGGCTCCATCGGACTATTACTGTTAAGGGATGCTGTAAAGGCCAAGTTGGTAATTTAACACGGTTGTATATTATGGCAATGGTAGACTTTAATGCTAAAAGTCCAAATCTTCAGGCTGCAGTGGCTTCGAGCTTCTTGAGAATAAGTGTTTCGAAATCTGTGCAATTAGCTTCTGTACATTCGGCGCAAACGGGTAGCGACTGTCATCCTATGGATAATAATACTGCTAGAACCCTCGGTAAAGAGAGTTGAGATATTGCAACCGCGTATGAGGAGCGGATAGTGAAAAATTTCGCCCATGTTAAAATTGTAGTTGGAAAATTGGTTGAGTAAGTAAAACATAAGTAATGAAATCTCGGTTTTGTGTGGATCAGGCCTTTGAAAGTTTAGTGATGGACGTCAAAGGTTCCGTGACTGGGCAGTGTGTCCGAGTAATTCCCAGAGAGGCTACACCAAGCGCTGTTGCGAACCTCAAGACCCTTAAAAAATTACTTTTTGGGATTCAAAATAAAAACTTGCTAAGAATTATATAGTTATTGATATTTTTAAAGTAGTTTTAGAGAAATGAACTGTAAATGTCAAAGCTACCACAAACGATGCCGAAAACTTGACAATCCGGCAATCTGTGGCGGAAAACGTCTGCCACTTTTTCGGCACCACTTATTTTTAGATTGTAATAACTGCTGTAAAGTGTTGATAAGAAACAAAAAAAATTCTTGCCGCCGGCAAAACGTGAAAGTTGGCACTTTGTTTGCATTAATTTGATTGAGAGCGTTTTATTTGTTAAACGGCGAGCTTTCCAGCACCCCAGCGGTCTGAAAGTAGTGTTTTTAAGAGAGCCCCAAGCCGGCTTGAGACAAGTAAGCGATAGCATTAAGTCTGGGGAGACAGTTGATGCTACCACTAACAATAATTAGGATCGGTAGTTAATTGAGAAACTTTAGAACTTAATGCGAAATTACTGGCTGATAAGTGTAATTGGTATGTTAGGAAAATCAGCCAAATTAGAGGAAAGTGAAGATGACCGTAATTAATACGAACATTAGCGCTCTGATAGCACACCAGACGCTCGCGAGGAATGACCGAGATATGAGTCAGGCCATGACGCGACTTTCTACTGGGTTGAGGATCAACTCAGCTGGTGATGACGCTGCCGGGCTTGCGATTGCGACACGGATGACTGCGCAGATGCAAGGTTTAGACCAGGCAGTAAGAAATGCTAACGACGCGGTTTCAAT
>CENU01059076.1_pt1 | contig 29383 bp, 30 predicted proteins | sample 361331 | NCBI WGS metagenome assembly CENU01 (sample SAMEA2619766, study PRJEB7988) | marine metagenome | isolation source: saline water (ENVO:00002010), including | reverse complement strand
CTCGGATCCAGTATAGCCATATCTTCAACGAGGACGCCCCAATCGAAAAACAGATCCTCCATGCCATGCTGCCGACCGGGATTGAGGAGCACAATCATTCGGCCATTGCGCTCGGATAGGTAGCGCCGCAGTTTTTCGACTTCTTCAGGCATGATCCGACCCTGGGGAGAGGCTAAGACAATCAAGTCTGCATCCTCGGGCACTGCAGGTTTGGCACTTAAGTCGAGCGGCCGAATCACCATATTTCTTTCTTTTAGAAAGTGGTCTAGTTGAGAGATGCCGTAAGCTGAATCCGTATCATCGAGTTGCATCTCTCCATGACCGACAAGAAAATAAACATGATCCGGTGATTCCGAAGCGACTTCGATGATAGCGGAAGTAAAGACACGCTCTCCACGAAAACCAGTGATGCTCTCGCCATCGTTTTCATATAATTGTGCCTGTCGAATTTCGCGTGTGCGACCCTCGCAAGCAACGAGGATAAGGTTTTCTCCGGAGGTACTATACTGGCGGGCAATTTCTTCTGCGCGCTTGCGCTGCCGGTAGATATCGATGAATTCAATTCTAATATTCGAGCCGGCACTGGCGGCACTCTCTGCCTCATATTGGCGGAGTAGCTTCCTCAAATCACCGTAGATTTTTTGGAGCTCAGGGATATCGGAATCCCCCATCACGGTTGCCATGATGTGGACGGGCTTTTCCAGAGAGCGAATATATGCCTTAGTCTCAGCAGAGAGGGTGTATGTGCCTGTACGGCTCAGGTCAAAACGGCTGAAGTTATTTGACGCTAGGTAGTTGAGCCCAATTAAGAGGCTGGTAAATAATACAATTTGAATCACCAGATTGACGGCCCTTGCTTTACGGGCAAAACCAAACTCTTCCATCTTGGAAATATTCATTATGATTTAGCCTCGATTACGAGGGTAGCTAGGCCAAGAACGAGTGAACCCGTACTAATATAGTAAAAGAAGGGCCGGGTATCGATTATGCCTCGAGAAAAATCATCGAGGTGTTGAAAAACTTGGAGATAGCCTGCCAGAGGCTGTAACCAGGAATTCATATCTGCACTGTATTGCGTGAGGCCTTCAATCTGAGAGCCGCCGACGATTGCAGCAAAGAGCGCGGTAAAGGTAAGCATGCCGGCGACTAGTTGGCTGCGGGTCAAGCAACTGGAAAAAATGCCGATCGCGATAAAGAGGAATCCGCTGAGAGCGATAAAGAGCAGGCTACCGGTAACGGCGGCACGTTCGAGCAGTGCTTCCAAGGGGGCAACATGCGGAAAAAAAAGTAGTGTGATGGCCGGGAAGCAAAGGGTGCCGACCCAGAGTAGCAGGTAGAATAAATAGGCGCCGGCAAATTTACTTAAAATTATACTACTGTATGAGGTTGCCGTTGTGAAGAGGGCATCCAAAGTGCCGTCGCTGCGTTGACCGGCAACGCTGCGCATGGTTAGCAGAGGAACAACGAAGAAGGTGGGCAGCCAGAATAGTTTGAAAAAATAGACGGCCGGCAGCTCATCCTGAGCCGTTGCGATCATGTCACGCAGGATGCTCCAGTAAAGCAAGCCCATGACAACGTAGAAGAAAAACGCTGCCAGATAGGTGGCCGGTGAAATTAAGAGCATGCGCAGCTCATGCTGAAATAAAGTAGTAAAATTTCGCATTTCTATTAGGCGCTTGGAGGCTGGGCTTTGGCCGGCAGGCGGCTTTTTTCTACGGGTTCCTCCCAAGAACGCTTGGTCGCGGCAAGGAAGATCTCTTCCATGTCGGGTTGGCGTGGAGCAAGGCTGACCAGAGAAAATGAATTCTCATTACTGAGGATTTTTAATAATTCTGGGCTCTGTGCGAGTGTGGCCTCTTCGAACTGAAGACAGTGTTTACCTATACCGCCCTCGAGTTCTTCGCTGGCAGTAATTTCTGCAGACAAACCGGCTCTTTTGATTGCGGCTAGCAGGTCTTTGGGATCTCCCTGCATGGTTATATCCATCCGGCTCTCCGGGAGGAATTCATTGCGGAGATCTGCGCTGGTGCCACTCGCGACAACCCGCCCCCGATTAATAATGATGACACGGTCACAGCAGCGCTCAATTTCGGGCAGTATATGGCTGGAAAGGATCACCGTCATGCGCCCTCGAATGGAGTCTATGAGTTTGCGAATGCCTTGGATCTGATGCGGGTCGAGCCCGATGGTTGGCTCGTCCATAAGGATGACTTCCGGTTTGCCCAGAAGTGCATCCGCAATCCCGACTCGTTGGCGAAAGCCCTTAGAGAGTGTGCCGATGATTTTTCTTCGCGCAGTTCGCGCCAAGTCGCATATCTCCAAGGCATCTTGCACGGCTTGCCGAACCTTACGCGCAGGCACTTGCTTCAGTTCTGCTCGAAAGCGCAGGTATTCCGCTACACGCATGTCATTCGGCAGGGGATTGTTTTCCAGCATATAGCCGATCCGCTTCTTTAGTTCATGCGGGTGTTCGGACACAGATAAACCGGCTACCCGCGCGGATCCGGAGTGAGCCGGCAGTAGTCCACTCAGAATCCGCATCGTCGTGCTTTTTCCTGCACCGTTTGGGCCGAGAAACCCGACGATTTCTCCTCGTTTTACCTCGAAGCTGACATTGCGGATCGCTGCGACCGTACCATAGTTTCGAGAGAGGTTCTCGACGCGTATACTCGGTGGGATTTCCATAAGTTCTCTCTTCTGCTTAGAGGATTCCGGTAATCATGCAGTGCATTCTCGTAAATGGACAACATTTTTACACACTTCTACATTCTCCCTTAGCGCAGGTTCTTCAATGTGGCGGTTCACTCTTTAGGGCATGATTTTTGAGAAAAAGGTGCTTTTTGTGAAAAACTGCTTTCCAGCCCAGTCCGTTTGCAGGTACGAATAACAGCACAATGATTTCGAGTAAAGACGAGCTAAAAAATTTGGCCAGAGAGGCCGCCAGTGCAGGCGCTGTTGGGGTGGATACAGAATTTGTATGGAGCCGCACTTTTTATCCTACGCTCGGGCTCGTGCAAGTCGGGTTTCCCGATGGTCATTGTGTCTTGATCGATGCTCCGCAGGTCGAGGACTGGAGCCCTATCGGCGAATTGCTTTCCGATCCGGAAACGACGAAGATCTTACACGATGCTCAGCAGGACTTAAAGATCCTGCGTCGCTTATGTGGCGGGGATCCCCAGGGCATATTTGATACGCAGTTGAGCTGTGGCTTTATCGGCTTGTCTTCGACGATTTCCCTGAGCGATGCATTAAAAAGACTACTTCGTGTGCGTTTGGATAAAACAGAGACGCAGTCTGACTGGGTGGCCCGGCCGCTAACGGATGCTCAGCTTAAATATGCCGAAGACGATGTCCGCCATTCAGTCGATCTCATGCTAGAGATTACAGATAGAGCTGAAGCACTTGGTCGTGCAGAGTGGATCCGGGATGAAATGAGTTTTTATGATAATCCCAAACTTTATCGCGAGCCGGATCCTGAAACTGAAATGCCCAGGGTGCGGGGCAGTGGTGCCTTAAACAAAAGACAACGCGATGTATTGCGGGCATTGGCCTCGTGGCGAGAGTCGAGTGCGAGAAGGCGGAATTTGCCCAGGGGGTTCATCCTCTCGGATGAGGCAATTGTGGCACTGACCAAGAACACACCGTCTTCGCCCGAAGCGATTCATCCAGTCAAAGGGTTGAATAAGAACAATCTAGACCGAAATCGTGAGAAGATCTGGAAGGCAATTAGTCGTGGTGTTGAGGGGGATCTGCCGGAACTGCCGAATACGAATCAGCAGGGACCTTCTCCGGATGAAGGTTTTGAAGCGAGGGTAGACTTAGCTTTGGCCTGTATTAAAGGGACTTCACTAGCGGCCGGGATTGACCCGGCTTTGGTGGGCAATCGATCGGAGATCACTGAATTTGTTCTGGAGGCTGGACTAGAGGATGGGAACAGTCAAAACCGCCTACGAAATGGATGGCGTTCTAATTTTTGCGGTGGCCGCTTACGGGAGTTACTGCATGGTAAAGGCAGCGTATTGATTGACCAAGAAACAAACATGCCAAAGCTATCCGACTAAGGGAGCCGTCGTTTACAATACGAAGTCTTTTTTTGCGATAAGGACGACAAATTCTCCTTTCTGGCTACCTCGAGCCACTCGATCGCACACATCAATTGCGGTGCCCGTATGAATCGTTTCGTGCATCTTGGTTAATTCCCGGCAAACGCTTATGCAGCGCAGAGGACCGAGTACAGTAACCAACTCATTAAGAAATTTTGTAATACGGTGACAGGATTCGTAGAGCACCAGTGTATATTCGAGATCTTGATACTTTTCCAGAAAGCGTTTTCTGGCAGCGCTTTTGGGTGGGAGAAAACCGGCGAAGAGAAAACCATTACTGGGGAGGCCGGAAAGGGAAAGTGCGGTAGCCGCGGCGGTAGGCCCGGGAGCGCTGGTCACGGGTAGGCCGCGCTTGCGGCATTCACGAACAAGCCGGAAGCCGGGATCACTGATGGCCGGTGTCCCGGCGTCACAAACAAGAATGATATCTTTTCCTTCAGTGATTTGGTCGGCGAGTAGAGAGGCGAGCCGAGTTTCGTTTTCTTCTCGAAAGGAAATTAACTCGGCGTCTTTGCCGGCTTCGATCAGGCTGAGTAGTTTGCCCGTAACGCGGGTATCTTCACAAGCGATGCATTGGGCATCGAGTAAAGTTTGTTTTGCCCGGTCGGTAATATCGCCGAGATTCCCGATTGGCACGGAGACAAGCGTCAATCTGCCGGATGCTGCGTTTACGCTCATGCCTGCAGGTAACTGTGTACCTACAGGCATTGGCAATAAAGAAAAAGCAGGTTGCTTAGAAACCGCCCATTCCAGGGGCTCCGCCCTCCCAAGACGCGGGTCGACCCCAAGGCACGGTTTGCTCGTCTACGGTGCTATTAAAGCAACCGGTCAGAGCAAAAACAGAGAGGAGCAATAAGCAGAGGAGGGTGTGCTTGCGCATAAGTCGTAAAAGTTGAAACTATCGAAGGAACTGAACCATGCTCCCATCGCTCAGTGAAGAGGGCGCGGGATCTGGAAGAATGTGAGCTAGAAGCTCATTTCCATTGGATTCAATGATGCGAATTTTGGCAAGTGCCTTGAAGCCTTTGACTAAAGTAATTTCGGAACCTGCCTCAAGAGCGGCTTCCGCGGAGGCTTCGAGAACCAGCATGCCGTCTCGTGCTTGCGTGGTCAAAATTGTTATCTCCGGGCCCAGGCTGGCGGGCAGGACAGCGGGACGGGTGTTAAAGCTGTACGCATCAGTCGTGGTGGGCGCTTCGTCGGCGAACGAGTTGCTTGCTGTGGCAACGTCGGCTTTGGCCAGCATGATTTGTTGCATCTCGTTATTTGATTCCCGCAAGGCGACCAACTGTTGTTCCATTTGTTTGATTTGTGCGGTGCTGCTTTCCAGCGCAGATACTTGACGACGTATGGCAGAGAGTTGACGACTGAGAGAACCGTTCTGTTCCTCCAGGTTGTTCGCTTTGCGCCCCGCATCTGCAAGTTGCTTACTTAAGCGGTTACCCTTCTGCTTTTCCATCGCCAGCTGGGAGTTTGCCTTGCTCAGCTGGTTGCGGGTTTGGGAGAGGGAAGTCCGTTCACTTTCAAGATCCTTCTTGAGAGACTGGATGTTCTCGTTAGCGGAATCGAGTTGGCTTTGCGTTGCGGCTTCCGCCTGGCGTGAGGCGTCCAACTGGTTGGCAGTGTCAGCTAGCTGATTCTTTGTATCAAAGAATAAATAGCCAAGTGCACCAGCGGCGATGAGAGCGAGTACGGCAAGAATAGTGGCAATGTGCTTCATGAGATGTGCGAGTTGGGCTGTTTTTCCGACATGGGAAAAGCAGCAGGTAGGGTTGAAGGTTAAACTGACAAAAAGGTAGTTTCATGGGGAAGTCCATCTTGTTTAAGCTGAATGCCTCGATTGTTTACGGATAGGCGCTTGAGGATTTTATAGATGTTTTCAGCGTTTTCCGGACAATTGAGTTCTGCTGAGAGAGCCTGCGCGGTCAGGGCTTCGCCGGCCTGTGCCTTTAGCGCAGATAGAACTTGTAACTCTAGCTCCAAGACACCGGCAGCAGCCTTTTTCCCTGCTTCCACGCCGGGTTGGTGATAGGCATTCACGTTAATCATGTGGGCATAAATTCCGACAGCTCGCTCAAAGAGCGCGATGAGGCGACCGATGGCTTCCGGGGTAACTTCATGAATCGTAATGGTGATAGATTCTCTGCCGTTTTCGTGCAGTGCTTGACGGGTGCCGAGGTAGAAGCCCTGTAGGTAATCTCCAGTCGTGGTGTCTGCGTCGACCTCAATGGAGTCTCCCTTACGGTCTTTGAGAACTTCAATAAAGGTTACAAAAAAATTGTGTACACCTTCCCGCAATTGCTGAACGTAGGCATGCTGATCGGTGGATCCTTTGTTGCCGTAGACAGCAATGCCTTGGTGCACTGTATTGCCCTCTAAATCGAGTTCCTTGCCGAGGGACTCCATGACCAATTGCTGTAGGTATTTGGAGAAGAGCATGAGGCGGTCTTTGTAGGGTAGGACGACCATATCTTTAGCGCCTCGGCCACCGGTTGCCTGATACCACATCAGGGCCAGTAGGGCGGCCGGGTTGTTTTGGGTTTCCCGGATACGGGTTGCGTTGTCCATCTCAGCCGCTCCGGAGAGCATGCGATCGATATCGATGCCCTGCAAGGCAGCGGGCAGCAGACCGACAGCAGCGAGTTCCGAGGTGCGACCGCCGACCCAGTCCCACATGGGCAAGCGATTGAGCCAGCCTTCTGACTCCGCGACAGCGTCAAGCTTGGAGCCTTTGCCGGTTATAGCGATAGCATGCTGGGCAAAATTAAGGCCGGATCTCTGGTACGCAGCTTTTGCCTCGAGCATACCGTTGCGCGTTTCTGCGGTGCCTCCCGATTTTGAAATAACAATGCAAAGAGTGCGACCTAACTGGCCCTCCAGTGCAGTCATTGTTCGATCCATGCCGTCCGGATCGGTATTATCAAAGAAGTAGAGCTTAATCTTGTCCCGCTGCGGGCAACCGAGCGCGTCGGCTACAAACTGAGGGCCCAATGCAGAGCCACCAATACCGATGACCAAACAGTTTTCAATGGAGCCGCTACTTCCTGTTGTCGTACCGCTATGGACATCGGCAGCGATTGTTTTAATCGCCTCCAGACAGGTTTCGATATCGCTGCGAATCGATGGGTCTGGCGCGAGAGCGGCATTGCGCAGCCAGTAGTGGCCGACCTGCCGATTTTCATCGGGGTTTGCCACTGCTCCGGCCTCAAGCGCTTCCATTGCATCGTAGGCAGCCTGTGCCTTTGGTTCCATTTGCAGGAGGAAGCTGTCGTCGAAACCGATCCGGCTGATGTCCAGAGCGAACTCGAGTTCTTTGCTCTGCAAGTAGTATTTGTTAAAGCGTTCCCAAGTGGACATATCAGATATAGTTAATTTTTTCGCAGAGTTATTTAACGAGAGATTTTATCGGTCACCGCACCTTCGGATGCGGTGGCAACCAGAGCTGCGTACTTGCCCAGAACCCCCCGCGTCTCCCCGGGGCCACTTGGCTGGAATGCGGCCATTCTGGCGGCGTACTCAGTAGGCTCGATGCAGAGCTCAATCGTGTTTTTAACGGCATCGATCTCGATCGTGTCGCCATCCTGCACGATACCAATCGGACCCCCATTAGCTGCTTCCGGAGTGATATGCCCGACATCAAAACCGTGGCTGCCGCCAGAGAAACGCCCATCTGTGATTAGGGCGACTTCCTGAATGAGCCCGCGACCTGCAACGGCGCTGGTGGGGGAAAGCATTTCCCGCATGCCGGGTCCGCCGACAGGGCCTTCGTTACGGATGACAACAACATCTCCGGACTGAACATCCCCCCGGAGTATGCCGGTCAGGGCATCTTCCTCGCTCTCATAAACTTTCGCGGTTCCCTTAAAATGTAGGCCTTCCTTGCCGGTAATTTTGCCCACTGCGCCGCCCGGGGCGAGGTTTCCCCGGAGTATACGCAGGTGGGTGCTGTCCTTGATCGGGTTGTCCCAGGGACGGATAATATCTTGTTCATCCGGGTAGGCTGCGTAATCCCCAACGCCTTCCAGCGATTCAGCGATGGTTTGCCCGGTAACAGTGAGACAGTCCCCATGTAGCAGACCACGATCGAGGAGTCGTTTCATCATGGGTCGGATGCCGCCGACACGGATAAGATGGCTCATGTTGTAACGTCCGAATGGTTTTACGTCAGCCAATAGAGGAATGCGTTCACCGATTTCAGCGAAGTCGTCGAGTGAGAGGTGGACTTCGGCAGAATGGGCGATGGCCAGTAGGTGGAGGATGAGATTGGTCGAGCCACCGAGCGCGAGACAGGTAGTGATGGCGTTTTCAAATGCTTTGCGGGTCATGATATCACGTGGATTGATACCCTTCTCCAGCATTTCCATAACGGCCGCTCCTGCTTGCTCGCAGTCTTTTCTTTTGTCTTCGCCCACAGCGATCTGCGCACTGCTACCGGGCAGGCTCATACCCAGTGCTTCGATTGCGCTGGCCATGGTATTTGCCGTGTACATGCCGCCACAGGAGCCTGGGCCGGGAATCGCGTGCTCCTCAACTTGCTTCAGCTCCTCGTCGCTCATCGCCCCTTTAGCGTGTTTCCCGACAGCTTCGAACACGGAGACGATATCCATCGCGTTACAGGCGTCTTTTTCTTTGCCGGGAAGGAATCCGGGGAGAATTGTACCCCCATAGACAAAGACCGCCGGGCGGTTGAGCCGAGCGATTGCAATCATGCATCCGGGCATATTTTTATCACAACCACCGATGGCGACTAGACCATCAAAGCCTTCCGCCGCGGTAGTCGTTTCGATAGAATCTGCAATGACATCACGGGAGACGAGGCTGTAACGCATACCTTTTGTGCCCATTGAGATGCCATCGGAAACCGTGATGGTGCTGAAGTTGACAGCCTTCCCCGCGGCCTCATTGATTCCATTGGTCGCGTGCTTAGCAAGTTCACCTAGGTGCATATTGCATGGGGTAAGGTCGCTCGGAGAACTGGCGACCCCGATTTGGGGCTTGGCAAAATCTTCATCCTGAAAACCCACCGCACGGAGCATGGAGCGGGCTGGCGCACGGTCATTACCGTCGACGACGGCTGCGGAGTGGGGACGTGTATTGGGTGCTTGCATGGCAGGGAAGTGGGTTTAGTTTTCCTTTCTCGTTGCGATGAATGTTCGGATTGAATGGATTCGGACGATGGCGACAACAAGCTTTTTACACTAATGCTGAGCATTTACTTTATTTTACGATGGAACCCGACTTAAAAAAGATACTTGAAGCGCTCCTGTTCTCTACGGCAGAACCGATTTCCTTGCGGCAATTTGTCAAGCTCTTCGCCCGTTACCAAGCGGAGCAAGCGGCTGGGCAGGCAGAGTCAGAGGCGGGGTCAGAGGCGGAAACTGAGGCGACTGCACTAGAAAAAATCGGTGAGTCGGCTTTGCGAAAGGCGATGGAGTCTTTGATCAGTGAGGCGGAGATGGAGGATCGTGCCTATCGCATTGTGGAGGGCCCGGCTGGGTTTCAATTGGCCACGGCACCACAGTTTGCGGTTTTTGTGCGCTTGCTGCGCGGCGAGCCACGCCCCTTTCGCTTAAGCCCGGCCGCGATGGAGACAATCTCAATCGTGGCCTATCGTCAGCCCGTTACCCGGGCAGAGATTGAAGCCATTCGCGGGGTCTCTGCAGATGGGCCGTTAAACAAATTGATTGAGTTGGAGCTGGTCCAGGTAACGGGTCGGGCAGAGCTGCCCGGCCGTCCCATACAATATGGTACGACCGATGCATTTTTAGAGTTTTGTGGGATCAAAGAATTGGACGAGTTGCCGGCTTCCGATGTGTTGAGCAACCATCAGATCGATGACTGGATGCGCAAGTCCGAAGAGCCGGAGGCGCCCATATATGATCAAGACGTGGGTTTGGCGCCGGAGCCGAAACCGGATGAATTGCCGCTAGACGAGACGTATGCAGCCATTGATTGGCAGCAGGAGAATGCGGAAAGCGATGCAGCCGGCATGTCACCGCCGGAGGTGTCTTGACAGAGGGCGTTCTTCTTTGCGGTATCAATGCTTACGTTAACAGCGCGCCTGCTATGACTGATAATATCCAAAATAAGTTAGAAGAAAGCCGTCAAGCGATCGACTCAATCGACCGTGAAGTCGTCCGCTTGCTCAGCGAACGGGTTAGCCATGCAGTCAAGATCGGGAAAATTAAGCATGCGAGTGATGCCGATTTTTATGATCCCACGCGCGAGGCGGAGGTCATGGATAAGATTTCCGCGCTGAATCCGGGGTCCATTCCGGATAAGACGCTTCGTGCTATTTATCGTGAAGTCATTTCCGGCTCGATTTCGTTGGAAAAGGTACTGGTCATTGCCTACTTGGGCCCCGAGGCTACGTATACACACCAGGCAGCCGTACGCAGCTTTGGCGCCAGCCTGGACTATCGTCCGATGAAGACGATCTCGGATGTGTTCGCGGAGGTTGAGCAAGGCGATGCGGACTATGGAGTCATCCCTATTGAGAATTCGACGGAGGGCGCGGTTTTTCACTCGATGGATCGTTTGGTCGAATCCGATTTGAAGATTTGTTCACAGGTATACTTACCGATTGAGCATTGCCTCCTCTCGAGTTCGTCGGGGGATACAATCCGGGCCGTGCACTCGAAGGATCAGGCGCTGGGACAATGTCGAGAATGGCTACGGCGAAATCTCCCGGAGGCGGCGCTGGTCGAAGCCACAAGCACCGCGGCGGCCGCAGAATTGGCTAGTCGTGAGCCGGGTGTCGCGGCAATCGCCAGTGAATTGACGACTGGCTTGTACAACTTGGAGATTCGTGAGCGGGGAATCCAGGATAAATCCGGGAATGTGACCCGTTTCCTTGTAGTGGGGAAAACTTTAGCAAAACCATTGGGAGATGGGCGCGACAAGACGAGCTTGGTGTTGTCTATGAAGGATGAGTGCGGTGCTTTACAGCGCGTTCTGGAGAGCTTCGCCTCGCGTGGTATTAATTTAAGTAAGATCGAGTCTCGTCCCAGTCGGAAGAAGGCCTGGGACTACATCTTTTTTATTGATCTGCTGGGTCACTACACCGATGAACCGGTGCAAGCTGCCCTGAGTGAGTTGGAGTCGCATTGCTCCTTCGTAAAATGGCTCGGCAGCTACCCGAATGTTGAAGCCTAGTCAGCGGTGAGAGCCGTTGCAGCCCTCGGGAAGAAAGGCCTCAGAGCCCGTCAAGCCAAGCGTGATCGTCAGATTTAGAAAGGTGATGTCTCCCATCGAGTGGCAGAAGTAAAAGCGGTGGTCTTGGTGCATTTGTGCGAGTTCATCCCGCAACTGTTTCATTTTTTCATCGCTGGAGATTTGGTCCAGACACATGCAGTCACGGAGCTGCTGAATCCGAGCAAAGGCGAAGTTCAGTCTTCGGGTTATTAATGATCGTTCTTCCCTCTGGTACTGACGACTGGTTTCCAGATTGATCAATTCGGAGCAAAGTTCGACGACCGGGCGATTATTTTTGAAGAATTGAGGCAGGTAGAGAGAGCGCCGGCCTTCGTAGCATTGCTGGTCGAAGTCAATCGCGCGGACACGATATTGATTCTGATCAAAGTCTGGGCTCACCTGGACCACATAATTGTAGGCACGCATGTCGCCGAGCAGGCGAACAAAGCAGCGTTCATTAAATTTAATGAATTCCTTTGCCAGTCGAACGGAGTGAAGGTCCTCCTTAGGGAGGTATTCACGGATAAAGTCATCTCCCGGCAGGCCAATAATGTGTTCTTCAATCAGGGTGTCTTGATGAACAATGAAATTTATATCATTGGGGGAGAGCAGTTGCTCCAGTTCGAGGCCGTAGATGCGAGAAGCGTCTGCTTTCTTAACGTAGAAATAGTCGTGGTTATCGTTGTACTGGTTGACGATACGCACACGCATGGGCTGCGTATTGCCAAATGTACAGAAGTCGACTCGGTCGATGTAGAGGTTGTCGAGTACGGATTCGTCACCTCCGGAGCGCAGAAGCACGTAAATGCGCTTGAGCGCATCATAGAGTTCACGCCCGAGGTGTTGTTCATAAATGAGGGTTTGCCAGAGGGAGTCATTGCCATCGCGGTCAAGCAGTGGAAAGGAGTCCTCATATTTCAGCAGGTCCTCGTAGAGCAAAGGCAGCGGGTGGGTGCGATGATATTGCCCAAGATACTCCCGGAAGTGCCGGTTGATAGGAAAGAACTTTTTTCGTTGCTGAGCTTCTGCTGGTTGCATGGAGAACCTTATTGATCAGAAATTAGAGGAGAAACCGCCGTGCGCCATCCTATTTTTACAGAGGATAAAAAGCGGGTTGCTTCCTTCTTAGCTAGGGACTGTGCTGCTGGTCTGCAGATGCGTCTAATTTGTGTGGTCTATGTTTGAATACCAGACAGTTTACAATGGCTATACTGCCCTCTTAGCGGGGCTGGTTAGCAGCGTACATTGCGTCGCAATGTGTGGCCCGCTTTCCTGTGCCTTTGGGCCCCGGAGTGCGGATGAGGCAGCCTCCAGAGTTTCTCTGCTTTCTTTCTATCATGGGGGAAAACTTGTATCCTATGGAATTTGTGGGGCTTTGGTTGGGGGTATCGGAGGGGCGGCCCTGAGCTTTCTTGAAGCTTCCTCGATTGGGCGTGTCGTTCCCTGGGTGCTTGTTCTATTTTTTTTGGGGGTCGCGCTGGGGGTAGATCAAAAGCTGCCAAAGCCGACTTTTCTGGCGGGTCTCTATCAGAAAAGTCAGCGTCGTTTTACTCTGCTGACTCCGCATCTCAAGGCGGCTTCCATCGGATTGGTCAGTCCCTTGCTTCCCTGTGGCCCGCTCTACTTGATCTTCGGACTTTGCCTGTTTTCCGGTTCAGCTACACGGGGTGCAGAGTTTGCTTTGGGGTTTGGTCTGGGCACACTACCGCTGCTTTGGGTCGCGCAAAACTGGTTCATGCGGATGCCCGGCCGAATGGGTGCCGGGAGCATCAGGCGTATGCAACGAGGCGTCGCCTTCTTGGCAACGGGAGTCTTGATCTGGCGTCTTCGCGCCTCCCTTGGGTTTGAGGCAGCGGTTGACTGGTTCTGCCGTTAAGCGGGGTCGAGATTCTCTACTTGTCCTCTGGAGGTGAGGTGGTCTCTTCGTATTCTTCTTCCGTTTCCTCTTCCTCGTCCCATTTCATGGTTTCATCTGTTTCGATATCTTCATCCGGCGCAGCCTCAACATCCGCTAAGTCTTTTTCCAGAGCCTCGTCTACATTCTTGTCTACGGTTGCCTCGTCCTCTTCCAATTCGAATCCTTCGGGCACGTATTCAAGGATGGAGGAAAGTTCATTAAAGAAGTGTGTGGCTCGTCCTTCCATGAAGTCATTGTTTTGTACTTCACGGATTTCTTCTTCCAGTTCTTCCGCGGTCAGCTTTTGGGAAAAATCAATCAAGTCGTTGAGCAATTTTACGCGGAGCTTGATCGCATGGTCGACTAGATCAGCGTACGGGCTCTTGTCTTCGTCGAGCATATCAGGCAGAGCAAACAGCTGTTCGTCCGAGTCCAGAATGTTGTCCTTAATCCTTTTCAGATATACGGTCTTATCTTCCTCCACGCTCTCTATGGCGAAAGTATAGAATGCATTTTCAATAAGGCCGGTTTGCAACCCGTACTCTTGCATGTTTTCGAAGAGTTCGACGAGGTATTGGAATTGTCTCGGGTCAATGATGCCTAGTCCGTCAACATCCCAATGGATGGGGTCACTGATTTCGTGAATCCACCAATTCATGTCTTTACCGAGGCGCGCTTTGCACCAGTTGAGCTTGTGTTTTGGGTTCGCCATTAGTTAAGTAATCTATAGGTTGATTAATGCAGAAGCTTCATCAAGAAGATCCATTAGTCCAGAATTTGTTTTTACATATATACTGGGTAAAATCACCCGCTTTTGATTGTAAAGCGGTTTTATTAAAAATTTTCGCTGTGGCATTTTGCTTGTTTCATCCATGGGGATGCTTACTTTCAAAAATTCTGTCTTTCTAAGCCTTACGAAATATGGGAGTTTGTTACGAAAATGTAGTCCGTCCGCTGCTCTTCCGGATGGAGCCCGAAGAGGCGCATGCCATGGGCAGTCGTCTCCTCCGCTTGGCTCCAAAAGTTCCCGGCCTTTGTTCGCTCTTGCGTGCGTACAGCCTGGTCCGCGAAGACCGTCCGGTTAAATTGTTTGGCCTGGAGTTTCCTAATCGCGTGGGACTGGCCGCCGGAATGGATAAGGACGCTGAGTTTACCCGAGTGGTGGAAGCACTTGGTTTTGGTCACGCCGAGGTGGGTACGGTTACACCAAAGGGGCAGCCGGGCAACCCGCAGCCGCGCCTCTTCCGTTATCCCGAGACGGAGACTATAGTCAACCGTATGGGTTTTAACAACCATGGTGCTGAGGCGATGGTTCAACGATTGGCCGTAGAGTATCCGAAGGGGAAGCGCAGGATGCCGATCGGTGTAAATATAGGGAAAGCCAAAGAGACCCCCATTGAAAATGCGGTGGATGACTATCTGGCATGTTTTCGTCTATTGGCTGATCAGGCAGATTACTTTACCATCAATATCAGTAGCCCGAATACGGAGGGTCTGCGGACACTGCAGTCAAAGGCCTATCTGGAGGAGTTGCTATCGGCCCTGCGAAATGAAAATTGCCGTTTTGCAAAACGCTTGGGCCGAGACCCGCATCCCATGCTCGTGAAGATTGCCCCCGATCTGAGTTTTTCTGAAATTGATGCCGTTCTGGAGGTATTACTAGCCGCCGAGTATAGTGGAATCATCGCCACAAATACAACGATCACACGCCCCGAATCTTTTCCGGGCAATGAGTCCGGTGGATTGAGCGGAGGCTCTTATCTGGCGAAGCGCTCTCGCGAAGTGGTTAATTACATGCACCTCGCAACGAATAGTCGACTCCCCATTATCGGCGTTGGGGGTATTAACTCACCGGAGGCCGCCGGCGCGATGATCGATGCGGGTGCCTCTCTGGTGCAGATTTACACCGCCTGGATTTATAAAGGACCTTTTTTCGCTCGTGCTTTGGCCCGTGCGCTGAAGAGCCAGGGCGAAGACTGGATATAGCTTGTTAAAAAGCCGCTGCGGATGCTTTGCGATTTGCGGCCCTGTGACCTGTCGCATCAATTTTCAGCTTGGGCTAGGGTTGCCTGTTCAGCCAGCATACGCAGGCGCCGTTCTCGCACGTCAAACTTATAGGATTGTTCGTCAGCATGATAGGATGAGCGTACCATCGGGCCGGACTCGCAGACACCAAATCCGGCATCCAGTGCGAATTGCTTCCAATGTTCAAATTCCTCGGGAGTCACCCATCGGTCGATCGGTTGGTGGTCTCCGGAGGGCTGCAGGTATTGCCCGATAGTCAGGATGTCAATGCCCTCTGCTGCCATATCGCGGAGGACTTGCTCGACTTCTTTTTCCTTCTCCCCAATGCCGAGCATGATACCTGACTTGGTGATGAAACCACGCGACTTTGCGTGACGTAATACCCAGAGCGAGCGGTCATAGCGGGCGGTCTTGCGAATCGGGCGTTGGAGGCGTTCGACCGTCTCCAGGTTGTGATTAAAAATATCCGGGCAAGCATTAAGGACAAGGTCGAGATATTCCTGTTGTCCGCGAAAGTCAGCGGTCAGTACCTCGACTGCGCATTCCGGTACCCGGTGGTGAATGGCCCGGATGGTAGCGGCCCAGACTGAGGCGCCACCGTCTTTCAGATCGTCCCGCGCGACGGAGGTGATCACAGCGTGCTGCAGGTTCATCTTCGCGATGGATTCAGCGACACGGGCCGGTTCTCCGAGATCAAGCTCGGTGGGTCGACCGGTTTGCACCGCACAAAAGCGGCAGGAGCGGGTGCAGATATTGCCGAGGATCATTACGGTCGCTGTGCCGCGCGACCAGCATTCGCCCATGTTCGGGCACTGAGCGCTCTGACAGACCGTGTGCAAGGAATGTGTGTCGACGAGTTCCTTAGTCTCGCGGTAGGCTTTGCTGGTGGGCAGCTTGGCGCGGAGCCAAGGCGGTTTCTGCTTATTCATTTCCATCTGTTAGCAAAGTTTTCCCGAACACCTCTTGAAACTCAACTGCTAATCGGGATTTTACACTCTTTGCTTCAATTGGTTTTCCTAACTCCAGACTCATCGAAGTCACTGTGCCGTCGGTAATGCCACAGGGTACGATACCGGAAAAGTGGGACAGGTCCGGATTTATATTCAGTGCCAGTCCGTGGTAGGTGACCCACGATTTTACGGCTACGCCGAAAGCACAGATTTTACGTTTTTCAATCCAGATGCCGGTTAGTCCATCACGCCGCACAGCTTCCAGTTGATAATGGCGAAGGGTGCGCAAGACGACTTCTTCCAAGTCGCGGAGATAAGCGTGCAAGTCCTTCCGCTTACTTAGTGAGATGATGGGGTAGGCCACAATTTGCCCAGGCCCATGGTAGGTAATATCGCCACCCCGGTTGCTTGTGTGCAGGGTTACCCCGGCGGCAGATCGCTCCGCCTCACCCCAGAGCAAGTGGTGCTCCGCTCCACTCCGCAGGCCCAGAGTAAAAACCGGCTCATGTTCGGTAAATACGAGGATGTCCGACTGCCGACCGGCCTGCCGCTCGGCCACCAGTTTTTTTTGCCGCTCCAGCGCGTCTGCATAATCTGTGCGTCCCCAGTCAGAGATTTCTAGAAGCGTTACTTGTTCATTTGTTCCCGGCATGCAGCTGCGATATTGGCTGGATTCTGGGCGTTTGGGCAAGGACGCAAATCGATCACCGCGTGAATTCAGGTTAGCGGTTCGGCTTGATTTTAGTGGAGGGCACGTTCACCTATCTTACCTATGTCTGATGTCCGTGTTCGTTTTGCTCCTAGCCCCACCGGTTTTTTCCATATCGGAAGCGCCCGTACGGCTTTATTTAACTGGCTCTACGCCCGCCATACCGGTGGACGCTTTATCTTGCGAATTGAGGATACCGATAAGCAGCGCAATACAGAGGAAGCTTTGCGGGTATTACTATCGGGGATGCGCTGGTTAGGGCTGGATTGGGACGAGGGCCCGGAAGCGGGAGGCGATTATGGTCCCTATTTCCAGAGTGAGCGCCAGGCGGTCTATGACGAGTATCTTGAACGCTTACGTGCAGCCGGCCGCTGTTATGAGAAGGATGGTGCTATTTGGTTTCGGTTGGAAGGCGAGCGCTACACCGAGTACGACGATTTCAAGAAGGCGGAGGTGGAGAAAGTAAAAGCTGCGCCAGTGATCATCAATGATGCCGTGCGTGGTCGGGTAGAACGTTCCGAGGAGATGGATTTTGTTATTGTGCGAAAGGACGGCAACCCCGTCTTCCATTTTGTTAACGTGGTCGATGATATAGCTATGGGCATTACGCATGTCATCCGTGGAGAGGATCACCTCTCAAATACGAGCAAGCACGTGGAGTTATTCCGCGCCTTCGGAGTGGAACCGCCCCTTTTTGCCCATATTCCGCTTATTCTCAAGGAATCTGGCCCGGGCAAAATGAGTAAGCGCGACAAGGGTGCTCTGGTGGAAGATTACGAGACCCGTGGTTTTCTAGCGGCCGCTGTCCGCAATTATATTTCACTGCTTGGCTGGAACCCGAAGGATGATCGTGAAAAGTTATCGATTGATGAGATCGTCGAACTTTTTGACTTTCCCGGCATTAACAAGGGCAACGCCCGCTTCGATGAGCGCAAACTTTCGGCACTCAACTCCGAGTACTTGCGGGAGCTCGATATTGGAAGTTTCTGCTTTCTCGCACGCCCACGCCTTGCGGAGTCTGGCTTGGTTGGGGAGGAGGTCTCCGAGGACTATCTGCAAGCGGTACTGACCCTCTGCCAGCCCAAGGCACGCAGTTTGGATTCGCTGGAGGAACTCTGTGGTTATTTCTTTTCAGATACCTTTATTTTCGACGAGAAAGCTTCGGCAAAACTGGCTAAAAAAGGAGACCCCAAGGCAACGATTGCAGAACTCTTGCCGGTCCTCGAATCGTTGGCGTCCTTCGAGGCCGAGTCTATGCAAGCGGCTTTGGAGAAGCATGCCGAAATGAAAGGGGAGAAGCCCTTCGCGTTTTTTCCGGCTCTGCGTATGGCTGTGAGTGGCAAAGGCGGCGGCCCCGACTTAATGCCACTGCTCGCAGTTTTAGGCAGAGAGCGTGTGCTCGCTCGTCTGCAAAATTACATGGCTTAGTTGGGGCGTTTGAAGCGTCGTTTCCCTGTCGTCTTCGGGTAGCCGGGCTTTTTCTTTTTCCGGTAGTCTTGGCGTCCTCCCCGAGAATCATTTTTTTTGTACGGTTTTTTCCGCTTTGGGTTTTCCTCAAACGGCTCGCTGTCCTCAGCAATGGTTTCCCGTCCCCTTTCTTCATCTCCCTGCAAGAGATCGAATAAAGCGCTGGCAATGTCTGTCGGGGTATGCCCCGTGTCGAGTAAACGGTCAATTTGCGGGTCGTAACGCCGGTACTTGCCTTGCTCCAAATGGTCGCGTAATTGGTTAAAGACCTTATCTGCGCGACTGCCTTCGACTTCCTCCTGGCTGGGGATTCTCATCCGGCGGACCGGCTGACGCGTATAGCGCTCGATTGCCTCTAAACGATAGATATCGCGTCCGTAGCAAAAGGTAATGGACCGGCCAGAGCGCCCGGCACGACCTGTCCGGCCGATGCGGTGTACATAGTCTTCCGGGTCGTAGGGCAGGTCATAATTAAAGACCATGTCGATATCTTCGATGTCGAGTCCGCGGGCAGCAACATCGGTAGCCACCAGAATCTCGACACTGCCATCCCGAAAACGCCGTAAGACTTTTTCTCGTACAGGTTGAGTAATGTCGCCGTGAATACGATCTGCCGGATAGCCTCGTGCAATCAGCGCTTCACAACATTCATCGACAGCCTTCTTCGTGTTACAGAAGACGATACCACGTTGACTCGGAGCGATATCCAGAAGGCGGCTCATGACTTCGACTTTTGAGCGGTTGCGCACCTCGTAGTAAAACTGCTCGACCGTATCTACCGTGATCGACCGGCCTTCGATCTCAATGTACTCCGCCTGATTGCTGAAAGCGCGGATGAGTCCGGTCACCCCCTTATTCATTGTCGCGGAGAAGAAGAGAGTCTGTCGCTCGCGGGGAATCGCATCGAGAATGGTTTCCATGTCTGCACGAAAGCCCATGTCGAGCATACGATCCGCTTCGTCGAGTATGCACATACGAATGTTTTCAGTGCGTAATGTGCGCCGCTTCAAATGGTCGATGACTCGCCCGGGTGTACCAATAATGATGTGTACCCCCTTTTTCATGGCGCGGATCTGGCGGTCAATCGGGGCGCCACCATAAACCGGTATGGCGCTCACGCCTTTGAGTTTATTGGAGAGGCGGTGCACTTCCTCACATACCTGAACAGCCAATTCACGAGTTGGGCACAAGACCAAAACCTGGGGTGCGTTCAAGTCCAGGTCGATTGCTTGCAGGGCGGGTAAGGTAAAGGCGGCCGTTTTGCCGGACCCGGTTTGTGAAATGCCCACAATGTCACGCCCGGAAAGTGCGACGGGTATCGTCTTCGCTTGTACGGGAGAGGGGGACTCGAATCCGAGTTCCTGTACGCTGGCAAGGAGTTCCGGCTGTAGACCGAGTTCTTCAAATGTAGTTTCCATGAGTAATTATCCAGAAAGAGGCTGCAGTGCTTTAGTCAGTAGCCGGATAGTTGCGGGCTTTGACAGGTCTGGAAACAATGCACAAGGTTTAAGCACTATTCAGGAAGATTCTTTTCTATGGTTGGAGTGCCGGAAATCTGTAAAAAAAGCCTTCACGTGGAATCGCGCATGTAGTTTCCTAGTGCAGATCATGTCGGATGAATGGAAAATAGCCGCTTTTTATCACTTTGTGGAACTGCCGGATCGAGACGACTGGGCGGATCGTTTAGTCGACCATGGGCTCAAGGTGGGTTTGCGGGGCAGCATTATTCTTGCCCCGGAGGGGATCAATTCCACCTGCGCCGGCAGCCGGGAGGCGATCGATTCAACGATCGCGTTGCTCAAAGAGGATCCACGTTTTGCGCCGATAGAGGTCAAGTATTCTTACGCAGACTTTTGTCCGTTTCCCAAATTCAAGGTCAAGCGCAAACCGGAGATTGTAACCTTTCGCCAGCGGGGGGCGGATCCCCGAGAGGATGTAGGGACCTATCTGGAGCCGGAGGAGTGGAATGATTTGATTGCGGATCCGGAGGTGCTGACGATTGACACGCGCAACGACTATGAAGTGCGGGTCGGGTGTTTTCAGGGAGCGACTAATCCAGATACAGAGGATTTCACCAGTTTTGCCCGTTTTGTCGATGAGCAGCTTAAGGGAAGGGAAGAGCAGAAGATCGCTATGTACTGTACCGGTGGGATTCGCTGTGAGCGGTCGACCGCCTACCTCAAGAGCCGTGGATTCAAGCACGTCTATCACCTCAAGGGTGGTATCCTCCGCTATCTGGAACTGATGCCGAAAGAGAAGAGCCTCTGGGAGGGGGATTGTTTCGTCTTCGACTACCGTGTGGCCCTGAATCATGATCTGCAGCCGGCACCTTGGAAAATAGATGCTTTTACGAGCGATCCAGTTCCCATGTCGGAAGAGGAGCGCCCTCTGATAGAGGAGCGCCGTCGCAGCGGTGCTATTTTCAGGAAAGAATAAACTTTCTCAATGCCGGCGCTTCTGCTAGTAGATAACCTTTACAACGTATACCTCAGAGTTTTTATCTTTGTAATTTAATGTATCCGGCCCCACACCCCACCTCTTCAGATCGTCGTCATCGCGCCCGCGGCTTTACCTTAATCGAAATCCTACTCGTGATTGCGGTTATCGCGATTCTCGCGAGCATCACTTTTGGTGTGTCTCAAGGCATTCAGGGTGCGCAAAATCGTGCGCGTGCAAAGTCAGAATTAGCAGTATTAGCGCAGTCGATTGAACAATTTAAACTACGGTTGGGTGACTTCCCCTGGACGCGCGGCAGCGAAGTGCCGGAACAGGTCCTATTACAAGCGCTTCTTGGATGGAAGGAGTTTAAGCGCACGGGTGGGACGACTACGATGGAGGATCTGGACAGGGTCCCGGACGCTGGCCCCAAGGGCTTCATCGATACGGCGCAGTTTTTAGTTTCTTCAGCAGATGACCCAAGCAAAGAATTATCGGCAGATAACACAACTCAGCCAAAAGGTCTGGTCTTTATAGATCCATGGGGAAATCCGTACGTCTATGAATACAGGGATACAGACCGTTGGGAGAACTTTGGTTACGTGCTCTACTCTACCGGCCCGGACGGCTTGCACATTCCTGTCGACGACAGCGGTGTCGTCACTCAGGATAACCGTCTGTTGGATGAAAATCTCGATAATATTTACCCAGGCGAATAATGAATAAACAGAAAAGAAAAGCGTTCACCCTGATCGAACTCTTAATGGTCATTGCGATTATCGGCATTCTTGCCGGTATTTTAATTCCGGCAGTGGGTTCGGTACGAAAACAGGCCAGCATAGCGGCCTCCAAGTCACAGCTTTCAAACTACATCAGCGCGGTGGAGCTCTATAAGAGTGAGTACAAATTTTATCCGTTTTTGGATTCCGCAGAGGATCAGGATAATCTTCGCATTAATGATAGTGAGTTTTTATTTTACCGTACACTGAGCGGTAAAGAGCCGAACGGTAATTCCAGTGCCGGCTGGAATGAGCGGAATCGGCGACGCATAAATTTCTACAACTTTACCGACTCTGAGCTGCTGGAAACTTCCGGTGGCGAAGAAACGCAAGAAGATCCGATTATTGTCGACCGTTTCAACAATCAGGAAATCTATTTTGCTATCGATGGGGACGGCGATGGATTTATTCAGCCGGAGATTACCAATACTCCGGTGCGTGCGTCTGTCACGGCATACGTTATCGAAGACGTGCAAGGCGGGCCAGCTTATCAACTCTGGGACGAATAATATGACGAGTGACTCCAAACACAGACGTCAAGCAGGCTTTACCCTGATTGAGTTGCTTGCCGTTATTGCTCTTATTGTACTGGCTTCCTCGATCCTCTTTGTTGCCGGCAGCGGAGGTGCGGGTGCCGCGCTGGACAATTCTAAGCGTATTGTTGGGAGTATTGCAAGCGGTGCGCGGGGACAGGCTATTCTGAAAAATACCCGCACGCGTTTGATTATATATACCGATCAGAGCACCGTTCGTAACGATGATAAGTACCGCCGTTTCTTTGGAATCGTCTACGAAGATAAGGCGAACCCCAGTCAGTGGATTGCTGCGACACAAGGCACCTATCTACCCAGCGGTATTTACTTCGACACCGAATTGAGCGATGCAAAAACCGGCTTTGTCATCGAGTATCCCCGTTCCATTCCCAAAGCGGAAGGCACCGGTGAATCGTTTTCTTATTATGAATTTTCGAGCAATGGGAATATGTCCACCAGTCCGGATAATTTTACCAACTCCCGCCTGATCATCCGTGCCGGCAGTCTGCAGCCCAGCAATGGATTACTGGATGTTGTGGTCAATGAGGAGCAGGAGTATACCGTGACGGGGTTGATTTTCCGGCGGGCGGGTACGACAACCCCAATCAATAATCCCGAAGAGGCATTGAAGTAAGCAATCATGAACGGAACACCCTCCCCGCAAGTATCCTCTAAATCCGGCTTCAGCCTGATTGAGGTGGTCATGGCCCTTGGTATTTTCCTGGTTTCCGTGCTCGCCCTCATTGGCCTGCTCGGCCCCTCACTGAAATCAATAGAAGAGGTCGAGACGACCGATGAGATCGCTTCACTGGTCAACACATTAAATGCCTTTTTGCACTCTTCTTCGGACATTGCTACCGGGTCGAATTTTAACGCCATCTTTGGTGCGGTTGCCGACAACGGCTATGCTTCGGTCCTGATCTATCGCTATTACGAAGCGGATGCAGGCGCAGATCCAACTGCGCCCCCCGTGATCAATCTGGAGATAGGCTTCGAGTCCGATGAGGGCGGTAGCATTGAAGCACGGGGGGTCGTTAACTTCCAAGACCCGGATGCCGGTCGTACTGCAGACTTTGAAAATGCTGCCGGATCGATCTATCGTATCATCCTGACGCCTTCTTCTGTGATTCCAACCGATCACATAACTGATAATGGCGTGAGTTCGTATCCACGGTACACTCTGAGCAAATCATTGGCCGCTTATCCGGAAGGTTATTTTGCCATGGAGGCACGCATTTTCCGGCTAGAGGCGGATCAGTCTGCCATTCAAGGGGGTGGTATGCCCACCGTTGATATCGCGAATTTGGCAGATGAATCCTCTATCTTTACATACAATCTGGCCGTCGTGCGCTAATTAAACCATGAAGAAGCCTACATTTATTGCAAGAGCCCGTCGCCGGACAAAGCGCGCCTTCACACTCATTGAAATCATGGTAGCGACTGCGATCATGGTTGTTCTGGTAGGTCTGGTCATTCAGATCACCAGTCAGGTACTTAATGTCTGGACCCGTTCATCCGGTCGCCTTTCGGCTTTGGCCAGTGCTCGTATTGCCATGGAACTCATTACGCAGGACCTCGAGACAGCGGTTTTTCGCAACAATAACATGCAATGGCTGCGCGCGGAAAACAGCACCGTCACGACTCCGGGTGGTTCGACTAACACAGTCTCCCTGAAACTATTTTCTCCCGCCCTCGACCGACCGGAAGGCCCCGGCGATATTTGTGCGATTGGCTACTTGTTACGCTATGCGGACCCGGTGTCCGGTGAGGAATCCGGTGATGATCGCCTCTTTGTTCTCTACCGAAAGGTGATCAGCCCGGAAACTACGTTCAACGAATTGATGGGTGTCGGCAGTCAGGAGACACTTGACTGGGGAGCCTGGTCTTCCGGCGAAGGTGCAGACGGGGAGACCCCGGTTTCTACAAGTACGATTACTGCGGATGATTATCTGGTCAGTAATATTGCCAGCTTTGAGATAAAGTTTCACGTCGAGGATGATGGTAACCCGGCGACGACCACTTTGGTCCCGGGAGATACTCTCTTTGGTGGAACCTCTGCCACAGTGGGTGCCGGAGCCGACGTAAGTGCACGCTTCCAGAAGCCTCTGGCGTACGCTGATATCCGTTTAACCGTGTTATCCGATGAAGGGGCTGCGATTCTGCAAAGCATGGCAGTGACCGGCGAGGATCTGAATTCTGTGCTGCTTCAACACAGCCAGGTCTTTTATCGCCGGGTGTATTTCCCCGCGCGGCCGATCTAGCGATCATCTTTGGACAAGTTTAGCTCCTGTATAGTGCTACCAAGGAGTCGCCGCATAGAACCCGGATCTTTGCAGATCTGCGTATCCATAAATACGTCTTTCGCTTTCGTCGAGAGAGCTACGCAGTCTCTTGTCCGTGCGTTAAGCCGGGGTCGTTGTCCTTAGCCGATTGTTCTGCCTCTGCCCGCAGATAAATTTCGCGACTGATCCACGCGTCTGTTGCAGCATAGCGAATTTGCCGGGCATCCAAGCTCTCCCGTGCCCAATTCGTGACTTGCGCAGCCTTACTGATACGTCCTTTGAGGAGAAGGGCCGCAAGTGCGCGTAAGCCGCGGTTTTCGTACTTGAGCTTAGCGGTCAGGTCAGCGATTTCGACAAAGCCCGCCGGCAAAAAATCTTCCAGAGCACGAAGTTCTTTTACATCGTCCGCGATGGCGACACCGGTCTTTCGTATCGTTTCAGACTGAAATAAGGGAAGGAGCGGAGCCAGCGTCTTCGTCTGGCTGATGCGAAAAAGGTAGACACAATCGGCACTGGCGAGCTGTACAAGTGCAGGCGGGTAGTGTTCTCCTTTGCGAAAGCTGGGACGTGTTTCGGTATCAAAACCGAGGTGGGTCTCTTTGACTAATTGTCCGACAGCCGCCTCCATTTCGCTTACCGTATCCAGTATTTTTACAGGGCCCTCCCAGGCGATGAGAGGCAGTTCGTTAATTTCCGCCTTGGAAATGCGCCGTCCGGGGATTGCTGAGGGTTGAGATGCTTCCTCCATTGAATGTACCGGGGGTCGTTGCTTAGGCCTCCAGACGGAGGCCATCGTAGGCGAGTCGGATCTTTCGAGGTCGAGGGCCCTGCGAAGATTGGGCCGCCTCCAGAGCCTGCAGGTGCATCGACTCGATCCGGGCATCCAGAAAGCCGGGCTCATGATGAAAGAGTACAAGTTGTTTCACTCTGGCGAGTCCTGCCAGTTCGATGGCGGTTCTGTGGTCGGAGTGACCCCAGTTACGCTTTTCGTTATCTACCTGCTCCCGGGTATATTGAGCATCATAGATGACGATATCGGCATCTTTGAAGAAATCGATAAAGGACGCATTGTCGCTGCGGTTTTCCGCAAGGTGCTCGGCGTCTGTTGAGTAGACGATCGATTTGTTTGCCTGTTCGAAGCGGTAACCCCAGGAGTCTCCGGGATGATTTTGCCGAATAGCACGTGCCTGTACACTGCCCAGATCGAAGACGGATCCTTCCTCCCGTATATCAAATTCAATTTCCGCTTTCATGCTTTCGAAGGGAACGGGAAAGCAGGGTGCTTCCATCTGGCGGCGTAAGACCGCCTCGGTCTCCTGATGAAAGCCATGAATGAGGATGCGGTTGCCTGCTTGATAAGCTGGGCCAAAGAAAGGAAAGCCTTGGATGTGATCCCAATGCAGGTGAGAGAGAAAAAGATGATAGGTGCGCGGCTTGGTTTCCGGGCTAAGAGAGAGGGCATAATCCCGAATTCCGGTTCCCGCATCACAGAGGATGATGGCATCCTCGTCCGTTTCGATTTGCACGCAGGAAGTATTGGCGCGGTAGGTGCCCTGTAGGCTGTGTGGCAACTGGTCGACAAAATCTTCTACCTGACGCTGGCTTTCAAAGGCTGTACCCCGTGCTTCCCAAAGAGCAGCGAGCACCTTCTGACGGATTTCATCGGAAGTTACGGGTGAAGGCAGGGAGCCACAGGATCCCCAAATGAAGGCGCCAAAGTTCACATCTAAAGTACACAACTATTTAGAGATTGGAACCGGAGTCAAAGAAAAGGAATGCGAAAAGCGAGCCCGCTGTGCATCCTCTAGTTTTCTATAGCTAGACCGGGTTGGGTAGGCGATTACTGTGGGCATAGGTACGACTGGCGCGTACTTGCACATACCGCTTTTCCTCAAGGATGTAGGCGGTGAGGTAACCGCCGTAGACGCATCCGGTATCAATCCCGATAGAGGACTTCTTCTTATATACTTTGGGTCGCGGCGTATGCCCGTAAATGACAAAAGGCGGCCCCTTCCAGCTATCCGCCCAGGCAGGTGCCTCCGGAGCATCTGAGCGCTTCGCTGGTTGACCATTTACATCAATTACCTGAATGCTCGTGGTCACCTCGATGGATTGTTTCATCCATGGCTGGCCCGGGAGAAAGCCACCGTGAATGAAAACGGTCTCGGATATTCCGTCATATTTAAATTTCGGGAGGCTCTCGAGGTAGGACCAGTCGTCTTGCTCCAACTGCTTAAGAGTGGTCAAATCATATTCTTTCAGTTGCTCGGGTCGTTTTTCTCGAAGCGCGGTAAGAATGCGGAGTTCATGGTTCCCCAGTATGGCTTCGATTCCATTTTCTCGTGCGATACGAACGGCTCCGTGACTGTCCGGCCCACGGTTGATCAGATCGCCGAGTTGGATTACACGGTCGCCGCTTTTGGGATTCAGCAGTTGCAGCAGTTCGGCAAATTCCTCGGCGCAACCGTGGACATCTCCGATAGCGATAGTTCGGCTCATTGCGGGTGGCAGGGATAAAATTAAAACGCACTAAATCTAAGGTTTTTAATCGTGGTGGGGGCAAGTTAAAATGAATCGATGCTTGTCGAAGCCCTTTTCTCGGTGGAATATGCAAACAATGGTAGATTGGCAGATTAAAACAATGGCAGACCGTTGTCAGAGTCGTGGTTCCCTCTTTAACCCTGGTGATCGCGTCGCCTGCCTGATCTATCAGGACAAGGAAGCCAGTGAGTTGAGGCGTCTTGATTTACTGGAAGATGCGGTCGCTGATTATACGTTGCCGGGTGAATTGCTCGGTCGCTGGGTGCGCTTGGTGGGGGAGCCGGATGCAGAGGCCGGTAGTGCCGCTGATGGCCTACAGTCGGCAGAGGAGCTGTTTCTCTCGCTCTACGAAGCGGAGACGGAGGCGGCGGCACTTACTGAAAAGCAGGCATTGCAGCATTTGCTGGCACTACTTTTAGAGCGCAAGCGTGTCTTGCGGCCTTTGCCACCCCGTCAGGTTGAGGGCACCCAGACCTACCTGCATGTTAAAAGCAAGCGCAGCTTTGCGGTTCCGGTCATTGAAATTTCTGCGCCTCTGATGGCCCGGATAGAAGACTCGATTGGCGACTTGATCCATTAATCCTTAGGCGCGGAGCTATTTATGAAACGACTATTGTCACTGCTTCTTTTGATCGGTCTCTTCACCGGCTGCAAGACTACGCCTGAAGTAGAGAATATGTTGATTCCTCGCATCATGGTGGAGTCAAGGGGCACCCAGTATGGTGCTCTGCGGGGCAAAGCGTACAAGTTGCCGGTCAGCGGTACGGAGATAATTGCAGATCGTGAGCCGGTCATTACCGAAAAGGACATCCTCAATGTTGAACTGGTACAGGTGGAGATGGGTCTGGCACTGTTGATTGAGATGAACGATGCCGGTGCCCGCGCGCTCTATCGAGCTTCAGTCACGGATCGAGGCAGTCGACTGGTCTTTACGACTAATGATCAAGCGATCGGGGCCCGTCGCATAGACGGTGTTATAAACGACGGTAAGTTGTACACCTTCGTTGAGGTCAAAGACGATGAAATGGGGCCGCTCGTACTGGACATAAAGGCCAGTTTGGCAGCCTTAAGAAGAAGTCGCTAGCTGTTCGATGGTTGGTCCTGCCATTTTTCGGTCTCTTTGCTTGGTTTTCTTGCTTGCTACGAACGTCGTTGCGTTGGTTTGGCCGACCCCGAATCCGGCATTTCAGCAGGGGCGATCGGCAAAAGACTTTATACAGCCAACCGCTTCTGGCATCCTTAAATCCGGTTTGTTTGGTTGTGTGCGCAATGGAGGCAGTCGTTTTCATGAGGGTATCGATCTTTTCCCATTGAAGCGGGATCGAACTGGCGAGGCCGCAGATCCGGTCTATAGTATACTTCCCGGGCGGGTGGTTCATATTAGTGGGATTGCCGGCCACAGCAGCTACGGACGTTATGTCGTGGTCGAGCACGATGCAGAAAAGCCGGTCTTTTTAACTCTTTATTCTCACCTTTCCCGTATCGCAGAGGGCGTTGCGCCCGGCTCCCGGGTGAAGTCCGGAACGATCCTGGGGATCATGGGGCGTTCCGCCGCGGGATACACGATACCTAAGTCCCGCGCCCATTTGCATTTTGAGATCGCATTTCAACTGACCGATGATTTTCAGGATTGGTATGATCGGCAGGCCTTCAAGGAACCGAACCGTCACGGAAACTGGAATGGAATGAATCTGGTGGGCATTGATCCGCTTGCATTTTATGAAGCCATGCATGGGCGAAAGGAGGGTGGGATGAATGCACACCTGAAGGCGCTACCGGTGGTCGCCCGCATCCGTGTTTTTACTGGTAAGACGCCCAACTTTGTGACGCGTCACCCAGCACTGGTCACGCGGTCTTTTCAGGAGGCAGCGGTCACGGCTTGGGATATTGCCTTCACGAAGTATGGATTGCCCGTTCAATGGACGCCCCGTTTCGCTGACGAAGGACTTACCGGCCGCGCCGGAGATGTACAAGTGCTGGCTTACCAGCAACGGTTGCTAGAAGGACAGAGCTGTAAGCGTGTTTTGGATATGGGTGCATCCGGTCCGCGCATCTCGAGAGGTACGCTCGATGACTTGAAGAAGCTTTTTGGCTTTCGCTGATCGATTACGAAAGTGGACGGTTAGGCATTCGCTGCCTTGCGAACCTCTTTCATGAATTTTCCTGCTTTTGAATGACCCAGCCTGCTGGCTCCTGCTTGGAACAGCTTTGTTGTATCAGAACCAGCCGACATCTTAGCGATCGCCTTTATCGCGATTTTGCTAGAGCGGTGTTTGCAGAAAAGAGCGACATCTTCTGGGTCGGATGCATGCAAGTCGAAGCCGGTCGATGTCTGGATGAAGTCAGCGCTGACCTGTTCGCAGATAGCCAGAGCATGGCGCTTCTGTTTCTTTTTCAGGTAGCCGGCCTCGACGACAATCTTGGTTATCAGGCCGACACTCCGTGCTGCTTCGCACAAAAGGGCTGC
>CENU01129141.1_pt1 | contig 29391 bp, 32 predicted proteins | sample 361331 | NCBI WGS metagenome assembly CENU01 (sample SAMEA2619766, study PRJEB7988) | marine metagenome | isolation source: saline water (ENVO:00002010), including | reverse complement strand
TCTTTAAATTAGTACAACCTATTCGTTTTACTTGTTTTGTCATTCTAACACCAAGTTGTGATCCTCTTTTAGAGAAACCACCACCTAATATCTGACCTGCTCTTCCTTTCATCATACACATTAATAGATTTGTGTATTCTAATTCAAATTGTAATGCGTCAGCGACTTGATGACCTACATCATTTACTTCAACACATACATGAGCATTGTTATAATTTTTTGCTACTCTCTCTATCGTATGAGGAAATAGTAATGGTTTAATTTCATTGTTTCTATACTTCGCAACAATCTTGTATGGCATTTGTGATACATCAAACACAACAAATGCAGAATAATCTTTTACGGTACCTCTTGCGACATCAACCGTAATTACATAATCTTTTCCTTTTTGTGGTTGTTCATAAACATCTAAACCTTGATTTGATATTAAAGGATTGTTATGAGACAATGTTCTAATTTTAGATGGATTTAATAATGTATCTACTGAACCTACAAACTCACACTCAAACTCTGTAGCAAATTGTGCCTCACTAGTGTTTCTTATAGTTTCTTCTTTCCACTTATCATCTCTACCTGGTACTTCAGACCAATGTACTTCAATAGGTTTGTAATCATTTCTTTTATGTATTGCGTCATTCCACAACTTATAAAACATATTCATACCATGTGGTGTAGATACAATCATCACTTTAGATTTTTTACCAGATGATATTGTAGGATATACAGAGCTAAAAAATTGTTCAGATATATTTGCAGGTATAAAAGCAAACTCATCTAAAAATATTATGTTAAATGAACCACCTCGAATTGCACTTGAAGAAGTTGCAGCTGCAAGTATTTTTGATCCATTCTCTAACTCTAACGAACCTTTGTTCCAGTTTAAAACACCTTGTTGTAAAAATGTAGGTAAGTTTTCATATGCAAGTTGTAATCTACCTAGTAAGTCTCTAGCAGTTGTAGATTTGTTGGCAAGTATTGCAACATTAATATTATCATTAAATATAACTTGATGTAATAGATATGCAATGATAGTAGTTGACTTACCTGATTGTCTTGGTAGTTTACAAATAGAAAATCTGTTATTATGAAAAGTGTCTACCATCTTTTCCTGAAACTTGTACATTTCAAAAGGCACTAGACCATCATCTATATTTACAATTTTTGTATATGATTTAATAAAGTAAATAGGATCTTCCATACACTTTGCAATCTCTCTGATTTGTTCTTCAGTGTATTGTTGTTGTGTATTTGCTTTAAATAGATTAGGATTGCCTAAATAATTTTCACTCATTGACTAGTATTCCTTCTATTGCGTTGTAACCTTTTTTGATAGCCGCATTTACTCTACTACTACCATATTTAACTTTATACTTTTTTTCAACATACTCAACACCACCTGCACCTTTACGAGGTTTATTAGTAATGCCGTATTCAATAACTTCAATTGGATTGTTCATACCCTCATCTAACCAAGTATCTTTATTTTTCTCTTTATGAGGATAAGGCGTCTTATTTGTATAACCTAAATCACTTATCAGAAATGTCTGTTTCTGTGGGTGTAATTGTTTTGCCTTTAAAACTTTTATCTTCATCACTTTGAACATCCTTATTTTTATTCTTCAAAAGTGTATGTAATTCTTTTGACGAACCAACAAACAATGCTTGTTTGATGTTTGTATTTGTTTTATTGGGCACATCTTTTAATGATTTAAGTTTGCCTTGTAAATCTTGTAGTTTATCAACCGTATCAGCAACTTGTTTAATTAAATTACCTGCAACCTCATATGCTCTAGGGTGTTGACTTTCGTTTGCAATATCAAGTATGCCTTGAATAGCGTCTTGTCCTCTTTCGATTAAGTTATAGTAATTTTCTCTACTATACTTGTAATCGTTTTCAACATCTTCTTTATTTTTATCCTCTAATCTAGGAACAGGAGGTATAGTTTTTTTTTCTGGTAAATTTTTAATATTATCTACCGTCGGTATACCTAACACTTCATTTATTTTATCGTTAATGCCCATAGGACTATTTATAGTTTTTTTAAATAGTCAGACATGGTATCTGCATACTTAGCGTTATAATCAATAAGTTTTTTATAATTATCTACTGACGGTTCAATATTTTCAAAACCTTTTATATTAATTGGCACATCTGCAACACCTAGACCTTGAGCAACTTGAACATAACTTGACATTCTAAATTGTGCCGTTAACATTGTATCAACACAATCATAGTGTCTAATATTGTTTTGTTTTAATTTGTGTAATTTTTTTTCAAAATGTTTAGGTGGTTTATGTTTTGTAGGAAAGTCAATCCAAAATTGACTATCTTTTCTTTTAGTAATATAATGTAGATATACAAAACTTAATGTCTCTTTCATATTATTACCACATATTAAGTTGTACATATCTCTATCATCTTCATTACTTTCAAACCACGTATTATGAAAATGATTAAACATCATCAATTGTTCTATTGTCAAAAATAGAGATGTTGACTCTAAAGGTTCAATAAAAGTAGATGATAATCCCACAGCAACACAATTATTTACCCATACTTTTTCAAATCTACCTGCGTCAAAATCAATTACCTTTTTAACATTTATTTTTTCACCATAATACTCTTCACACTCTTTAAGTGCTTGTTCTTCGTTTATATAATCTGAGTCAAAGATATATCCTCTACCTACTCTATGTTGTAAAGGTATTTCAAATATCCAACCATACTTCATAGCAATCGCTTTTGTGTAAGGAAATAAATCTTCTTTTTCTTTTGGTATTATGATTGCCTTTTTCATAGGCAAATGATCTCTATAAGATATCCATTTTTGTTTATAATGTTCACCTATAATTTTTCTTGCCATACCTGAACAATCAAATACAAAATCTACATCTACACTTTGATCATTGTTTAAAGTAATTTTTGTAATATCATTTTTATCATTAGTAGATAGACTTTCAAACTCTGCGTCTATATGGTTTATACCTCTTTCAATTGCTGTCTTCTTCAAAAATGCAGCTAACATACCTGCGTCAAAATGTAATGCGTATGAAGTATGTTTAGTATCTACTTTATTTTGATAAGATATTAATGGTGAATATTGATAATCTTCTAAATTTTTATTTTCATGTATTAAATGTTTTAAGTAAAATTCAAAGCAGTCATTTGAAAACATTGGGTGTACTTTAAACGGAGTTAAGTGTTCAAAGAAAGCATGAAAATATTTTTTACCATCACCATTCCAGTTCTCAAAACTGATACCATTTTTGATAGTACCATTTGTATTTTTAATTACATCTTCTATTGGTATGTTAAGATAAGTAAAAAAGTTAATAACATTTGGGGTTGTCGCCTCGCCTACACCTATTGTACCTATTTTTGTGCTTTCTATAATAGATACATTGTCGTTAGGTCTGACTTTTTGAATAAAAAGGGCAGTGAACCAACCTGCTGTACCACCACCTAAAATAACAAAGTTTTTTTTCATAATAATATATTAGTATTTATTCGTCTGAATCAGTCTCTGGATTGTAGTTCTTACTATCTGTAAAATTAGTTATTGTTGTTGTGAAACCAAAATCATCATCAGCGTCTGCACTTGTAGGATTAGGAACTACAATAATTCTTTCTTCTCTTTTAGAACCAGTTGCTGTATCTGTATATAAGTCTGCTTGAGTTTCTTTGATAACTCTTTTTGCATATACAGGCCCATACAAATATGTTTTAGCAGTAAAACTCATTGTGTAATTTACTGCTCTTCTTTGTGTAAATGAACCATCATAGGTATCCTCATAGTTAACACTATTTAGAACAACAGGAACATCTCGTTTAACACCCATAGTTGGTATTGCATTTACGGTTATTGTGTAATCTGGTTGAAAGTAAGGTAATATTTGTTCAACAATTTGTAAACCACCTTCAGCAGTTGCTGTAAAAGAATATAAATTAAAACTTATATTGTAAGGTACAGGATTATATTGATAATCTAAAACATCACCTCTATCTGATCTTGTTGCTTTAAATCTTCCTAGTCTTTGTAGTTTACGACTTGGATCATAACTTAATCCTGCAATCTCAAAACCCATACGAGGTAAAGTTATTGCAACTTCTCTTTTATTTAAATCTGATTGTTGTTCTAACCTTGTTAAAAACTTTTCTTTAGGCGAATATGCAAGAGGCACTTTTAAAGATTGTATTACATTACCACTACTATCTTTTCTATGAATAACAATATTGTTAAAGATAGTGCCAAATGCAACTACAATTTTTCTTAATGACTCATGGTAAAAATGTTTTCCGAACATTATTAAAATCCTTCATCTACTTCACCAAAAGGGTTTCTTTCTGTAAAGTCTAATATATCATCAGCAGTGCTTGTTGTACCAAAACCTGCGTCTGATTCATATGTATTGTTATCTGCAAAATCTCTAGTTTGAGTTTGTAGATTGTATTCTTCGTTAATTAAATAGTTTGTTTCGCCAGTAGAAGACTCAAGTAATAATGCACCAGTGCCACCATCTGTTGCCGTCTCTAAACTAAATTGATAATTCAATTGGTCTATTGATAGATTGTCTTCTAATTTATTAATATCAGAAACATTTGTATCAATTTTTTCAGACGCATATTCAAATCTAGTACATCTTAATTTATAAACAGGTAAATTACCTAGTTGAAAGAATGGTTCCTGATCTTCAACAAATTGTATCTCAAAAAAACTATTCATTAGAGGGAAATAAATTAAGTCACCCTCATTAGGTCTGCCACCTTTTATTAATGTTGCAGGATCATCTACTGAATCTGACCATCTTCTTTTTGCAACCGTAAATGTTGTATCTTCTCTAATTTCTAAACCAAATTTAGATACTAATTCTTGTTCACCTTGGAAACCTTCAGTTGTTTCCATATACATTTCTATTAGATAAGAAGAAGTAAATTTACTTAATACATCTTCACCTAATATTAAATCTTGGTTAACCAATGTCCTAGGTAGATAATAGACATCATGCCCATAGATTTTTAGGCCTTCTATTATTAGATTTTCATGTAATCTTTTTTCGGCGGCGTTTCCTATACCGTCACCACCTTGAAAAAAATGGTTAACTGCCATGTAATTATCCTATCATGTAGGTTACAGGTGTTTCGTAAGTACCTCTGATCTCGGTCTCTAGTTTTTCAACATCCTGTAGCGCTTCTGAATAAATTTGTTGTCCGTTTAAGGTTACTCCACCTATCATTGCGACACCATTAAATTTAGATAGATTAGCACCCCATTGTTTTTTAAATAAAGCGGTCACATATCTTTTTAGATATATGTCATTATATACATCTGTCATTGTCTCTGGATCTAATTTTCTATAACATTCAATTACAATATACTCACCTACTGATAAATCTTCAGACCAATCCATATCTATGTAAAGTCTATTATTATGTTGATTAAATCTTACTGGTTTTTCACCTACTAAAATGTGGTCTAAAAAATCTAAATGTCTTAAAACCATATCATAGTGAATTATACTTGTAGAAGAAAAATCATACAAATCGTTTAATCTTAATTGGTATCTAACATCAAACATATTCATATTATTTTTGTCTGATAAATTAAATATTTTATTAACTGCCAATACACTATCAGGAACAATTAAATAATTGTTTGCTTCTTCGTAAGATGTACTTTCGGAGTTTTTAGTAGCAGATGAAGATGTATTTGAAGTTAATCTTGTTTTATCTGCCTCTGTGTATTTGTATTTTAAATATACTCTTTCAACACCATCATAGTGATATTGTGAGAAATATTGTAGTGCTTCATCTAATCTATCTTCTAATTGAGCGTCATCTACGTTTATTTCAATAACAGGCTTACCTAAATTTCGTAAAGCGTATTGTTTAAGTTGTTCTCTTGTTGCTGGTTCTGCCATTAATATACCTCGTTATTCAGGTATATTTATAAGATTAACCAAGTGCTATTGCTTGTGCAATTGCGAATGGTTTAGTTGATACATCACTACCATTAATTTGAAGTGATCCTGTGACGTTTAAAGATGATGTTGTGATATATGTCTTAATTTGAGATAATCTAATTCTACCTTCAGTACCACCATCAGAAGCCATAAGTTGATCATTATCTACTAAAGTTTGACCAGTTAAGTCAGTTGCACCATCAATATTGATGATTGCCTCTACTGCCCCAAATTCTAATGCTGACCCGCCAGTGTTAACTTTTAAAACTTGTCCTGCACTACCGATTGATAATGAAGCGCCTAGACCACCATGTGATAATGCGATAAATTCTCCTGTTTGAAACTCTGCAAGTCCTGTTGCAGTTGATCCATCAAATACGGTTCTTATAGGTACTTTTGCTGACATTAATATCTCCTATCTCTATTTATATATTTTTTCATACTAAAAACTAAACAATTCAAATCTACCTTGCGTACTACCATCTGCCTTCTTAAATGAAGTAAATACTGAAGATTTAGAAGAACCTGCAGCCATAGTAAATGTAGCATTTGCACTACCTAAACCACCTGCCTGTGTAAAGAAAGGTACACTTTTTGTCACGGTACCCTCTGCGTTAGTCTTTGCGATTGCTTCTGTTCCTAGTTTAGAACCTACAGGTAATGTTGCACCAGTAGCAGATATTGTAATTGCACCTGTACCATCACCTGATATTGTTGCACCTGCAAGATCAATTGTATTACCTGATAAGTAAATATCTCTCCATCTTCTTGCTGGGGAACCTAAGTCATGTGTTAATGTTGTTAAAGGTTCTAAATTTGAAATAAATCTTCCGACTACATTTATCGTATCTTCAGTTGAGTCGCCTGTGTTGACACCAATAACGGTATCACCTTTTAAAGTTGTATCGTTTGAAACTTCTAATGTTGATCCTGATACGTAAACATTTTTAAAGTAACCATTTCTAAATGCTTTAGATCCACTACCTATATCTCTTTGATTATCTGCGTCAGGTACTATATGTTGATCTACGGCAGATAAGTCACTTGCAACTTCACCAAAGTCGTATTTGCCAGTGCTTGAATTATACTTTAATGCAAAACCATTTTGTTGAGCAGATATATCAACATCTCCTAAATCTTTTAAGTCACCAGCACCTCCACCACCAATTGATTGTAGTTGTAGAGTTGTTAGTTGTTTAAATTTATTAAAACTTTTTGATAATTCATCAAGTGAGATATTGCCTGTTTCAATGTCTTCAGTAATTTGTTTTGCGTTTTTAGAAAGAACATCATAGATAGTTGCTGAGTCAACAAACTCTTTTGTTGCAGGTATAGATTCACCTGGTTGAATTGACCATTTGTCAATCTCTGGCATCTGTGGTTTAATATTTTTACTAATAACTTGTTCTACCTCATTTACTAAACCTTCAGATACTTGTTTGATAGGTTGTTTTTGAGCAAATTTAGTTATAGAACCATATAGATCACCTAAAGATTCTAAAAGTTTTTGTTCTTGTATAGGTGATTTTTGTTTAATTACTTTTGCGTTAGTTTCAATTGTTTCTTTGATTTGTTCTTTGAACTCTTGTATACCAAATAAATCTTCTAGTACTGATAATTTTTTAGTTTCAGATAGTTTTCTTTTTTCTTTTTGAGCAACAATCTGTTTTTGTTTTTCTGCTGCCTCTTCTATCTTTTTTTGTTCTTGTAATTCTTTTTGTTTTTTTTCTTCATCTAATTTACCAACAAAATCAACTCCAGAAATATCTGTAAAGAAATTTTCTAGTCCTGTTCTTTTTTTACTCATTATATTTTAGTTGCTTCTGCGTTAACGGTTATGATTCCGTGATGAACTTTCTCTATTGTTGAGTCTGCTAAAATCAATTCTACATCATAAACATATCTAGTATCACCATCTAAAGCAGCTGTGACAACATCTGTTAATTCTAGTTTATACGTTCCTGCTGTTCCAGAAACTATTGTACAAGTAAATGTAGTTGCAGCTGTTGACGCATATGATTTTCTCATTTGCGCCTGAAGAGTTAGACCTGAAATATCATAAGCAGTAGTACCATCAGTTGTAACCGTTAAAGTCCTACTGAAGTCAGCGCCTTGATCTATTGAAAAGTTTTCTGCCGATTTTACGGTAACTGCCATATCTATCTCCTATCAGACTATTTATATGGCTTAGGATTTAGTCTTATATTAAAAGATAAAGATATTCTGTCTGTATCAGACATATTAGGTTTTACAAAGTGTTCTAAATATGCAGGAAAAATAATTAACTTACTGGTTTCTGCAACATAAAATATACTTGAGGATGCTAATAAACTTTTATCATTTCTAAATTGTGCTTGATAATGTATTCTAGGTTTTACTGGATCAACAAAATGAATATTACCACAATTCTCTGGTGTTTGAAGATAGTAAACACCTGACCATAAACAATGTGGGTGTGAGTGTGTATTATTATATCCGTATTTAGGATTGATATTACCCCAAAATGAATGAATATCTAACTCATAATTAGGATCATAATCATAGAAAGTAAATATTTCACCTAATGTAAATTTTAAATGTTTATTAAATTCATCAAATTCAGGATAATTTTGTATATTGACATCACTATGCCAACCTAATTGATTTGATCTTTCTATACCCTTTGTTGTATTTTTAAGAGTATATAATCTGTTTATGATTTTTTTATTTTCTTCTTCAAAGTTAGGTAATACTTTGTGAAATATTTTACTTGCAAAGGTTGTGTCTATCGAAGAACCATTTGTGTTTGTCATATTTAAAAGAAAGTAGGACCATGTACCCAACCGACAATAGCGTGTCTAACGCCTTTTGTCACTTTTGACATTCTATGAGTTATAAAAGAAGGAAATATAATTAATTTTCCTTGTTGTCTTAATGATTCTTTATCTGTTTTACTATTTAAAAATTCTACATCACCACCTTCATAATCTTTAGGATCAGATAATTGAACTATGAAACTTAATTTTCTAGTAGGAAAATTGTTACCTATATCTACGTGCCAATCATAAGAACTACCTTTAGGAAACTGCCATAGAGTAGGTGCGTCATTATCCATGAAACCTCTTAAATCAAATTTAAATTTTTCTGAATCTGCTTCTTTAAGACCTGCTAAAAAATATGTTAAAGGCCAACCATCTGTATTCATAGGTAATGGCTGTCTTTGAATATTTTTGATTATGTTTGTGTCTTTTGTACTAACATCTGACCATAACTCAGGTACGATCTCTTTATTAATAGCCTCACATTGTTTAGTACTTAATATATCTGTATGAACTATTGAACAGAAATTTTTATTTAATCTGATATTCTCTAGTTGTTTTATAGATGTAAGAGGCACATCTTTTTTAGTTTCATTTTCACTCATATTAATATTGTATCACTTTCTTAATATAATGTCAATAACTAGTGGTTTTCGTCCATTATACCTTCAAAACCTGATATAGGATCATCCCACATAAGTTTTCGTTTTCTATCATCTTTACTACCTAAGAATTTAGACTCTTTTAATAACCATCTCCACTTCATTAATGCTCTCTTTTGAGTTGCTTCGTGGTGTTGATGTCTCTCTTCTCTTGTAGGTTCATTTCTTGTTATAGGTATTCGATTAGGATTTAATGATCCTACAAATACATCACCGTGTTCAGCAGCCTTTAACCAATCTCTAATTCTTCTACTTCTATGAGGTTTATATTCTTGTTGCCAACGACCTGTAAGATTAGATTGAACCATTTTACCTTTACCTGCAGGTTTTGGTGGTTTAGTCCACCACCATTTAGAAAACATATCTTGTCCTCTTTTACCTAAATCTAATGCTTTTTTAAGATATTCTTTTGGATTGTCTTTAAATGTTGAATAGTCTCTTAATAATTTTTGTTCTAAATCTTTTTGATGAAATTGTTGTTCCCATCTTCTAAATCTATCTTCTTCATTTTCCATCCATCTTGCACGAAACTGCTCTAATCTTTCTTTAGATACTTTTTCAGGATTTTGTTGGTGTTGTTTAAGTAATTCTTTATAACGTATTTTATTAACCGTTACCTTCTTAAAATCCTCGTCTGGATTTTTAGGAATCTTAAAATTTGTAGGTATATATTTTTTAAAATCGAATCCCATAATGTATTATTATTTAGTTGTTTAAATTAAGCCCACTGAAGAGATACACCGTGTATCTTAACAGCGTTATTTCTTAACTCTAACTTCCATCTCATTGAAGTACCTGATGGTTGACCAGATACATCAGCAGTTCCAGTTAAAATTCTTTGACCAGAAGAGCCTGTCACATAACCACTATCTGATAAAGTAGCCTGTGAGAAGTTAGAACCACCATCTCTACTTACTCTAGCGATGATGTCTGTATTCAATGTAGGTGTAGCAATGTTTTCTTCAAATACTACTATTCTTGCACTTGATGGTGCTGAACCAGCAGTAAATGGTTCTGAAACTAAATCTGTTGCAGTTGTAGCAGCAGCGTTAAATCCTGTTGCAGTAATAAACACATAACCACCTTGAGATGTATTCCAGTAGTTTACACCGTTACCAACACCTGGTTGATATACAGGATCGCCTGAGTCAGCAACACTTGTACCAGAACCTGCAGTTGTAGCACCAGAAGCAACCTGTGGGTGACCAAAGTAAGATGATCCTCCACCACCTGCCCATGCACCATGGTGACCCATTTGACCACCACCACCGCCGCCTGCAAAGAATCCCATCCCTGCACCAGCCTGGTCAGTGTGCATAAATCTTTCTGTTTCGAAACCGTCTGGACCACCAGCAGAAGGGTGTTTTGTACCCGCCTGTTCTTGGTCTCCTCCACCACCACCGTTTGGTCCGTTTGATGTTTGTTCGCCTCCGCCTGCAGCTTCTCCAGTTGTTCCCCCACCAGCACCACCATTTCTTGTTGGTGTACCTAGTGGTTGTGAACCGTTTGCACATCCTCCACCACCAGCAACAAATGCGATTTGTGGTGAAATAGGTGTGTAATTCATTCTTTGTCCACCTGGTGAATAAGGTGGAGATGCCCCAGCAACCTGAGGTGTAGAGTTTGTTGAAACTCCAAAAGTATTTCCTGTATTTTCCCAATCAATCTCTGCAGGACCTACAGATACGTATGACATTGAACCACCGCCACCAAAGTGACCGTGACCCGAAACTCTTTGTCCCCAACCACCACTATCTAGTGAATCAGGAAGGTAAGCATATATACCTGTACCTGGGTGGTTATTATTCATTGGGTTAGAAGTTGGCCATGGATTACCAGGACCTTTTAGTACATGACCATTTGTTGTTTGGTTATCTACTCCAACTCCTATATAAACCGTTTGACCAGCTGTTACCGTTAAGTTACCAGAAACGTGGCCTCCACCACCTCCAGTACCTCTCATAAAGTTAGGTTGGTTATAAGGACCTCGTCCTCCGCCGCCCCAACCTTTAACCGTTATAGTACTTACACTTGGGTCAACAGCATATTGACCGTCTGAATAGTGATGTCCTAATGGTTGATATGATTGTGGGTGAACTGCTTGTGCAGTTGAAGTGTCAGGTTCTGTTACCGAACCAACACCTGTTTCATATAAAAATCCGCCTGCAAATGAACCCATTGGAGATGATTGACCATCATCCTGTGTAGAGTTAATATAGTAATCTGAAGCAGCAACGTATCTATCGTTAGCACTTGCAGTTTCTTCAACTCCTGATTCATCATGGAACTCGTCAACAACTCCATCAACAAAATTAAAGACCGTTAAACTTTCGTTAACAGCCATTTTAAAACCTAATAAACCGATATTATCTTTGATTGTATTTAAATCACTTGAAGTAGCGACACCTGTTACCTTAGAACTTGCGATAGCAGCTGATGGACTTATGTCTGCATTGACAATAGCACCATCTGTAATTTCGTTTGATGTAACCGCATTGTTAGCAAGCTCATCTGCTGTTAGAATATTTGATTTTACTTTATCAGCCTCAATTGTTCTAGTTGTTAAATTCGCATTAGTAATCTTTGTTGTCATACTACTATTTATCCTTTTTTAAATTGGTAATTCTCTTATAATAAGCTGCACACCAACTTCTGGCGCAGTTCCTAATGTTAAGGTAGTACCTGAAATAGTGTAGTCGGCAGTCGGTCTTTGTAAGACACCGTTTTCAGTGACTAATACTTTATCAACCGTCATTCCTTGAGTACAAGTAAATCCTTGAGTAGATCCATCACCTGTACTTACTCTCACATTAATTTCTGTTGGTCTATCTTTTCCGTTAATATATCTAACCATTAAATGTCCGTTCCTACTTTTTTAACCCAATAGCCATGGTTTTTGATTTTTCTAGTTTCTCCCTCTGCATTTGAATTAAATACAGGTGAAGATAATTGAACGTATGTTTGTCCTCCTGGTGTACTAGATTTAGCACCATTTTGAGGATTATCGTTAGCCTTTGATCCACTTGGGACTATTGTCTGAACTGCCATACTTCAATCCTTAACTATTATACGTCTTCCAAAACTGAAAGAACAACATCAATTGATGAACCAGCAGAAGCTTCTGCTCTGATTACATCAGCGTTTGAACCATCGTTTTGAACTACAATTTTGTTTCCTTGCATAATCTCAACCGTTGTATTTGCAGGTACTTTTAATCCATTAACAATGTATGCGTCATTTGAACCGTCTTCGTTATCTAAAAAGATACCGACCGTTCTTTCAGCCGCATTTTTATTACAGATTGATATACCGATAATGATTGATTCTAATGCAGTGGAACCAGCGCCTGCAGGTACTGAATACACAGCGTCACCTGACGCACCTGTACTTGTTCCTACATTTGGTTTTGCAAATCTTTTAAAATCGTTAGCCATTTAAACTACCCTTTATAGTATTTATACTTTTTAAAGTATAATGTTTATATTTATATTATAATTAACCTAAAGCAATTGCCTGTGCAATCGCAAAAGGTCTAGTTGCAACTCTATCACTACCTTCAGTAATTGTAGTCGCAGTAATTGAAGAAATCCCAGTAATTGTAGTACTTAAAGCAATATTGAATTGATCTGTAGCAGATACCGTTGCTGAAATATTTGAGTCTCCAACTATATTTAGTATGTCACCACCACTAATAGTTTGTGTGGTACTTGTACTATCTCGTATAACAAAGTTATTAGTACCCCCAGCAGCCTCGTTAATCGCAGCTACCAATGAGGTTTTACTAGAAGTCGTTAAAGCAGTCAAATCTCCTGTGTCTGTCGCATGGGAATTGAATGTTGTTCTTAGCGTTTCTAAAGTATCTGTTGTATCTACACTTCTTACAGCCATTTTACTTGTTTAATACCTTTGTTAATAAACTTTTTATTTCTTTCATTTCGTTTTTAATAGTATTTATTTCTTTTACAGCACCTCTTAAAACGTCATTTGTTTTTTCTCTGTTTTTATACTTACTCATGTAAGCAGTAAATTCAGACGTACTTGTATTTAATATAGCATTTGATTTTACATCTCTTACTAAATTTGTTTGTCCTTGTACTTTAATTTGTGCCATAATTATACCGCAAGAGCAATTGCTCTTAAATCTTTTATTCGTGCAGTGTATGAACTATTTGTTCCTTTAAACACTACTTTAATTTGAAAACTTGTAAACTCTGATAAATCACTTACACTAAACTTATGATCTTTGAAATCTATATCTAATACTTGATCTCCTGTTGATGGATCAACAGCACTATCAGGTGCACCAGTTGTGTTAAATGGTGTAAATGGTATATCTTCTATTCTTCTTGTTTCTTCACCACCACTTACTCTGAAAAATGCAGTTATAGAAGAAGTATCTCTAACACTAGCCGCAAGTCTTACATCTAAAGCAGTAGATTGATTTACTAGATTAATTGGTTTTGTAATGTATTGACCAGCAGATGAACCACCCTCTGTTGCAGTATCTTCTTCAAAGTCAACCGTGTTTGTAATTTTTGCAACAACTCTAGCACCGTTAGTTGGCGCAGTCGTCATTGTTAATGTTGTACTTGAAACCGTAAAGTCTATTTGAGGTGTTAACTTTTTACCATCTTTTCTAACATCCATTATGTGTACATCACTTGGTGTAGCACTTAAAGTAAATCCTGCTGTTGAACCATCACCTATAAATGTGTCAGTAGATGATACCGTAGGATTATTTAATCTGTTTGAAATTGCAAAAGCATTAACTCTTTTTAAATCTATCACTGGTGATAAATTAGCATTTGATGAACTAAATGTTATATTGGACACAATTGATTTAGAACCAGACATTTCGTTTGTTTCATTAATTTCACTTGCAACTAATCTAGGAGATGTAAAGTAAATATTATCTCCTAATACTACATTTTGAGCATCGGATGCTGATTGTAAAGTAAATGGTGTTTCTGTACCGTGTATAGATTTACCTGTTGTTGTTCTTAATGTAGCACTTAAAGAAGTATTAGGATGAATAACATGACCTATTTGAAGTTGTAATACGTCAAATAATCTATTTTGTGTTGCCGTTGCTGTTGCGCCACCAACATCTCCTGTTGCGTTTGCAGCTCCACCAGCAACTACATCATAAGAATCTAGTGTTATATTTTTTATACTAGTATATGTACCGTTAATATTACTATGAGTAATACCATTATATGTGCCTGAAGCAATATCACCAATTGTCACATTGTCAGACGTGTTGTGCATACCATGATTTTTATGAAATACTCTAATTGTAGTTGAACCATTAAATGTTCTAATAGAATTATTATTTAATAATTTTGTAGGTAAAGTTTTATTTGCCAATGTTAATGTACCAGACGCAGTTGTATCAAATACTGCTTTTTTCAAAGTGTATTTTAAATCTTCCATTTGATCTGGTTGCCATGTTCTATTATTAGCAGACTTAAATAATACACCACTTGCTGGTTGTTTAGATACCGTTCTATCACCACCAATTACTTTATCACCTAGTCTTGCAACATAAACATTGTAATCTGTTGAGTCAGAATATAATACTACGCAATATTCTTTTCCCTCTTGTAAGTAAACTGGACTATCAAATGTAAATGTAGTTGCAGTTGTACCATCTGTTGATGTATTTACATCACTTGCATTTAAATATTTTTGTGCAAATGGTAATAATGTAGTAGATGGATAACCATTTACCATTTTTCTAATTTCTGCCCTTACAGGAATAGTTGAAGATTTAGAAGAGAAGAAAGCATCCACACTTGTTATAAATGCGCCATCTTCATCTTCAACAATAAATGATTGTGCTAATGGATCACTAGTATTATTCTGACCATTATCACCATCATTTCCAGTTTGTCTTTGAGCAATAACTCTACTTGCTGATCTTGTTGTTGATCTTCTTCCAGAGGTCGTTGTTCTAATTGTTCGTGCTTCTCTTGTTGAAACGATAGCTTCTTGTACCGTTTCTATTAATCCTTTTGCGTCATAGTCTGCTTCTGCCGAAGTTTCTATATTACTTTGATTTAAAGAATTAGTTGATGAACTTGTTAATCTGAAAACTCTTTTACCTGTTCTCCATCTTGGATTTACACCATTAAATGGATCAGGTATTGCAAATGTTCCTACTACACCACCGTTAGCATCCGTCACTAGGTTACCACCCAATGAACCGCCAGATGGTGTCACATAAACTGATATGTCAATATTATCAAAGAAAGGATGAACTCTAGTATTAGGTCTCATACCTCTTGCAGTAAATGTAATTGTTCTTTGTCTTATAAATGGTGCAAATGCAACAGATATAACTCTACTACCTAAACTTTGTCTTACTGCCTGTGGTACTATTACTGATCTGATACCACTTCTTGTTTGAACAACATCTCTACTTGTTGTTTGCACTAAAGAGTCACCTTGCCATCTTGTAGTTGTTCTTGGATTACCTGACCATTGATCTTGCCATTCATTCCATTCAGTACCTAAAGGTATTTCAGATGTACTTGTATTATCAAGGCCTAAATCTCTAGCCATGTTATCAAAAGAACCATTAATGTTAACTACTAATTCTGGAGCTCTTCTTGTATCTTTCCACTCATCAAGTGGTGGATCTAATTCTATGTTACCTACCCAATTGAATATTAAGAACGGATTTAAATTTTCTGTTGTAGTTGCATATGGTTGCTCAATCATATTAGTTTGAGAATATGGTAATGTAATTAAGTCACCAGTTTTCTGATAGTTTGCAGCCGTTCGATCTCCTGCAACAATTGTCGTTAGATCGTCATCTATTTCTTCAAATTCTACTATGTCTTCATTAAATAATGTTCTTGCTTCACCTCTTGCTCTATCTATTGCAAGTTTGTAATCATTGTTGCCTACGTCACCAACATTGTGACCACTAAAATTATCAACAACAAAACCATTTTTAAATCTGTCAAAACCATCAGCGTCTTGTATTTGTAAATTTTGTGCATCGGCTTCTAATAAAGAAAGTTGAGTGTAGTATTCAATATTTTTAATTCTATCTTCTATTCTACCAATGTCTCTCATGGTAAATCTTTGATTGTCTTCTTTCTTAATTTTGACATCTCTTGTATCTAAAGTATAACTAGGTATTGTAAATGTTGCCAATAACATATGACCATCTAAATCTGATGGCTCTAATGGATTAAGAGCAGACGCACCTTCAACTGCTTTTAATAAACCATTTCTAGTCATAAAAATTTTGTCTATTCTATTTAAATAAAATTCAAAGTCAGCAGTAATATCTGAACCAAATTTTATAACATCAACCGTAGAGTTACCAGAACCATCAAAACTTCTATCGTTGCCGCCAGAATTAATTGTACTTGCGTCATCTACTCGTGGTCTGAAATCTAAACAATCTCTTAATTCAAATTTATCACCAGTAGTATCTGAAGTATAACTTGGTATGTTTTCGTAATCTACTTGACCTGAATATGAGTCAACATCAAAATAATCACCAGTACCATGTGCAAAGAAATCAAAATTTACAAGTAATCTACCTGTTGGTACAATTGCACCTGGTTTTAATTTTAATCTACCTATATCGTAGAAGTTATCTCTTTGACCAGTGTCTAAATCAAATCTATCTGAAATATCTGTATCACTAGCAGTAGCGTTTGTACTAAAATCAGCAGACATATAAACATTGTTTATATCAAATACGTCAGCCTTACCAAGACCAATAGTACCTGATTCTATTTCTGTCTGACTTGTTTTTTGAATAGTTGAACCGTTTGTTAAAGTTTTTGTTTTAGAACCATCTGTCTTACTTAATGTTGCAAGTATCTTAACTTTGTGACCATTAAAGTTTGCACCAAAGTCTAGTTTTAGTGAAGCACCTGTAGGTGAACCTGTTAATTCAAATATTGCGTCACCCTCATGGTTATTACCAGTTAAGTTTAATACATCACCAACAGCACCAGTTCCACCAGAACCAGTCGTCATAATTGTAACCGTAAAGTCATCACTTGAAAGTGAAGAGAATGTTTCATCAGTTCCTGCGTTAATAGTACCATCACCATTAGATGATAATGTTGAAACAAATTGTCTTCTTATAGAATAATTTGTATCAGTAGCATTACTATTAGCTGCTGTCTTTAATGTTTTAATTGTTTTATAAGGTAGTTTTTTAATTGCAGTATTTTGCTCAGGATTTTGTATCTTTGATCTTCTTCTTGTTATAATAGTAGAAGTTGATACATCAGCAGCCCCAACATTAGCAGTTAAAGTTGCCTGTGTTTGAGATACAATATTTTTAACTAAAGCAGTAACCGTACTACCTGCGTCATTAATAAATGAAATTGAATCACCTATTTTTAAATCTCTTGTAAAGTTTGTTCCTTTACCAATTAAGTTATTTGTAGCATTTGCAATTGAAGCAACACCTACTAAATCTACATTAGCACCATGAGTAGAGGTTAAATCTGTATCTGAAGTATAAGTTGGCGAACCAGCCATACCTATTTGTTTTACTGCTGACACTTCTCTTGTTGTTGCAGCTTTTAATCCTAATACATCTGATTGTAAAGTACCACTTACATTTGAAGTTTGACCAGAAATGGTTTCACCTGCAGTAAATGTTCCTTTAACACTTGACAACACAATAGTTGTGTGTGTAAATGTTGGTGAAGATGAAAAGGCAGTGACTACTTGAGGAGTTAATCCATCTGAAGAATATAACTCAAAAGTATTTGTTGTAGAATTTCTAATTGTAAAAATGCCAGGTGTATATGCTGTTGAAGCAATTGACATTGTACCACCCGATACATTAACTTGTTGACCATCTTTTAATCCATGTGCAGATTTTGTAAATACACCAGCACCATCAGGAGCAGGAGTTGTTGAACAAGACGCACCAGCAAATGAAAGAGTTGCAGTAATACTTTCTACAATACCTGTAGCACCTGAACTTGCACCAGAAAGAACTTCACCAGTTGTAAATGAACCAGTTGTAGTTAATTCTAAATGTGTAAACATTTCTATATCAAATAGATAATGTCTGTAAATTGAAGTCGTTGCGTTAATGTCTAAAGATTCTGTTGCAGATACGGTTTCAAAACCACGAGATTTTGCTCTACCAATTTGAGGTATAGTTGTACCGACCGTTGATTGTTGAGTTCCTCTTACAGCAGTTGCAGTATCAAATAAGTTAACCGTTTTATATGCCTCTACTGGACCACTACCAACAAATCCTATATCTGGTGAACCAAATACATTATTTACATTAATAAAATTTTGAACATCAAATCTTTGTTTGTGATTATTTTGTGTATCAAACTCTCTTGCTTTATTTAATGCAACAAAGGTTGTTCCTATTGTTTCATTTTCATATCCTCTAACATATGCTTTAAAAGGTGAAACACCAATTGCAAGTTTTGTAGCAGAACCGCCGTTTCCTCCAGTAAATATACCTCTGTTAGTTCCTGATAATAAATGTTCTCTTACTTCAAAATCAGGATTAGTTAAAGAATAATCTCCTGACTCGTCAAATGTTCTTCTAGCAAATGTATCTTCTAGTACAGCATATTCTGTATGTCTAACTTTTGATTTAATTTCACCATTTTCTACTCTAGCAATTTCATAAAAGTTATCGTCTTCAGTAGAAGCTAAAGTTTTTTTAGCAAGTGTTAATAATATTTTAAATCTATGAGCACCAGGTGCGTTTAAGTTTGAAGAACCTTGAGCGTTGTCTGATAAACTTGCGTCATCATTAGAGGTTACAAAAGATTCAGTAACCGTAAAACCAATTCTGTATGAAGGTGAGTTTGTATATTTGTCTAATATTAAAACTGAAGCATCAGCCTGTACAAAGAAACCATTAATATAATATACACCTGATTCAACAGCAGCTGCTGAACCTGTTGCAGTTGTATTTACTACAGCAGTTGGTGAACCACCACCACTTGATGTAATTGTTTCTCCATCAGTAAATACGGTTGCAGTATTATTAGTTCCTGTCTTATTATATTTTACAAATAATGTATCAGGATCAGTTCCGTCATCAGCAGATACGCCAATAACTTCAGCAATAACTCCTGAAGAACCACCTGTTATAGTAGTATTATTGTAATCGTTAATTGAACTTGCAGATTTAGATGTTAACTTTACAGCGTAGTATTTTGTGTCAACAGATATTTGACCAGGTATTACACTTGCTCCTTGTTGGAACATATGATCACCAAATCTTTCAATTTGATTTTGTATAATACTTTGTGATTGTGTTAACTCTCTTGCTTGTACAGCAAACGCAGGTCTAAAAAGTATTCTATGAAACTTTTTCGACTCGTTAAAATCGTCATAATAGGGACTGACATTAAAATCAGTTGAAGCTGCCATTTATTTCCTCTTTAATTAAAATTCAACAACGAGTTTGACGTTTTCAGTTTGGTCAGTAGCCCTTGTAATAGGTGCTCTGTTCTCAATGTACATTACATCGCCTGTATCGTTATCTAACTCTGAAGAAGAATAACCACCAGTAAATGAAGCACCGTTAACTGAACTAGAAAAACCTGTGTCTGGAGTACCAGTTGCACTTGAATCTTGTCCACTTACAACAGCCGCAGTACTAAATGCAGTTTTATTACCATTAGAGTCAGCACCCTCATCATTGAATCTTGTTTGTATATAATATAAAATTCTGTTTGTTGAATCGTATTCAACAACTTTACCTACAGCACCAGTAGTTGCCTGATTGATTTCTTCATCAACCGTAAATGTTCCTGGTGTAGGTGAAGCGGCAAATCTTATTGCCTTTGTAGCTCTTAATGTTGTTGCCGAAGCAGCACCGCCACCTGATTGTGGATCTCTTATAAGAGCAATTTTTCTAAAATCGTTAGCAGCAGATACATCTGAACCTGATCCTGATTCAACACCTTCAAAGTTAGTGTTTAACATTACAAAGAAACCACCTAATTCTTTGATTGCGTTTGAACCGTGACCACCTTTTGGTCCGATAATTACATCTAATTCTGCACCTGAACCAGCACCACCACCTTGAGATAATATATCAGCATTTCTAATATATCCGTAAGTGTATCCTGTACCAGCAGTTGTAATTGCAACAGCAGTAATAACTCCTGAAGAAAGTGTAACCGTACAAGCGCCTGAAGCACCATCACCTCTTATTGGTACTGAAGTAATAGTACCTGAAGTAGCACCACCCGATACCGTGTATCCTGATCCTGCAGTTTTAATTTTTACTATATCTAATGCACCGTTAACAGCAGCAGATGAAACCGTTGAATTAGTTGCGACTGCCATAAAGTCAGTAGATAAAAAGTTTGCTTGTTGAGTTGCAGATAAAGTGTACATATATTTCCACTTGTATCCATCACCTGTTGTTAATGTAGAAGTTGAAGTTCCTGTAGGTTCTACCGTTGAGGCAGCCCCAGCGTTATTATCTAAAACTTTGTAAACATTGTAAGCAGATGATACAACAAAAAATGTTGCGTCAAATAAATTTGTAGCACCACTATTAGCACTTTGAGTAGAAGTTCCGCCAGTAATTCTTCTACCGTAATCATGTCTGTAATAGTCGTAAGTTGTGCCAGTTGTCCAGTTTCTTCTTGGTATCACTATTGATACGTCTGAACTTGTAATTTTCTTAGCTGCGATTGCGTCATCAAAAGTATAAAACTCATCATCTACTGAATCAATCGGTGCGATAGGTGCTGAGTCAGTACCTTCGTTTTCTGTTCTTGCGTCTGGTCTTGTTGATGTTGCGAAAGGTTGAGGTCTTCCTAACATCATATAATAAACATTTGCTCCGCTTTCTGAAAAAGACTCGACAAATTGTTCTTGGTTATGAACCCTAAATTTGTTGGTTACTATTGCTGGCATTTTAATTCTTCCTTATTCATATTTATATGTTATCCTAAAGCAATTCCCATTGCTATCGCAAATGTTCTTGCGTTATTAATTTGAGTTTGAACATTACTAGTCACTCCGTTTAAGTGACCAAACTCTGTATTATCTACCGTTCCACCACCTATATCTGTAGCAGCGATACCTCCAGTAAAATTGATAGTATATGTACTACCTGATACTGAACTTGATAGACCAGTACCTGTATTAATTCGTAAATCACCCCCTAAAGACACTACCCCAGCAGTTGAACTATCATCAATTAAATTCAATGATGGGAATGTGTTGGTAACATTAAAAGTTTTATTAGTGACTGATTGTGTTAATGTTGTAGTAAGTACGTTTGCAGGTTCAAATTTAGAACTTGAACTATTAAAAATTAAACCTTGATTTGCACTTACGCCTATAGCATTAACATTAAAACTAATAGATGATCCATCACCTATTGCACTATAAACTTCAGAAAAGTTTGCATTAACAATCTGACCACCTGCTCGAATAGTACTACCCGTTCCGTCATTGACCGTTGTACCTACATTAATTATTTGTTTAACCATTGTTAATCGTCTTCTCTAACTTCTTTTAAAACTCTTATTCTGTCATTGATTTCAGGCGCAATTTTAAAAGTAAGATTACCATTTTCTATTGTGTAATCTTCATTTTTTTTCATAACTACACCGTTCACCGTGACTAAAATTTCGTTATCTATACTATTTATACTCATAATTAAGCCTTATCAAATTTTATACTTCCACTATCAAAAGTTGCAAGTGTTTCATCAAAACTATCATTACTAATCTGCCATATCTCTGAAGGTATTGTAAAACTTGATTTTAATTTAAACCCAAAGTCTGATAGATTATTTAACTCTCCATCAATTGATGTGTTTTGTGTGCCTTGTAATCTTATACCAGCCACGTCAGAAACACTGACCTTTGTTGCAAAATGTTGTGCTAACATTCTATGAGATAATCCTTTTAATGTAGGACCTGCAACAGGTACACCAAATTTAGTAGAGTTGCTTCTGATAGCAGTTGTTTCTTTTACAACACCACCAGCAGACTTTAATATATATTGTCTTTTTAAAGTGACATCTCTTGTATTAGGTGTAAAGTGATTATGTGTTGAGTCATCTAAATCTGCAGGTACACCAGCAAGAGGATTTGCTCTTAATGAAGTACCATCATCAACCGTACCTAGTTTTCTTCGTAAGATAGTTGTAAATATAGTTTTGATTACTCCTAATATTTCTTCGGTTACTGAACTATTTAATCCAGTCACATTTTTTAATCTCATGTTTACATTATTTGTAATATCTACTTCACCTTTAAAATAGAAACCAGCAGAGTGTAAAGTTTTCTTATAAGTGTCTCTCCACTCATTAATAGAACGACCTACTTTTATAATGTAAGAATAATCCTGATACAATAAACTATCTTGTATTCTCATTGAGTCCTCAGATATGTGACCATCTTGTCCAATGTATGCACCATCAGTGTCAACAATTACATCAACGGTTGCTGTTGCAGTTGCCTGATCGACATGATGTATCGTTGCAGTGGTACCTGAAGAACCGCCTGAGATTTGTGTCTCAGCAGTAAATATTCCTGACGCACCTGAACATTTTAAAAGATTAGTATTTGTATCTAAAGAAACTACCGTAGCAGTAACCACACTTGAACTTGCGTCTAAACCTGTAATTGTTTCGCCAATTGTAAAACCCGCTGTTCTACTTTTTAATAATAGATAAGTTGGTAATGCAAGTGAAGGTGGTGATGGTGAGTCACCATAGTTTGCGCCTAACTCTGTTGTTTTTAATTTTGTAATTCTTCCTACTTCACTGCCTTTTGCAAATATGCTAGCATTATTACCTGAAGTAGATGTTATTGTTAAAGTTGGTAAAGTATTATAACTACCACCAAGAATAACTCTGACATCTGTAATATCATTTGAACCTGTGTTTGCCTCTTGTACTATTTTATTACCTGTATATGAATCACCTTTAGTTGTTTCATCTTCAAGTACAATATGATCTGTTGCACTCATGCCTGTTGTATTATCTTCAGGTGCAATACCACCATTTACAACAGATACTTGAGCCGTAGCAGTACCAGTGTTAAAATTAATTGTATCTCCTATTTCATATCCAGTACCACCTGCGTCAACATAAATTTCTTCTAAGGCACCTGAACCTACATCTTCAATATTAATAACAGCCCCATTACCACCACCAGTAATTACGGTTGTGTCGTTTGGATTATAATATGATCCATCATTAGTTAAAGTTTTTGTAGCAATACTTGCCATTAATGTACAACTAATCACTACATCTGAATCTGTGTTATCAACGCCAGTTATATTTTGACCAGCAATAAAAGTACCATCAATACTATCTTCATTTAAAATAATTTCTGTAATAGTTTCACCACCTATTGAAAACTTAAATACGTTTTCTACAATGGCAGTCGCTTCATTAATAATAAGACTTGACGGTACGTCTGCTTGAGTTATAGTTTGACCTATAAGATTTAATGATTCTGAATCACCTACTTCTTTACATCTTAAAACTTTTTTAATATCCCAAGTACCATCAGATACTCTTAACATATTTTCTTTAGGAAAAGTTAATTCTGCATTTTCATTAAATAATAATTTAAAAAATATTTCTGATGCTCTTTTAGTACCTTTTGCTCTGTAAAGTGATTTAACATTTTTAATTAATTTTCTTTTGTTTAAACCAGTTGTTAAATTTTCAGGTATAGATTGTAGAAAAGCATTTCTAAACTTGTTTAAGAATCCTTGAATTACTTTATCAGGATCAGGATAGTTTAAAAGTTGTTGAATATTTTGTACTGGGTTTGCTCTGTAAGTTGTAATTGTAGCAGTTGCACCAGAAGTTGAACCTGTGATTTCTTCACCCTCTTGGAATTTATTATCATGTGCAACAAATAATCTTTGACCACCATCTATATCTTCAATTAGAATAGTTGTAGTTGCACCTGTTGTTGTGCCAGTTATTGTCTCACCATTTTGAAAGTCACCAATAGTTGAATCTTCTAAAATTAAGTTATCACCATCATCTCTTTTTTGTCTGTTAGTAGAGTTTAATAATATTCTGTTTACATTAGCTGTTTCAGTTTCTAATAGTAAAGTATTAGGCGCACCAATATCTTTAAGTTTCATCTCAGCACATTCTAAAAATTTGTAATACTCTTTTACAAAATCTAAAAAGAATGGATGATCTTCAAGTACAAACTCTGGTACTTGATGTTTTATGATATGGGATATTTTATCTTTAAAGTCTGCCATTTACTAATAACTTGATGTTGTAGTATAACCAACACCAGCATTAGCAGAACCACCTACAAGTGTATCAGCGGCTACCGTAAATGAACTATTGGTTACATCTATGTTAACTATTTGATTTCTTACAGGCACTACATCATTTGAACTAGGAGTAACCGTACATTCAATAACACTTGAAGCAGATCCTCTTATATTTTCAACACTAGTAATATTAACTGAATTGATTGATAATGATCCTGCTGAATAATCAATTGTACCAGCAGTATTGTCAACATATGTTCTAACTTGGTTTGCAAGATAGTATCTTCTTATGTTTCCTTGTCCATCATCATCAAAGAAATAAACATTAGTAGTATCTCCTGAAACTTTAAAACCTGTTGAAGATAATATACCACCAGCACTTGAATTATGGCCTGAGTGTGGATTATATAATGCGTTATTAAATGACACCGTATAGTTTGTTGCAGTGCTTAAAGTTGGAGTAAATGATTTTCTAATTTTCACCGTTGTAATATTTGATAATATACTTGAGTCAGCGTCATCAATCAATTCTATAACTTTTGAATATCTAAACACACCATCAAATTGATTTAATGTGTTATCGTTGTAATTAGTTAAAGCATTTGTAATATCTGTTTTAATAGTTTCTGTTCCTTTAGTTGTAGCCTGTTCATCATATTTTACATTTGATGTTAAAATAATATCAGTTGTTTCTGGATCAAGTATAACAGGAGTAACCGAAGCAATAGAAAACTTTTTTAATTGATTTACTATATCTGTTTTAGTTGTCTCTGTTAAATTAGAACCTGATTTTGCTTTTATTGAAATGTAAACACGACCATAAAAAGGTGTATCGTTATCTTCACCACCCCAAGCAGAAACAGATTTTGCATTAGCATAAATCTCTTGTACTTTAACTTTATAATCTTCTACGGTTACTGCTCTATCCTGTGCAGAGTAAGATTTCGGTGCATTAAATTTAACACTTGCATTTGTCTCAGCCTCTGAACCATTAGCAGCATTTGAATTAGTTGTTATTGTTGTATCACTAAAACCACCAATGTTGCCATTTAGTGTAAATGTTGTTGCACCATTAGCAGCAGTTTTATTTGTCACAACATATTTTAAAATTACTATATTACCATCTTCTAATTTTTTACCAATAACACCATCACCAAAGTACACTTCAAATTTACCATCTTCATCTTCTTGTAAAAAATAAACTTTAGAAGTTGAATCTAATTCTGTAATTGAAGTTGCTTTAGTGTAAGTATTAGTTGTTGTATCACTGGCACTATTTTGTACCGATACAGATAAAGTTGTTGTATCAGCATTTGCTGATTGTATTAAAAACTTTTGATCCAGATCTGCTGTATTTGCAGTATATTGAAAGGTTACATATGTACCTTCATAAATTTTAACATTTGAAAAAGTGTAAATGTTATTAATAGGTGAAATTGTATTAGATGTGATGGTTACAAAGTTATAAGTTTGACCATCAACCGTTGTTGAAAATTTTGTACCAACAGGCATTGTTAAAGTAGAACCTGTTGCATTGTTAACTACAATATTTAAATCCGCTACTGGTGATCTTGGTGAGTTAGGTGTATAACCAAGTGCCTTTGCTAAAGATACAATGCTGTTTCTTAAATCAGCAGTATCAATAAACATTTCATTTGCTAAAATGTTTGCATTGTAGGATAAGTAGTGTGTGTTGTAAGCAAGTAAGTCCAATAACACAGACATACCTGATCCTTCAAAATCATAATCGTTAAAAGTATTTTGTTGTGATAAAAATCTTTTTAAGTTTCCTTTGATTTGATCAAAATCTAATTGTGATATATTTAATTTACTTGCCATGTTATCTTAATCTTTGTAAAAATTCTGTTATGGTTACTGGTTCAGGTCTATTTAAAACATAGAAAGTAATCGTAACCTTATATTGATTTCTATCTATATCATCTTGTACAATGATCTGATTTATATCTACTCTTGGCTCAAAGTTTATTAAAACTTCTTCTATTCTATCTTGTAATAAAACAGCAGATAGAGGACTAATAGGTTCAAATAATAAATCTCTAACACTTGACCCGATTTCAGGATGAAAAGGTTTTTCAAACTTGTTTGTAAGTATTAAATTACGAACCGATCTTTTTACTGCCTCAATGTCTGTTAATCTTGCAACATCATTAGTCGCAGGATTTTTAGTAAAATTTAAATTTAGATCGCTGTATGTTCTAGTCGATCTAGTCGAGTTATTTTTACTTTGTGCGTCATAGTTAGATAGTGCCATAGTGCTAATATTTATACACTATCCACTGAAGACATTAGAAGAACCTGAGGTCATTGCGCCTGCGTCTGCACTATCACCTATTCTACCTATTGCAATACTATTAATAAACACCGTACTTGATCCTGCGTTTAAATTTGCAACATGATCAGCACATGGAGGGTTAGGTGGGAAAGGGTGAGGAACCGTAGGTGTGCCTACAACAGACACTAATATACTATTTGAAAATACGGTTGATTGTAAAGGTGTTGATAAAGTCGTTGTACTTGAACAAATATGACCTGTACTTAAACTATCACCTTTTCTACTTACTGCTGGCATTATGCACTTCTTACTACTCTTCTTGCTTCTAATTTTGCTTTTTGTTCAGCTCTTCGTTTTTCAACTACTATTGCTTGTCTGATTTTTCTACCTATAGGTATTTTAACTGTGTCTGTTATTGATTTGCCTTTTTTACTAACATATTCAACACTTATAAATTTATCATCTTTATAATCGTTTTGAACAGACATTACTGCCTTTTTTAAACTCAAAGCTTCTTTTTCTTTTTCTTCACCTGCTACATTCCAAAATTTGTACATTCTCATTTTTGCCATTATATGATTCCTTTATTATATTATTCTACACATTCAGCACATCTACAATCATCACAATTGTCCTGTGTATTTACGTTATTACAATGCTGAGGAGCATTGCAATTGCTACACAATTCTGTACCTTCGTTATTTTTAGCCATTTTAGTGTCCTTTCTTTACGGCGCCTTTAAAAAAAAGGCGCCTAAAGTTATACTATTATTTAGTCTTTATCTTCATCATCATTATCATCATCATCTTCATCAAAATCTTCATCTTGTGGTGCTTCAATTTCTAAAACTGACTCAATTTCTTCAATTCTTTGCTCTAAATTGTCAATTTTTTCTTCAAGTCTTTCTAAGATGTTTTTATTTTCTTCGGCCATGAATGGTTCCTTGTTAATTTGTGTTTTTCAACGCAATTTTCAAGTTTATTTTCTAAAATTATAGGGAATGATTCGAATCTATTTATAGAAATCGGTAAATTTACGGAAAAAATGAGTAAAATAAAGGGTTTTTGTTCACATTTTGTTCTATACACGCCAAAATGCCGAGGGGTTACGGAAGAATCGGACAATTTTCACCATTTTTTGCTTGAGGAACTTGACTTTTTCGTGTAAATTATACTTATAAAACAAACAAAAGGAAAACACTATGATAAATGTTAATTGGACTGCTAAAACATTAGACGAAGGTATCTCAAATATGATGTCTGGCGCAAAAGCTGACTACGAGAGATTTCATACTTCTAATGGAAAAAAAGAAATAGTACCTGGTTCATATGGGGATACTGAATTGAAGACGTATGACAGTAAAACAAAAATAAATCACGGTAAAAAGTACATTAAAGTTGTACAAGGAAACACTGTTTTTGCTTTTATTGTAAAAGAAGATTTTAAACACTTTAAAAAAGGTGATATATTGAAACCTGCTGGTTGGAATGCACCTGCTTTAAACTCACCAAGAGGAAACGTACTTACTGGTAATTACAATATTCAATGGACTGGTCCATTATACTTAAAATAAGGAGAACACTATGTTGAAAAATATATGGGAAATAACTAAGGCACTTGTTGGGACTGCTTTCGCAATAGGTTTCTTTTATGCGTTGTACATAATTATGTGGGCAATGTCACCTGAAAACGGTTTAGGGTTGTATTAGTACAACTCAACATTAAAGGGCGCTTTTGGCGCCCTTTTTTTAAGCTTATTATTGAAACTTTGTATTACTATGTTTTACTGATATATGTCCTAAAACTCTACCTTTATTAGGTCCTTCTTTAATTGTAAAACCAGATGTTCCGTTGTCGTTAATGCCAACTTCTTTTCTAGCTCTTAAAAGAACATTCTCTTTTTTTTTATTAAGAGAATTATTTGCAAAGTTTTTTAGGAGTTCGGTAAATCTTCCCATAACACCCTCCTTTGTATATTTAAAGTTAGGTGCGTTCCTTCAGCGATTGCTTACTTCCGACTCATATGAGTTGAACGATATTAAGTATTTATATTACATTTTAGATAACCATTTTTGATAACTATAATCTTCACCAAATTTCTTAATATATTCTGCTGATAATTTTCCGTACCTTAATCTATTATATAATTTAAAAGGTAGTGTCCAAAAAAAGTGATAAAGTATACCGTAAAGTATAACTATGTAAATTACAACTAGACAAATATTTTCAAATGTCCAATCTATTTTTCTTTTATCCATTTTATTACAATCCTTTGTACATCAATAACTATAATTAATAATAATATAATACAATATTCCTCTAATAAATTTGAACCAAAAAAATGTAAAGATTTTTCTTTTCCTAAACTAGCAGCTATAATAACTATGGTTATATATGGTAAAAATAACCAAGCAAATAACCTATTCAT
>CENU01037675.1_pt1 | contig 29681 bp, 17 predicted proteins | sample 361331 | NCBI WGS metagenome assembly CENU01 (sample SAMEA2619766, study PRJEB7988) | marine metagenome | isolation source: saline water (ENVO:00002010), including | reverse complement strand
TTCGACATACCACCTCTGGGCAGGATCACCAAGAATTGTCCGGATCAAACTGCTTTTGTCGCCGTGTCCAAATTTGGCTACATTATTTCCACACGGGCTTTTATTTCGTTGCCCTATTCGCGGCGAAAGCTGTCAAAATGTTATATCTAGTTTATGATGCCGGTGCGAACGACTCTTTTGCTACCGGTAGGATGCCCCGCTTTACTGACTCCAAAACCACTTTTATTTTAACACTGGCAAGACAGACGTGCGATTGCCAAACTTGCAGTCATGGAATCAACGAATTATCTCAAGCAACTTTTTGGCCTGCAGGACCGGGTGGCGGTGGTTATCGGTGGCACCGGTGAACTTTGCGGAGCAATGGCCGAAGGGTTGGCACAGGCGGGTGCTCATGTGGTGCTGGCCGGTCGCAGCGAAGTGAAGGCGCAGGCACGATTAGAAAAGATCTCTGCCTCCGGGGGGAGCGGTTCATTTGTCGCGGTGGATGTGAACCGAAAAGACTCACTGGTCGCTCTTTTGGATGCTGTACTAACGGCTCAGGGCAGGATGGATATTTTGATCAATGGTGCAGGCGTGAATTCCCCAACGCCTTTCTTTGAGATCAGTGAGGAGGAGGTGCACGATATCTTTGAGACAAATTACAAGGCAGTGGTTTTGGCTTGTCAGGTCTTTGGCCGCCATATGGTGGAAAACGGTGGGGGCAGCATTGTGAACGTGGGTTCGATGAGTGGGCTAGTACCGCTTTCACGGGTATTCACCTATTCGGCAACGAAGGCCGCAGTGCATAACCTGTCTAAGAATCTGGCGCGTGAATGGGCGGCACAAAATGTTCGCGTGAATACCATTGTGCCCGGCTTTTTTCCGGCTGAGCAGAATCGTAAGGTGCTGACTCCGGAACGCGTAGCCGATATCATGCGCCATACTCCGGCTAAACGTTTTGGCGAGGCACATGAATTAATCGGAGCGACTGTCCTTCTGGCCAGCGATGCCGGCAGCTTCATGAACGGCTCTGAAATTGTTGTCGATGGCGGCTATGCTTCGATGACGATCTAATCCTTAGCTTTCTGCCATCATGCCCCAACCATTCATCGACGAAGAATTCCTGCTGGAGAGCCCTGCGGCACGGCATCTTTACCACGAATATGCGGAATCCCAACCGATCATTGATTACCATTGTCATCTGCCGCCGGGGGAGATTTCCGGAGACAAGACTTTCTCCAATCTATCGGAGATTTGGCTGGGGGCGGATCATTATAAATGGCGCGCCATGCGTGCCGCCGGAATCCCGGAGGCGATCATCACAGGAAAGGATGTGGATCCATTTGAGCGATTTCAGGCGTGGGCAAAAACGGTGCCGCAGACAGTTCGTAATCCCCTTTATCACTGGACGCATTTTGAGCTAAAACGATATTTTGATTGTGACCTGCTGCTCAATGAAAAGACCGCAGAGGAAATCTGGGCGCTAACTTCGGAGCGGCTTGGGGATGCGTCGATGTCTGTGCAGAGTATTCTGAAGAAGTTTGCCGTAGAGGTGGTCGGTACAACCGATGATCCGTGCGATTCTCTAGACGATCATAGGTCATTTGCGCAGACGGAGCACCCGACGCTAATGGTGCCCACTTTTCGGCCAGACAAGGCCATTGCGGTACAAGATACGGATGCATGGAATCGATGGACAGATGCTTTAGCCTCGGCTGCGGGAATATCGGTGAGCGATTGTGTTTCCTTTATGGATGCGTTGAAGGCACGGCATGACTTTTTTCACGAAGCGGGTTGCCGCTTGAGCGACCACGGTCTGGAAAGTGTGCCTTTTGCCGCTTGTGACGAGCGCACAGCTGCCGCGATATTTGACCGCCTCCGTGCCGGGGAGTCACTCTCCCCGACAGAGGGCGAGCGCTGGACGACTTATCTATTGCAGGGGGTGGGCCGATGGAATGCAGCCCGTGGCTGGACCATGCAGATCCACGTCGGTGCCTATCGTTCGGCCAATACGCGGATGCTTGCCCGGTTGGGCGCGGATGCGGGTTATGACTCGCAACTGGATGAGCCGGTAGTGCGCCCGCTGGCTCATTTTCTTGATAGCCTGGAACAGACCGGGGAGTTACCCAAAACCATTTTTTATCATGTAAACCCCGCCTATTTGCACCCTCTGGCTACCCTCATGGCAAGTTTTCAGGATGGTCGGATCCCGGGTAAAATGCAACTCGGCAGCGGATGGTGGCACTTGGACAATATGGAGGGGATGACTGCACAAATTGACGCACTTTCCAGCCTCGGCCTACTCAGTCGGTTTGTCGGCATGTTGACAGACTCACGCAGTTTTCTCAGTTTTCCGCGCCACGAGTATTTCCGTCGTCTACTTTGCAACATCATCGGTCAGGATGTGGATGCCGGTCGGATTCCCAATGATGCGGAACTGCTTGCGGGGCTGATCCAGGGAATCTGCTATCGTAACGCGGCCAACTATTTTGGTTTTACCCGGACATAGAATGATACGAATACTCCTCACAACCACCTCTTATCAAGATACTCCCGGCGCCCACCACGACCTACTTGAAAGTCTGGGCGCGGAAATCGTGCGCGAGCGCGGCCCTCTGCCCGAGTCGCGTATGTTAGCACTGGCTGGGGAATTTGATGCTTTTCTCTGCGGGGATGACGAGATCACAAATGCGGTCATCGAAAAGTCACTTCCCCGTCTTAAGATCATTGCCAAGTACGGTATCGGAGTCGACAAGATCGATGTTGCCTACGCTACGGAAAAGGCGATCCCGGTGAGCTTCTGTCCGGGAGTCAATCACACGACGGTTGCTGAACATGTATTTACTCTTCTTCTCTCGCTGAAGAAGAATCTGGTGGCCCAAGTCAATTCGACGGCCTCCGGCGGATGGCAACGCATGACCGGTCACGAGATCATGGGCAAGAAGCTGGGGATTATCGGTCTTGGACGTATTGGTAAAGAAGTAGCTGTTCGTGCCCGGGCTTTCGGGATGGATGTATTGGCTTATGATATTTACTGGGATGAGGCCTTTGCGTCGAAGCACGAATTAGCCCAGGCCGATTCGATGGAGCAAGTCCTTGAAGCGTGCGACGTGGTAAGTTTGCATACCTTCTTGACCGAACAAACGCGGGGCATGATTAACGCGCAGTCGATCGCCACGATGAAAGACGGTGCGGCTTTGATTAACTGCGGTCGCGGAGAACTGGTTGTTAGCGCGGACGTGGCGGATGCTTTGAACTCCGGAAAGTTGGGCGGCTATGGGGCCGACGTTCTGGACGAGGAGCCACCGCCGGTCGATCACCCGCTACCCAGAGCAAAGAATGCGCTGATCACTCCGCATGTAGGATCGCGCACTTATGAGAGCGTGCAACGGCAGGCTTTAATGGCCACAGAAAATCTGGCCCGGTTGGCCCGTGGCGAAAAGCCGCTCGCGCAGGTAAACGATGTGCCACCACCTGACCCGCTGGGATAACCCGGCAAGACAATTCATTCACTTTACTTATACGCAATGTCCGAATCTTTTTACACCCTTCCTGAAGCGGCTCACAATACGCTGGTTGAAGCCGCTTACCGGCATCGCGGTTATACCGTCGAAGAGTCCGCTGATGCCGCACGATTTTCAGCCTACACGGCACGCCATGGCATCCGGACCCATAACGCGATCAAGGCGCTGCATCTGGACCACTTGTTTGGTAGTGGCAGCGGGGGGTGCGTGCCGGGTGCGTCTATTGAAAAACTGGAATCTCCGTTCGCTGCCAGTGAGCGTTGGAATGCCAATCGCAAGCTCGGTCAGTCGGTAGCCTACGAGGCGATGGAGGCTTGTATCTCTATGGCCGATACCTACGGGATCGGGCAGGTTGCCGTGGACCAGGCCTTCCATTATCTATGGGGAGGCGGTTATGTTATGGAAGCGGCGCACCGCGGCTACATCGCTTATACGAATTGCACGGCCGCATTGGCAGAGGTCGTTCCTTTCGGGGGCAAGTTCCCGACGCTTGGAACCAATCCGCACAGTTGGGGTTTTCCGACAGTTGATTCGGTCGGCTTTCCCGTAGTGATTGACTGGGCCACCTCGGTCATAGCGATGGGGCGCGTGCAACAGTTTCTGCGCGAGGGCCAGCCACTTCCTCCGGGAGCTGCGGTTGATGCACAGGGTCAGCCGACAACGGATCCTGCTGCGGTGGCGGCTCTTTCGGCATTCGGGGCGCACAAGGGATATGGACTGGGTTTGATCAATGAGTTGGTCGGTGCCCTGATCGGCGGCAGCCTGCCGACATTGCGCAGTCGCGAGATCCCGGAGGGGGAGAAGCGGACGCCGGCATTTTATTTTCAAGTAATCCACCCGGACGCGCTTGCTTGTGGAACCTTTGCCCAAGGACGGGATCAAAAGTCCAATGTGAAAGCGGTGATTGAAGATATACTCGGCCATGGTAATGAAAACTGCCTGCTGCCGGGTCAGATGGAGGCGCGCTGGGCCGAGCGTGTTGCCCGGGCGGGAGGCCTGCTTTTTAGCGGTGCTGAAGTCGAAGCCTTTAACGAGATAGCGGCCGAATGCGGCGCCAAGCCTTTGCAAGACTTAGAACCGGAGCCCGCATAAGATTAGTTTCCCACCAACGTTTATAAGATACCATGTCCATACCAATTAAGTCTGCTGAATCCTGCCAATATGATATTCTTTCACTCGGTGAGATTATGCTGCGGCTGGATCCCGGCGAAGGCCGAGTTCGCACAGCCCGGCAGTTTCGTGCCTGGGAAGGTGGCGGCGAGTACAATGTAGCACGGGGGCTCCGCAAGTGCTTCGGCCTGCGCGCGGCAGTGGTCACTGCCTTTGCTGAGAATGAGGTTGGGCGTTTGATCGAAGACTTCATCCTGCAGGGCGGAGTGGATACACGATTTATCCAATGGATGCCTTACGACGGCCTGGGCCGGACTGTACGGAACGGCCTAAACTTTACCGAGCGTGGCTTCGGTTTGCGCGGAGCGGTGGGTGTACCGGACCGTGGTCATACGGCAGTCAGCCAGATGAAAGTGGGCGATACCGATTGGGATTATATTTTCGGGGAGTTGGGTGTACGCTGGTTCCATACCGGGGGTATCTTTACCGCGCTGAGTGAAGACGCTCCGGCAGTGGTCATGGAGGCGGTCAAGTCTGCCCGAAAGCATGGTACGATTGTGAGCTATGATTTGAACTATCGTCCCTCTCTCTGGAAGTCGATCGGAGGGCATGCTAAGGCGCAGGAGGTGAATCGAGAAATTGCTCAGTATGTGGATGTGATGATCGGCAACGAAGAGGACTTCACGGCTTGTCTTGGCTTTGAGGTTGAAGGTGTGGATGAAAACATTGGCAATATTCAGGTAGAGGCTTTCAAGAGTATGATTGAGCAGGCAGTGACTGAATTCCCAAACTTTAAAGCTACCGCAACGACTTTGCGAGAGGTGCATACAGCCACAGTCAACGACTGGAGTGCCATCGTCTGGGAGGAGGGGCAGTTCTATGAATCAAAGACCTATTCGAAGCTGGAAATAATGGATCGCGTGGGAGGGGGCGACAGCTTCGCCAGCGGTCTGGTTTATGGTTTTCTGGAGACGAATGATCCGCAAGAAGCGGTACAATATGGTGCAGCGCACGGGGCACTGGCGATGACGACTCCGGGGGATACTTCGATGGCGACACTGGCAGAGGTCAAAAAGGTTATGGCTGGAGGCGGAGCCCGAGTTGTTCGTTAATTACTCTATGTGAAACGATGCCCCGTCTCCGATTGTATCTGTTCCTGCTTGGTTTACTTTTTTATGTAGGCCAGTTTCGCGTGAGTGGGATGGAGACGTCTGCATCGCTGAGTGTTTACGAGGAGCTTCAGGTCGACCGTGATGGAGATGGTTTTCTTGACGTAGAGGAGTGGGCGGCCGGTTCACTGCCGGACGATGCTTCATCCCTGCCGGCAAACGGCATTGTGGTGGGCTCCAAAGCTGAATTACTGGCAGCTGCCGCCACGGCTACTGCCGGGGATATTATTGTTATCGAGGATGGTGAGTATACGAATCTTCAGCTTGCGTGGAATGCACAGGGTACGAGTGAAGATCCGATTGTTCTGCGGGCACGCAATGTGGGAAAAGCAGAATTCACAGGCGTCTGTCAGATCCGTCTGAATGGGAATTACTGTGTGCTGGACGGGCTATCTTTTTTGAATGGTGAACCGTCCAGCGCGGTTGGTGCGATTGATGTGCGGGGGAGTTATTGTCGAGTGACGAACTGTTCGATTGTTCACTTCAATGGAGATAGCGGTTACCTAAATACGGATTGGATCGGTATACACGGCAGTCATAACCGTGTGGATCACTGCCACTTTGAGGGCAAGAACGGGGTCGGTCCTTTGCTTGTGGTTTGGCGGGCAAATGATTCACCCAACTACCATCAGATTGACCACAATGTATTTAAAGAGTACACCAATGGCGGTGGAAATGGATTTGAGACGGTGCGGATCGGAACAAGCACACATTCCCTTTCTTCATCCTACACAACTGTGGAATACAACTACTTTGAAAGTTGCGACGGTGAAGCAGAAATCATTTCGAACAAGTCGTGCCATAATACTTATCGTGGAAATACTTTTTATGAGTGTTACGGCGCACTTACCTTGCGTCATGGGAATACCTGTGTGGTTGAAGATAATGTGTTTCTGACCAACGGGAAGAGTGGCGCTTTCGGGATTCGGGTAATCGACCGCGATCATATCGTGCGGAACAATTACATTGAGGGTCAGCGTGGTTCCAGTAGTTTTCGTGGAGGCATCGTTCTGTCTACGCACGTGACAGACCCCTTATTGGTGGAATACTGGGAAGTGCGAAATCTGGAGGTGTCGAATAATTCTCTAATCAATTGCCAACAGTCTTTTATCTATGGGGTCGGCAATAATGGTAATCCACCCCACTCGGCAAACTTTATCAATAACATCGCCCGAAGCGGTTTGGACGGGGAAGGTCTATTCCCTGTAATCAAAGTAGTGGAGGATCTGGTAGAGCAAAGCTACACCGGGAATCTTTATTATGGTTCCAGTGTAGGCCTCAGTCCGGTACCTAGCGGAATCAATTATCAGACAGCACCGAATCTCGTACAGAATGCACAGGGTCTATGGATGGATCCTTCGGGCCGGGGTGCGCAAGGAATCATTCGCCTCTATGAAGAGGATTGTGGACCCGTGCAGCGAGTTGGAGCGCTTGATCGAGTCGAGGCTTGGAACCCGCTTCCCCGGGGTCGGGTCTGGCAGACCGACTTTGATGGCGATGGCTTTACCGTCCTCTATGAGTTTGCCATCGGCGATTCTTTATTCACCGGGACAACCGCACCACAGCCGGCTATTATCCGATCGGAATCCAATGGGTTTGCCTTTCTCTTTAATCGCCGGCGAACCGGTATTGCACATGTAGATTACAGCGTGGAGATGACGGACTCACTGGAGTTACCGAATTGGCAGGTCATTGCGGTGGATGAATCGCTGACGCAGCCAAGCCCACAATCCGATCTCTATGACTTGGTTTATGCGCCGGTCCCCGGTTCTGTGGGTAGGCGTTTCTTCCGGTTACGGATAAATGATTCCGTCTCTGGAATGTGAGCGAGCAGTGGTCAGCCGTTCCCGACGAAATTCTACGGCTGGCTCGATTCGTTACCGACTGAGCAGGACTTCCCAGTCATTGCGGGTCATGATCGCTTCGGCTTTCTCCCAGCCGTAGCCCGCCCGATAAGAGAGCCGACCGTCAGCATCCGTTTTGGCAATGATCAGGATGTGGCTTTCATCCGGTTCCGGGCTTTCGATGATTTGAATGTCATCAATCAATTTAGGTTCGACTTTCACCGCCGTCCCCAAGTCTGACCCCCCGATATTTTCCCAGCAGGCAATCCATCCGTCGGTCCGGCTGAAAAACGTAGAGCCTTTTCCGTCATGAGTCGTCAGACCAATGGCAATCGGTAGATTGGCCGCCGGCTGGCCATTAATGGTGAATTTTGAGTCTACGGAAAATAGGCGCTGACCCATTTCGATGCGTATCGTTTTGGTTTCGCCATAGGTATCTTCCCCGATCTTTCTTTCGTAGCTCAGTTCAAAAACAGTTTCTTCCTGAGTGCTTCGGATGAGGCGTTGCTCGGTGTAGGTTTCCAGTGGTTCCCGTTTTCCGTTCAGCCAGATTGCGGTGCCCCCACATCCGGCTGACGCACCGGTATGGTAGTTGTCCAGGCCTTCGCCGTGATCCTTGTGGTAACTCTGTCCGCTCTCCGCTAGCTTGTACCATTTATCGACGATCGGGTAGGGTACCCGCTTGAGCCAACAATCGATCCCGCTGTTTTCTGTGCCCTCCCGAAGTGATGGCCCATAGGCACGAAATGCGATGACATCATTTTCCCAGGCAAAGTCGTCTTTACGCTCGGGAATGTAGCGCGCGTAGGTTTGTGGCTCTGCATACCACAGCGTGCCGCCCTTTTGGGAGGCACACAGTTTATAGACGCTCGCGGCGGCAGCCAGTGCGGTGCCTGAGCCAAATGTTTCGGTAAAGTCGGGAAAGGCATATCCCGGTTTGAATCCAATGGGTTGAATATTGCCGACCATGCCCTCGGGTGTGATCGCTCGATCAATTGCCTGCCAGGCACGCACGATGGTCGGCCGGAAGTCATCGAGATGGAGACGACCGGTTTGCACACCCCAAGCGAGGGCAAAAGTAATTAAAGAGGTACCGCTGATCTCGGTCACCGGGTAGGCGGCCTCTCCGCCGAGCAAACCGGCAGACCAGGTGCCGCTGGGCCGCTGGATACGTTTGCAGGTGGCCGCCATTTCAAGGAATAAAGTTTCATAGAACTGGCGGTGCTCCCAGTCTTCGGGTAGATCAGGCAGCATTAGAGCCAATCCCGCGATGACCCATCCGTTGCCTCGTGACCAGAATACCTTCTCTCCATTCGCTTCCCGTTGCTCAAAGAAGCGTGTGTCGCGAAAGAAGAGTTGCTCTTCCTTGTCCCAAAGTAAGTCGTAGGTCGTACGATATTCGCTGTGCATAAAATCCAAGTACTTTTGATCGCCGGTGATTTGAGCAATCCGCGCCCATACCGGAGGGGACATGAAGAGGGCATCGCACCAGCTCCAACGCTCAAGGCAGGGCTGCCCGCTGCCGCGAATAAATTGTAATGAAGCGGTGGATGGGTTTTGCAGGATCTTATCGAGTTGTTCGCGAGCCGGAGCGATCATGGCCGAATCCGGGGTTTGGCTGTAGAGTTTCGTATAGAGTTGTCCGGCCGCATGATCATCCGCATGATAGAGGCGCTTATCGAGGTTCCAGGCGTTGCGCTTGCCGATTTCCGTGAGCCAGTTGATATGGTCTTCGCGGTTCTCCGACACCTGGCTGAACTCATAGAGGCCGATGTAGAATACGGTGTTTTTCCAATTGAGCTCATGGTAGGGTTTTCGGTTGTACCATTTCTCGCGTGTTGGTGGTAGCGCGCGGAAGGGGCCCATATCATGAAAGTGCTCAACCTGCCACTGGGCGAGACGTTCACCGGCCTGTCGCACGGCTTCTGCCTCAATATGAGCTGATGTCTGTTGTTGCACGACGGTGGCAAGCAGTAAAACCGCGAGCAAGGCTCTACGAGGAAGTAGCCTGCGTAGGCAGGCGTATAGAGAGTTGGGTACAAGCATGGTGGGTGAGGTACGATATTTATTCCAAAAATGTGTGGGTGTATTCAGCATCATGGTGGAGCTGAAAAATAGCGATTTATATTCGCTTGTCGCTGCATTTTTGGGCAACTGGATTTCAATCGATTGTTCATATCTGAACTTCTTTGCGGCAGTGCCGGTGTTGATGAAGTTGCTCCAGCTGGCGGACTGACTTTTCTCTCCATTTGCGCAACTGCAGTTCTTCTGTTCTTCCGGAATCGATTTGTCAGGCGACTGTAGAGAATGCTAATTTGTAAGATTACCCAAAGTGCCCCCCCATGAGAATTCCTATGTATCGATTGAATCGCCCCTTCGTCCAGCGTCACTCATTATTACTCTGTATCGCATGGCTTGCCTGCGGCGTGCTTTCGGCAAAGCCGATCCTCGATAACTGGGAGTATACCCGTATGGATCTTGGAGGTATTTGGGAAGGTTTGCGAACGAATGAACGTGATGCCGCATTACCTGCCTGGGACACCGTCTCTCTGCCGCACAGTTTTAACGAGTTGGATGCGGTTAACCCCTATGTGCCTTATTATCAGGGGCCGGGCTGGTATCGTCGTACTCTGGAAATAGATAACCCCTACGAGCAGGGACGGATCCTTTTACGTTTCGATGGGGCCGGGCAGAAGACACAAGTCTACATCGAAGATAGTTTTATTGGTGAGCATGTTGGTGGTTATGACGAATTTCATTTCGATATAACAGAGGCGGTTGCGAAGCATCTGGAAGACGGCAAGGTGCGTCTACTCGTCCGCTGTGACAATTCGAGAGATCTGGAGATGATACCCTCGGACCTTTCGGACTTTAACCTCTACGGAGGGCTCTATCGTCCGGTACATTTGCTTTATCAGCCTGCCGTGGGGGCTAAGTGGCCGCGAATTGACTGCTTAGTAGACGAGGATGGCAATACGGGAGAAGCGCACTTCCGGGTGAGCGCTTATAATCCCCTGCGGATCGATGGCAGGCTGCCCGTAGGTCTGGTCATCCGGGATCCGGAAGGTGCGGTGGTGTATCAGGAGAAGGCAAAGCTGAAGCTGATCGATCGCAAGGGACCGAATCCACATATCTTCAAGGCGGTTGTTCCAAGCCCGGAACTTTGGTCGCCGGAAGCGCCCAGCTTGTATTCCTGGGAGCTGACCTCAACTACGCCCAATGGAGAGAGCTATAAGCAATCGGGGACGATCGGCTTCCGTCATTTCCGTTTCGAAGAGAAGGGGCCATTCTATTTGAACGGCGAAAGACTGTTGCTCCGTGGAACGCATCGGCATGAAGACCACGCTGGTCTGGCAGCGGCCATGCTGCCGGATCTGCTGCGCAAAGAAATTGCTCTGATGAAAGAAATCGGAGTGAACTTTATTCGCCTCGGGCATTACCAGCAAAGCCGGGAAGTACTGGAACTATGCGATGAGCTGGGCTTACTCGTATGGGAAGAAATCCCCTGGTGTCGTGGTGGGCTTGGCGGAGAGACTTACCGGGAACAGGCCAGAAGGATGCTCCGTAATATGATCGCGCAGCACCGGCATCACCCTTCGGTTATTTTGTGGGGACTGGGCAATGAAAACGACTGGCCCGGAGATTTTGTTGATTTCGATAAGGAAGCGGTACGGGACTTTATGAAGGAGCTGCACGGGATCTCGCATGCCTGTGACCCCTACCGTTTGACGGCGATTCGACGCTGCGCATTTTGTGCCGATGTGGTCGATGTGTACTCGCCCTCGATTTGGGCAGGGTGGTATCGCGGTAAATATACGGACTATCTCGAGGTATCCCGTCGTGAGATGGAGACAGTGGATCATTTCCTGCATGTGGAATGGGGAGCTTCGCATCATGCTCGAAGGCACTCGGAAGATCCCGACAGAGGTTTGGGCTCGATCCAATCCGGGGACGCGGATGAGCGGAGTGGGGATTTCCTCATGACGGGTGGTTCGGCACGTGTTTCCAAGGATGGTGACTGGAGTGAGACCTACGCCTGTAATTTGATTGATTGGCACTTGAAGGAGCAGGAAAAGATGCCCTGGCTGACCGGCACAGCCTACTGGCCGTTTAAGGATTTTTCGACACCGATCCGCCCGGAAAACCCGGTGCCGTATGTTAATCAGAAGGGGGTCGTTGAGCGTGACCTGACTCCGAAAGAGTCCTTTTATGTTTTCAAGTCTTATTGGACAGAAGAGCCAATGGTGCGGATCTATGGTCACACCTGGCCGGTTCGCGCGGGAGCTGCGGGGGAGCGAAAGATGCTTAAGACTTATTCGAATTGTGAATCAGTGGAGCTGTTCTTGAATGGTCAATCATTAGGGAGTCGTGAGCGTGACAGTGAAGATTTTCCTGCGGCAGGTCTGCGTTGGGTTACGCCCTTTAAAAAGGGGATAAACACTGTGAAGGCAGTGGGTCGTAAAGATGGAGAGACGATTATCGACGAGCTGACCTTTGAGTACCAGACAGAAGGATGGGGAGAGCCGGCTCAACTACGGATCGAGCAGATTGCCGAGACGGATGAGTCGGCAACGATTGAGGTCTATGCACTGGATGCCAAAGGTGTGCGTTGCCTTGATGGTAAGAATTTTGTCGAGTTCAGTTTAGTCGGTGACGGAGAACTCATCGCCGATCTGGGGACCTCAATTACGGCTCGTAAAGTACAGCTTTATAATGGCCGTGCGCAAATCTCTGTGCGTAAGCGAGGCGGACAATCCTGGGTGAGCGTTGAGTCGGAGGGGATACCGACAGCCTTTATCTCTATAAAATAATGCCCGCTATCGGTCTCTAGTTAATTGCGGGTTCTTTCTCTGGATCTCGTAGTATCGTTTTGCTTGCGTTGAAAAGTCGCAATAACCGGCTTGGCTAGAGATTGTCTTTGTTTCCGAATCCGGGCTAATGAGTATCCAATCGTCCGGAGATGAAAGCCGGCAAGGATTTCCTTTTTCCGAATAAATGCGCGCTTTGTTTAGTTGCCCGCCCTGCCACTCCAGATCAACAACAAATCCACCCCGCGCTTTGAGGCCCCGGATGGATCCGTTTGCCCAGGCATCCGGCAGCGCCGGAAGAAAGTGGAGGATACCTCCCTGGCTTTGTAAAAGCATTTCGGCGATGGCACTGGTTGCGCCGAAATTGCCATCGATTTGGTAAGGGGGATGGGTGTTGAAGAGGTTGGGCAGGGTACTTTTGCTGAGCAGTAAATCGAGGTGTTCTTTGGCTGTATTGCCGTCCAGTAATCTGGCGTAGAGGTGGATAATCCAGGCACGACTCCAGCCTGTGTGGGCGCCTCCGTGGCGCAGACGTTTAGCGATCGTCTCGCCGGCCGCCTGGAAGAGGGCTGCATCCTGTGGTGTGATTTGATCGAGTGGATAAATCCCCATGAGGTGGGAGACATGACGGTGTCCCGGTTTGGCTTCGGCATAGTCTTTTTCCCATTCCATGATCGTGCCATCGGCTCCGATCGTGGGGTCGGGTAGGGTAGCGACAATGGTCCGCATGTCTTCCCGCAGATCGGCATCGAGAGAGAGGATTTCCGAGGCCTTAATGGTGGCTTCTAAAACAGCGCGCGCTAGAGAGATATGGTAGGTGGAGTTCCGGGTAATGCGGAGTGACTGTCCACTTGCCGGATCGATGTAGTAGTTCTCCGGTGAAGTGGAAGGGAGAATGCTCCACTGCCCGTTTTCTTCGGCAATCATGTGGGACTGGAGGAATCTGGCAGCTCCGAGGAGGATAGGGTAGGCGTATTTGCTGAGATAGGCGTTGTCGCCTGTATAATTGTAATGACGCCAGAGAGTCAGGGCCATCCAAGCACCGGGTAGGGGGTCGAGGACTCCGTTTTCAAATTGCAGTCGGCGGTTGGAGCCGGAGGGCGTGGTCCTGCCAAAGAGATTGCAGGCATGATGAATGACCCAGCCATCTGCCTGATAGAGTCGACGCGCAGTTTCTTCGCCCCGACGGGTGACTTGTTCGAACCAGTTGGTCAGAGGGAGCATTGTTTCCGAGAGATTGCAGAGGTCGGCCGGCCAGTAATTCATCTGCAGGTTAATATTGAGATGATAGTCGGATTCCCATGGCGCCCACAGAGATTCGTTCCAAATGCCCTGTAAGTTAGCTGGTAGTTTGCCCGGAGAACGGGAGGAACCCATCAATAGGTAGCGCCCGTACTGGAAGAGAATTTCGGCCAGTCCGGGATCTTCCGCGCCCCCGATGACGGCAGCCAGGCGTCGGTCCGTGGGCAGCTTGTCCGCCGGAGAGTTGCCCAGTTCGATGGCCATACGATTGAAATAGCTTTCATGTTCAGTAATATGGGTAGTACGTATTTCTGCCCAGCTTTTGTTGGCAACTTGTTCTAGTTTGCTTTCAGCGACCACTCTGGGATCGATCGATCGATCAAAGTTCATCAGGTCTAGATTAAAGTCGGTAGCGGCACTGAGGAAGAGGGTCACTGAGTCGGCTCCGGATATCTTGAGTTCCGGTCCCGAGGCAGAGAGATGTCCCCCTTTTACCCGCACATGCAGACCAGCGGAAAAACGCATATGTTTGCCTCCCGGGCCGGAGCCTCCTGGATTATCATCATACCCGCCTTTTTCTGCGGGGATATCGATCAGCTGACCGTCCATCCATAATGCCGCGTCGTCTTCGACCGTGGTGACGGCATCTTTTTCGCGGCTGAGTGAGACGCGGCAATCAATACTACCCGGATGGTCGGCGGTGATTTGCATCGCGAGAATATCCTTATCGGCAGAGACTAGGGTTTCCCGCCGATAGCCAATTGCACCCATGGTGTAGTTAACCGAGGCAATTCCCTGGTTCAGGTTGAGCTCGCGTTGATAACCGGAGATATCGCCTTCCCCCTCAAAACGAAGAAAGAGGTCTCCAAGGGTTTGGTAGGAACGGTAGCTGGTGGGTTCAGCAGAAAGGTTTTGCTGACCAAACTCGTGCGCTTCCTGGAGCTTCCCCGCCTTGATTAGCGATTGAACCTTTTTTAGATTCGCGGAAAAGTTCTCCGGATATACTTCTCCGGGTCGCCCGGCCCAGAGGCTTTCCTCGTTGAGTTGGATTCTTTCGTTTTTGACTCCGCCAAAGACCATTGCTCCGATGCGTCCATTGCCTAGAGGGAGCGCTTCGACCCACTCAGTAGCCGCTTCCTCGTACCAGATTCGTGTGACTTTTTCGGCGGATATTCGGGGCAGGCTAATGGCTAGAATCCCCACTGCGCAGAGTTGAGTCAGGGTGGGTGTTCGATGGGTATTTCGATAAATCATGGATCGGGTAGTTTCCAGTTATTGGGTCGTTTCGGGTACTCGCGGAGGATTCTTTAGCAGAAATTCGGGAATTTGGAAACCTGCTGCCAATGCAGACGGATTGGTTAATCGTTCACTATTGGACAATGCCTCGCTAGGAGGTTGCTGGATTGGGCAATCCGGCTTGTTGTTTTGGTTGTTCTGATTCTCTCATTCAACCCCAGCCTGATCTTGATCCGACTCCCTGATCCTCCCTTTCCATTGACAGCTCGTAACCAGCGATGCCCGCTGCTTGTGACGATTCTATTGCTTTCTTTTGGTTTTACGGCGTGTGTCAGCCCTTCAAAGGAGTTTGATTTGGATGCTCTGGAAAGTCCAAGAATTCTGAATAAAGCGGCACGCTATTTGAAAGCCGATCCGATTACAGTAACCGCTAATGTATGTGAGCGCAGCGAAGGCGGGCCGCATGATTTTTATTCCGAGGGGGATTATTGGTGGCCGAATCCGGAAGATCCGACCGGACCCTATGTCCGGCGGGACGGTGAAACAAATCCGGAAAATTTCATCGAACATCGGGAATCATTGATCCGTTTCAGTGATATCATGGGGACTCTGGTCTCTGCTTACGCGCTGACCGCAGATGAGAAGTATGCCGCTCATGCGGTCGCTCATTTGAAGGCCTGGTTTGTCAATCCGGAGACCCGAATGAATCCGAGTCTATTGTATGGGCAGGCCATTAGCGGGCGACACACGGGGCGAAGTATTGGGATTATTGATACGATCCATTTGGTCGAAGTGGCTTTGGGCGCTAATCGGCTGGAGGGATCTCCTTCTTTTTCCAATGAAGATCGTGGAGCCGTAAAGGCTTGGTTCCGTGACTATCTGGACTGGATCAGTACGCATCCCTATGGCCTGAAAGAAAAACAGCATCCGAATAATCATGGTGTTTGCTGGTCGTTGCAGGCCGCTGCTTTTGCTCAATTGGTGGGGGACACCGAGATCCTGGCCTGGATACGAAAGCAGTTTAAGGAGGTTTATCTGGCGGAGATGATGGATCTGGAGGGCGGATTTCCGGCCGAACTGAAACGAACGAAACCGTATGGATACTCGCTTTTTGTGATGGATGCGATGGCCGGGGTTGCTCAAATTGCTTCAGTCGCAGGTGACAACTTATGGCAATTTGAAATGGAGGATGGACGGGGCATGCGTTTGGGAATGCAATTCATTGCTCCTTATATCGCAGACAAGGATTCCTGGAAGCTCCCACCGGATGTTATGTACTGGGAAGATTGGCCGGTTCGCCAGCCCTGCCTGCTACTGGCTGGTTATGCTCTGGCCGAGCCGCATTATTTTTCTATTTGGAAAGGGTTGGAGGCTGATCCCACAGTTTATGAAGTCCTCCGCAATCTGCCGATGCGACATCCCCTTTTGTGGCGGTGAGATAGGCTATAACACCTATCGAGGAAAACATAATTTCTTTGTTTTTTATGTTCTAAATACCCGGGGCAGGGTGCTGCCTGCGGTGTGTTCATATGTGGATACTTAAGTCCTCACTCATTCGAGTTCTTTGTTTATCAAAACCGATCGCGTGCTACTTTGTAAAACTTTCTTTTACCTTCAGTTACCCTAATTATGAAAATTGCACTATGCGCTCAATACGCTGGTACGTTGTTACTTGCGTTTACTCTCGGTTTTACACCAGTCTATTCGGCTGTACTTTTTACAGAAGATTTCGAAAGCTACACAGCTGGAGATCGTCCAGTACCAACAAATGGTAAAATATCACCCAGTGAAAACACACTGACTGCAGACTCCGAACTGTATGTTCAAGTCGTTGAAGGAGCGGAAAACCACGCCGGCAGTGGTGCTGGCAAAGGACTGGAGCTATTTGATAATACTTCTGAATCTAATTATTATTTGGCATACTTGGTTGAGAACGAAGAAAGCCAAGTGGGTTCACTGCACATCTCAATGAATCTAGCCATGGAGACAGTCGCTGAAACTACGCCGAATAGTAATAACCGGTTTTATGTAGCAATTGGAGGTTATAATTCTTCTAACCTCAGTGCCGGTTCACGTCGTGATATTGAGATTAATATTCGAGCGGATGATCTCTCATTTAGAATTGTAAGTAGTACGAAAGCTACTTTGGTCTCCACGCAAAGTTATGCTTTAGATGTCTACATTAACGATTCTGAGACCGAGACCATAAGCTATACAGCACCGGCGGGAGGCTCTGTTGATCTAGCTCCCAACACGTATGATGTATATCTCGATAATGCTCTTGAGGGCAGCGGCTCTTTGGAAGACGGCGCAATAGGTGACGATGCCTCAATCGGTGCATTCGGTATTGGCGGTTCTTCTACGGGAACAGGGACTCGAATGACTTTTGATAATATCGAGATTGCTACGATTGAAGCAGAATCCGATGACTCGGTTGAAGAAAGCGGTGATGATTCGCTGCTCTTTTCTGAAGATTTTGAGTCGAGTACTGTCGGACAAAAGCCCAACACAGCAAACTCAGTGACCAGTCCTTCAACCCCGGAAACTGATTACTTTATAAAGGTAGTTGGTGAAGCAGAAAATTTTGCTGGCTCAGGTAATGGCCTTGAGATTCTAGATACGGCAACTAGTAGTACTCGATTTGCTGTACCATTGATACCTGGCACAACCGGAAATGATTCCGAGTATTACAATGCGCTGGAGGTAGAACTTGATTTTGCTTGGAAAGACCTGGAAGATTCCGGTTCACAGAGGGTTATACTAAGTTTAGGTGAATCTGAGCCAAGTACTACATTTAACGCTGGTAGTGGCGGTGATAGACACCTCGATATACAGTTCCGTGAGAATGGCTCCGTTCGCCTGGGTAGCTCTTCTACGATCGTCAATGTTATAGATCAGCAAAGCTACAAAATGAATTTATTCCTCAATGACGATGATACCGATTCAATTGTTTATACTGCACCCGGCGGAACGGCAGTGACCTTAGCTGCCAACAGTGTGGATGTTTACATCAACGGTGTTCTCGCCAAGCAGGGCGGGCTTGTCGGAGATTCCCTTACTTCAGAAAACAATTTTGGTTCCTTTGGTTTGGCTACCGGCAGTTCCGATTCGGGCATGAATTATGTTTTTGACGATATAATCATTAAAACAGTGAGTGCACCGGTAGGCCCAACGCCGGTTTTTGCCGCTGACTTTGAGGCAAACGCAACGGATACAAGTCCTGTATTTACATCGGTTCGTCCCTCTACTGCCGTCACCGGTTCTACGGATAACACAGATGTGTATGCGCATGTAGTTGAAGGTGCAGGCAATGTTGCGGGGGGTGGAATTGGTAAAGGATTACGCCTCTTTGCTGATTCTGCTGTTTCTGCACAGGTGGGTATTGAACAAAACATTGCCACGGATGCGGACAGTCAACTGGCAGATGTTCACATCTCTTTTGATGCCGCCTGGAATGACATTGATTCCAGTTCCAGCAACTTTCGTTTTGCCGTCGGCGGCTTTGATGCCAGCACCAGCCTGCGACATTCTGCCGGCTCAAGAAGGGACTTTGATTTTAAATTAAGCGACGGTGCGATTGGCGCTAAGTCGATATCTGAAGACACGATCTATGCAGTTGATGTTTATATTAATGACAGTGATAACGAGACGCTTCGCTACACAGACCCGGCTGGCAACGTGCGTGAACTGGGCTCGAATACTTATGTATACTATGTAGACGGTGAAGTCATAGCCCAAGGCATCTATACCGAAGGGTCCGCCGGTACTGCCTACACCGGAGAAAATATTGGACGCTTTGGCTTTACCTCCAATTCTGCTCAAAGTGGCATTGATTGGACGATTGACAACATTTCTGTTTATCGCGTCCAAACAACGACAGATGCGCTGACCTCGTTTGCTTTGTTTGAAGATGATTTTGAATCGTCTTCGGTCGGATCAGCGCCTTCCGCGAGTTACATTCGCCCTTCTTCCAGCTCTGCTGATTACAAGATCGAAGTTGTTTCAGGCCCAGACAATGTTGCCGGGGGCGGCGGTGGCCAAGGCATCCAGTTAGTGGACAATTCCGTTGTCTCCAGTGGGGGTGGCGTATTGTACAAGCAGGATCTGAGCTCGGTTGTTGGTAGCCTACACGCTTCCTTCGATTTCGCCTGGAATGATCTAGCAAATCCAAGTGTCGATCCAGATCATGCCTTCCGAATCAGTTTAGCACAGGCTGGGGCCACCATGTGGGGTAATGGAAACCGCTATATGGATATTAACTTCTCTGCCGATGGTCGTGTGAATCTCGATGGATTTACTGGGAACGAGATTGTTTCCTTTGCGCTGACAGACGGGCAGGCCTACCGCTTTGATCTCTTTGCGAATGATTCGGATACGGACAAAATTACCTTTACGGGTCCGGATGGACTCTCCCGTTCTATTCCACCAAATTCTTTCGCATTTTATGTGGATAATACTTTCGTTGGTGCAGAGCAATTTGACCAGGAAGTTTCCGGAGATGCTACGATTGGTCGCTTCGGTATCACATCGGCATCCTCCTTCCAAAGTTTGGACTACACATTTGATAACTTCAGCTTTAATGCGATCGCTGACGTATCCGCCTCAAATGCAGTTAACACGCTTTCCGGCGATGGTGTTCTCAGCCTGAGTGCGACGGATGTAAGTGCAAATATCTACGATTTTGATAACACCAGCAGTACAAATGCTGATTTGACTGTGACTTTCCCGTCCGGTGCCGGATCGGGCAGTTTCACTGCCACTGAGCGGACTGATCTAAGTATCTTCCCGAGTGAAGATTTAACTTTCTGGCAAATCGATTCGGATCTGGATCTGGATTCTAATGTAGCGATTGACATTCAATTAGCTGCCGGGCTAGACAGTTCTTACTTGGAATTGTACACCTCCAGTGACAACGGCGTTACCTTCACGCTTGTACCGGATGACAATGACCCTTCTAGCATGATCTATGATGCAGCATCGGGCAGTGCGGTTATTCGCACAACAGCGTTTAATTTAATCTTCGCAATTTCGGATAATCCAGCACCCGAGACGATTGCGATCATCTTATCCGCTCCGGATCAGGTAGACGTTACATTTGAAAGTCGTCCGGGTCGTGTATACGCTGTACAGAGCGGTACGGATTTGGCTGCGTTATCCAGCGTTCAAACCATTACAGCGGTTGGTAATTCGGAAACGTACACTCGCACCGGTGTGGCTCTTGGAGACAAAGAGTTCTTCCGGGTGTCTTATGAAGGGGTGCCTCGTGAAATTTTCAGCCTGCAGACATTCGAGTCAGGTGATGGTGGTTTCACTACGTTGGATAACTCAACTGACGGTGTGGGCTCTGAATGGTCACTCGGCACACCTAATGTTACTGGACTTGGTGGAACAATATCCTCTGCAAGCTCGGGATCCTCTTGCTGGGGAGTTGAATTAACTGGTGAATACAATTCAGATACAAACACATCTTTACGATCCAGTGTGATTGATCTTAGCGGTCTTGATGCGGTTCGCTTGAGCTACTCTCAGGCTTTGGACATTGATGAAATTGATACAGCAGTTGTTCGCTTGATAGAGAACGACTCGAATACGGTCATTACTGAGTTATTATCAGTCGTTGATTCTGACGAGTTCTCCTCCACCTGGGAAAATGTGACCTTACCCGTAGATTTAACTGCAGTATCTGGTCTACCGAGTGACGGTCTGGTTCGTGTAGAGTGGAGCCTATTCGCAAGTTATGCTAGCTTTGGTGGTTACATGGGCTGGTATATTGATGATGTAGAATTAAGTGAAAATGTGGACAGTTCTTCAGATGGAGAAGATTCTTCAGGTGGTGAAGACCCTTCAAGTGATTCGGTCATCTTCTCTGAAGATTTTGAAAGCAGCACTGCAGGAAGTACCCCTTCCACAGCTAATTCAGGTGTAACTTCAGGCGTCATGGATGGCCTAGCACGCACAGTGCTGGTCGTCGGTGATGGCGATAATCTAGCCGGTAGTGGCAATGGATTGGAAATACTGGACGAGTCATCTGCAAGCGGTAGCTCTACGAGATATACGGTGCAACTTACTCCAGGACTGACCGGCAATGATGCGAATTATTACAATGCATTGGAAATTCAATTGGACTTTGTCTGGAAAGACTTAACTCAGTCTGGTTCAGACCGTGTGACTCTAAGCTTGGGTGAATCAGAAACAGGCGGAAGCGAAGATAATCCAAATGAAACCAACTTTAATGCGGGCAGTAGCGGGGATCGTCATATTGAAGTGCAATTCCGCGCTAAAGGTGAAATCAAATTAGTGTCTGAAGGGGCAGTTTATAGCACAGTCTTCAGTACGAGTGAAATGGTAGCAAATACTGCTTACCGGATGAACATTTTCGCTAATGATGACGATGCTGCATTGGTTAATTACACAGCACCTGACGGATCTACAGTTCCCTTAGCGGCGAACACAATGGACGTGTACATTGACGGAAATTTGGAGAAGAGTGCTCCACTTTTCCGTACTGCTACGAATAACAACTTTGGATCCTTCGGATTAGCGACTGGATCAGGAGATGATAAGGTAAACTTCATCTTTGATAACATTATCATTTCCACGATCGGCGATTAGATTCTCGATCGATTTCGAATCTTTCAGCGGGTTGGTCTATGCCAACCCGCTTTTTATTGCTTTGGTTCTGCTGATACTGTCTAAGGTGCTGCCCCTTGATGCTGCGCCGATAGAGTGTTTTTTCCCTGTCGGGACAAGGCCGTTGCATCAGTTACTGAATCAGAGCCGGTAATATAAGGCTGATCGGCGCGTAGTATGTAATGACGAGGAGCGCCAGAATCATGACGAGGTAAAAGGGAAGCATTGCTTTGGATACCTTGAGAATATCACTGCCACCGACCCCTGCACCGACAAAGAGACAAGTACCTACCGGAGGTGTGAGCAATCCGATGCAGAGGTTGGTGATCATGATGATACCGAAGTGAACCGGATCAATTCCCAGAGAAATCGCAATGGGCAGAAAAATCGGTGTAAAGATAAGGACGGCTGGTGTCATATCCATGAAGACGCCGACGGCCAGCAGGGTAATGTTGATGATCAAAAGAATGATCAGCGGATTTTCGGAAAGAGCCAGTAGGGCAGAACTGACCTGTTGAGGCACTTGTTCATGGGTCAATAAGCGACTCATGGCGAAACTGCAGGCGACAAGGAAGAGAACGATTGCAGTGGTACGCGCAGCGCTGAGGACGATTTGAATGAGTTGGTTCGGCTGGATCTCCCGATAGACCACCACCCCAAGAAGAAAGGCCCAAAGGACAGCAATCGCGGATGCCTCAGTTGCGGTGAAGATACCGCCAAGGATGCCCCCGAGAACAACAATGACGAGAATAAGGCTGGGTATGGCACCGGCAATGGCGGGCCATAAGGCGGTCGCTTGTTCTGCTTCGCCCTCAGTTTTGCCGAATCCCTGGTTTTTGCAGATAAAGAATGCGACCAGCATCAATAGAGTACCGATGAGTATGCCGGGTAGGATGCCGGCAAGAAAGAGCGAGGCGACGGAAACATTTCCAGCAACCAGAGCGTAAACGATCATGATGTTGCTCGGTGGAATCAAGAGTCCGGTGGTGGCGGATGCGGAGGTGATGGCGATGCTGAAATTGCGCTCGTACCCCTTCTGTTTCATTTCCGGAATGAGCGTACCCCCGATACTGGAAATAGCGGCAACTGCCGAACCACTGATAGCACCGAAGAGCATACAGGTAAAGGTGTTGACGATGGCCAGGCCGCCGGGGATCCGCCCGACAATGGCATTGGCAAAGTTGATCAATCGACGGGACAGACCGCCGCTGCCCATGAGTTCGCCGGCGAGGATAAAGAAGGGGATGGCAAGAAGGGCGAAGCTATTGATCCCATTGGCCAGATCGCTGGCGATGGTGGTAGTTATATTGGAATAGCCGAGTGCGTATGCAGTTAAGAGGGTGGTCATGCCGAGGACGTAGGCAATGGGTACACGGAGGCACAGGAGTGCGACAAAAGTCAGGAGCATGAGGGCCATTTCCTGGTTCATGACGGGCCGCCTTCCTCTTTTGGTCGTGTATCCAGTAGATCCTGCAGGATGAGCTCAACGGAGAACAAGAGGATTAACAAGCCGCTGCCCGGTAGGGGCAGGTAGAACCAGGCTTTCAGTATCCCGAGGCCCGGCATGGTCTGTCCGGAGGCATAGCGTTTGCTGACCAGATCAATACCACCCTTGAGCATCACAATTGCGGCAAAAAGAATGATTAATGAGGAGGCCAGTATGCGGGCCATACGCTGCACATCGTTGGGCCAAGAACGAACGACGATATCGAGGCCGAGGTGTTTTTCTTCCCGAGTGACGAGGGCGGCTCCGAGTAGAGCCAACCAGACCATGAGGAGCCGGGCCAGCTCTTCGGACCAGGCTGCCTGACTGCTCAGTAGATAACGGGTGCCGACTCCCCAGAGAACATCGACAACCAGTACGAGGAAGACGAGTACGACGAAGCCCTTTAGAAAACGGGCTAACGCCTGATTGAGCACACTCAATAAATCGCTTATAGATTTCATCATTTATTGAGTGTGACAATCTGATCGAGGTAGAATTGAATCTGACCACTGGCGTATTTGTCGCGAACCGGTTGGGTCGCCTCGCGAAAGGGCGCCTGATCAACTTCATAAATCGTTACGCCCTGTGAGCGCATTTGCTCGAGGGCCTCCTCGACCCCTGCATTCCACGCCTCCCGTTGGAATTGGGAAGACTCATCGGCAGCTTTTTGGATCCAGCCCTGGGCTTCCGTCGAGAGCTTTTCGAGGGTAATTGATGAAATCAGCAATACATCGGGGATGCGGGTATGGTGATCGAAGCTGAATTCTTGGCAGACTTCAAAATGGCGGGAAGAAACGAAGCTGGGCGGGTTGTTTTCTGCCCCATCGACGACGCCCTGTTGCAGTGCGGTATACAGCTCGCCCCAGGAAATTGGGGTGGGTGCGGCACCGAGTGCTTTGACCATATCGATGGCGACTGGATCGTTCATGACGCGAATTTTCAGGCCAGCCAAGTCTGCCGGGCTGTGGATTGGCCGCTGGGTGTAGAAGTTTCGGCTGCCGGCGTCGAAATACGTCAACCCGGAGATGCCGCTGGGCTTGCCGGAGGCATTGGTCTCCAGCTCTTTGAGGAGTTGCTTGCCGATAGAGCTGTCGAGTACGGACCAGTAGTGCGCATTATCCCCGAAGACATAGGGGAGGCTGAATAATTGTGCGACGGGCACGAAATTGCCGAGCGCTGCGGTGCTGACTTTGGCGATATCCAGAGAACCTTCTTGTATTTGCTCCAGTGAGCTGACTTCGCTCCCGAGTTGTCCGTTGGGGAAGATTTCTACTCGAATGCTGCCTTGTGAGTATGCCTCAACACGACGCGCAAAATGCTCAATGCCTTTGTGTACCGGATGGTTTGTCGGGAGGCTGTGGACTGCTTTGAGTACAGTTTGTGCGCTGCCACCGGCCCCGGGTTTGAGGAATGCAAAGATGAAGGCGGTAACAAGTATGCCGACGAGTAGTCCAAATGTAAAAGAGGCAGTTTTCATGAAAGAGGGTAATTTCTAGGGTAGGCTTCCGCCCGGTTCTTATCGGCCCATCCATCCGCCATCGACCAGATAAATGGAACCATGGACGTAATCGGATGCGGCAGATGCGAGGAAAACAGTTACGCCCTTACAGTCATCAGGGCTGCCCCAGCGGCCTGCCGGGATGCGTGCAAGGATGGCCTCTGCGCGCTCCGGGTCATTGCGAAGTGCTTCCGTGTTATCGGTGGCAATATAGCCGGGGGCGATGGCATTGACGTTGACACCTTTGGCTGACCATTCGTTTGACAGTGCTTTGGTCAGCGAGCTGATAGCACCTTTACTGGCGGCATAACCGGGTACGGTAATGCCTCCCTGGAAGGTAAGCAATGAGGCGGTGAAAATAATTTTCCCGGACCCGCGCTGGCACATGTCTTTACCGAATTCACGAGCGAGGATAAAGGGAGCGTTGAGATTGACATCGATGACCGAGTCCCAGGACGCATCGGGATGCTCTGTGGCAGGTGCACGTTGAATCATGCCTGCATTATTGATGAGGATATCCGGTGTGCCGTGTTGTTCTTTAATCTTTCCAATAAACTGCTGAATTTCTTTGCGTTGACTGAGGTCACAGGGATAGCAGAAGCACTCTTTACCGAGTTGACGCACCTGTTTCTCTACTTCGGAGCCTCCGGGTTGTAGGCTCGAGGCGGTGGCAATGATGTCGGCTCCGGCTTCTGCCAGTCCAATTGCCATAGCGAGCCCAATCCCGCGGCTTGCGCCGGTTACGAGGGCGGTTTTTCCGGATAGGTCAAAAAGCTTCACCGCTATTTCAGGAGTGTGAGGGGTACGCCATCCATATCATCAAACTGTTGGTTTTCTCCGCCCATTGCCCAGACGAATTTGTAACAGGCGGTGCCGACTCCTGAATGGATGGACCAGGGGGGCGATAAAACCGGTTGGAGATTACGAACGACCAAGTTACGACTGGCATCCGGCGGCCCCATAAAGTGCATGATACAATTATCGTCGGTCAGATCAAAGTAGTTATAAATCTCGGAGCGTCGGAGATGGGTGTGCGGGGGCATGGTATTCCATACCGATCCTTCTGCCACATCGGTATAGCCTAAGACCAATTGGCAACTTTGTACCCCGTGCGGATGTATGTGCTGGTAGATGGTGCGGACATTGGCTGCTTCCTGTGAACCAAGTGTTATCTTGTTGGCTGTTTCCCGGGTAGACAAGGCGGTGGGGTACTCTTTGTGAGCCGGATAGCTGACCAGATAAAATTTCGCGGGATTTGTAGAATCGTCACTCCGAAACTGAATGCTCCGCGTACCCCGCCCGATGTAGAGACAGGCACAAACATCCAGAGCCCAAGTTTGCTCATCTGTTTTTATACTGCCGGATCCTCCCAGATTGATGACCCCCAGTTCTCGTCGTTCGCAAAAGTAGTCAGCGGCGAGAAGCTCTTTCGAGACTTCCAGAGAGAGGGCGTCTTCCAGAGGGACCGCTGATCCAATAATGGCTCGGTCGACTTCCCAGTAAGCAAGGCTACAGGTTCCTCCCTGAAAAAGATTTTCGAGAAGGAATCGATCGCGTAACTGCGCTGAATCGAGGGTGCTGTACTCGCATTTTGAGATACAGCTTTTAATAATCGTAGATTGCATATTGGTTGTATATTATCCTGAAATCAGGGTGCAAAAGCCTATGTGGAAAGAAAGGCTATTTTTTGTTCAATAATGAACAAGAGGTTTTCGTGTAAAGTAGCGGTATCTTCCGAGGCAGCCTTTAACAGTTGGTTTCTAATCATCGCTTCTGCGTTCATATTCGAACAATCGATCAAATTCAGTTCGCCAGTCTTTTATTTTTTGCTATTTTTATGAACAAGTTTTCTTAACGTATAGTTTTTTCACTTTTCCACTTACTCTATCTTACCTGATGGCAGAATACACGATTCGTAATCTAGAGAATGCCTGTAGATTATTGAAATCTGCTGCCAGTTGGCAACATCCCTTCCGCGTCAGCGAAGCTTCTCAGCGTCTTTCTATTCCGCGTACTACAGTGATACGCATTGTCCATGCGCTGACCAAGCAAGGCTTGTTACAAGAGTCCGACGGGCTCTATCGTCTGGGCGGAGTATTGCTCAACATTAAGCTCGGCTTAGCGGATCATCTGGATCTGGACGATATTGCCAGGCCTGTCTTGCGCGAACTGCGCGATGCGACTGGAGAAACTGCTTACCTGGGCATTTGGGATAATGGAAAGACGCTAATTTCAAAACTGTACAACAGTGAGCAGCCTTTGCGGGCCGGCTCTGCGGTGGGTTCGCGAGTGTATTCGCATACGGCTGCCGCCGGTAAAATCCTCATGGCATATCGTTTCTACGATGTGTTGTCGGAGATATGGCCGGCCAGCGAACGTGTGGCGCTGACTTCGAATTCAATTACTGAGTTGAGTGTCTTGCAGCAGGAATTGGCAACTGTGCGTAAGCAGGGTTGGGCGATTGATGATGAGGAATATTTCCTCGATATTCGTTGCTTGGCCTGTCCGGTATACGATCAGAACGACGAGGTTTTTGCGGCAATCGGCATTACCGCTCCGAAGACACGTTTCCCGGAGGAGCGCAACCAGGAGATGTTTCGCATGGTCCAGGAAGCGGCGGAAGAACTGAGTAAGATTGTCGCGAAGTGCCCGACACCTTTGCCAAAGAACGCATCGGATTAAAAATTAATTTCAGCAGGATTGAAAACCTGCCCTTACCCCAACTCAATCAGGCTTGTTTTGACAAGTTATGCTTATGAATGCCCTTTGCGCGATTAGACTTTCGCTCCTCTCCTTATGTTTTCTACCGATGGTCGTGCATGCCAGCCTGCGTTTGGGGGCTCCTTTCAGTGACGGCATGGTCTTGCAGCGCTCTTCACAGGCGGTGATTTGGGGGTGGGCGACTGCCGGTGAAACGGTGCGTGTAGATGCTTCCTGGGGCAGTCGTGCCCGGAGTCGAGCGGGTGCGGACGGCTATTGGATACTCCAAATTGAAACCCCCGGAGCGGGTGGGCCGCATACCATAAGCGTGGAAGCCGATGAAAAAATCCTTTTGCAGGATGTCCTGATCGGTGAGGTATGGCTGGCTTCCGGTCAGTCCAACATGGAGTATGCGCTGAGCAAAGACAAGGATGCGGAAGCCGCTCTTAACGGGGCGAATTTACCTGAAATCCGACTGCTCCATGTGGGCAGGCGTGCCTTGCCTGCTCCACTGGATACACTAACTGTGCAATGGCAGGTGTGCTCGCCCGATACGGTGGCTAATTTTTCCGCAGTGGCCTATTATTTTGCTAAAAAAATCCATGAAGAATTGGATGTTCCGGTGGGGATTATCGACACCTGTTGGGGCGGGACTCGTGTGAGTCCGTGGACTGCTCCTGAAGCCTTTGCGGGATCTGAAGAAGCGTTCATCGAGAATAACCGCAAAGTGGAATCGAACTATGCCAGGGATCTGAAAAAGTATGAAAGCACTGGAAAAGGCAGGCGCCCCACGCTTCATCGGGGCTGGAGCTATCTCTACAACGGTATGATTCATCCTCTGGTCCCTTATACTTTGCAGGGATTTCTTTGGTATCAGGGGGAAACAAATCGATCGGACGGGGTGGCTTATGGGCCGAAATTCAAGCGCATGATAGAATCCTGGCGAACTGCCTGGGGCGGTGACTTGCCCTTTTATTTTGTACAAATCGCACCCTATGCCTATTCGCAGTTCCCCCACCGGAATATAAATTCTCCTTTAATATTACCAGAGTTGCGCGAAGGCCAGCAGCAGGCTCTTGAATTGCCTAATACAGGGATGGCAGTGATTACCGATCTGGGTAATCTGCAGGACATCCACCCTGCGGAAAAGGCACCGGTTGGTGATCGACTGGCTTTGCTGGCACTACGCCATACATATGATCAGCCCTGTATGGCGGATTCTCCAAGCTTTGCGCGATTGAGCATAGAAGGCGATCGCGCCCGAATTTTCTGGAGAGATGCGGACGGCTTGCAGTCCTCGGACGAGGCGAATTTGAGCTGGTTTCAAATCGCTGGGGCAAACCGGGTTTTTTATCCGGCCGAAGCCCGGATTGAAGGGGATACGGTGCTTTTGCATAGTCCGGAGGTGGCCCAACCCGTAGCCGTACGTTTTGCCTGGCACGAGTCAGCAGAACCCAACTTGGTCAACTCTGCCGGCTTGCCGGCGGTGCCATTCCGGAGCGATGACTGGATAAATGCGGCAATGGCGGATCAGCCGATCATCGGAGCGAAGCGATTCCATAATCCCCAGGACAAGGATGGTTATTTAATTCTGGAAGACTTTGAGGGCACGCAGCAAACTGGATCCAGTCCAGTGGGCGTGACCCGTTTGCGGCCAAGTCGCGGGTCGGGGGAGGCCAATGTGAAGGTAGTTGCGGGTGCGGATAATCTCGCCGACAATGGTTCGGGCAGTGGTTTGCAACTGCAGGATTTTAGTACGACGGAAGGCGTTGCTCTGGAGTATGAGTGGAATGAGTCAGTCTCTGTCTTGGAGGTCTCTTTTGATTTTGTTTGTCATGCAAAGGACGGAAGTGGCTTGATCACATTAGGCGTGGGAACAAAAGGCGTGCCTTTAATCAGTAATAATGTGCGCCTTGCCCGGTGTTCGCTTTATGGAAACGGGAAGGTCTTTCGTCAGAATACTAGTGATGGTCGTCCTCATCAGTTGCTTTGCGTGGTGAACGATCTGGATGGGAGTGCCTTTCCCTATGTCGATCCTCAGGGTAATTCAGTATCCATACCACCGAACAGTGCGGCCTATTGGTTGGATGGAAGACTGCTCCATAGGGAACCTTTACGAGAGAGTGATCCGGGAAATAGCCGCATCTATGAGACGGGAAAAAACCTGGGGCGGATCGGCTTGAACAGCACAACGATGCATTCGGGCCTTCACTTTATAATCGATAATATCGCGGTTCGGGACTTGTTGCCGGAGGCAAAAGAGGCGCATCCAGAAGCGACTGCCGGGTCAGTACCGGGGAGTGCTCCCAATGTGTTATTGATCATGGTGGATGATTTGCGCCCCGAATTAGGCTGTTATGGTGCAGAATATATGCAGACGCCCGGCATCGATCGACTGGCGGGAAATGGGGTACTTTTTTCTCAGGCGTATTGTCAGCAAGCCATCTGTGGTCCT
>CENU01155990.1_pt1 | contig 29704 bp, 32 predicted proteins | sample 361331 | NCBI WGS metagenome assembly CENU01 (sample SAMEA2619766, study PRJEB7988) | marine metagenome | isolation source: saline water (ENVO:00002010), including | reverse complement strand
CCGAAAACTTTCATCATAGTATGACCAGCCATCATATTTGCAAATAAACGAACAGAAAGACTGATTGGTCTACTTAAGTAAGAAATTATTTCTATAACAACTATCAATGGCAACAGAACTGCTGGCACTCCACTTGGTACAAATAATTTTAAGTAACCCAATCCATGTTTTAAAAAACCAATTATTGTTACTCCAATAAATATGAATGATGCTAAAATAAAAGTCACTATGATGTGGCTTGTGACAGTAAATGTGTAAGGTATCATACCAAACATATTACAAAACAAGACAAACATGAATAATGAAAAAATGAATGCAAAATACGGTTTTGCTTTAGAGCCAGCAGTATCACTTATCATTTTAGATACAAATGTATAACTTAACTCAGCTAAAAGCTGAACCTTGCTAGGCAGCAAAGAATTTTTCTTTGATCCAAGATTAAAAATAATTAATATAGCGAGAGAACTAATAACCATAAATAAACTTGCATTAGTAAACGATAAGTCAATTGCACCAACTTTTATTTCTGGTCCAATTCTATAAACTTCGAATTGGTGCATAGGATTTGTAGCCATAATTTTTTATTTATTTTGCATGTTTTTCGCAGATTTGAAGACATTTACAATACCCGCAATCACACCTACGAAAAAAAATATTAATATTAACCAGGGTTTAGTACCAAAGGTCTTGTCTAAAATAAACCCAATAATTGTCCCAACTACCACGGCAGATACCAATTCTGTGCTCATTTTGAAGGCAGTTCCAATAGAAGAGGGTGGATCTTTATCTTTATAGAGATTTTTTTTGAAAATTTTAGATTTTGCAATCTCCAAGCGAGTTTTAAAAGTATCTTTAGACATTCAATTATTATGCCACCATACTCTCAGCTTTTTGTAAATCAACAGCTACCAGTTGGCTAATACCCTTATCAGGCATAGTTACCCCATAGAGTCTATTCATTTTTGACATGGTAAGTGCATGGTGAGTGACAATAATAAATTTAGTATTTGTAATTTTAGTTAGCTCTTCTAGTAAGTTACAAAATCGTGTGACGTTAGCATCATCTAGTGGTGCGTCCACTTCATCTAAAACGCATATTGGTGATGGGTTTGTCAAAAAAACAGCAAAGATCAAAGATAAAGCAGTCAATGCTTGTTCACCTCCAGATAATAAAGTTATTGATTGAAGTCTTTTACCGGGAGGACTTACTAACATTTCTAAACCCGCCTCTAATGGATCATCAGAGTCGACTAATTCTAGCTTTGCACTACCGCCATTAAAAAGCTTTGTATAAACTTCATTAAATTTTCGGTTAACTTTTTCAAAAGCTTCCAAAAGCCTTTGCCTTCCTTTTTGGTTTAATTCATTAATACTTTCTTTTAATTTTATAATCGCTGAGACAAGATCTTGTCTATCTTGTTCCATTTTTTTAATTTCAATTTGATATTTATTTGTCTCTTCGTCAGCTCGTAAATTTACAGAGCCAAGTTTTTCTCTTTCTCTTTTTTTTTTATCAAGAATTTCTTCTTGTTCAACAGAATCAGGTAAATTTTCAACACCATTAAGACTTGAATTTTCAAGAATATCATCTTCTTTAAGATTAAGCTCAGATTGAACTCTATCCAGTAAATCATTTTTTCTTTTTTTTAGCCCCTCAATTGTAGCCCCGGAGCTAGCTTTTCTTTCTCGTATTTGGATAGATCTCTCTTGAATTTCATTTAACAATATTCTTTGACTGTCAATTTTTTTGTCAGTTTCATCAATAATTTTTTCATTTTCAATTTTTTCATTTTCAGCAATTCTTAAACCCTCTGAGATTTGACCTTTTTTTTCAGCTTGAATTTGTGGTTGTTTATCACGGTCATTTAATTGAATTGATAACTTATTTTTTCGTTCACTAAGTTCTTTAACCATCTTTTCAGAGTTTGAGAGTAAATTTTTCCAACTATCTATTTCAGTTTCAATAGCTCTTATTCTCTCATTTCTTTTTATAGACTCTTTTTTTATGGATTGGTTTTTGCTAAAACTATCAGCATAGTTTTCTTGTAATAATTTAATATTTTCATTTTTTTCATTTACACTTGTAAGCTTGTTTTTGCTCGCGTCATTTTCTAAGCTATTAAGAAAATTATTTAGTTCAATTTTAGATCTATCAAGCAATGTTATTGCCTTATTTGTCTCGTTATCATTAATTAATTCTTTTGCCTTTTCGATTGTACGAATTACCTCTGTTATTGGATCTATGCTTATATTTATATTTGCACTAGCAAATATTTTAATTATTTCATCTACAGCTTTTTGCTCATTTTTAAGTTTATTTTTTGCTTCCTCCAAATCTTCATTTGATAATTTTTCTGTTTCAAAATATTTAGAGTCAATTTCTATTAATTCACTTTTTTCCTCTTTTAATCTTTTTTCATTAGAATTAGCATCTATTATAATTCCTTTTTCTCTATCAATATCTTCCTCAATAGTTTTTAAGGATTTTTTAATATTTTCAATCTCATCTTGAGTTCTTGCATTTTCTTCATCTAAGCTTTGAAGTTCTAGATTCATTCTTTGTATTTTTGATAAATTCTCGATATTTCTTTCTCTTAACGGAGTGACTTTATCAGTTTCAATTTTTATAGTTTTTTCAAATTCAGATATTTGCTGATTAAAATTACTTACTTCACCCTCCGCTTCAGAATTTATTTCATTTTCAATTTTTATTTCTTTATCAATTTCTATTAATTTCAAATAATAAAGACCAGCTTCGACTTTTTTAATCTCTTCAGAAACTAATTTATACTTTGTAGCTTCTTCGGCTTGTTTTTGAAGATTTGCTAGTTGTTTTTCTTGTTGTCTTCTTAGTTCATCAGCTCTTTTTAAATTTGTTTCCGCTGCATTTAATCTAAGTTCTGCCTCATGCCTTCTAACATGAAGGCCAGAAATACTTGCTGCTTCCTCTAATATTGCTCTACGATCTGTAGGTTTTGCTGTAACTAATGCACCTATTCTTCCTTGACTTATCATTGATGGAGAGTGTGCTCCAGTAGAAAGGTCTGCAAAAAACATTTGAGCATCCCTAGCCCTAACTTCTTTTCCATTAATATAAAATTTAGAACCCTTATCTTTTTCAATCTTTCTTCTGACTTCTACCTCATCCAAATCTTTGTATTGAGCTGGACCATCATGATTTTCGTTAGCGACACTAACTGAAACTTCTGCAATATTTTTAGATGCTTTATTGGAGGTCCCAGAGAAAATAACATCTTCCATTCCTGAGCCCCGCATGCTTTTAGCCGAGGTTTCTCCCATCACCCATCTCAAAGACTCTACTATGTTTGATTTTCCACAACCATTAGGGCCGACTATGCCCGTTAGACCTTCTTCTATCAAAAAGTTGGTTTTTTCAGCAAATGATTTAAATCCATTTAATTGGATTTTTTTAAACTCCATGGATTAACTTATATCAGCTTTTCCAGATATTTTTTTAAATTTTTATAATTTAAAGCTTTATTAAACTTTTTTTCATTAATTATTATCGTAGGAGTAGCATTAACTTCAAATTTTTTTACACCCTCGATTCGATCATTTAAAACATAATCTTCGATATTCTTATCATCAAGACACTCTTCAAAATTAACTTCGATACCTTCATCTAATAAAAATTTTTTTAAATTTTTATTTGCTTCCTCAGGTGTTTTTCCCTTAGCCCATTTTTTTTGACCAGAATATAAAGTATTTAATATTTCAGATTTTCCATCATTTCTACATTGTCCAATTTTTGAGGCATTAAATGCAGCAATGTCTAATGGAAAATGTCTAAATTCAATTCTTACTAGCCCAGTATCTATAAAATCTTTTTTGAGCTCTGGATAAACATCCTTATGAAAGTCAGCACAATGTCCACATGTTAAAGACTCATATGCAATTATAGTTATTTTTGCATCTTGTTTTCCCTCAGAAATTCTTTTTATTTTTTCTGCAAATACATTAGTGGTAAAGCTAAAAAAAATAATAAATAATAATGAAGTTAATTTTTTCATCTTTGTTTAAATAATCTAGTTAATTCTAATAGTGATTTTTTTATTTTATCGTTCTTAACGTCTTTAATCTTATCTGTAAACTTGTTATTTGTTACATTATTATCATTTTTTTCCTCTTTTTTAAACTCAGTTTGAGCATCGTCAAAGCTAATAAATTTTAATTTTTCTACAACTGCATAACCAAAAAATGAATTCATTTTATTCATAATATCTTTTTTGGAATATTCCATGTCTATTTCATGGCCTCTTTTTACCATAACTTGAAGAGTGCTAACTCCAAATTTATTAGAATTTTTAAATGACTTTGGGTAGCAGATTTGGAAAAGTTTATCTCCGACTATGTACTTCCAGTTGTTTAAAGTTTCAGAGAATATGTGTCCTTTTTTTTTGATTATTTTTTTAATATCTTTAGGCAAAGTGTCTTTAAAAGACCTTAAGCCTTGAATAGTTTTAAACCTCTGCTTAGTATTGTTTTTAAATTGCATATGCCCAAATCTATACTAACAAAAAAAATTCTTTATTGGTACGATAATAATAAAAGAGAGCTACCATGGAGAAAAAAAATTTCACAGATTAAAAGAGAATACTACACCTTAGTAAGTGAGTTTATGCTTCAACAAACACAAGTAACAACCGTAATTCCCTATTTTAACAATTTTATTAAAAATATACCTAACGTAACTGCATTATCAAAAATTAATGAAAGTAAATTATTAAAATATTGGGAAGGCCTTGGATATTATTCAAGAGTAAAAAATTTAAAAAGGACTGCAAATATTATAGAAAAAAATTTTAATGGAAGATTACCCAGTACAATTGAGGAGTTAAAGTTATTGCCAGGTATTGGGGATTATACAGCTAATGCAATAATGGCTATTGTCTTTAACAAGCCATTTATTCCCTTAGATGGAAATATTGAAAGAGTAATTAAAAGATTATTAAATTTAAAATTACCCAAAGAAATTACAAAAGACAATCTTGTTAAGAGTAAAAAAATATTTGGTAGTTCAATTAGAGCAAGTGATTATGCGCAAGCGCTAATGGAGCTAGGTGCATTGATTTGTCGCCCTAAAAATCCCTTATGTCACCAATGCCCTTTAATTAAAAATTGTAAGTCATTTAAAAAAAAAGATTTTGAAATAATAAAAGAAAGAAAAAAGAAGATTGATAGATTTTATTTGTTAGAAGTTTATAGAAAAAATAATAAATTTTTATTAATCAAAAATACTAAATTTAATTTTTTAAAGAATTTACAAATATTTCCCATGAAGCAAATATCAAAACCTGATAATTTAGCAAAAGCTTTAAATTTCAAAATATCAAACATGAATATGAATGTATTAATTAAGTTTTCTAAGTTAAAGGGTGTAATTTCTAACTCTTCTTGGATTGATAGCTCTAAGCTTGAAGATTATACTTTGCCCACATTTACTAAAAAAATTTTTAATTATTTAAAAAAGATTTAATGAAAAATATAGCAATAATAGGAGCGGGTATTTCAGGTTTGTATATTGCAAATCTTTTAAGCCAAAACTCAAATTATCAAGTCATAATTTATGAGAAAAATGCTTCTGTTAATTTAGAAAAAGGATATGGAATTCAACTTTCAGTTAATAGCATCAAACTATTAAATCAAATAAATTTTCAAAAAATTAGTGTAGAAGATAAATTTCACCCTCATAAACTAGACTTCTATTCTTTAAAAAATAATAAGAAAATATGTGATTTAGATATATCCATGTTTAACAGTGCTGATACAAAATATACTACCTTGCAGCGCTCTACTTTAATCAATTTCTTAAAAGATGGGCTTCATGAAAATATTATCCATTATAATAAAAAAGTTATAAAAATTAATGAAGAAGCTGAAAATAAAGAAGTTTCTTTTGAAGATGGTTCATCTATTAAATGTGATTACTTAATTATCTCTGATGGAACTTTTTCAAAAACAAAATCATTAATTACGAAAAAAGAAATTAAACCAAAATACTTTAACTCTATTGCCTTAAGAGCAACAATAGACCAGGATGCCCTCAAGGGTATTAACCCACAGAATATATCTTTATTTTTAGGATTTAATTTACACTCAGTTCTTTATCCAGTTAATAGCAAAGGACAGTTTAATTTCGTTACCGTTCTTAGAAAAAAGCTTAGTACTAACGAGTTATCGGATTATTCTTTGTTTGAGAGCAGAGATTTTACTGCAACTATTATATCTGAAATATCAAAGCAAGTAGTTCCTGAAACAATTAACAATCTAAAAAGCATTAAATGCTTTCCAATATTTGTGAGTTCTAAGGTACATCAACCAAAAAATAAAAATACTTTTATCATTGGAGATGCTTTTTTTGCTTTCCCTCCAACTTTTGCTCAAGGTGCCTCTCAATCAATAGAGGCTGCTCATGAACTTTATAAAAATTTAGAAAATGAAAACACTCAATTTAACCCTGAAAGAGTTAAAAGAGTAAGGATGATTGATATGAAATCAAAACTTAATTACTTTGCTTTTCATCTATCCAACCCATTAATAATTTGGATTAGAAACTTAGTAATAAAAAAATTAGTTAAAAATGAAAAATTTATTAATAGCTATCTTGGTAAAATTTATAAAGACTAATTTTTAGAAATTAATCTTTGTCTTAAATTATCAATTGGCACAGAAACACCATTTACTGTGTAATGCCAGTAAGTCCATCCATTACAACTTTCTGAGCCAAGTATTGTTGCTGCAACTTTATGAATGGATCCTTCAGCTTGATTATGTTTGATACTTCCATCTGCCATAATCTTGGCAACTATTTTTTTCTTTTGATCAAAAATACTTGTTCCAGGCTTTATTATTCCAAGCTCTACCAATGACCCAAAAGGTATTCTAGGCTTAGATCGATTATTTTTTAAAGTGTCTAAGAAATTATCCTCTAAAGGTTTTGTATTTTTTAACCTTTCTTCTGCTGCTTTAAAATAAATCTTATCTTTTTCTATACCATAATATTTTCTACCAAGTTTTTTGGCAACTGTTGCAGTTGTTCCAGACCCCAAGAATGGATCTAAAATCATGTCCCCTTTATTTGATGATGCTAATAAAACTCTATGTAATAAAGATTCAGGTTTTTGAGTAGAGTGAATTTTTTTACCATTTTTCTTAAGTCTTTCTGCACCATTGCAAATAGGTAAATTCCAATCAGATCTCATTTGAAGGTCATCATTTAAACATTTCAAAGATTGATAGTTAAAAGTATATTTTGACTTCTCACTTTTAGATGCCCAAATTAAAGTTTCATGAGCATTGGTAAATCTTGTTCCTCTGAAATTAGGCATTGGGTTATTCTTATTCCAAATAACATCATTTAAAATCCAAAAACCCAAATTTTGTATTGCAGTGCCTACTCTAAAAATATTATGATAACTTCCTATGACCCAGATTGCTCCATCTTTTTTTAATATCCTTCTACATTCAGAAAGCCAAGCAACTGTAAAGTCATCATATTTTTTAAAGCTTTCAAACTGATCCCATTTATCATTAACAGCACTGACTTTACTTCTGTCTGGTCTAGTAAGAGAATTTTTTAATTGTAAATTGTATGGTGGGTCAGCAAAAACAAGATCAAAGGTTTCGCTTGGAATTTTTTTTAATTCTTCAAGACTGTCACCATTAATAATCTTATTTTTGAAACTGTTTTCCATTTTGTATAAAACAATTAGACTCCAAATGGATTCTGTGGTCAACCCTAGATTGAATTAATTAGATTAGATTTGTGTTATATTTTTTTTTGAGACTAGATATTGTGTTTTCACATAGAACCTATTTTATTTGGGAAATTGGAGCGAAGGTTTTTCGATGATATTTTGTAACACCAAATTTTTTAATGGCTTTTATATGTTCTTTTGTTCCATATCCGGAGTTTGTATCCCATCTATAATTTTTAAAATTTTTAGAAAGAGTTGTCACGAATTTATCACGACTAACTTTTGCAATGATGGAGGCAGCAGAAATACTAGGAATTTTTTGATCACCTTTAATTATGTATTTTAAATTATAATTTTTAATATTAGGCAATTTGTTACCATCAATTAAAACAAGAGAAGGTTTTTTTTTAAGCTTTATTATCGCCCGCTTCATAGCAAGCAAACTAGCTTGCAATATATTAATTTTTTCTATTTCTCTAACGGAAGCTTGCCCTATAGCCCATATAGAATTTTTTTTAATATAAGTAGAGATCTCCTTCCTTTTATTTTTTGACAAACTTTTGGAGTCTTTAAGAATCTTAGTATTGATGGATTTATTTAATATTACAGCTGCAGCGTAAACAGGTCCAATTAAACTACCACGACCAACTTCATCAACACCAGCTAAAACTTTCATTAAGTAGACAAACCCAAGTTATCAATTTTTTGTTTTATCTTCTTTAAGTCTTCCCATGAATATTTTTTATTTTCTGGCATTCTTAAAAGATAAGAGGGATTAAATGTTATAATAATTTCATAACTGGTGTTTTTTATTATTATCTCTTTCCATTTACCTCTTTCTAATGATATTTTGCTATTTAACCCTGTCAAAGATTCCATCGCCGTACTTCCCATCAATATAATTATTTTAGGATTTATAATTGCTATGTGTTTTTGAAGAAATAAAGAATATCTTTTGATTTCATTAGTATTAGGTTTTCGATCTTCAGGAGGTCTAAAATTCACTGCATAAGTTGAATAAATATTTTCCTTTTTGATATCTATTGCAAGTAACATCTTTTTTAAAAGACTACCAACGTCTCCCACAAATGTTTTTCCAGATTTATCTTCATCTAATCCTGGCGCTTCTCCAACCAACATAATATCACTATTAATATTACCATCACCTAGAATTAAATTTTTTGAGTTATTTTTTAACTCACATTCTTCAATCGTACTAATCTCAATCTTTAAATCATTAAGAAGTTTATTTTTATCAATATTTTTTTCAGTATTTTCGGTTTTAGGGCTAACAGTATCAGTCTTTAGTCTATTAATTGGCTTTTCTTCGAAAGTAAAATTTGATTCTACTGCCTCAAGAAATTCCAGGTTATAATTCGAGTTTTGATTTATTAATTTTTTAGACATACAATAGATTAATGTTAATAAAATTATTAAAATATTTTTTTATAATACTAGTTTATCAGACACCATTATACTCTAAAAATAATATTTCAGAGGATTTAAATCATAAGCATTTATCAAATTATTTTTCGGGTGTTATTGCTCATGATAATAATGATAATAGAAAAGCATTAAAGTTTTTTCAAACATCTAGAATATTAATTGATCAACATGAAACATATTTAAAAAAATATTTTTATTCACTAGTTCTAGAAGGTAAGGTGCAGTTTGCGACCAATGAAATAAAGCAAAATATTACAAAAAAAAATTCAAATTTTTTTGAGGCATATTTAATTCTTGCATTAGATAGTTTAAGAAAAAAAAATTACTCAAAAAGTGAAAATTATTTAAAAAAATCTTCTAATTTTATTAATAATGACAGATTTTCATTAATTATTTATGAAACTTTAAAAGAGTATTTATACGTTTTTAAAGAAAAAAAGATTCTTAAAACAAAAAAAAAATTTGGAAATCTATCATTTATTAATGAAGTTTTTCAAAGATGTTATTTGGACGATCAAAATACTGAAGCTTATTATGATAGATTAATTAATAATGAAAATAGTATTGATTATTCAAGATATATATTTTTCTACATAAATTACTTAATACAAAATGATAGATATCAAGATGCAAAGATTATAACTGATGATTTAGATTATTTAAATTCTCCACTGCTTATCTCACAAACAAAAAAATGGATTGAGGAAAAAAAGTTTAATGAGTTTAAAAAAATTTTTTCATGTAAAGATCAAAATGATCTTATAAGTGAATTTTTTTTCTTAGTTGGCAATCTTTATTCCTCTAATAATGATTACAGGAAATCAAATTTTTATCTAAATTTATCCAATTTTTTTAATCCTAGATTTAAATTTAATTTATCTTTGTTAGCAGAGAATTATTACTTTAACGATGAATATGAAGAGACAAAAAATATAATTAAACAATTTGATGAAAAAAATGATTTTTATTTCTGGTTTAAATTAAAAAAGGAAGCACAGATTATTTCAAAAAAAAAGGATGATGCTTCAGCTTTAGATTATTTAAATAAGGAATTTAAAAAAATAAACAATCCATCAATCAAAATGATTTATGACATTGCTAATTTTAATAAAAATTCAAAAAAATATAAACTGGCGATTGATTACTACAATAAAATAATTTCCAAAATTGATTTTACTTCTAATTATTATTCAGAAATACTTTATAGAAGAGGAAGTAGTTACGAAAGGTTGGGTGATTATACAAAATCAGATGAAGATCTTTTGAAATCCTTAGAAATAGATCCAGACGATGCTTATGTATTAAATTATTTGGCATATTCATGGTTAGAAAGAGACTTCAAAATTAATACTGCCCTAAGCATGTTAGAGAAGGCTTATGCAGAAGAAAATGAAGACCCTTATATTATTGATTCAATTGGATGGGCTTATTATTTAATAGGGGATTATATAAAAGCAGAAAAATTTATAAAAATGTCAGTAGAGCTAATGCCTCAGGACCCCACTGTTAATGATCACTATGGAGATATTCTCTGGAAGTTAGATAGAAAAATTCAGGCAAGATATTTTTGGAAAAATGCCTTAGTTTCTGAGGAAGCAGAAGATAAAATTAAAAAAAATATAAAAAGAAAATTAATAATAGGCCTTTAAGATTCAAAATTAATGAAGCAATTTAAGATTAAGTCTCATGCTAAAATAAACATTGCACTGAACGTAACAGGTAAAAATTCAAAACTTCACAATATAGAGAGCATAATTACTTTTATTAATTTACATGACTTAATTATTGTAAAACAAATAGATCAAACTAAACATAAAATATCTTTCAAAGGTAAATTTTCAAAAAAAATTAGTAAAAAAAAAAATACAATATCGGCACTCTTAATGCTACTAGATGAAAAAAATTACTTGAATGATAAAAAATTTAATATCAAAATTATAAAAAATATACCCCAGCAATCAGGTATGGGGGGTGGCTCAATAAATGCAGCAAGTTTATTAAATTTTTTTATTAATAAAAAAATTATTAAGATTAAAGAAAATAAATTATTAAATCTGACAGAAAAAATTGGATCTGATGTGATTTTAGGAATAAAGCCTACTAATTTAATTCTCTCTCATACGGGTAAAATAAAGAGGTATTATAAAAAAAAAATACTACATACTCTTATTGTCAAACCTAGCTTTGGCTGCTCAACAAAATACATTTTTTCTAGAGTAAAAAAATTTAGTAAACGAAAATTTGATATCCCAAATCAGTCAATGTTTAAAATTCAATATTTAAAGAAATTAAAAAATGACTTAGAAGAAATTGCATTCAACAAATATCCAAAATTAGAAAATATTAAATCATTTCTGGCCACAATTCCCAATACGGAGTTTGTTAGAATGTCAGGGTCTGGATCATCAATTGTGGCTTATTATCAATCTAAACGGTCATGTGAAATTGCATACAAGCATTTTAAAAGGAAATTCAATAATCATTGGTGTATTGTATCAAAAACTATATAAATTTTTTTTTTTGTGTTATATGAAATTAATATTGGGGCGTAGCCAAGCGGTAAGGCACTGGTTTTTGGTACCGGCATCCTAGGTTCGAATCCTAGCGCCCCAGCCACGTATGAAAAATATATTTAACAAACTTTTTTTTAGATCTAATAATCTTGAATATATAAATCAGACATTTAAAAATTTAAAAAAAGAAACTGAAGTAGTTAAAATATTTGAAGCAATAAATTTTTTTTCCTCAAACAGTGAAATACGCTATGTAGGAGGTTGTGTTAGAAAAATAATAAATAAAGAAAAAGTTGATGATATAGATTTAGCAGTAAACCTAAATCCTAGTGAAGTTTGTGAATGTCTCAAGAACAATGATATAGAATATTATGAAAGTGGGATTCTGCACGGAACTGTTACTGCAATTATAAATAAATACAAATTTGAAATTACATCATTAAGAAAAGATGTTGATACAGATGGAAGACATGCAAAAGTAGAATTTTCAAAAAACTGGAAAGAAGATGCATCTCGAAGAGATTTTACATTTAATTCTATTTACGCAGACATCGATGGAAATTTATTTGATCCTTTTGATGGAAAGAAAGATCTTGAAAATGGAAAAATAGATTTTATTGGTGATGCTGAAAAAAGAGTTAAAGAAGATTATTTAAGAGTACTAAGGTATATTAGGTTTTATTTGAATTATTCAAAAAATAAGCATGATCCAAAAGTGATAAAGGTCATAAAAAAAAACTTAACTGGTTTGTCAAATATTTCTTCAGAAAGGTTATTAGACGAGTTTAAAAAACTACTATATTCAAATGGATTTTTTAGATTGTTTCAAGATAAGGAATGTTTGGAAATCATAAATCTTGCCTTCCCTCAACTAATAAATATTTCAGCTTTCAAAAAATTAAATAGTTTTGGAAAACAAGAGTTTAGTAAAGTAGATTTTATTTTTTTGATATCCTTAATGATCATCGATGGAACAGACAATGCAGATTACTTTATTTATAAATTTAATATTTCAAAAAAAGATCAAAAAAGACTTATTTTTTTGAACAATTTTTTTTCAAAGAATATTTCAAAAAAAAGTTTTTCTGAAAAAAACCTTAATAAGATTTTTTATTTTAATGGAATAGAAGCCATTAATGATTTGCTATATTTTAAAATTTTTAAATCAAATATTGTTGATCCTCATTTGTTACAATTAATTAAAAACTTTAATAAAAAAAAAGTTCCAGTAATGCCCCTTAAAGCAAATGTTTTAATGGAAAAATACAATATTCCTGAAGGTAAAGTATTAGGTGGGAAGCTAAAGTTAATAGAGGAAGTTTGGTGTAATAATAATTTTCAAATTTCAGATGCAGAAGTTCAAAAAATAATCAATAATTAAATATACCTTACATCTTTTATCTCAAAATTTTTAACTCCAGCAGGTGTGTTAATTTCAACTAAGTCTTTTTTATTTTTTCCAATTAAACCTTTTCCAATCGGTGATTGATAAAAAATTAATTTTTTCTTTAAATCTGCTTCATCTTTTCCAACAATTTTGTAAGTGATTTTTTCACCAGTATCCAAATTTTCTAGATCAACTGTTGCTCCAAAAATTACTTTCCCATCATTAACAATTTTAGTCACATCAATTACGTTTGCTCTAGCTATAATATCGTTGATCTCTGTAATTCTACCCTCATTGTGAGACTGCTCTTCTTTTGCAGCATGGTACTCAGCATTTTCTTTTAAGTCACCATGTGACCTCGCCTCAGAAATTGCCGCTACAATTTCAGGACGCTTTTTTTCTTTTAAAAAAATTACTTCTTCATTTAATTTTTCTAAACTTGATAATGTTATTGGTTCTTTTTCCATTTTAATTCCATTTTGCTAATGGAGGTAAAGACATGAGAATACCCTCTACATTTCCCCCAGTTTGTAACCCAAATTTAGTTCCCCGATCGTAGAGTAAATTGAACTCTGCATATCTTCCTCTTTTAATATATTGTAATTCTTTATCTTTAACAGTCCATTTTTTTTTATATTTTTTATCAATTATTGAATTAAATATCATTTGAAAGCTTACCCCAAGATCACGTACAAAGTTAAAATCTTTTTCCCAATTTTGTTTTTTATAATCAAAAAAAATACCACCAATCCCTCTCATTTCTTTTCTATGTGGAATAAAAAAATATTTATCACACCATTCTTTATAATTTTTATAATAAGTTTTATCATGTCGATCACACATTGTTTTTAATTCTTTGTGTAAATATTTTTTTTCATTATTATCTTTTAAGCAAGGTGTTACATCCATTCCACCACCAAACCATCCATGTGTTGTATAAATAAATCTAGTATTGAAATGAATTGCAGGAATATGAGGATTTTTCATGTGCATTACAATAGAAATACCTGATGCCCAGAAATTAGGGTTAATATTTGCTCCTGGAATTTTTTTTTTAATTTCATTAGAAAATTTTCCATGAACCTCAGAAAAATTTACTCCAACTTTATCAAAAATTTTACCATTTTTTAAAATTCTAAATTCACCACCACCTTCGTCTTTAGTTTTATTTCTTTGCCATGTTGTTGATCTAAATCGAATTTTATTTTTTTCTATTTTTTCGATATCCTTACAAATAATATTCTGTAACAATTTAAACCAATTACTAGCGAGTCTTTGTTTAATTTCTTTATTCATCATTTTATAATACTAGTTTGTCTAATATTCTCAGATAAAATTATAGCAACGGATGAAGCTATATTTAAAGATCTTTTGTTACCAGCCATGGGTATTTTTAGTTTATGTTCAATTAAACTATGAATATGATCAGGCACACCAGCACTTTCTCTTCCAAATAATAATGTGTCATCTTTTTTAAAATTAAAATTTGTATATGATTTCGATCCCTTTGTAGTCATCAATAATATTCTTTGATTTTTTTTTAAAGTAAAAAATTCCTCAGAACTTTTATAAAATTTTATCATTTTTTCATCCATATAATCCATTACTACTCTTTTAAATCTTTTATCGCTAAATAAGAATCCACATGGTTCAATTATTTCTAGATCGGCACCCAGGCAAGCGCAGGTTCTAATTATGGCAGCTGTATTTTGTGGAATATCAGGCTCGTATAGGGCTATTTTAGGTCTTATTTTCATGCTTTGTGTGTCATTCTTTCTGTAGAAAAAAAACTTTTTTCTTATATGAAATCATATATTAGATAACAATAAACATAAAAATTAAAAGATGTCTGAAAAAAAACCTGAAAGAAGAGAATTTCTATTCACAGCTTCTTATGCAGTCGGAGCAGTAGGAGTTGGGGCTGTTGTTTGGCCCTTGATAGATCAGATGAATCCTGATGCTTCAGTGAAAGCCTTAGCAAGCACAGAGGTTGATATTAGTTCAGTTGAAATTGGAAAAACAATTACTGTTCTTTGGAGGGGTAAGCCAGTTTTTATTAAAAGGAGAACAACTGAAGAAATAGAAGAGGCAAGATTAGTAAAAATGGAAGATTTAAAAGATCCACAAAAAGACGAAGATCGTGCAAAAAATCCGGAGTGGCTTGTAATGTTAGGAGTCTGTACACACTTAGGATGTGTCCCGTTAAATGACAAAGGTGATTTTAACGGTTGGTTCTGTCCATGCCATGGATCTCACTATGATACATCTGGAAGAATTAGAAAAGGTCCTGCACCAACAAATATGGAAATTCCAAAATACGAATTTGTGGACAGTAATACAATTAAAATTGGATAATAAAAATTATGAGTGATCACGAGTATGTTCCTAAATCAAAATTTGGTAAGTGGTTTAACGATCGATTACCTCTTTTGTCACTAGCGAGTCATTTAACTGATTACCCAACACCTAAAAATTTAAATTACTGGTGGACATTTGGTGGAATTTTGACTTTTTGCCTAATTACACAAATAGTTACCGGCTTAACGTTGGCAATGCATTACATAGCTCATGCTGATTTAGCTTTTGAAAGTGTTGAGCACATCATGAGAGATGTTAATTATGGATGGCTAATTAGATATATTCATTCAAACGGAGCATCGATGTTTTTTTTAGCAGTTTACATTCACATATTTAGATCTCTGTTTTATGGATCTTATAAGTCTCCAAGAGAAATAATTTGGATTATCGGAATAATTATTTATCTCTTAATGATGGCTGCTGCATTTATGGGATATGTTCTTCCGTGGGGACAAATGAGTTTTTGGGGGGCAACAGTAATTACCAACCTTTTTAGTGCCATACCTTTAGTTGGAGAAGGAATTGTTACGTGGCTATGGGGAGGTTATTCTGTTGACAATCCAACACTAACAAGATTTTTTACACTTCATTATTTAATACCTTTTTTAATTTTAGGATTAGTGGTTCTTCATATATGGGCCCTACATGTTCCAGGAAATAACAATCCAGTGGGAATTGATATTAAAAAACCGTCTAAAGATACAGTTCCATTCCACCCATATATAGTAATAAAAGATGGTTTTGCTTTATTAATGTTCATGATTGTCTTTGCTTTTTTTGTATTTTATTCACCAAATATTTTAGGACATGCAGATAATTACATAGAGGCAAATCCAATGGTGACACCAGCTCATATTGTTCCAGAGTGGTATCTTTTACCTTTTTATGCGATACTAAGATCTGTACCTGATAAATTAATGGGTGTAATTGCAATGTTGTCAGCGATTTTAATTTTAGCTGCTCTTCCATGGTTGGATACTTCAAAGATTAGGTCTGCTGTTTTTAGACCTCTTTATAAACAATTTTATTGGATATTAGTTGTTGATGTACTTGTGCTTGGTTATGTTGGAGCGATGCCTGCAGAAGGTCTTTATTTGCTAATTGCAAGAGTAGCTACAGCGTATTATTTTGTACACTTTTTATTAATACTCCCAATTTTAGGATTTAAAGAAAAAACCATACCATTACCTTTAAGTATCACTGAGCCTATTCTTGGTGGAGCACCAATGGCAACAGCTGTAAAAAAAAAAGAAAGCATAGATTAATTAAGTGAAAAATATTTCAAAAATAATTTTTATCTCTCTTTTTTTGTTTGTAGGAACTCATCAAGTAAATTCAGCTGAAAAAGTTGAACTTTTAAAAACTGATTGGAGCTTCAAAGGTTTGCTTGGAAAATTTGATCGAGGATCTCTACAAAGGGGATATCAAGTGTATACTGAAGTATGCTCTTCATGCCACTCTATGAAATATGTTAGTTATAGAAATTTAGCAGAAGAGGGTGGACCAGAATTTACAGAGGAACAGGCAAAAGCTATCGCAGCAAACTTTGAAGTATTAGATGGACCAAATAGTGATGGAGAAATGTTTACTAGACCAGCAAAGCTTTCAGATAAATTTGTTATGCCTTACGAAAATGTGAAAGCAGCTCAAGCAGCAAATGGAGGTGCTTATCCACCAGACATGTCAGTATTAGCAAAAGCAAGGAGTGGAGGAGTTGACTATATTTATTCAGTATTATTAGGTTATGAAGATCCACCGGCAGGAGTAATTTTAGATGATGGCGTTTATTACAATAAATATATGTATGGAAATAATATAAAAATGTCTCAACCTTTATCTGATGGATTAGTTGAATATAGCGATGGTACAGTTGCTTCAGAGGAACAAATGGCTAAAGATGTAACAACTTTTTTAATGTGGGCAGCTGAACCACATCTTGAGTCTAGACATAAAATGGGCTTCAAGGCTATTTTGTATTTAATAATTTTAACTATTTTAGTTTATTTTAGTATGAAAAAGATTTGGTCACGTATTGAATCTGAAGTTTAATATATCACCGTCTTTAACAATATAATCCTTACCTTCAAGTCTCATTTTACCATTTGTTTTTGAATTTAACCATCCCTCATTTGCTATAAAATCTTCATAAGCAACTGTTTCAGCTCTTATAAATCCTTTTTCAAAATCAGTGTGAATTTCTCCTGCTGCTTTCGGTGCCGTGCAGTTTTTTTGTATCGTCCAAGCTCGGGTTTCTTCTGGTCCAGAAGTAAAATAAGTATCAAGCTCTAAAATATTATACCCTTTCTGAATTAATAAATTTAAACCAGTTTTTTTTAATCCTATCATTTCCATATAGTTTTCCCTCTCTTCATTGGGCAGTTCATTTATCTGATTCTCAATATCAGCCGAGACTATTAATGTGTTTCTATCTCCAAATTTTTTGATAAAATTTTCAGTGTATTGATTTCCATTTTGAACACTTGCCTCATCAACATTACATACAAAAATTTTGGGCTTTAATGACAATAAACCACTCTGGTTTAAAAGCTTTTTTTCGAATTTATTATGAAGTTCTTCAATATTTTTTGAGTTATTTATGTAGTCTAATGCCACTTCTAATACCTTTAACTGCTCTTGATCAACATTTTTTTTATTATTTTTTTCTAATCTTTTTTGGATTGATTCTAGGTCAGCTAACATCATTTCTGTTTCAATGATTTCCAAATCTCTTATCGGGTCTACATTAGGGTTTACATTTTGAATATCATCTGAGTCAAAACATCTAATTAAATGAATTATGGCATCAACTTCTCTTATATGAGATAAAAATTTATTTCCTAAACCCTCACCTTTGGATGCGCCTTTTACAAGTCCTGCAATATCTACAAACTCAATAGTGGTATTTATTTTCTTTTTAGACTTTGAAATTTCAACTAATTTATCTAATCTTTCATCAGGAACAGGAACTACTCCAACATTTGGCTCAATTGTGCAGAAAGGAAAGTTTGCAGCTTGTGCCTTAGAAGAGTCTGTAAGAGCGTTAAATAAAGTTGATTTACCAACATTAGGGAGACCAACTATCCCACACTTAAAGCTCATTTATTTATTATTCACTGTGCTTGAAAACAGATCTAGTTTTTTATCAATTAAAAGAGACATTGAATTTATAATATTATTTGTGATTTGTTCTAATTGTAAAAGCTCATCTTCATCAAAATCTTTTAGGACATGATCTGCTACATCATTTTTGATCTTAGGCTTTCCTATCCCAATTCTCACTCTTGAGTAATCTTTTCCAATAAATTTATCAATTGACTCAATTCCATTATGCCCTGCACTTGAACCAGCAAATTTTGCTTTAACTTTTCCAAACTCAATATCTAAATCGTCATGGAAAACTATTACTTCTTTAGAGTCAATTTTAAAGTATTCTATTAACTCTCTAATACAAATTCCAGAATTGTTCATGAATGTTAATGGTTTTATTGCATAAATTTTTTCACTCTCAATATTTCCAGTTGTAAGTAAACCTTTAAATTTTGGTTTTTGTTTTGACAGAGAAAATTTTTTATTTAAGGCATCAATAATTTTAAAACCAATATTATGTCTGTTGTTTTCGCTATCGGGTGTTGGATTGCCTAAGCCTACAAATAAAAGCATATTTTTTTAAAATCGGTATTAGTGATTTTCACTATAATAGTTTGATTATTTTTTTGCTTCAGGAGCTTTTTTTTCTTCGCCTTCTTTGGCATCTTTTTTATCTTTGTCACCATCAGTCGCTGGAGCCGCTTCTTTGCCTTCTTCTGTTTTTTCTTCACCCTCTGCTACCTCTGCCTCTGCTGGTTTTTCTGGCTCTTTCATAACAGTTGGAGCCGCTAGCGTTGCAATAACAAAATCTCTGCCTATAATTGTTGGCATTACACCCTCTTCTAATTTTACAGATGAAATTTTAAAACTTTCTCCAATATCTACTCCATCAAGATCTATTGTTATTGATTCTGGTATTTTTTCACTTGGGCATTTCAATTCAATTTTTCTTCTAACTATGTTTAATACACCACCTCTTTTTAACCCAGGAGACTTTTCATGATTAATAAACAATACTGGAACTTCTATTCTAACTTTTACACCAGGAGTAATTCTTAGAAAGTCAACATGTGTAGGCTCATCAGAAATAACATTATAGACTACATCTCTTGGTAAAACATTTTGATTTTTTCCATCAACGCTAAGTGTAACTATACTTGATAAAAAACCTTCCTTATTTAGTAGTGTTTTTAAGATTTTTTTTGATACTGAAATTTTTTCATTTTTATTACTACCACCATAGATAATAGCCGGTACATTTCCGTTAATTCTAAGGGATCTCAAATCACCTTTTGATTTAGAGTTTCTGATGTTTGCTTCTAGTACGTTCATAAAAAAGATGTCTTTTAGCTCAAGTTATATAATAACTCAAGATAATTATTTAAATAAGTCAGATACAGATGTTGAATTGGAAATTCTTTTTATAGCTTCTCCCATAAGGCCAGAAATAGGTAAAACTTCTATATTTTTAGCTCTCTTAATTTTATCCTGATTATCAATAGTGTCAGTTATTACTAAATTTTTGATAACTGATTTTTTTATTTTTTCAACTGCTTCACCACTTAAAACTCCGTGTGTAATATAAACATAAACTTCTTTAGCTCCTCTTGCCTTAAGTGCTTTTGCTGCATTGATTATAGTTCCACCTGAATCAATAATATCATCAACTATAATGCATGTTTTTCCAACAACATTACCAATTACATTCATAACTTGTGATTGACCAGGTTTAGGTCTTCTTTTGTCAACAATTGCAAGTCCAACATTTAGTAGTTTTCCAAGGGCCCTTGCTCTTTCAGTTCCTCCAACATCAGGGGCAACACAAATGATATCTTTATTTTTAATATTTTTTTTTACATGTCTTGCGAAAATAGGTGTTGCAAATAAGTTATCAACAGGAATATCAAAGAAACCTTGAATTTGTCCCGCATGTAAATCGACTGTAACGACTCTATCGGCACCTGCTTTAGTAATTAAATTAGAAACAAGTTTTGCAGATATAGATGTTCTTGGGACAACTTTTCTATCTTGTCTTGCATAACCAAAGTAGGGTATGACTGCAGTAATATTTTTTGCCGATGATCTTTTTAATGCATCAATACATAAAAGTAATTCCATTAAATTATCATTTGCAGGAGAAGAAATAGATTGAATTATAAATATACTATTTCCTCTAATGTTTTCATTTATCTCTATATATATCTCACCATCTGAAAACTTTCTTATACTTGAGTTAATTAGCTTGCTCTTTAAAAATTTTGCAATTTTTTTACTTAAAGGCTTATTGCTATTTCCAGATAATAATTTCATTTAATATTATCAATTAATCATAATTATTGAAATATTTCTACCATAATCATTCTCATTTAGACTATTAGATCTTCTTGCACTAAAAAAATTGTTTTTTATATCAAAGGTATCTTTATTTATTATATCTATATTTTTTATATTTAAGCCTTTTAACTGAAATTTAATATATTTATTCAAACTAAAATAAGTTTTTTTTTTGATTCTTTTAAAAAAAATTTTGTTTTTTTTATCTTTTTTCGTAAATTTTTTTATTAAGTCTTGCTTAACTTCGTAGTTTTTAGCTGCTATGCAGGGACCTACAATTGCTGAAATATCCTCAGATAACGATCCTTTTTTTTGCATAAATTTTACCACATTTGCAATTATACCTTTTAGCGCTCCTCTCCAACCAGCATGTATTGCCGCTATAGTTCTTGTATTTTTATCAAATAACAAAATTGGTGCACAATCAGCAGTGAGAACAGCTATAGGAGTGTTTTTTTGATCAGTTATTAGAGCATCACCTTTCATCATTGTATTTTTTTTAGTAAATTTTTTATCAACATAATAAAACTTATTACTATGAATTTGATTTAATAAGATTATTTTTTTAGATCTAATTTTTAGTTTTTTTAAAACTGATTTAAGGTTTTTTTCTACTTTACTTTTATTATCTAGAGATCCTCTTCCACAATTTAAGCTTTTATAAATACCATTTGAATTACCACCGTTACTATTGAAAAATGCATGCTTGATGATTTTAAATTTAGATAATTTTTTAGATTTAATCAGCTTAAAATCCTAATGTAAATTTATTTTCTTTCTTAGTTATAAACAAAACTTTAAATAAATCACCCATTTGATCTTTATCAATTAATCTTTTAATTCTATAAAAAATATCAGTTTTTTTACTAAAGGGAATATTTTTTGATATTATCTCCGCTCTTTCAAATATTCCAAGTTTAGTTAAAAAGTGTCTTTGTTTTGTTGTGACAGCACTTAATGATCCTAATTTTTTAATTATTTTGTTAAAAAGATCAAAACTGATATTGTGTGTAATATCAGATTTTCCATAACTATCTAATACATTGCTATACATATGATTTGAAACTGCCTGAAGTGTGTTTTTAATTTTTTTTTCAGTATAACCATAATCAATAATTAAAAAACCACCGTCATTTAATTTTACTTTATTTAAAACGTTTTTTAAATATTCTATCCCAATTGGAGAATACTCAATAAAATTTTGTTTATCAGAAATTTTAAATTTAATTTTTTTTTCTAGTTTTTTGATATTAAAAGGAATGTCTTGGTATTTTAGCTTTTTTGGATCATCTAAATTAACATGTCTCTCATACCATTTGTTTTTTTTTTTAATAAATTGTTTAATGGGAAGAGCATCAAAAAATTCATTTGCAACAAAAATTGATGGTTTTTTATCCAGCTCATCTAAGTTTCTTAACCAAATAACTTTTTTATTATTAATATTTTTTTTTTGTAAACTTTTAAGCAGTTTACTTTTTTCGAGTATATTAATATTGCACGCATTATCAAATTCAGGAAATTTGTGAAATGTGTTAATCAAAACTTTCATCATGTCACCATTTCCAGCTCCTAGTTCAACCAGGTTAAACTTTGTAGGACACTTGAGGTTTTTCCAAAAAGAAATTATCCATATAGCAATCATTTCTGAAAATAGTATTGAAATATTTGGGGCAGTTATAAAATCACCTTTTGAACCAAAAGGATTTTTTTTCATATAATAACCAAATTTCTCATTGTATAATGAGTCATCAATAAATTTATCCAGGCTTATTAATTTATTTTTTTTAATTTTCATTTTTTAAATAAAAATACAATGCTAATCCAATACTTAAAAATGCAGCACTGATTAATTGGCCAAGTGTAAGATTAAAAAATAGATACCCAATATGTAAATCTGGGGTCCTAAAAAACTCAGTAATAATTCTAAAAAAAGAATACAAGACTAGAAATAAGCAAGAAATTTGCCCTGTCTTTTTTGCAAAATTTTTCTTTAAAATAAATTGCAACATAAAAAATAAAACAATTCCCTCTAAAAATGCTTCATACAATTGAGATGGATGTCGATTAATATCATCAACAGCAATAAACTTTACAGACCATGGTACCTCAGTGGGCGTTCCATAAAGTTCAGAGTTAATAAAGTTTGCAATTCTTCCGAAAAAGATCCCAATAGGTGCTGACAAAGAAACTAAATCTAAAAAAATAAATGTATTAACTTTGTTTAACTTAGAGAATAAATTAGAGGCAATTATAACTCCGATAAGACCTCCATGGAAAGACATACCTCCATTCCATACAAATAGAATCTCTATAGGATTATTGAAAAAATATTCAAAATTATAAAATAGTACATAGCCTATTCTTCCTCCAACAATAATTCCCAAAATAGCATATGTAATAAAGTCATCAAATAAATCTAATATTTTTTGATCTTTAATTAATTTTTTTTTGCAATAAACCCATCCAATAAGGATACCAGCTATATAAGCTAATGAATACCACCTAAACTCTAAGGAAAAAATACTAAAAGCAACTGGGTCAAAATTATTAGTAAACATTTTTTTAAAAATAATTATAAAGTATATTAATTTTATAAATGAATATATGACAAAATCTAAATTTGTACTCGATAAATTAACCAAGCTATTAGAGCAAGGATTAATTTCTTATAAAGATTTAAGTGCTGAATTTTTAAATATTTTGAATTCTAAGAGGGATGAGTTTGTCTTTAAAATGAAACTTACAAGTAAAGAGGAAACAGATATCTTAATCAAAAGACTTGATAGTCTTGAAAAAAAAATTGAAAAACTAGAAAAGAAATCTACAAAGGCAAAAAAATCTTAACTCTAAGCCCATTTAGATCTGATTTTTCAAGCATAATATTGCCCCCATGAGACTTTATAATATCTGAGGTAATTGACAATCCTAGGCCAACGCTTGATTTAGAATCACTTCTTCCTTTATCAATTTTATAAAAGGGTTTGAAAACATTTTCATATTCTTCAATTGGTATTCCGGGCCCATCGTCTTCTACCAAGATCAAAATGCTATTATTTTTTTTTGATAAATATAAATTTACTTTATCTCCATATTTTAGTGCATTATCAATGAGGTTATTAAGAGATCTTTGTATTAAATTCTCTCTTCCATTCATGTAAACACGTGGTGCTATTTGAATTGAGATATTTGAATTTTTGTATTTTTTGACAATATTCTCAATTAATTCAGAAATATTAAATGTTTGATCTTTTTCTGCATAGGAAGAGCTAGTGAATTGGAGGTATTCATTTAACATTTTTTCCATTTCATCAATGTCTAGAGAGATTTTTTTTGATAACTCCTTATCACTTATAAAGGCTAATTGAAGCTTCATTCTTGTTAAAGGAGTTCTTAAGTCATGACTTATTCCTGACAACATTTCTGATCTTTGGTTTAAGTGTCTCATTATTCTTTTTCTCATTTTATCAAATTCGTATCCAGCTTGTCTAATTTCTAGGGCACCTGAGGGTCTGTATTCATCAATGTTTTCACCTCTGCCAAATTTTTCAGCTGCTCTAGCTAAATTTATAATAGGTCGTGTTTGATTTTTTAAAAAAATCATTGCAATAGAAATTAATAATATAGCCGGGAAAGTTATCCATAATGCAAAAAGTCTTGCAGAACTACTTGAGACTCTATCTTTTGCTATTAAGAATTCAAAATAACCAGCATCGTGTTTAATATGTATGTTAATTAATTCTTTATATTCCATGGTATCAAACCAATACTTGTCAGAACCAAAATGAGATTTTAATTCTCTTCTTAGGGTTCTATCAATTGGGCTGTACCATCTATCTTTAATTTCTGTGCGGAATAAATTATCCTCTTTATATTGAACATTTAAATCTAAATAGATTGTAAAGAGTCCGCCTAAATCATTGTCATTATAATTACCGTAGTCATAAGCAGCTATAAAAGTTTTAATTTCCCCAATTAATGCTCTTGTCATTCCTTTATTAGTTTTGATCCAAAGGCTATCAAAAAATACAATTGTAATTACTAATTGTAAAATTATAATTGGTGTTGCCACAATTAGAAGGCCTCTATAGAATAATCTTTTAGGTAGTATATTTTTTATAAATTTATTCAATCCATAAGACATAGCCAGCTCCTCTCAATGTTTGTAGATATTTTGGATTCTTTGGATCTATTTCAATTTTTTTTCTTAATCTTGTTATTATTACATCTATGGATCTTTCTTTGTCTAAATCTATTAGTTTACCAATAGCCTCTCGAGAAAAAGTTTTTCCAGGTTCATTTATCATTTTTTCTAAAATAATTTTTTCAGTATTATTAATTTTGAATTCTTTATCATTTTGAATAATTAGAAGTTTATTCAAGTCTATTTCTATGTTGTCAAATTTAACTACTCTTTTTTGATTATTTTTTTTTGTTTTATTGAGAATATTATTTATTCTTAAAACAAGTTCTTTTGGCTCAAATGGTTTGGGTAAATAATCATCAGCACCTGACTCAAGGCCCTCAACTCTTTCATTAGCCTCACCTTTTGCGGTAAGTAAAATAATAGGTGTATTAATTTTATTTTTATATTCATTTGTAAAATCCAATCCACTTTTTCCTGGCATCATTATATCTAGTACAATTATATCAAATTTAATTAGTGATGTTTTTTCTATAGCATCTTCAGCACTTTTGGCTGTTGTTACTAAATAATTATTTTCATTTAAATATTTTTTAACAAGAGATCTAATTCCATCATCATCATCAACAACCAAAATATGTGCCATTAAATTACTCATTAACTATTCTCTTTAAAACATTTTCAAAATTAAGCACTTCGTTTGAAGTTGAATTTAAAAAGGCATCATAAATTCTTTTTTTTTGTATAGAAAACACTTCATCAAAAATTTTTTTACCTTTATCATTTAAAAATACATGCTTAATTCTGCTATCTAAATCATCTTTCTTAAAAACGATAGTTTCTATTTTAATCAAATCATTCAAAACTCTATTAAGACTCTGTTTTGTAATTTTTAATTTTTTTAATAGTTCTGATATAGTAATCCCTTCATACATTGAGATTAAGTGTATTACTTTATGGTGAGCTATCCCTATAGAGTATTTGTCTAGTACTTTTTTTGCGTCTGAAAAAGTTTCTCTATAGCTTGTAAAGATATTTGCTATAAGCTGCTTTAACTGCTCATCTTTTAAATATAAAAGTTCTTTCATAATTGGTAAGTTATATTGACATATTATAGATACAAGATTATTTTAGATATAATTTAAATTATTTCATCATGATACCCTACGATAAAAGATCAGGAAAAATTTGGTATAATGGAGAACTTGTGGATTGGGCTAATGCTAATATCCATATCTTGAACCATGGACTTCATTACGCTAGCTGTGTTTTTGAGGGAGAAAGAGTTTATGACGGGAAAATTTTTAAACTAGAAGAACATACCTCAAGACTTTTTTATTCCGCAAAGAGAATGGGTATTACAATGCCATACAGTGAACAAGAGATAAACCAAGCTTGTAATAAAATTATCTCAGTTCAAAATGTAGAAAATGGATATGTAAGGCCAACAGTCTGGCGAGGTAGTGAAATGATGGCAATTTCAGCACAACAAACAAAAATTCATGTTGCAGTAGCAACATGGGAGTGGGGTTCTTACTTTGATCCAAAATTAAAGGTTGAAGGTATCAAGTTGAATATTTCAAATTGGAGAAGACCAGCTCCCAATACGATACCTTGGGATACAAAAGCATCAGGACTTTATATGATTTGCACATTATCAAAACATGAGGCTGAGCAAAAAGGTTATACGGACTCCCTGATGCTAGATCATGAAGGTAATGTAGCAGAAGCAACTGGGGCAAATATTTTTTTTAAAGATAAAAATGGTGAACTCCATACTCCAATACCAGACTCCTTCTTAGATGGAATAACTAGAAGGACCGTTATAGAAATAGCAAAATCGAAAAATATAAAAGTTAATGAAAGAAAAATTAAACCAGAAGAATTAAAAACTTTTGATGGTTGTTTTTTAACAGGTACAGCAGCTGAGGTAACTCCAGTATCTTGTATTGCTGACAATCAATTTAAAGTATGTGAATTAATAATTGATTTGAATGAAAGCTATCAAACTTTAGTAAGAAAAAAGAAAGCAGCTTAGTTTTTATTATCTTCAGATATTGCGTGATCTATTCCTTTTCTTAGATATTCATAGCCAGTATACAAAGTTAAGAAAGCAGAAAGCCAAAGTAAAATTATTCCTATTGTTTGAGCATTATAATCTTGAAAGTTTAAGATTTTATTTCCTGTTTCTCCTGTTAGAAGTAAAGCTATAGCAATCATTTGTAAAAAAGTTTTTAGTTTTGCTAAATTAGAAACGGGAAGCTTAACTTGACCTTTTGCTAAAAATTCTCTTAATCCAGAAATTAATATTTCTCTTGTTAATATAATTATAGCGGCAATTACCTCATAATGTCTAATAGTTCCATCCATTACTAATAAGATAAGCGCTGTTGCAACAATTATTTTATCAGCTATAGGATCTAACAATTCACCTAATTTTGACTCCTCGCCAAGCATCCTTGCCAACATACCATCTAAAAAATCAGTAAAAGACGCAACAACAAATAGAGCAAATGCTGTTAAGTCACCATAAAATCCAGGCAAGTAAAATGCTACAACAAAAAAAGGAACTAAAATTATTCTTCCTATCGTTAATATATTTGGAATTTTTTTAAGCATAATTATTCATGAAAAAAGTTATATATCTTTTTTGCAACTTTTTCTTCAACACCTTGTACTGATTTAATTTCGTCAAAACTAGCAGATTCAACTGCTCTAGCCGAGCCGAAATGGTTTAATAAGGCTCTTTTTCTGATAGATCCAATTCCCTCTATTTGATCTAACATAGATTTTCTAATTCCTTTTGCTCTCTTAGCCCTGTGTGATGTAATGGCAAATCTATGAGCTTCATCACGAAGCCTTTGCATAAAAAATAAAGTGGGATCATTTTTTTCGAATTTGAAAGTCTTACCTTCATAAAAGAAGGTTTCATTGCCGCTATTTCTTTCTTTACCTTTTGCGATAGCAATCATAGGTAAGTCATGTAAGCCAAATTCATTTAGCACTTCTTTTGCAGAAGAATATTGCCCTTTACCACCATCAATTAAAATTAAATCTGGAAATGTTAGATAATTACCTTTCTCTAACATTGCCCTCTTAAATCGCCTTGTAAGAACTTCTTTTAACATTGCAAAATCATCCTGTTCTGCACCTTCAGTTTTAATATCAAATTTTCTATATCTTTTTTTAATAAATCCTTCATCACCAAAAGTTACCATTGCACCAACGCTATTTGTACCTTGAATATGACTGTTATCATAAACTTCAATTAAATTAAGATTACTTTTAAGATTGAATTTTTTAGATATGCCTTCAAATAAATTTTTATTATTGTTTGCTTCATATAACTTTCTATTCAAAGATTCTTTTGCATTTTTTTCTGCCATTGCAATTACTTTCGCTTTGGTTCCTTTTTTTGCTATATTGATAGATATATTTTGCTTCTCTTTTTTACTTAAAGTTTCTTCAATTAACTTTTTATCTTTAATATCCACGTTTATTATAACTAATTTTGGAACACTCTTATTTTCATAAAATTGCATTAAAAAAGAAGACATGATTTCTGAAATATTCTGATCTGGATCGTGTTTTGGGAAGTAAGCCTGGTTTCCCCAATTTTGTTTTGATCTATAAAAAAATACTTGAACACATGTTTTACCAGACTCCTTATAAGCTGCGATGACATCAGCGTCAGTTAAATTTGCTTCGTTAATTCTTTGTGATGATTGAATAATGTTTAAAGATTTAATTCTATCTCTAAAAATAGAGGCTCTCTCAAAGTCAAGCTCATCACTTGCTTTCTCCATTTGTTTTGATAAATTTTTTTGAATATCTCTAGATTTTCCAGAAACAAATTGAATGGCATGATCAACAGACTTTAAATAGTCATCTTTTTTTACATAGTCTACACATGGACCGGAGCATCTTTTGATTTGATACAATATGCAGGGTCTTTTCCTATTTTTAAATGTTCCATCATCACACACTCTTAATTGAAATATTTTTTGAAGCATTTTTATTGTCCAATTTGCTGTTCCAGCAGATGCAAATGGCCCAAAATAAAAACCATCCTTATCTTTTTTGCCCCTATGTTTTTTAACTTGGGGCCATTGCTCTTTGTTGCTAATAAATATAAATGGAAATGATTTATCATCTTTTAACAATATGTTAAATTTTGGTTTATATTTTTTTATTAAATTTGCCTCAAGTAAAAGTGCCTCACTTTCATTTGCAGTTGTGGTGATTTCTAGTTTAAAAGTTTGAGATAACATCCGTTCAGTTCGAATTATGTGATTTTTTTCTGCCACATAACTCTTAAGTCGATTAGGTAAGTTTTTTGCTTTTCCAACATATAAAATGTCATCTTTGTGGTTTAGCATTCGGTAAACACCAGGACTTTTGGGAATTAATGGAAGTTCTTTTTTTATTACTTCTTTTCCTAATTCAGAGCTTTTCATAACTTCTTTTTTTGGTAATTTGAATACCAACAGATTTACACTCTTTAAGAATTTCTAATTTTTCTATCTGAAGCATAATTTTTCCAATTCTTTTATCTTTAAATAATATATCAAACACATCTTCTGCAAGTGTTTCTAAAAAATTATAGTGTTTGTTTTTAGTTAATTTTTTTATCAATTTTACCACTTGCCCATAATTAACAATAGACTTTATATCTTTATCACTTGTTGGTTTCTTATCCTCATAGTCAATTTCAAGACTA
>CENU01184826.1_pt1 | contig 29916 bp, 31 predicted proteins | sample 361331 | NCBI WGS metagenome assembly CENU01 (sample SAMEA2619766, study PRJEB7988) | marine metagenome | isolation source: saline water (ENVO:00002010), including | reverse complement strand
TTATTATTTACCTCTTATTCCTATGCCGACACAAAATCAAACTCAAGGGCTATAGATCACGCGCCCATTGGCGTTATGGCAGATCATTACCATAAAAAAGGGGAGGCAATGATTTCGATTAGACATAGCCATATGAAAATGTCGGATAATAGTTACAACGGAGATAGCATCTCAACACAGGAAATTTTGGCAATGCCAAACCCTCTGGGTAGTATGCCGGCCAATTTATCTGTTGTGCCTACAGAAATGATTATGAAAATGACTATGGTTGGTGGAATGTATGCCCCGACAAATGAAATCACAATAATGGCAATGGGTATGTTTATGTCGAAAGATATGGACTTGAATACGTATCAACCCATGATGAATAGAAATCAATTAGGGACTTTTAGTACTTCGTCTAGTGATATGTCGGACATTTCATTAGGCGTACTAATAAAACTTCAAGAATCAGAATCCTCAAGATGGCATGGAGAGGTAACACTTCAAAAATCTGTTGGAAGTAATGATGTGAAAGGCGAGGTGTTGACGCCAATGAATATGAATTCGAGCATGATTTTACCCTATGGTATGCAGCCAAGTGACAGAGGAACCAAATTAGTAGTGGGTGTTACAAATGTGACAAAACTGTCGGAAAGATGGATATGGGGTAGCCAGCTCCGAAGAAAATCCACTTTATCAAATGAAAGCTGGGCTTTTGGAGATCATACAGATTTAAACACCTGGATCCAGTATGAGTTAAATCATGCTGTCGCACTATCATCAAGATTACAAATAATTCATCAAGATAAGATCTCTGGTAACAATCCTATGATAATGGCGCCGGTACAGACTGCAAACACTGAAAATTATGGTGGTAAAGAAGCCTACCTTGGGTTAGGGGCAAATTTTTTAATGCATTTACTTCCAGGTGAGGTAGATAGATTTGGGTTAGAAGTCTTATTGCCTTTGGCGCAAGATAAGAATAATTTACAAATGGACACCGACTATAAGATTAATTTTGGATACCAGAAATCATTTTAAATAGGCATCTGACTGCCTGAATGTATTGCGCCATTAATTATTTATAGTATTTTTTAAAGTGAAAGTAAAAAACGCTAAATGTAGCTAAAATATCAAATTATGGTCTTATTTTGTGTTAAAAGCCCTTAACTTGTTATGTGGATAAAGGTTTTTTTTAGTTGTTTATCATGGTAGGGTAGGCGGGTGTCGAAAAAGACATACACATGTATAAATAAATAAATAAAAAATATATGGGGTAACATCATGAGTGCATTAAAAATTGTACGCTTATTATCAATTGCAGTAGCAGTGGTTGGAGCTTTTACCGCTATTCCTCAAGCAGCGCTAGTTATGGCCGTTTTAGGTTTGGTCGGTGGTTACATGGCTGATGAAGCAGATAAAGGTAACAGAACGTATGTCCTAGTATTCGCCGTAGCATTGGGCGCAGTTTCAGGAGCAGCTGGTGCAATTCCTGTAGTTGGCGGTCCAATTAGTGACATTATGGGCAACATGAGTACTATAGTTAATGCAGCAGCACTTGCTGTTATTCTGAACGCGATCAAAGACAAAGTATCTGAATAATTTATAAAACGATCGCTACAAAAAAACCCGCGCTTTTAGAGCGGGTTTTTTTTGCTTTGATTATTTAATCTTCAAGGATATCGAAAGTCATTCCTGCAGACGCAACCAATCGTATAATTAGTTTGTCATTCATTGCAGTGGCGGGAGTCCAAAAGCCACCCGATAACTCTGTTTTACCGATATCAAAAGCCATACAAAGCCCTGCTTGAGTCAGCATCTTAGCTGTGCAGCCATAGCCTGGGTCTTTATCTCCGGTGACTTTGATAGTCAATGACTGCTGGTTGTTTTTGCCGATAATTCGAAGATCAAAAAAACCATTTTCTTGTTGCTTAGGACTGGGCCCCTGACCTGGTTTTGGCAGAAGAAATTTTTGTATTAAGAAACGTAATAGCTTATTTTTTGCAGCTAGGCCAAAACCACCGAGACCAAGTGTAATACCCCAAGCACGAAAATAGCCTTGTCTACCTTTTCCAGTTAAAACAGCTTCACCATAGGTAAAATCTTCACAGTCATCATGTTGTTGCAGGCTATTCGATCTTAAAACTACACGACTATTAATGGTCTCCATGATGAACGGCGCAGACCAAGCATTAAAATCCTTATCAAAGGTTGGCTTTAATATACGGGGCTGTTTAACCCTCGATGTCTGCGACTGGCAAAGCAAGTAAGGATTACCCATTTTACGTCGCAAAGCGGGATCTTTTTTGACGGCTTTGGCCATTTCAATTCCACTGGCTACCGTGCCGCCAGATACGCCACCTTTCATTGCTTTAACTCGCAATTTTACGTCCTTACAAACAGTGCCGAATTGTCGCTGACTTGCTTGTTGTAAAAAGTACACGCCAAGATCAGAAGGAATAGAATCAAATCCACAGCAATTAATAATTCGTGCGCCGGTTTTTTCGGCTCTCAATTGGTATTTATCGAGCATTTTTTTTATCCAATACGCCTCACCCGTAAGATCGCAGTAATCATTGCCATTATGAACACAGGCCTCAACCAGCGATTCACCATAAAGGGCATAGGGTCCAACTGTAGATAGGATAACCCGACCTTGCTGACACATTTTGGTAAGACTAGCAGAATCAGCGCTATCGGCGACTATGATAGGTATATTCTCAGCTTCAGGCCCCAGCTGATTTTTTAATTGTTTTATTTTACCCAAAGAGCGACCCGCGATAGCCCATGTAACGCCTTTGCCTATCCCCACTTCATTTAGAAGGTATTGGGTAGTAATTTTTCCTACAAAACTGGTAGCACCGAACAAAATTATGTCGAGAGTTTTACTGTCCATTGTTAAAATCCTTGTGGTGAGTGCAATGGTATTATTATTGTTTTAACCCAATCAAAAATGGATTCATTAGATGTTACCCATTCTATATTCTTTTAGACGCTGCCCCTATGCTATTAGAGCTCGTATGGCTATTACCTATGCCAGTATAAACCTAGAGTTGCGAGAAGTCTCATTGGCCAATAAGCCTATTGAAATGTTGGCCCTATCGTCAAAGGGAACAGTCCCTGTATTACAGTTAAAGGATCGGGTGATTGATGAAAGTCTTGAAATTATGAACTGGGCATTAGAGCAGTCAGATCCAGAAAATTGGTTATCCTTAGATAGCCATAGTGAACAATTAAGTCTTATTGAAGAAAATGACAATGAATTTAAAGGGTGGCTAGATAAGTATAAATATTGGGATCGTTTCCCACAGCAAAATCAACACGATTACCGCAGTAATGCCGAAATATTTATAGCAAAACTTGAACGATGTTTAAAAACAAATAGCTATTTATTGGGAAGCAAGCTGTGTCTAGCAGATATAGCTATTTTCCCATTTATTAGGCAATTTGCTTTTGTTGACAAACCTTGGTTTGATCAATCTGACTATCCGTCGGTTCAGCTTTGGTTAAATCAACTTTTACAATTAGATTTGTTCGGTCAAGTGATGGAGAAGCAGGCCCTTTGGCAGCAGTCTGATAACTAGAATCAGTAGTTTTTTTAACCGCGGCTTAAGCCTTTAGGCTAAGATAGCTAAATTATTTGATAAAGATATAAATAACCGCAATTGCTTTGGATTTTAGTATGTTTGGTTTTTTTGAACGCTTGGTAAACCCTTTTCCAGAAGAAACACCTCAGCAGCCGCCAAAGGGCATCTATCAATTCTGCCGATATTTCACCAAAGGTTTAGAGCCATGGTTGATAACTATGGCAATACTAACCGCATTGGTAGCTATTGCTGAAGCCTCATTATTTGGGATTTTAGGTAAGGTGGTAGATTTATTGGTTGCCAGTGATCCCGAGAGTTTTATCGAAGACTCGTGGACCTCAATTATTGTAATGTCAGTTTTTATACTGATAGTTATTCCTATTTTGGCTAGCCTACACTCACTAGTTGTCCATCAGACCCTAATGGGTAATTTTCCAATGGCTGTTCGATGGATGGCTCATCGTTATCTACTCAATCAAAGCTTTGGGTTTTTTCAAAATGAATTTAGTGGTCGCATTGCCACTAAGGTAATGCAGACAGCATTGGCGGTACGTGAATCAGTCATGAAGTTATTAGACGTTATTCTGTTTGTGACGGTCTATGTTATTACTATGCTGATTTTGGTCGCTAGCGCCGACTTAAGGTTGTGTCTTCCACTATTAGTTTGGTTAGTACTTTATATTGGATTGCAGTTAATTTTTGTTCCAAGATTAAAAAATATTTCACAGATACAGGCCAACTCAAGATCGACCATGACCGGACGTATTGTCGATAGTTATACCAATATAGTGACTTTGAAACTGTTTTCTTATTCAAGCAGAGAGTCGCAATATGTTAAAGAGGGTATGACTGAATTCCTAAATACAGTGCATCCCCAGATGCGTTTGGTCACAGGCCTCAATATCTGTTTATGGATTATAAATATGTTGCTGGTATTCAGCACATTAGTACTTGGGATTTATTTGTGGATTTATGAATCCATGACGCCGGGTGCAATAGCTGTTGTGATTAGTTTGGCGCTAAGACTTTCAGGGATGTCCCATTGGATTGTTTGGGAAATAGGTAATTTGTTTGAAAATTTAGGTACTGTGCAGGACGGCATTAATACCTTATCTGTGCCTCAGGTGGTATTAGACGAAAAAAATGCTCATAAATTAAATGTTAGTGCCGGCAATATTAAGTTTCAAAATGTAAATTTTAGCTATATTGATAATGAGAAGATAATTACGAATCCTGTTTTTGATTCTTTATTTCTTGAGGTAAGTGCTGGTGAGCGGATTGGCATTGTAGGCCGAAGTGGCGCAGGAAAATCTACTCTAATTAATTTACTGTTACGTTTTTATGATATTCAGAAAGGCGTTATATCTATTGATGATCAGGATATTAAAACTGTTCAGCAAGAAAGTTTACGAGAAAATATAGCTGTGGTGACTCAGGATACATCACTACTTCATCGCTCGGTTCGAGAAAATATTTTATTTGGTCGCCCTAATGCCAGCGAACAAGAAATGATTGAAGCGGCAAAAAAAGCCGAGGCCCATGAGTTTATTTTAAAACTACAAGATGTGGCTGGAAGAACGGGTTATGACGCCCATGTTGGTGAGCGTGGGGTTTCGTTATCGGGCGGACAGCGGCAGCGAATTGCTATCGCCAGAGTCATTTTAAAAGATGCTCCTATTTTAATTATGGATGAAGCCACCTCAGCTTTAGATTCTGAAATCGAGTCAGCCATTCAGAAAAGTCTGTATCAGCTAATGCAGGGAAAAACCGTTATCGCGATTGCTCACCGATTATCCACAATAGCAGCAATGGATAAGTTAATAGTGTTTGATGAGGGTGAAATCATAGAGCAGGGGACACATAAGCAGTTAATGGAATCACAGGGTGTATATGCTAAATTATGGCATCATCAGTCGGGGGGATTTTTAGGTATTGAGTAGGATTATGCAGTTAGATAATGACTGTGAAATATCTTTATTTTAAAACAGTAAAAACTTTACTGGAGCTATGCTGTTCGGCTTGTTAGGATTAGATAATTACTAACAAAAATAAAATAGTGCAATGAAAGATTTTTTTAAATCACTCAATAATTTTATTAGTTCGTATTTTGGCTCGCTAATGTTCCGAGCGAGACTTTTGCCTCAGCCTCAAAAAACACAGATAAAACCATCCATGCCGGTGAAAATCACTGCAGAATCAGTCTTAATGTCAGATGTAATAATAGAAGGACATTTACACTGTGATGAAAACCTAATGATTGATGGTCATTTCAAAGGCAGTATTAGTGCACAAAATAATATTGTTGAAGTGGGACCTAACGGTCGAGTTTTTGCGAATATTAGCGCCAATAAAGTAATAATAGCGGGTGCAGTTAAGGGGGATATTTCAGCTGAAAACAGAGTAATACTGGCTGAAACTGGGAGACTTAACGGAAATATTAAGGCAGCTGGGGTTGATTTAGAGAACGGTGCTAAATTCAAAGGTATTATAGAAATGGATCCACAACAAGCCCAAGTAATTGAAGTGCAAACTCAGGTCAGACCTGAAATTGAGTCTTTGGTAGAGCCAACATAGATGCCGTTTATACCGACCTATAGAAGAGCTAATAGCTAATGCCTGAAACAGATCAGCTGAAACCAGAGACAAATATTCTATCCTCATCACTGCTTGTTGGTCTATTCAACCAAATTACTGATGATAAAACGCTAGTAGTTTTGGATATGGGATTGGCCAGCGCTGCTTCGGTTAATTTTTTTGGTCAAACTAAATGCAGATTACAATTTACCGGTTTGATAGAACCAGAAATAGAAAAATATAATGACCAAGAGCTGACCCATGATGAGCGCGTGGCATTATTTAAACAAGAGTTGAAACCCCAAGCAGATACCAAAATTGATATTGTCTTATTTTGGGATATATTTTTTTACCTTAGCGCCCCTGCAATAACTGCTCTGCTAGAAGCCCTGACGCCTAACCTTCATGCCAGAACCAAAGCGCATAGTATAGGGTTACTTAATGCGCGCCAGAAAATGCTATATTCTGAATATGGTGTTAATGCAATTGATCAGCTTTGGCAGCAACCGATTAGTTCAAATCAGCCTAGGATTTACCCCCATTCTCGACATGATTTTGGCAGATTACTGAGTTATTTTACTATTGATAGAAGCTGTCTTTTGTCGGGTAACAGAGTTGAAAATTTATTAATAATCAATGCCTAAGGCGATTGATTTCAAAGCGGATATTGTCACACATAGTAATACCATCAATTAAATACGGAGGTAGGGCATGAAACAGGGAATAATAATAGGAGCAAGTTCAGGAATTGGTTGGGAATTGGCAGTTCAGCTAGCCGCAAAAGGCTATCAGTTAGGCCTTGTCGCCAGACGACTTGAAAAACTAGAGCAGCTATCTAACAGCCTTACTGGGGATCACTTCGTTGTCCGGTCAGATGTCACTGATGTACAGCAGGCACAAGACGCACTCAATGAGCTTATAAAGCAAATGGGAAATGTTGAGTTGATTATTCTTAACTCAGGGGTGGGCCAGATGGAAAAAAAGCTCGATTGGCCGACTCAGCGTGAAATGATAGATGTTAATATTCGCGGCTTTGCCGCCCTCACCCTAGTTTCTATGGATTACTTTATGGCGCGGGGTAGCGGCCATTTGGTGGGAATTTCTTCAGTATCCGCGCATATGTCGAGTGGTTTGGCGCCAACCTATGTTGCCACTAAAGCTTTTGTATCCAGCTATCTCAATGGTATACGCTCAAGGGCAGAATATTCAAGATTACCGATTACGATTACTACGGTGGAACCGGGATTTGTTGACACCCCCATGGTTCAGGGTAATCCTATGTGGACTGCACCGGTTAAAAAAGCAGTGACACAATTAGTATCGGCAATGCTTAAAAAGAAGGGACATATTTATGTGACTAAGCGCTGGCGGCTTGTTGCTTGGATTCTTAATTTAACGCCAAAGTGGCTTATGCGTCGGTTTTTTTAACCGCATTCCGAATTTTTTTTGCGGCACACCAACCCGATAGTACTGCGCCCTCAAATCTTGGTCCAGCAAAGGCATCACCTGCAACAACCATGGGCGGCATGTCTAGGCCATCACTGACCAAAAGACTGGCATCATTGTCGGTAATTGTGGGCTTACTATATAGCCAACCATGTACCTGAAAGTCTAGTACATTGGCATTGCCAAATAGCGGTCTGGCCAGTTTGATAAGCTCTTTACCGACCTCTTTTCGATCACCATTAAAATGAGCTTTACTAAATTCACCGCTAGCATGAATGGTAATTGCGGGTATAGGAGATACGCCTTTTTTATGATTATCACTGATCCATGCAATAGGCCCCTGATCAAGTGCTATGGCACCGGGATCTGCAAGGTTAGTCGTTCCATCAAGAACAGCCATAACGGCAATACAGCTTTCGTATTGAATCTTTTGAAGGCGCTCAGTGATAGATGAAGAAAGATGTATATCAGCCTGTTCAAGAAGATCTAAAGTTTGTGGAACGGGACTAGTAATAACAATTGATCGCGCAATAATAGATTCTTCAGACTCTAATTTTACTGTCCAGTAGTGCCTATCATGGCTTAGGGATTCTGCGCGGTTGGACTGCATGATGATTTGATTTTTAGCTAGATGCTTTGCAATAGAAGCCATATTCGGCTTGCCTCGATATCTGGGGTGGCCATTGGGTTGTCCTGGGTAACTTTGATACCACTGCGCAGCCACGCCTGATTGTACCCACTGTGCAACACAGTCTATAAACCTGTTTGATCGAGCGGTAAAAAATTGCGCACCATGGTCAAAAACTGCCTCGCCAATTCGTCTAACCGCAAGCCTGCCTCCGACTCCTCGTCCCTTATCGACAATAATAACCTTGGCGCCAGCATCAGAAAGATCATTGGCAGCGCTAAGACCAGCCAAGCCTGAGCCTATAATAAGAGTATCGACAATAGATGATTTAGATTTAGACATTATTAGGAGTTACTCAAATTTTGCGGAGTGAGTCGGCATCGTTCAGAACAGTATTTAACTTGCGCCCAGGTTTTCTCCCATTTTTTGCGCCAGGAAAAGGGTCGCTCGCAGACAGGGCAAGTTTTTTCAGGTAAATTTACCTTTTTATGAGCCATAGTAATCAAGTAGGATTATTTATTATCCATGCTCCAAATTCCAGAGCCTTTACAGGCTATAAAAAGGAAAATAAAGCAATACAGCGCAGCGACTTCACCACCATTGACTATTGGATAGAAAGATTGAGTGCCGTGATATAACCAATAGGCCACAGCCATGGTGCCACTACAAAGAAAGGCAGCCCCTCTTGTAGTTAGGCCCAAGATAATCAGAACGCCACCAATTAATTCAATAGAACCTGCAGCTATTGTAAGGAAGCCCAACTCGCCATAGGGATACTGTTGCGGGAAATTAAAAAATTTCTGAGTACCGTGAAGAAGAAACATAAAGCCAGTAGTAATTCGAAGAAGTGCATAAGCCTGTTCTTGGTAGTTTTCTAGAAATTTCATAGTTGTGTCCCTATTTAAAATTGAGTTTACGTTAACTAGACTGACTTTGGTTTGTCGATAAAATCCTGCCACGTTTTGTTGGGTTGCCAGATTTTTTTTAGGTCAGCTTCTGCATCAATAAGATTCTCGCCTAAGATAGCGGTTCTATATTTAAAAATAAAGCAGGAGACACGCATATTAGCGGCACAGTGGACCCAAATTTTCTGACTGTCTTGATTTTGCATATGCAATACAAATTGTTCAAAGTCAGCTTCGGTTGGATGGCTAAAATCAACCGGAATATTAATATAGTCCATGCCCAAATCAGCTACTAGATCCGCTTCATTGGCCAGTGAATTTTCTGCGATCGGGGGTGCTAGGTTAATTATTTTTTTATAGCCATTTGACTGAATAGCGTCCAGCTGCTGTCTTGTGGGTTGGCCAGAAGTGGTTATATTGGAACTAATGTGTAAATAATTAAAAATTGATGTTAGGTTATTTTTTTTAAAGCTAACCCCAGTGATTTTTTCTATAAGAGATAGGCCATAGCCGAGAACGGTTTTTAATGTTCTCGAATTTAATATCATGCACTGGCGCCAGCTTTTATTAGTGCCTTTGCATAGTCAACACCCTGTTGGTGCTGATTCATAATCTGCACCATATTTACGCCGTCGGGATTTGTAGCATTAAGATCGTAGCCTGCCTGTTTAAAAAATTCGACAAAGCTAGCAAAGTTATCAATATTCATACCGCGATAAGCCTTTTCAAGTAGATGAAAATCATGGCTGACACCCTCTGGCGGAAGATAATCTAGAAAGCTCTTGACGCGCTCATCATCGAAGACTTCGCCGAGCACCTTTTGTTTATCTTTTTTTAATGACATGCTTTTCCTTACTATTTTGAAAATGCTTTAAACCAGTTCAGCTAATTTCTTAGCCAGTATTTGACTGACCTGCTGAGGATTGGCTTGGCCTTTTGAGGCTTTCATTATCTGCCCCATAAAACCGCCCAGTTTTTTCTTGCGCTTATCGGCATCAGTATTAATATAGTCGTCAACCATCGCTTGGTTGTTGGCTAGTACCTCGTCCACCATGGATTCGAGGGCTCCGCTATCCGATACCTGCTTAAGGCCGCGGGCTTCAATAATTTGATCGGCATCGCCTTCACCATTCCAAATACCATCGAATACCTGTTTGGCCATTTTGCTACTAATACTGTTATCGGCAATACGAATAATCAAGCTCGCAAGCTGTTCGGCAGAGACTGGACTTTGAGTAATGCTTATATTTTCAGCATTAAGCCGTGCGCTCAACTCTCCAGAAACCCAATTAGCTGAAAGTTTGGCATTTTTTGACTGGGTTGCCGTCTGTTCAAAATAATTGGCTACGGTTGCATCGGTGCTTAAAACGCCAGCATCATATTCAGATAGATCATATTGATCGATAAAACGCTGTTGTTTGGCATCGGGTAATTCAGGTAGTTTTGAGCGCAGTTGTTCAATATGCTCGTCGCTAATCACCACGGGTAGTAGATCAGGGCAGGGGAAGTAGCGGTAATCATTGGCTTCTTCTTTGCTGCGCATCGAGCGTGCGACTTTGGTTTCACCATTATATAGGCGCGTTTCCTGAATAATCTCGCTGCCCTCTTCAAGTAGGTCAATCTGGCGTTCTACTTCAAGATGGATTGCATCTTCCATAAACTTAAATGAGTTTAGGTTTTTAGTTTCGGTACGTGTACCCAGTGTTGTTTCTCCCTGTGGGCGCACCGAGATATTGACATCAAAGCGCATACTGCCCTGAGACATTTCGCCATCACAGATACCCAGTGAGGTTACAATGCTATGGAGTTTTTTAGCAAAGGCTACCGCCTCTTCAGCACTGCTCATATCCGGCTCGGAAACAATTTCAATTAAAGGTGTTCCAGCACGATTTAAATCTATGCCTGAAACACCAGATCTAAAGTTTCCCTCATGAAGGGATTTGCCCGCATCTTCCTCAAGATGAGCATGATGAATACGAATGGATTTGGTATCGCCATTATCAAGTTGAATTTCTACCACCCCAGCGCCAACAATAGGTTTTTCAAGTTGCGTGGTTTGATAGCCCTTAGGAAGATCAGGGTAGAAGTAATTTTTACGCTCAAACACTGAAGTTTTGCCAATTTCAGCATCAATAGCCAAACCAAACATCACTGCGTAATCAATCGCCTGTTTATTAACCACAGGAAGTGTGCCCGGCATGGCCAGATCAATTTCGCAGGCCTGAGTATTGGGTGCTGCGCCAAATGCGGTACTGGCAGCAGAAAATATTTTGGTTTTTGTGGCCAATTGCACATGGACCTCAAGACCAATTACTGTTTCCCAATTCATTATTCGATCCCCGCAGGCGCTAATTGATGCCAGTCAGTCACCTGTTGGAATTGATGAGCCGCGTTTAACATGCGCGCTTCATCAAAATAGTTACCTATTATTTGAAGTCCGACTGGTTTGTTATCAACCATACCGCAGGGCAGGGACATGCCGGGTAGGCCTGCCAAGTTGGTAGAGATGGTATAAATATCCTCCAAATACATAGCAACTGGGTCATTGCCTTTAGCGCCAAATTTAAAGGCGGGTGAGGGGCAGGTAGGGCCCATAATAAGATCGACCTTTTCAAACGCCTGAATAAAATCTTGTCTAATAAGCTGTCTTACCTGCTGTGCTTTTCCGTAGTATGCATCATAGTAGCCGGCAGACAGGCAGTAGGTACCAATAAGAATACGTCTTTGAACCTCATCACCAAATCCCTCAGCTCTGGTTCGACGATAAAGATCTTCTAGATCTTTAGGATCATTACAGCGGTGACCATAGCGCACGCCGTCAAAGCGCGATAAATTAGCAGAGGATTCTGCTGGAGCAATCACATAATAGGCCGGAACCGAAAGACCGGTATTGGGTAAGCTGATTTCTACCAGTTTGGCGCCTAATTTTTCATATTCGGCTAATGACGCTCGCACCGCTTGTTCAGTGCCAGAGTTTAAACCCTCAGAGAAATACTCTTTTGGAATACCAATGCGCAAACCTTTAAGTGAATCACCAAGATGAGCGGAATAATTGGGTACAGGGCGGTCAATACAGGTGGAGTCTTTATCGTCATAACTGGCCATACAGTTTAATAACAATGCGCAATCTTCGGCAGTTCTCGCCATGGGGCCGCCTTGATCCAAGCTAGAGGCGAAGGCAATCATGCCCCAGCGTGAAACTCGACCATAGGTTGGCTTGAGCCCAGTTATTCCACAAAGTGCTGCTGGTTGGCGAATAGAGCCGCCGGTATCCGTAGCTGTTGCCCCTGGTGCTAGTCGCGCCGCAATTGCCGCAGCGGACCCACCTGATGAACCGCCAGGGACAGAATCTGTAGACCATGGATTTTTAACCGGGCCATAAAAACTAGTTTCATTAGACGAGCCCATAGCGAACTCATCCATATTGGTTTTTCCGAGCATCACCGCTCCGCTACTTCTAAAATTCTCAACCACGGTTGCATTATAGGGCGGCACAAAATTATCTAGCATCTTTGAGCCGCAGCTAGTTCGAACACCCTCAGTACAAAATATATCTTTGTGAACTATAGGCACACCACATAGTTCTGGAGCATTGCCAGCAGCTATAAGTTGATCTGCTGTTTTAGCTGCTTTAAGAGCCTGATTTTCAGTTAAGGTAATTAGACTATTAAATTCCGAATCTAAATTTCTGATACGCGCCAAAAAATGTTGAGTAATTTCTGTGCTAGAAAAAACTCTGTTTTTAAGGCCATCTATAAGCTCAGTTATTGTTAAGTTATGCATTTTTTACTCGGCTGTATCTTGCGGAATAGTTTAATCAATGACTTTTGGTACCAAATAGAGATTATCTTCAGTATCTGGAGCGATAGCTTGAAATGCTTCTCTCATATTAGGCTTATTGACTTCGTCTTCTCTCAGGCGCTGGGTTTCATTGAGTGGATGATCCAAACCACTTAGGCCACTGGTATCTGCTGCCTGAAGTTGATCCACTAACTCTAATACACTGCTGAGTCGCTGTGAGATCTCATCAACTCTCTTATCATCCACCGCTAGGCGAGCAAGAGTGGCAAGATTTTCAATTGTTTGTTTTTCTATACTCATATCGAAATCTTATCAATAATTTTTTTCAGGACGAAGTTTACAACATTAAGTCGAATTAGGTTAGTTTGGCAGAAGAAAAATACACAGTTCTGCAACATAAAAGCCACTTTTTTTTGTCAGCTTGTTACAATTACCACAGAGAGATATTTTTTGCAGAGTAAAACAGTTATTTTTGCACTTGCCATCCGCGCAACTAACTGATAGTTTTCTGCCTATAAACCGTGACTTTTACATGCCGTAAACAGCACATTAATGGAATTTAAAAAATGTTGTTACTCAAGAGAATTTTAGGGCTTTTTTCCAGTGATTTATCGATTGATCTAGGGACTGCCAACACACTAATCTACATGCGTGAGCACGGAATTGTGCTTAATGAGCCTTCCGTTGTAGCCATACGCCAACAGTATGGTGAAAAGAAAGTTGAAGCAGTAGGTGTTGATGCAAAGCGTATGCTGGGAAGAACGCCTGGCAATATAACGGCTATACGACCACTAAAAGATGGAGTGATTGCAGATTTCCAAGTCACGGAAAAAATGCTTCAACATTTTATTCGAAAAGTGCATTCTGAAAGTTTTGTACCGCCCAGCCCGAGGGTACTAATCTGTGTGCCCTGTACGGCAACAGAAGTTGAAAAGCGCGCAATTAAAGAATCTGCTTTTAGCGCAGGGGCGCGAGAAGTATTTTTGATTGAAGAACCAATGGCAGCTGCTATAGGTGCTGGATTGCCGGTAGAAGAAGCTGTTGGCTCGATGGTGGTTGATATCGGTGGTGGTACTACAGAGATTGCTATATTGTCACTTAATGGAGTGGTTTTCTCTGATTCGGTGAGAATTGGCGGTGATCGTTTTGATGAATCAATTTGTAATTATGTGCGCCGCAAGTATGGCAGCGTGATTGGTGATGGAACCGCCGAGCGCATTAAAATGGAAATTGGTACTGCTTATCTTTCAAAAGAAGTGCGTGAAATTGAAGTTAGAGGTCGTAACCTTGCTGAAGGTGTTCCTAAAAGCTTTGTACTCAGCAGTGATGAAATTCTACAGTCTTTACAAGAGCCATTGTCTGGTATTGTGCAGGCGGTTAAACGTGTGCTTGAGCAATCACCGCCTGAATTAGCCTCGGATATTGCTGAAACGGGCATTGTGTTAACGGGGGGCGGTTCGTTGTTAAAAGACTTAGATCGTCTATTGGCCATTGAGACAGGTCTACCTGTTATTTTGGCCGAAGAGCCGCTCACCTGTGTTGCGCGGGGCGGCGGTGAAGCCCTTGAAATGATGGGTGCCAAAGGCTCGGGTATGCTTATGTACTAGCAGGCTTATGTAAAGGAGTACCTCGCTTGAGGGGCGCTCCCTGCTATTGGCCTTAGTTTTTGGAGCGCGCCCATTAAAAAAGTTTTTGTTAATTCTTCTTCAGCAGTGCGAAAAACATTTTTCGCGCTTTTACTCGCACTGCTTCTAATGACTGTGGATAATTATACGTCTGTATTTGATTCAACCAAATCCGATATATCTCAACTATTTATTCCATTGCAACTGCTAGCAAATTTCCCCTATCAGATGAAAGAATGGGTGGGTATGAACACCACCTCTAGAACAAAACTCGAACAAAAAAATGTAAGTCTTGAAAAAGAGCGTTTAATTCTACTGGGACAATTACAGCGCAGTGCAGAATTAGCGGCTGAAAATCTTCGGTTACGTCAATTACTCAATGCGACAGAATTGCTTATGCAGAGTGTGTTGGTGACGGAAGTGATTGGCGTTTCGCCCAATCCAGTCAACCATACAGTAACCGTTGATCGTGGCACTAATGATGGGGTGTATATTGGCCAGCCAGTATTAGATGCTGATGGTTTAATGGGTCAGGTTGTTGAAGTCTATGAAAATTATAGCAAAGTACTTCTGATCACCGATATTAATCATGCTCTTCCGGTTCAAGTTTTACGAAATGGCCTGCGATCAATTGTTGAAGGTATATCAGATTTTAATCTAATGGCATTAAGATTTGTTTCACCCACAGTAGATATTGTAGAGGGTGATAAACTGGTGAGTTCTGGTTTAGGTGGTCGTTTTCCAATGGGTTACCCAGTGGGAACGGTTTCATCTATTAGTCAAAAGCCAGGAGAGAAGTTTATGGAAATTAAAGTGATACCATCGGCAAAGCTTGATCGCAGCCGACACCTACTATTGGTGTTTACTATTAAAGACGGTGATGTCACTAGAGATATTAATGAATAGCCATAGTACTTTTAAGCCTGCACTCATCATGCTTTTTGCGGCCTTAATTCTTCAATTTATACCCATTGCAGGGGACTGGGTTTTTTGGAAGCCAAACTTCCTTCTCCTGATGATGATTGCTTGGATGCTATATTTCCCGGATCAGTATGGGATTGAGTTTGCGGTAATTATGGGTGTTTTTTCAGATTTTATTTTCCTTTCAACCCTTGGCTACCATGTTTTAATTTTTTCAATCAGCGGCCTTATTTTAATTTTCTTTCATCGTATTGTTGTCTATTTGCATTTGATTCATAGAGTCACTCTAGTTTTTCTAATGTTATTGTTGATTGAATTTATGCGGGCAGGGCTTGATAGCTCTATAGATAAACTACTATCCATAGAGGGTATACTTTTTTTAGCAGTTATTTCTGCAATATGCTGGATTCCTCTAGATAAAGTTGTAAGACATTTTTACTTGCTTCAAAAATAGGCCGAAGGCAACTAGTCGAGGTAAAAAAATTGGTCGATTATGATTTAATTCTGGCATCTGCCTCTTCGCGACGCACGGAAATTTTGCGGCAGATAGGCGTGAGGCATCAAGTAGTCCCAGCAAATATTGATGAGACACCTAGACCTCAAGAGTCAGCCGTTGACTATGTTAAAAGAATGGCCATAGAAAAGACTCAATATGTGATTTCACTAGTTCCTGACAATAACTTGGTTTTAGGTGCTGATACCTGTGTTGTATGTGACTCAAATATTTTCGGAAAGCCAAGAGATCAAGACGACGCTATGGAAATGTTACATGCTTTATCAGGTAAAGCTCATCAAGTGTATACCGCTGTTGCTCTGGGTAATAAAGAAGATTGCTCAGTAATTGTATCGACAACTGATGTAATTTTTAGAAAGTTGTCTAAGCAAGAATGCCTAAGTTATTGGCAAACAGGAGAGCCACAAGATAAAGCCGGCAGTTATGCTATTCAAGGTTATGGTGCTGTATTTGTGGAATCAATAAAAGGAAGTTACAGCGGTGTTGTTGGATTACCCATAGAGCAAACATCTTTATTATTGCAAGGTTTTGGCGTACCCATTTGGGGCTCAGCAAAAATAAATAAATAGTCTATTTTTATAGTTTTAGGTATAGAGTTAAAGTTGGCCGATGACAAAAGAAATCTTAATAAATTATACACCCTTGGAGACTCGCCTAGCGTTGGTGGAAAATACTGTACTTAAGGAAATTCATATTGATAGAGGGGAAGATTCCAGTTTAGTTGGCAATATATACAAGGCAAAAGTACTCAGAGTGATACCAGGGATGCAGGCAGCATTTGTGGATATAGGCGCTAAGCGTAATGCTTTTTTACATATTGATGATATTCATTGCGCCAATTCACAGGATAAGATCGCCCACACTTTAAGAGATGGTCAGGACATATTGGTTCAAGTATTGAAGGATTCAGTTAATAAGAAGGGAGCGCTATTAACCACTGATATATCGATAGCGACTGAGTATTTGGTTTACAGACAGGGTCGCGTCAAACCAGGTATATCAGCAAAAATAAAGCCAAAGTCTGAACGAACGAGATTGAATGACCTTATGGATTCTATTGTTTCTTCGATAAAATTACCCGATAGCCTCAGTGGAAATTTTATTCTTCGTTCAGCGGCTGAGGGCATTAAAGAAAGCCAATTGACGGAAGATATAAACAGCCTTATTGCAGTTTGGCGCTCTATAGAAAGTTTAAAAGCCCAAAAATCACCAGTATCTGTGTACAAAGAAACGCAAAGAAGTCAGGGATTAGTGACACAAATGCTGAGTCTTGGAATAGACAAAATAATCGTTGATAGCCCCAGTTTTTTTGAATCATTAGAAGCTGTTTGTAACCAGAGCAGGGTTACGGAAAAACCTATTATCAATTTATACAAAGAGCAGGGTAACCTATTTGATACTTATCAGATAGAGAGCCAAATCAATGCAGCACTCAAATCAGATGTTCCTTTGAATTGTGGCGGTCATATAGTGATTGAAGAGACTGAGGCGCTATCGGCTATAGATGTTAATACCGGTTCTTTTATTGGTGAATTTATTGATCATAGTACTTTTCTTAAGGTAAACCTTGAGGCGGCTAAAGCCGCTGCTAAACAGATTAAGTTACGCAATCTAACCGGCATTATTATTATTGATTTTATAGATATGAAAGTTGCTGAGAATCGCCGTCAGGTATTACAACAACTCAAGCAGGCATTTTCCGAAGACAAAACTATAACTATAATCTCAGATTTTACAGAGCTAGGTTTGATTCAAATCGCTCGCAAGCGTACCAGTCCGAGTTTAAGTCAGATTTTATGTGCACCCTGTGGTCGGAGTGAAACTAGAAAACTTTTTAAATCAAAAAAAACACTGGCTATTGAGATATTTCGAGAGTTATCGAATATTGAGCTCAATGGAAAATGGCAGGCCTTGGAGATTTTCACCTCCGAGCCTGTTATTAAGACCATCAAAAATAAATATGCTGTTCAGTTAAATGAATTTAAGAATAGAACAGGCTGTGATGTTAAACTTTGTATAGAAAGCTCATTTCCCAGCGATCAGTTTAATATTATTCCAGTTTAGTGACATAAATGATCAAAAATATAGCGAAAAAAATTAAATTATTGACCCAATGGTTTGGTCTTGTGGGTGCGTTATTGATTATTGGTATGGTTGTACTTATTTTTATCGGTCGCCAAACTATTGGCCAGCTAGATGATTTAAGGCCAAGTGTACAGTCTTTTATTGCGTCTAATACCGGCTTTAAAGTCAATTTGGGCCCACTGAGCGGGGAATGGCCGCAGCTTATACCAGTCATTAATATTCAAGGAGTTGAATTAATTGATTCTCAGCAAGAGCCCGTACTCAGTCTTCAAGGTGCTCGTGCTGATTTAGACTTATTCAGTAGTATCAGAGTAGGCTCTCCTATATGGCGTGATTTAGCAATTGATCATCTAGAAATCAATTTTTTTGAAAATTACCAAGGTCATTGGCAATTAAAAGGATTTAGCGATGAATCTGAAACTGATTTAAATATTATCCTCGAACCATTTTTATATAGCCGCCATATCCGACTGAAATCTATCACCGTTAATCTTTATTCCTTTACCGGTCAAAAAAATCAATTTTTTGGTAGTCAGATGTTGATTGAAAATGACGAAGATTTTCATCGTATGCAACTATCTGTCAGTGTTACAGAAGACGATAATCCAGCATATTTAGTGTTGGAAGCCCTTGGTAATCTTTCAGATTTAGATTCATTCAATGCTGAGGGATATCTTGAACTTAAAGGATTAGATCTTTCTGAGTCATTGAAAGTTCTCACTCAATCGCTATTCCCTAACGTACCCCCGACCCTAGACAAGTTTTCCATTAAAACAGATGGAGAAATTTGGTTAGACCTTCATCCAGGATGGCAGCTCGACTATAAAGGTAAACTCTCTCTATCTAAGGTACCTCTAAATTGGTTGGCTGAAGATATTCCTCCAGTTACCGATATTAAAACGACAATGATCGGCTGGTATAAGCCAGGAAAAGACTGGAGTGCTCGATTACAAGATCTTGAGTTTGATATAGGAAAGACGAGTATTGATGAGCCTGTTAATATCTTATATACCCAAAAATTGGGTTCTAGAGGGCAGGAATTTGACGTATCTATTAATCATATAAATTTAGAGTTAGTGACCGATTTAATCTATGAGACTGATTTTTTACCAACAAAAACATTAGAAACGCTAAAGACTATTAATCCTAGAGGAAATATTTCATCCTTAAGTATGGGTCAATCTGAGGAGGGACTTTACGTATTCGCGAATTTAGATGGTTGCTATATCCAACCTTTCAAGGGTGTTCCAGGCGTTAAAGAAATTCATGGTTACATAGAGTTAAAGGATAAAAATGGATTGTTTCATATAGAAGATAACGACGGATTCGAAATACTTTTTCCAAAATCCTATCGAGATTATCTAGCCTTTAAGCAAGCAAAAGGATCAATTTATTTTGATTGGCAGTCCCAAAATCAACTAATAGTTCACAGTGATTCAATTCATAGCCAATTAGAGTTTGGTCATAGTCAGTTGCAATTTTCCATAGAGCAACCTATTAGTGATGAAAAAATTGCAGCAGACTTTAACCTGTTGATTGGGGCAGAAAACTTAGATTTGAGTCTTACTAAAAATTACTTGCCATTCACCATGCCTGTTAGATCATCAAAATGGGTCAAAAATGCAGTTAAAGAGGGCAACTTAAAACAATTTGGACTTCTTTTTAGAAGCGGCCCACCCAGAAATAATAGTTTATCACGCACCCTGAAATTATTGCTTGATACAGAGAATGCATCCGTAAAGTTTAATCCAAATTGGCCACAATTTAATCAGTTAGATGGTTTATTTTTGCTTGATGGTGGAAATTTGAGTGCGCAAATAAATTCTGCTTATTTAGGGCAGGCAGCCGTCAGCCAGACCAGAATTGAATACAGTGTAAAGTCCCCAGTCGAACAAAGAAAATGGATTATTGATGGTCGGCTAGATGCTGATTTACCATCAATGATCGATATTTTAGTTCAATCGCCCTTAAAGGGAAATCTTGGCCCAATGGTAAACTGGTCTTTTGGAGGAGACACAAAAACTCAGCTGCATATTGAACTGCCGAGTTATATTCCTGATAACTCCAAGCCACCTACAACAGTCTATAGAGTAACTTCGAGCATCGATAATGGGAAAATGACAATTACTGATTCTCCAATTATATTAGATAAATTATCGGGTGAAATTGAATTTACATCTAGCAGCGGAATCTTTTCTGATAATTTAAATGCGTTACTTTGGGATAAACCATTTACAGCTAAACTATATCGCGATGATCAACAGCAGATGTCATTTGCTACAGCATTGGCACCCAAAAGTTTAAATCAATTTGTAGACTTTCCGTGGCAAAATATAATAACAGACACCATTACTTTAAATGGTTTGCTAGCTAAGGATCTCGATAATCCCTCTAAAACTGTCTTAGATGTTAAAAGCGATATGAAGGATGTAGCGATAAATTTACCCCCACCCATAGGTAAAGATAGGGATCAATCGCAACAACTTGAGTTGAAATTATATTTTGAACCAAGTCTGATCCAGCTTAAAGGAAAACTAGGTCAGCGGCTTATTTCGGATATAAGGTTTGAGCAAGGAAGCTTAAAGCGAGGTGTTATAAGCTACGATAATCCGCTCACAATGCCTGATCAAGAAGGACTTTTGATATTAGCTAAGTTTCCGACTATAGATTTTAAGTCATGGCAGCCACTAAGTGATTTGATTGCACAGACTCCTAAACGTTCTGATTCTCTTGAAACTTTGTTCGATTTAGAATTAGCTCAGTGGAAAGTGTCCGGCCTTCAATTATCCGAGGTTAATGTCAGAATTAAGCCAGTTACACAGGGTTTAGATGCAGTTTTTACCAGTGATTTGGCCGATGGGTCGGTAACCCTTTTTCGAGATTCTAATCAGCCAACAAAAATTGCTTTAAATAGACTTGAATTGCCAAATAGACTGGAGGATAGCTCAGCCCTAGATCCAAGATTGCTGATGGCTACAGATTTTTCAGTCGACAAGCTATGGATTGCCGAGCGAGACATAGGATCACTTTCATTTGAATTAAGAATAGAGCCCTCCGGAGCATTATTTAACAATATAATAGGAAATATTTTTGGCTTAGAGCCCGGTGTTTATTCTAAGGAAGCCCCCACTGATTTTTTCTGGGGTTATGATGGTAAAAATCATTTAAGTAAGCTGGTAGGTCCTATAGGCATTAATAATATAGGCGATTTATTCAGTTCATTTGATCTGCCCCAGGTATTAGATAGTCAGTCTGGAAGATTAGATGCCGATATAACCTGGCGTGGAGAGCCATGGACAATAAATAAAGATAATCTTATCGGTGATTTTAAAATTAGCTTAATCGATGGTAATTTTTATCGTACACCTGGGGGTGCCGGAACGGCACTCAAGCTAGTCGGATTATTTAATTTCGCCAACTGGCTTCGACGGTTACAGTTGGATTTTTCTGATGTGATTGGTCAAAATTTAGCCTATAACCGCTTGGATGGCAGCTTAAGTTTTGATCAATCAGTCCTTACTTTAGAAGAGCCCTTAAAAATTAAAATGCCATCGGGGCGAATGAGTATGGTAGGGGATTTTGATTTTCATTTTGAAACAGTTGATGCGCAACTTGTGGCGACACTTCCAGTGGCAACCAATTTGCCCTGGTTAGTTGGCTTAACAGGGGGGCTACCAGCAGCCTTAGGCGTTTATGCCACTAGTAAATTAGTTGAAAAGCAGGTTGATCGTCTCTCGAGTATAAGTTATGAGATCACAGGCCCTTGGGATGATGTTGAGGTGTCGGTGGATAAAATATTTGCCGACGAACTTCCCCAAACCAAATAATAACAAAATAGTAATCATTTAGGATTCTTATGAAAAATATCGTAAAAGTGGCTGCTATACAGTCTCGACCATTAAACCAATTAGAGGCTAACCTCAATCAAATTCAAAAGTTATTAGTTGAGGCTTCAAGGCAACAGGCAAGGATAGCTGTTCTGCCAGAAAACTTTGCTTATTACGGTCAACAAGATTTGCAATCAATTGGTTTTCAGGAGGCTTTAGATAGTGGACCCGTTAGGCAATTTTTAAGTGAACAGGCCCAACGTTTAAAGCTGTGGATTATCGGCGGAACAGTTCCGTTAGGGGATAAAAGATCTAAGCCAGTGGCAAGGTCGCTGGTATACGACCCCTGTGGCCAGTGTATTAATCATTACGATAAGATCCATTTGTTTGATGCCGATGTTCATTCAGAAAATAACCAGCAAGCTTATCGTGAATCTGATTCCTATAGTTATGGCACGGCTATTAAAACGGTTAAAACAGACTTTTGTAAGCTAGGAATGTCTGTTTGCTATGATTTGAGGTTTGCTGCATTGTACCATCATTTAAGAGTAGCCGGGTCCCAGGTAGTTACAGTTCCAGCTGCATTTACCGCTATTACCGGTAGAGATCATTGGCAGCTTTTACTTAGAGCACGGGCTGTAGAAAACCAATTTTTTATGATAGGTGCTAATTTAGTTGACAGAACCAGTAGTTCACGTGGTCTTTGGGGTGGAAGTGCAATTATTGATCCCTGGGGTACAGTGATTGCCAAAATTGATGATGACATTGGTGTAGTTTCTGCTGATATTAATTTAAATATGATTGATGATATTAGAACCAGAATGCCAGTTCATAATCACGGGCGGCTAATGTTTAAAAATTAATCGGCTAGTTGCCTGATATATTGAAATAATTTCTCATTTGCGGATGAGTGCTTGTTGAGAGATTTATCCCGACAAGTCTGTCTTTGAAGGCTTCTAAGCTGTTGTCTGTCAGCCTCTGGATAGTGCCCAATAAAATCCTCGATGGCATCATTTCCCTCAATGATTAAGCGATCTCGCCATTGTTCAAGCTTAGCAAAGTGTTGGCGAAAGGTTTGAGATTGATGATTGAGTTTATCTAGAGAATATTTAATTTCAGTAACATCAGTGCTGCGTAAAAGCTTGCCTATATATTGAATTTGTCGGCGTCTTGCATCCAAATTCTTTAATCGTCTAGCTTCTTTGATAGCTGCTTTCAAAGAATCATCAAGAATAATTTTTTCGAGTTGCGATTTAGGTAATAACACTAGCTGTTCACCCATATTTCGCAGCTCTTGATTCTCTCTTTTGAGCTGAGATCTGCTGGGTAGATCTAATGATTCGTTGAGTAAATCAGACATTAGTTAAGAAATAATGTTGCAAGGCCAAGGAACGAAATAAAGCCTACTACATCAGTAATTGTGGTTAGGATAACCGTTCCTGCAAGAGCGGGATCAATTTTAAGAGATTTAAGCATTACCGGAAGTAATGTCCCCGTAAGTGCAGCTGCCATCAAATTTATCGCCATAGCAAGACCAATAATAAGAGCCATAGTTGCATCTTGAAACCACAGGGATACTACACATCCCACGATAAGGGCATAAAGTAGCCCGTTAAGGGCACCCACAGCAAATTCTTTACTGAGTAGAAAGTTTAGGTTGCCGCGCTCAATTTGACCAAGGGCCATACCCCGTATAACTACGGTTAACGTCTGGCTTCCTGCCACACCCCCCATACTGGCAACAATAGGCATCAAAATTGCCAGTGCCACCACTTTATCCAAAGTATCCTCAAATAGGCTAATAGCAGTTGAGGCAAATATAGCGGTCAGAAGATTAACTCCCAACCATACGGCACGCCGTGGAACGGTTTTGCCAATCGAGGAAAAGGTATCTTCGGTGTCACTAAGACCGGCCATCGCCAGTAAAGAGTGATCGGCATCTTCAACAATAACATCAACCACATCATCAATGGTGATTCGACCCACTAGGCGATTTTCATCGTCCACTACAGGCGCAGAAACTAAATCATGGCGCTGAAACAACTGTGCCACTTCAGAGTCAGTAAGATTGACATGGATACCTCGTACCTCGGTATTTATGACTTCCCTTACGCTAGTAGTTGGCGATGATGTCAGTAACATTCCCAATGGCAGGTTGCCAACAAAAGTATCATCACGATTAACCACAAAAAGGTTATCAGTAATTTCTGGAATTTCCTCAAAACGACGAAGATAGCGCAGGACAACATCAACAGTAATATCCGGACGAACGGTTATAACCTCAGTGTCCATAAGGCCGCCAGCGGTATCTTCATCGTAAGTAAGAACTGACTCAACCCGTTGTCTATCCTGCGCCGACATGGCTTGTAAAACCTCAGGAATTACGCGATCGGGTAATTGCTGAAGGATATCCACAATGTCATCGACATCCAGACCTTCGGTTATGGATGCAACTTCAGCACTATCCATTTCATCTAAAAATTCTAATCTTATATCATCGGATAACTCATGAATAACTTCTCCAGATATTTCAGGATCAACAAGTTCCCAAAGGATTCTTCTGTATTTAGGAGGAGCAGTTTCTAACTGATGGGCAACATCGGGTGGGGATAAATTATTGAGGGTGTGCCTGACTTGATTTAACGTCACCGAATCGATGGCGCTACCAAGTTGTGACAGTAGATTGTTATATTGCGTTGCCTGAGTCATGATCTATTTCCTCAAAAGCCCAATAAGCACTAGTGAATCGATAGTTTAACCTAAAAGGCAGTAGGATGCCTTGCTATAGCAAGTAAATTTGACTTGCGAGGGTTATTTTCCCTCGCCGAAATAGTCAGCGAGTAGTCGGGTAATCATACTACATGCTTCATCCTCATCAGGCCCGTCAAATTCAAAAATAAGTTCAGTACCCTGACTAGCCGCCAAGAGTAATAGCGACATAATACTTTTTGCATCTACTAGTGGTAATTCTGTACCAGTTTTTATACTAGATTCATAACGACCGGCAAGGGATGCCAGTTTAGTTGCAGCTCGGGCGTGTAATCCGAGCTCATTGATTATGGGTAATTTACAGTTAATCATTATTTTTACCTATGTATCACTGACTAGCAATTTCTTTATGAATCACTTGAACAAAACTGTACTGTTTAGAGAAGTGTTCATGAAGACGATTAGCCATATAAACAGACCGATGTTGCCCTCCCGTACAACCAATGGATACAGTCAAATAACTGCGGTTATTTGACTGAAATTTAGGAATCCAGCGTGTCAGGTAGCCAATAATGTCGGCCAACATAGAAGCTACATCAACTTGGCTTTCAAGAAAAGTAATTACCCCCAAATCATTGCCAGTTTGAGTTCGCAGCTCTGCTTTCCAATATGGATTAGGCAAGCACCTAACATCAAACACAAAGTCAGAACCATTGGGTATTCGTTCTTTGAAACCAAAGCTTTCAAATAAAATAGTCATTTGTTGTTGGTTGTTAGGGATAATAGTGTTTTTAACTAAATCACGTAGTTGGTGAAGTGTAAGCCCAGAAGTATCAATGGTTAGACTGGCTACTTTAGCAATAGGGGCGATAATATTTTCCTCTAAATCAATCGCCTCTTTAAGCCCTATGGTATTACTACTCAGTGGATGCTTACGTCTAGTCTCAGAATAACGACGAAGTAAGTCAGCGCGTTGAGCTTTCAAAAATATCACATCAACTTGAACCCCAGTATCTTCAATAGTACTCAGTATATTTGGGATCTTAGATAGGTCTCCCATAAGATTACGGGCATCTATACCTACAGCTAACTCAAATTGTGAATCACGACTATCGGCCTTTAACTGATTAATTAATTCTGGTAATAGGCTTGAGGGCAAATTATCTATGCAGGTAAAACCAACATCCTCAAGAATATTGAGTGCAGACGTCTTTCCCGAACCTGAGTGTCCACTAATAACGATAAGTCTCATTATTTTTGCATACGCTCCAAGGCTAAAACTGTATTAAAAAGTAAGTCATCATTGTCGCAGTCGCGAAGTTTTTTCCGTGAGGGCTCATCCTGTACAATATTGGCGATTCTAGCAAGAGTGCTGAGGTGTTCATCGTTTTTTTCCTCAGGCACTACCAGAGCAAATACTAAATCTACCGGCTCATCGTCAATCGCATCAAACTCCACAGGGGTTGTTAGTTTCGCCAAAAAACAATATATCTTCTTAATCCCTGGTGTGCGGCAATGTGGAATAGCAACGCCATTGCCTAGACCTGTGCTACCTAATTTTTCGCGTGATACAAAGTTATCAAATAAAAGGTTGCAGAGTTCATCGTTGCCACCCAACTCTGCAGTTATCATCTGAGCGATATTTTCAAGAATACGTTTTTTACTACGCCCTGGAAAATTACAACTAGTAAGTCCCAGACTAAGTACATCGGAAATTTTCATATTTTAATTTAATGATCTCTATGTTTTTCTTTATATTTTATTAATTGTCGATCTAATTTATCACTAAGAGCGTCAATAGCAGCATAAAGGTCTTCATGTTCTGCATTGGCAAATAACTCACCGCCTGAAACATGAATAGTGGCCTCAGCTTTTTGGGAAAGTTTTTCAACGCTTAAGATAACCGCAGTGCTATTAATATGATCATAGTGACGTTCTAACTTGGCTAACTTGGTAGTAACGTATTCACGAATTGGATCAGTTACTTCTAGATGATGTCCGCTAATTGTCATGTGCATAATGTTCTCCTTGGTTACACTTTATTCATAAATCTTTTCCTCTGACTCGACGAGGGGATGTTCATGCTTTCGCGATATTTAGCAACTGTGCGACGAGCGACTTGAATTCCTTGATCGGCTAAAAGAGAAGTCAGTTTATTGTCACTTAATGGCTTACAAGGACGTTCTGCTTCAATTAGCATTTTCAGAATAGCGCAAACCGCTGTTGATGAACACTCCCCACCATCTGAAGTTCCAACATGACTAGAAAAGAAATATTTGAGCTCAAAAATTCCTTGCGGTGTTGCCATATATTTTTTTGTAGTCACCCTTGAAATTGTAGATTCGTGCAGGTCGAGCTGTTCGGCGATTTCTGAGAGTACCAATGGCTTCATTGCTATGGGGCCATGCTCCAAAAAACCTTTCTGGAAATCTACGATTGCCATAGTAACTTGCGTTAGAGTGTCATTGCGACTTTCAAGGCTACGAATAAACCAGCGCGCTTCATTCAAATTCTTCTTCAAAAACTGATTTTCAGCACTGTCATCTGCTCGCCTAACCAGGTCACTATAGGTTTGATTGATTTTAATACGCGGTATATTGCTATTATTTAGCCTTACCTCCCAACGATCCTGAAGTTTTTCTATATACACATCGGGCACGATATATTCTGTATTATCTGCCGCCAGCTTCTCACCTGGCCTGGGATTTAATGTTCGAATTAATTCAAGACCCTGTTGCAGACAAACCTGATCGACCTTACTTTTTCTTACCAACTTAGCAAGCTCAGTTGAAGCGATATCTTCCAAGAAATCATCAACCAACAATTTTGCTTCTTGAAGATAGGGAGTTTCATCGCTAAGTTGATTTAATTGAATAGATAGACACTCTTTGAGATCCCTGGCAAAAATTCCTGGAGGATCAAATTGCTGGAGTCTTTTTAAAACAGCAACTAATTCATCATCCTGTAACGGATCATCTTTATTTTGTTCTTTTAAATGTGCCGTGATTTCCTGAAGGTCGTTAGATAAGAAACCATTGTCATTTACAGCGTCAATAAAGGCTTCTGCAACGGCTTTATCGCGATCTGATAATGTAATCAAATTAAACTGCCAAAAAAGGTGATCTTGAAGAGATTCAGTGACCTGATAAACTGAATCTAAATTAAAGTCATTGTCATTTGATAGGGGCTTGGTTGCTGCGCTAGTTGCCTCGCTCCAATTACTATCAATAGGTAAATTGTCCGAGTTGTCTGTTTCCCAAGTTGTTTCTGTAGTGCCACTTACATGCTCTGATGAGTCCTGTGCTTGAGTGTAATTTTCTTCAGGATCATCGTTATCAAAACTTACATCATCGGTTCCAGAAATAATATCCTGCTGAATTTGATCTTTTACTCCCTCTTGCTCATCAGTTTCCAATAGAGGATTATTATAAAGCTGCTCGATTATCTCTTGTTCAAGGTCAAGCGTGGATAGCTGCAGCAATTTAATTGCTTGCTGCAGTTGCGGAGTCATGTTTAGTTGCTGACTAAACTTAAGCTGAAGGCCTTGCCGCATAATTAAAAAAACTTTTTAGTTGCTATATATTTAATGTTAGTGCTGAAATGGCGTGTAAAGCAAGAATTGAAAAAATAAATTCTTTCCTGTTACATAGTAAAGTTGTCACCTAGATAGGTATCTCGAACTTTTTGATCAGATAAAATGTGTGCAGTAGTGCCCTCTGCAATAACATGGCCCTCCCCAATAATATAAGCGCGAGTACAGATGTCTAGAGTTTCGCGTACATTGTGATCAGTAATTAAAACGCCAATCCCTTTATCGCTTAGATGACGAATAATGCTTTTAATATCGTTGACTGAAATGGGATCAACACCAGCAAATGGTTCATCTAAGAGAATAAATTTCGGATCCGTGGCTAATGCGCGAGCTATTTCTACCCTTCGTCTCTCACCACCAGAAAGACTCATACCATAGGATTCGGTTAAGTGGGTAATATGAAACTCATTGAGTAAGCTATCTAATTTTTCAAGTCGTTGTTGAGTATTTAAATCTTTTCGCATTTCTAGAATAGCCAAAATATTATCACTGACTGAAAGTTTTCTAAAGATTGATGGCTCTTGGGGCAAGTAACCTAATCCTTTACGAGCTCGCCCATGCATGGGTAGCTCAGAAATATCTAGATTATCAATAAGTATCTGTCCACCATCCTGTCGCACCAAGCCAATAGTCATATAGAAACAGGTCGTCTTGCCGGCACCATTAGGTCCGAGTATCCCAACAACTTCGCCTTGGCTGACAGAAAAAGATACATCCTTGACAACTGGACGCTTACCATAGCTTTTGGATAAATGAGTTGCAGCTAAGACAGTCATCGAGAGTTACTCGCTTCATTCATAGTAGGGTTACTCTGATTAGCATCATCAGTTTTAGGGGGTGGTATAACCAATTGAATACGTTTTTGATCACTTTGATTACCGCCTTTTGCCCGCCAAGTCTCGCTTATAATATCATAATTGATGCGCTCTCCCTTGATTAGGGTACCGTTTGTAGAAAGCGAAGCATCTGACTTGAGGTTGATTATTTTTTCTTTGGGTAGGTATTCAATGGTACCCGCACGGGCTAAAATTAGACTGCCGGCAACAGATTCTTGCTGATAACTAGCTGGATTACCATTGCAAAGAATAAGAGTTACTTCGTTATCCTCGTAATAAACATTTACGCTATTGGCATCGATAATAAGTGAGCCCTGATGTATAACTACATTTCCAGAATATTGAGTGTGTCCTGTTTTTTCATTTCTTTCAGCAGAATCAGATTCAATAGCAATTGTTTGATTATTATCGCCAGTGAACGACAAACAAGCGCAAGAGAAAGCTAAGCAAAAAACAGATAGAAACTTAGATAGCGTCATGAATAGCTTTCACTCTATTTACTATTTTAAATATTTTGCTTTCAAAGTTTGCAGAGATTGACTCGCCAGTTATTTCAGTATCTGGAGTAGTGAATTGAATGCCGCCATCAGCTGAAGCGTTATCATCTTTGATTGAATATGAGAGCCTTGCTGCTTTTAAAACGGATTCTCCCCTTAAATTCTTCCAATTTGCATTAACATCGCCTTTAAATTGAAATTTCTGAGCATTTTTGGAAAAAATTCCCTGATTAGCTTCCACTGTTAATTGATTTTTCTGCTGACCTGTTCCGTGAAAAACAAGTATAGGTTGAGAGAGTTTAACTTCAGAAAGACCGCTAAATAATGATATCTCGGTGGCCTTTAATGAGTATTTTTTTTTGCCACCAGAGGAAAAAATAAAGGTCT
>CENU01415909.1_pt1 | contig 30078 bp, 30 predicted proteins | sample 361331 | NCBI WGS metagenome assembly CENU01 (sample SAMEA2619766, study PRJEB7988) | marine metagenome | isolation source: saline water (ENVO:00002010), including | reverse complement strand
TGGGTCAGGCTTCGGAAAAACCCCTAGCCTGTCTCAGCGGTGTGTTGCCAGCAGCAGCGGTACCTTTCCTGCCACCTTGCTCTGCCCCGAGCGAGGGAATTTTAGCACAAAGGTCGTCGCGGAGACGAATTCCTCGGCACCTAGGTCTAAATAAAGTAGTCGTAAAAGACTAGCGCTTGGAGAACTGCGGACGCTTGCGTGCTTTTCGGAGACCGATTTTCTTACGTTCGACAGCCCGTGCATCCCGCGTCAAGAACCCTGCCTGGCGCATGGGTTGACGAAGACTCTCGTCATAGTCAACTAACGCCCGAGCGATTCCCAATCGGATGGCTCCAGCCTGACCAGAATTTCCTCCGCCACGAACCGTCACTTTGACGTCGATGTTATCCATCATATCCACGACTTCCAGCGGTTGGCGCACCACCATTCTGGAGGTCTCGCGACCAAAAAATTCGTCGAGGGGCTGTGCATTGACCGTGATGTGGCCATTGCCTTTGGCAATGAATACCCTGGCCGTAGAAGTCTTCCTGCGCCCAGTGCCGTAGTTATATTGCGTCATCTAAAGCTCCAAAACCTGCGGTTGTTGCGCCGCGTGGGGATGTTCAACACCCGCATAAACCTTCAGCTTGCGAAACATTGCCCTGCCGAGCGGATTTTTCGGCAACATGCCCTTCACTGCGATTTCGATCATGCGCTCAGGATGCTCTGCTCTCATCTTCTCTACTGAGGTGCTGTGGATTCCCCCTGGGTATCCTGTGTGCCGCCAGTACAGCTTGCCGGTTTCTTTGTTACCCGTAACGCGTACCTTGTCCGCGTTGACCACGACGATGTAGTCGCCGGTGTCCACGTGGGGCGTAAATTCGGGCTTATGCTTCCCACGCAGGCGGCTTGCCACCTCAGTGGCCAAGCGACCCAGGGTCTTGTTCTCAGCGTCGATTAACCACCAAGATCGGACAACATCTTGTTCCCGCATGCTTACGGTTTTCATTCTCTGCCTCACCTAGATTCCATGATGGACGAGTGCAAAACGTCGCCCAAAAAAGGGACGCGAATGATAGAGGAGCGTATGCCGCTTTACAACTCGCTTTTAGTGGCCGCCAGGCTCTAACGCGTGATGCGCGCCGGCCAAGTACGCCTCGGACTGCATCTCTAGCAGACGGCTTTGCGTACGCTGAAACTCAAAGACCAAGCGCTCACCCTGATAGAGCTGGGCGATAGCCACTTCCGCCGAGAGGATGAGTTTCACGCCACGGTCATAAAATTCGTCAACCAGACTGATAAAGCGCCGCGCCGCATTCTCATTCTCAGCGGTAAGCACGGGTACATCGCTGATCATGACCGTGGAAAACAAAGTCGCCAGCTCAATGTAGTCATTCTGACTGCGGGGACCCTCGCAGATTTCCTGGAAGTCGAACCACACCACGTCCCCGGCCACTCGCACTGCTCTGAGGTCTCTGTTCTCGATCCTGAGAAGAATATCCTGACGCCCGGGCTCGGTTATCAAGGCTGCATAGAACGCGGCCATGTTTGCGTCTGCGGCGGCACCCAAGGGGTAGTGATACAGCGTCGCCTGCTGCAGCGTCCGCAGACGAAAATCCTGCCCCGACTCAATTTCATGTACGTCACAGTGTGCATAGAGCAGGTCTATTGCCGGCAAGAATCGAGCCCGCTGCAGGCCGTTCTGATAGAGATTCTTAGGCTCCACGTTAGATGTGGCCACGAGTACGACCCCCCTATCGAACAGCGCCTTCATCATTTCGCCCAAAATCATCGCATCGCCGATATCACTGACGAAGAACTCATCAAAGCACAGAACGTCCCCTCGTTTGGCAAGTTCATCCGCCACGTGTTCAAGCGGATTCGCTCTGCCCGCATATTTCCCTAGACCCTGGTGAACACGACGCATGAACCGATGAAAGTGCATGCGCTGCCGGCGGTTCGATGGAAGGCAGGCACAGAACTGGTCCATCATCATCGTCTTGCCGCGGCCGACACCACCCCAGAGATAAAGACCCTTGAGCGGAGAAGGCTGGGGCGTTGCCCGGAACAACGAGCGCACGCTGTCCAAAAGGCCTAGAGGCTTGGGTTTTTCAGAAACTAGGCGGTGAAAGAGCTGATCTAACAGCGCGATGACATCGGCCTGGCTCTGGTCAGCGAGGACTTCTCCACTGGCAATCAGAGCACTATAGCTGGACGCAGGAGATGCTGACCCTGCGTTGGTATCCATCGTATTCAAATCAGCCGGCTCATCTATTGCCGCGCACTCGAGCCGCTAGGGCATGGGCTTCCAAGCCCTCCGTGCCAGCCAGCAAATCGGCAGGCCCCGCCAATGCCGAGGCTCCCTCGGGAGAGAGGCGAATCACCGAGCTGCGTTTCTGAAAATCGTAAACCCCCAGGGGTGATGCGAAGCGGGCCGTACCAAAGGTTGGCAGTACGTGTGATGGCCCAGCAAGATAATCGCCAAAGGTCTCCCCTGTGTGCGCGCCAACAAATATGGCGCCCGCGTGCTTAATACCCTCTAGCCAGCGATCCGGCTCAGCCACCGCCAGCTCGAGATGTTCGGGCGCAATTTGGTTTGCCAGCGCCACGGCTTCTTCTCTGTCTCGGCAATGGATTAATGCCCCTCTTTGTTTGAGGGAGGCCGCGATGGTCTCTCGCCGAGACATCTGCGGTAGCCTTGCCGCAATCTCTTGAGCCACCCTCTGTAAAAAGTCTGCATCCGTGGAGATCAAAATGCTCTGGGCAGAGGCATCATGTTCAGCCTGGGAGAACAGGTCCAGCACGGCCCATTCCACCGACGTCGTGCCGTCGGCCAGCACGAGCACTTCGCTGGGGCCAGCAATCATATCGATACCCACCTGGCCAAAGACCTGCCTCTTGGCGGCGGCGACATAGGCATTCCCTGGCCCCACAATTTTATCCACCCTGGGAATCGTTTCCGTGCCGTAGGCCAATGCGCCAACTGCCTGAGCGCCGCCTATGCGGAACACTTTATCTGCACCACCCAAATGCAGGGCGGCCAACACCATGTCGTTTGGTGCCCCGCCAGGCGTTGGGGAAGTGACGACTATCTCGCTCACCCCGGCAACTTTTGCGGGGATAAGCGTCATCAGGACGCTAGAGGGATAGGCGGCATGACCACCCGGAACATAAACGCCCACACGTTCCAGCGCCGAGATCCGCTGGCCCATTTCGTTGTGATATTCATCGGAGATTGTCCAAGAGGGCTCGAGCTGCCGCTCATGGAAGACTCTGATGCGTTCAGCCGCCAGCTCGAGTGCCTGTCGCGCCTCTGCATCAATTCTCCGCCAGGCATCCTCTAAAACAGACGGGGCAATCATCAGGTCCTCTATACTCGATGCGGCATGACCATCGAATTTTTGGGTCAGCGCGAGTAACGCCGCATCGCCGCCACGCTTGACCTGCTGGAGGATGTTGTCGACGTCCGCGTCAACGCCGCCCCCGACCACATCCCACTGCAGCAGTTCCTCCAGCTGAGAAGAGAAATCAGCATCCTCGCTGTTAAGGACCCGCATCGCTGAGAGCTCGGCTTCGCTCATAACGGCACGCCCTCGGGGGGAACTGCCTGGTTTTCCTCGATTGAGTCCAGATTCACCACGGCATCAAGCTGCTGGATGAGGTACTGCACCTCGCTAAACTTGGTTTTCATAGAGGCTCTGTTGACGATTAAGCGCGTGCTGATATCGCATATTTTCTCCAGGGGCGTAAGCCCGTTCGCGCGCAGGGTATTGCCGGTATCCACAATGTCTACAATGCAGTCTGCGAGCCCGAGCAGCGGGGCAATTTCCAATGCGCCGGAAAGCTTGATTAGGGAAACCTGGCGGCCCTGGCCCTGATAGTAGTGCCGAGCAATGTTCATGAACTTAGTCGCGACTCGGAGTACGCCGGGCGGTTCCGCCACATCGACCTGCGCGGCTGTCATCATGGCGCAGCGCCCGATACCCAGGTCGAGTCGCTCATAGAAGCTCATCGCTGAACCATACTCGAGGATCGTATCCTTACCCGTGATACCCACATCCGCGACCCCGTTTTCCACGTAGGTGGGCACGTCGGCCGAGCGCGCAATGATCAAGCGGTGCCCGCCCGTCAGACTGTTAAAAATTAACTTCCGAGATTTATCCGGAGATTCTTCCGGTTGTATCCTGCAGCGAGCCAACAGGGGCAAGCATTCTTCTAAGATGCGGCCTTTGTTTAAGGCGATAACTAAACCCATGCGTTTCTTTATGACTCCACTCTAGTCTTCGTATTTGTCTGCGCTAAGAAATGCGACGAACTTTTGCGCCAAGCTGCGCCAGTTTTTCTTCAATGGTCTCATAGCCGCGATCGATATGATAAATGCGATCAATAATCGTTGTGCCAGAAGCCGCCAGTGCTGCAATCACCAAACTAGAGGACGCTCGCAAGTCTGTCGCCATCACCGGCGCGGCCCTGAGCCGACTGACGCCTTGAATTACCGCGGTCATGCTGCCGTGGAGTTCGATCTTGGCACCAAGGCGGTTCAACTCGTGTACGTGCATAAACCGATTCTCAAAGATGTTTTCCTTAATCGTCGACGTGCCCTCGGCGACCGCATTCATGGCCATGAACTGGGCCTGCACATCTGTGGGGAAACCCGGATAGGGAGAAGTTTCTATGTCCACGGCTCGCGGCCGAGCGCCGCCCATGTCCAGCCTTATTTGATTGTCGTCCCAGGCAATGTGGGCCCCCGCCTGCTGCAGCTTCTCAAGCACTGCACCCAAGGTATTCGCCTCGGCGTCACGCAACGTAATGCTACCCCCGGTGGCCGCCGCCGCAATGAGATAGGTCCCTACTTCCACGCGATCGGGCATCACCCGATAGCTGCCGCTGCCCAGGGCATCTACACCCTGCACTTCTATTGTCGAGGTTCCGTGACCTGTGACCTTGGCGCCGACCTCGTTGAGAAAGTTGCCTAAATCCACGATCTCGGGTTCACAGGCCGCATTAAATAAGCGCGTTGTGCCGTTGGCAAGACAGGCGGCCATCATGATGTTCTGGGTGCCACCTACCGTCACCAGGTCCATATAAATATCGGTGCCCTTCAGCCCATGGGGTGCCTCGGCCAGCACGTAGCCGTCTCTGACCTCTACGCTCGCGCCCAGGGCCTCAAACCCTTTGAGATGCTGATCAACAGGCCGAGAACCAATGGCACAACCCCCGGGAAGAGACACCTCTGCCCTGCCGAATCGCGCAAGGAGGGGGCCCAAGACCAAAAACGAAGCCCGCATGGTTTTCACTAATTCATAGGGTGCCCGAAGCTGCATTAGCGTTTTAGCCGCGACCTGGACCCGAAGCTTCTCGTCGATCATGACTTCGACGCCAAGGCAGGCCAACAGTTCAATCATGGTGGTGACATCATGCAGGTGGGGCGCATTGGCGATCACGACCGGCTTCTCTGTCAGCAGCGTGGCAGCAAGTATCGGTAGCGCCGCATTTTTTGCGCCAGAGACTTTTATGGAACCCGCGAGGGTCGGTCCACCTTCGATCTGCAGCTTATCCATCGACTGATCTAGGCCGGCACCGAAGCACGAATAGTGACCGCATGCAGCGAGCCATCTGCAATAAAATCCTCAATACAACCATATACGGCCTGCTGCCTTTGCACTCGATTCATCTGGTTAAACCGCTCGCTTACGACTTCAATCGTCGCGCGATTACCCTCGACCTGCACCTGAACCTGGGCATCCGGGAAGGCTTCAGAAACTCTTTTCTGCACTTGTTCTTGCATCATACTTACCTATCAATCGCCGTTACCCATGTCGGGCTGCGCTATGTTACTCAAATCAGGCGCGTACCGTGCGATATTTCAGCGCCAGCATCCATACCCAGGGCTGCCCCAAGGGAAACCGGTGTTTTGCTATCTGTATTCTCATTCTGCCTCGCTTGGCGAAGACGCTGGGAAAGACTAAGCTCCGCCAACGAGCAATGATTTAGGTAAGGCCATCACACCGCTCGCATAAGTAATGCTGCCGGAACCTGATCAAAAGCGCCTGTTGCGCCATGCTAAAACGACCCATGATCACGACAGCACAAAAGCATAAGACAAGGATACCGGTTTCATGTGGCTCGAATTAACCCTATTAATTGTTGGCTTTGTCGCGCTGATCTGGAGCGCCGATAAGTTTTTAGCAGGCGCTGCGGCCACCGCGGCGAATTTTGGTGTCTCAAAAATGCTGATTGGGCTGACCGTTGTTTCTATCGGCACCTCTGCACCAGAAATCGTTGTCGCCGTCATGGCCGCGTTAGAAGGTAATCCACTCCTCGCCATCGGCAACGCCATTGGGTCCAATATTGCCAACATCGGCCTGGTGCTGGGTATTGCTGCCATCATCACGCCCCTCTCCTTTTCGCAGACTGTTCGCAAAAGAGAACTGCCCTGGCTGCTTGGGGCGACCTTCCTCGCCGTCGCGTTGATGTTCGATAAATACCTCGGTTTTACGGACAGTTTGATTCTGCTCTTAGGCCTTAGCTATATCCTTTGGCGGCTCTTCAAATCTCAGCAGGATGTGGAGGTAGAGGACGACCCCATCGAGGATGAACTCGCCGAGCTGCCAGAACTCACCCGTGGCAGGGGCTTGCTGTGGTTACTCATCGGCCTCGCCGTACTGTTAGGAGCCGCGCAGCTGCTTGTCTATGCCGCGACCACCATCGCGCTAAAGCTAGGCGTGAGCAGCATGATTATCGGTCTGACCATTGTGGCAATCGGGACCAGCTTGCCGGAGCTGGCGGCCACCGCAGGCTCTGCCATGAAGGGCTATTCCGATATCGCCATCGGCAACATCGTCGGATCCAACATTTTAAACATCCTCGCAGTACTCGCCGTCCCTGGCCTAATTGCCGGCTCTTCTCTGGATTTTGCGGCACTTTGGCGAGATGCCGGCATGATGCTGGCGCTAACGCTGATGTTGGCTTTCTTCGCCTACGGCATCAATTCTCGTGCCGTGATCACCCGCTTTGAAGGTTCCGTCCTGCTGATGGCATGGGTTGGCTATAACCTCCTCTTGGTGTTTCAGGCGCGATGACCGATCACCCTAAAATCAACGAATCTGCCTCGCAGGTAAGAGGCGTTGTTTTGGACGTCGACGGCGTCTTAACCGATGGCCGCATCATCTACGCCGATAACGGCTCAGAAGCCAAACAGTTTCATGTTCGAGATGGGGCGAGCATCAAGCTCCTAGCGGCGAACGGCATCCCCGCCGCCATCATCACGGGTAGGCGGTCCGAGGTTGTTTCAAGGCGGGCAAAGGAATTGGGCATCAGCCACGTGATACAGGGTGCCGCTAATAAACCCGATGCTCTGAGTCAATTGATCAGCGAAGGGTTTCCTGACGAAGGCCTCTGCGCAATCGGCGACGATATTCAGGACCTAGCTCTCTTCGACCACCCGGCTGTCTGCCTCACCGCAACGGTTGCCGACGCACACCCAGCGGTCAGGCAAGCGGCGGACATGATTACCTTAGGCGCGGGCGGGAGCGGGGTCGTCGTCGAATTAGCTGAAGTTCTCCTCAGGGCGCAGGGAAAGTGGCCCTTCGTTGAATCATGACCGAGCAATCCCCGGTTGAATCGTCGGCACGCAAACAGCGCCAGTGGCCTGTCTTGGTCTTCGCGGCCATGCTGCTTTTGCTTGGCTTAGAGGCGCTCAATCGATTTGTTGGAACCTCTAGCCTGCCTGGAGCCTTAACGGCCGACACGAGAACCGACCGGGATGAGCCGGATAGCCGCGCCACCGATATTCGCTATCAAATTTTCGACAAGCAGGGAGAGCTTCGTTACCGAGTCCAGGCAGCGACGATGCTTCAGTTTCTTGATGATCGACAGGTTCAGCTAACCTCGCCCTATGTCGCTCTCCGTGCGGGGTTGGACACCACGTGGAATATCCAAGCGAAGCGTGGCACCGTGTTACGCACGCAGAATGATCGCGACGAGGTAGAGGATGAAATGCGCTTGGTGGAAAACATTCTAGTCACGAGAAGCCAAGGCCCACAGGGCGCAGCGGACCTGATTGAACTGCGCGGTTCGACCTTAACGGTCTGGCCCCAACGACAGCGGGCGCAAAGCACAAATCCAATCACGGTCACCACCTCTCTTTTTCGCACCGAAGCCCCTGGGCTTGAAATTGACCTGAATTCAAACGTCCTGCGCTTTCCCGCGCGCTCGGGACGCCGCGTCATCACCAGGGTATTGTTATGACCATGAGACCTTCGCGCATAACTATTGAATTCTGCATCACAGAGTCTAAGCGATTGGCAACCTGTCTTCGGGTGCTAATCGCCGCCAGCCTCTGCGGTGTCGCTCCGTGGGCACCCGCCGCCGCTGGGGGCGAGCTTCTGGTTGATGGGGCGACTGCCGTCTACGATGGAAAAACCAACACCATTAGCTACTCGGGCGGCGTAGAGGCCAGTCTCGAGGGCATGCGTTTGCAGGGCGATCAACTGGTGGTGCAAATGGTCGATGAAGTGGCGACAAGCATTACCACCGTTGGCGAGCCAGCACGCTTCATCAAAGACGTGGATGCGCCAAGGGAAGAAGGAACCCGGGCCAGAGCCACCACCATTGTCTACTACCCCCGTAAAAATACCCTTGAGCTAAAGGGCCAAGCGGTTTTAACCCAGGGAAACAATGAAATTGCGAGCCCTTCGATCCGCTACAACATCGAAGAGGATGCCGTTCAAGCAGGCGGCGACGCTGGGGCAAGTGATCAACGGGTACGCATTCAGCTCAACCTACCCGAACAGGCGCGCTCGGATGAAGAGCCTCCCTCCGATAAGGGACGGCAATGAAGCTGAGCGCCAGATGCCTTCGCAAATCCTATCGCGCAACGACGGTTGTCGAGAATGTCTCCCTGGAGGTTACCCAAGGCGAGATTGTTGGCCTGTTGGGGCCAAACGGTGCGGGCAAGACAACTTGCTTTCATATGCTGGTCGGTCTCATCCGAGCTGATGAAGGCAATATATCCATCGGTGAACAAGACTTAACGACAGCCGCTGTTGATCGCCGGGCGAAAGCGGGCCTGGGCTACCTGCCTCAAGAAGCAAGCGTGTTTAGAGGTCTCTCCGTCAGCGACAACCTGCGCGCCACCCTCCAGCTCAATGAAGCCCTGAACCCGGATCAACAGCAAAGGCGCCTCGAAGCACTCTTGGCCGAATTCGGCCTTACCTCGATTCAGAACACCCTGGGCCATCGCCTGAGTGGGGGGGAGCGACGACGGCTCGAGATCGCTCGCGCCCTGGCCACGGACCCGGCGTTCATTCTACTCGACGAGCCCTTTGCTGGCGTCGATCCAATATCCGTTAAAGACATCAAGAGTGAGATCAACGACCTCTCCCGGCGGGGTATCGGGATTCTCATTACTGACCATAATGTTCGGGAAACGCTCGATATTTGCCATCGCGCGTACATCGTTCACCAAGGCAGTATCATCGCCCAGGGTTCCCCCACCGAAATTTTAGATAGCTCGATCGTGAGAAAAGTATATCTTGGCAATGAATTTTCCAGTCAATAAGGAAATTCTGAGCAAAGGGACAAAATAACGTGGCGATAAAGCAGTCTCTCTCCGTCAAACTAGGTCAGCAGCTCAAAATGACCCCGCAGCTGCAGCAGGCCATTAAGCTGCTGCAGCTTTCTTCCCTGGAGCTTAGTCAGGAAATACAGGCAGCCCTGGACAGCAATCCCATGCTTGAGGTGGACGAAGAATGGTCTGAAACCCCCGAGCAAGACGGCCAGGAGAAAAGCGAACACAAAGAGACCGAGAGCGAGGGAACGACAGAGCCAGCCTCCGACCCGGAGTACGGCATGGAGGGCTTCGAATCCCCCCCCGAGCAAGAAATAAGCGAACTCATCGCCTCTCCCATCGGCGACGATATCCCCGTTGACTCCAACTGGGATGACGTCTACCCCCAAGCTCCTGCCCCGGCCAGCAGTGACAACGATTTTGATCCCGGCAGCAGCGGCACGGCAGAAACCCTGGAATCCCATCTGCTGTGGCAGCTGAACCTGACCCCTTTCGCACCCGCCGACCGCATTATCGCGCTCGCGATCATCGACGCCATTAACGATGAAGGCATGTTAACGGCCACCCTTGAAGAAATTCAGGCCGCCATCGCGCCCCATGCGGAAAGAACCCTCAGCGAGACCACGCCAGACGAGACGATAGACGAACCGCCGAGCTTGGCAGAAATTGAACAAATCCTGCGCAGAATCCAGAAATTTGATCCCATCGGAGTAGCGGCTCGGGATCTGCGGGAATGCCTGCTGATTCAACTTGATAGCCTTGCCACAGAGACGCCTTGGCTCGAGGAGGCACAGGAGGTTGTCCGGAACTTCCTGGATTTGTTGGGATCGAAAGATTTTGCAGCCCTAGTGCGCCAGACCAAACTCACTGAAAACGAGCTCAGCCAGGTCGTGGCCCTGATTCGCACGCTGCAGCCACGCCCAGGCCTTGCGCTAAGTGATCAGGACTCGGGATACGTCACGCCAGATGTCACCGTACGCAAGGTCAGCGGCCGTTGGCTGGTAGAGCTAAACCCTGAGACCCTCCCTAAACTCAGGATTAATAACACCTACGCAAGCTGGGCTAAATCCGCGATGCCGGGAAAGGATAAGGAGTTCCTAAATAACAACCTTCAGGAGGCTAAGTGGTTCTTAAAGAGCCTGCAGACGCGACACGATACCCTGCTCAAAGTCGCCACTCAGATCGTTACCGTGCAGCGTGACTTTCTTGAGCACGGCCCGGAATCCATGCGTCCTTTAATCCTCGCGGATATCGCAGAACAGGTCGATCTTCACGAATCAACGATATCTCGGGTCACGAACCGGAAATATCTCGCCACGCCCAGAGGGTTGTTTGAACTGAAATATTTCTTCTCATCCCATGTCGGCACATCTGCTGGCGGAGAAGTTTCGAGCACAGCGATCCGGGCAATCATTAAAAAGTTAATGGCTGAAGAAAATCCGCGCAGACCATTGAGTGATAGCAAAATCGCGGCAATACTGGGCGAACAAAATATAAAGGTTGCTCGGCGCACGGTGGCTAAATACAGAGAATCGCTCTCTATTCCGCCATCCAATGAGCGGAAGCAGCTGATCTAACACCCCGGAGAGGAGTGCTAATTAAGAAAACCCGATGAGAGACCACTCACGCGCTCCTACGGCGCAAGGAACAGGCCATGCAACTAAATATAACGGGGCATCATTTAGACCTCACGGAACCCTTAGCCAACCATGTCCGCGAGAAGTTTGACAAGCTGCAACAGCTGCATACTCAGATCACCCATGTTCATGTAATCTTGAGCGTTGAAAAACTAGCGCATAGGGCAGAGGCTACCGCCCGCGTTACCGGGGCAGAACTTTTTGCGAATGCGGATGCTGAGGATATGTACTCGGCGATAGACCTCCTGACGGATAAGATGGTGCGCCAGGTTGTTAAGCACAAAGAAAAAGCGGTAGCGCGCCAAAATGGCGACCAATATCGCAGCGACCATCACTGATCCCAACGACATACCGAGACACCCTGATCAATGACCCACATTTCAGAACTGCTCGATCCAAGGCTCGTTCGCTGCCGGTTTCCGATCAAAAGCCGCAAACGTCTGCTGCAGGCCATCGCCGAGGCAATCACTGAAGACAGCCTGGAAAACGAAGGTGCCGCCGTTGACGCCTACGAAGCCTTGATGGAACGAGAAAGGCTGGGCAGCACGGGCCTGGGTCAGGGCGTGGCTATCCCCCACTGTCGAATGCCAGTGCCCCATATGCGAGGCATGCTGCTCACGTTGGATGCACCCATTGACTATGAGGCCAGCGATGGCGTCGACATCGACTTGGTCTTTGTGTTGGTGGTCCCAATTAAGGAAACGCGGCTCCACATAGAGGCGCTCAAACGACTCGCAACGATCTTCAACGAAGAGAGCAACTTAGCGCAGCTGCGCGCTGCACCCTCAGCCGCCGATCTACTCGCGACCTTTCGCAAGCTAGACGAAGCCGAGGATGACCATTCTAAGTTTGCTAGCCAGTCCGCATGAACTTGATCATTCTCAGCGGCAGGTCTGGGTCCGGGAAATCCACGGCCCTTAGAACCCTCGAGGATGCCGGCTTTCGCTGTATAGATAACTTACCCGTGAGTTTGTTGGAGCCGCTCATGCTCGCACATCGCAACTCGCTCCAGGCAAAAGAACTTGATCTCGGCGTCTGTATCGATGCTCGGAGTGGCGACTTAGACAAATTCCCGGAGATCCTCGCCAGGCTCAAGCTAGAAGACGTCAATATTCAGATCATCTACCTTGATGCTCACAGCCCGACCCTGGTAAAGCGCTTTAGCGAAACGCGACGCCGACACCCGCTCACCAGTGCTGATGTGGACCTGCAGCAAGGGATCGACATGGAAGCACGTATTCTGGCTTCTGTTGCGGACCTGGCCACGCTGACTCTCAACACGACTGAGATATCAGATAAAGAACTCAGCCAGCTGATTATCGATCGGGTTCTGGAAAGGCAGGATTCTTCCATCAGCCTTCTCTTCAGGTCCTTTGGCTATAAACGCGGCGTGCCAGTGGATGCCGACTTTGTCTTTGACCTGCGATGTTTACCCAATCCACATTGGGAAATTTCGCTCCGTCCGCTGACCGGGCTTCATGCCGAAGTCGCGGCTTATCTCGGCAATCAACCCCGCGTATTGGATATGCTAGAAGAAATCTCATCCGCTCTAAGCCTTTGGGTGCCGCGCTTTGTCGACCATGACCGCATGTACATGACCATTGCGCTAGGCTGCACTGGAGGCCAGCATCGCAGCGTGTTCTTTGCTGAACAGCTGGCCACTAGATTTACCGCGAACTATGACAACGTGCTCGTGAGACACCGAGAGCTGGAGCGCAATACGCGCGTTAAAGATTAGGTTAGGCGCGCTCTAATTCAGCCTGACCCAGACCTGGGTTAGGGCTAGAATGCCTAATATTTGGGTAGCGTGACTGACTATGACCGTGCAAGCGACCATCACCATTGTTAATCCGCTGGGGCTCCACGCCAGAGCTGCATCGAAATTCGTAGATCTAGCCAAACACTTTGCCGCCGACGTCACCGTGATCGCCGAAGATGGGTCTGAGGCGGATGGGAAGCGGATCATGAATCTGCTGATGCTGGGCGCGCCCATGGGCACGACCGTTGAAGTGGTTGCCAGCGGCACAGACGAGGCAGATGCCCTGCTCGCGCTCACCAAACTTATTCAAAATGGCTTCGACGAGCTAGCGAATCCGTGAGCGCCCTCGATTCAGAAACCACGGAAGGCCTGCCCTCGACGCGTCTGTTCGAAATTGGACGGCAAAGCACCGAAGAAATACAGGTGTTGCTGGCGTCACTGAGACCCGCCGAGATAGCGCATGCGATTGAGTCCAACCGACCAACCACCCGCCAAGTCATTTGGCGTCTGCTGGATGGGGAAACGCGACATCAAAGCCTCCAGCACCTGCATGAGGACGTTCGAGCTGAATTTCTGGAAGAAATGGATACCGCACAGTTGGTCGCTGCGGCGGAGAATCTGGATACCGATGACTTTGCCGATATCCTTCAGCAACTACCCGACACCATAACCAAGCAGGTTTTAGCTAGCCTTGATGCTAGAGATCGAGCTCGGGTAGAGGCCGTTCTCTCCTACCCTGAGGACAGCGCCGGCGGTTTGATGAATACCGATACAATCACGGTTAGACCCCGTCATGCCGTAGAGTTAGTCATTCGCTACCTGCGTTTAAAACGCGAGTTACCCCAAGCAACCGATGCACTGATTGTCGTGAATAGCCGCGATGAATATGTGGGCGTACTGCCTTTGGCAAAACTGTTGACCGCTGACCCATCGGTCACTGTCAGAGAAATCATGGACAGCGAAGCGCCCGCGATCCTGGTCGATGAACCAGATACCGCCGTGGCGAGAAAGTTCTCCGAGCGCGATTTGATCTCAGCACCGGTCGTGGACGCCGAGGGATTTTTGCTGGGTCGTATCACCATTGATGATGTCGTTGATGTCATCTTAGAGGACGCCGAAGAGGCCCTGTTGGCGCCCGCTGGCCTGGACGTAGATGAAGACACCTTCGCGCCCGTGAAAAAAACAATGAGGCGAAGGGCCCTTTGGCTGGGCATCAATCTCATGACGGCTCTCATGGCCGCTGCCGTGATTCACGTCTTCGAGGAAACCATCATCAAAGTGGTCGCCCTAGCGGTGCTCATGCCCGTGATTGCCAGTATGGGCGGTATTGCCGGCACCCAAACCCTGACCCTGGTGATTCGCGGCCAGGCCACGGGTCAGATCGGTCGCAAGAATATCTTTTGGATGCTCAGTCGAGAATTCAATATTGCGGTGCTGAACGGCCTATTATGGGGCTCCGCTGTGGCCCTCGGCGCGGCATGGATATTCTCAGATCCCCTGCTAGGAGCCGTTATCGCCATCGCCATGCTAACAACGATCATCGTTGCGGCGGTTACCGGCAGCCTGCTGCCTGGCTTCCTTAGAAAGCTGAAAATTGATCCGGCCATCGCCGGTGGCGTGGTGCTCACCACGGTGACAGACGTGACGGGATTCTTTATTTTTTTGGGATTAGCAAGCTGGATGTATGCCTAGCACTACTGGCCCGCGATGGTCATACGCTCAATAAGCAGGCTGGGCGACAGGATATTGCCTCGCCTATCAGCGTCGTCACCCATGGCCAAAACATTCAGATACATATCGCGCAGGTTGCCCGCGATGGTCAGTTCGTCCACCGGATACTGAATCTTTCCATCCTCCACCCAATATCCCGCGGCCCCTCGGGAGTAATCTCCGGTCACAGAATTCACGCCCTGGCCCATAAGCTCAGTCACGTACAGGCCTTTGTCCACCCTACTCAGCAAGTTTTCAAAAGATTCGGCAGCGCCCATCAGTTCCAGGTTATGTACTCCGCCAGCATTGCCCGTGGTTGCTCGAGCCAGCTTTTTACCTGAGTAGACCGACAGCGCATAACTGTCCAAGATGCCCTCACTGATAAAGGTGTTCTCGCGCGTGGCAACGCCGTCAGCATCAAAGTAAGCACTACCCAGTGCCTTGGGCCTGAGAGGGTGTTCCTTTAGCGTGAGCCATTTGGGGAGGACTTGTTCTCCCAGGGCGTCGAGCAAGAAAGTAGCCTTGCGGTACTGAGCCGAGCCTCCGATCGCGCCCACTAAATGGCCAATCAAGCCCGCGGCTTGGGGTGCCGCAAACAAGACAGGAAAGCTCCCCGTGGGCGCGCTTCTGGGGGACAGCCTTCCAGCGGTTCGTTCACCAGCAATGCGACCCACCGTGAGGGCATCCTCCATGTCTTGATGGGACCTCGCCTGGGTATACCAATAATCACGCTGCATACCGGAGGCATCCTCGCCAATCAGCACACAGCTCAAACTATGGCGGGTTCCTGCATAAGCGCCAATAAAGCCATGACTATTGCCGTAAACGCGGATGGACTGCTGGGAGCTTACCTCGGCGCCATCAGAGTTTTTCAAACGAGCATCGACGGCTAACCCCGCCGCCTCACAGCCAATCGCAATTTCCGTTGCTGCCTCGGGCGTGATCTCCCAAGGATGATAGAGATCCAGGTCCGCCGCCTGCTCTGGCATTAGCTCTGGTTCAGCAAGACCGGAACACTCGTCGTCTTGGGTATGTCGGGCGATATCTCTCGCTGCGGACACCGTGGCGGCGATAGCTTCTCTGCTGCTATCCGTAGTGCTGGCAGACCCTTTTCGATGCCCGAAATAGAGGGTGATACCAAAGCCACGATCCTGATTGAATTCAAGGTTTTCCAGCGAGCCCTTGCGAACGCTGACGCCTAAACCCTGATCCATACTGACCGACACCTCCGACTGATCCGCGCCCTGGCGACGCGCCTCTTTCAGAATATCCTCGACCAAGGTTTTCAGTTCTTCCTGATTATCAATAAATTCCAATGATCTCTTTCCTTAAACACAATATCCTAACAAGATGCACGAGCCACCTTCGAAATCCGCACTCAAGCGGGAAGCCCACCGTCTCCAAAAGCTGGGCCTGGCGCTGACCGACCTGAAGCCCGATGTCCTCGCCAATATGTCTCTTCCAGACCAGCTTCGCGAGGCTATCCAAGTTCGGCAACGCATTTCCAGTCGAGAGGGCGGCCGCAGGCAGATGCAGTACATTGGCAGGCTGATGCGCACCATCGACACTGAATCCATCGAGCAACAGTTGGCAACGATCAACAATCAGTCTGCCTTAGCCAAGGGGCGCTTCCACGCCTTGGAGCGATGGCGGGACAAGCTCATCCTCGACCCCTCCGCCATTACCGCCTTTATTCATGATTACCCGAGCGTGGACCGCCAACAGTTGCGTCAGTTGGTGAACAAGGCAGCATCCACTCGACCCCAGGGCGATGCCCCGACGTCGGATCAACATCGCCAAGCCGCGAGAACCCTGTTTAAATTCATTCGGAATCATGGGGAGCAGAATCCCTGATCCTGGCCTACTACCCCAACGCTCCGTTTATCCGCAGCCCGCCCTTAATCCGCCTGGGTCCCACCAACCACTAGTTCATCCACCTTCAGCGTGGGTTGTCCCACACCAACTGGCACCCCCTGACCGTTCTTGCCACAGACACCGACACCGCTGTCTAGGCCAAGGTCGTTCCCCACTCGCGAAATTTTTGACATTACCTCAGGGCCACTACCAATCAAGGTCGCTCCCCGAATAGGTGCCGTTACCTGCCCTTGCTCGATCAGGTAAGCCTCCGTAGCAGAAAAGACAAAGCGCCCCGACGTGATGTCTACCGAACCACCACCAAAGTTGACCGCATAAACACCCTTCTCCACGGACCGAATGATGTCCTCCGGCGCATCCTGTCCAGCCAGCATGTAGGTATTGGTCATGCGAGGCATGGGCATATGGGCGAAGCTTTGTCGGCGACCGTTTCCGGTGGGCGCAACGTTCATCAAACGCGCGTTGAGCTTGTCCTGCATGTAGCCCTTGAGCACCCCGTTCTCAATAAGCACCGTTTGCTGAGTCGGCGTACCCTCGTCGTCTACTGACAAAGAACCTCGACGCCCAGCAAGCGTCCCATCATCCACCACCGTACAGAGCGGGGACGCCACCTGCTCACCAACCCTGCCGGCGAAGGCGGAACTGCCCTTTCGGTTAAAGTCTCCTTCCAGGCCGTGGCCGACCGCTTCGTGAAGCAATACTCCTGGCCAGCCGGGACCGAGAACCACGGGCATGGTGCCCGCTGGCGCGTCCACGGCCTCTAGGTTCACCAGCGCCATCCGCACAGCTTCACGCGCCAGGTCTGCGGCCCAATCTGCCTCCGTTAGAGTAACCAGGCTACGGCGCCCGCCGCCGCCTGCGTTGCCGCGCTCTCTTCTACCGCCGGCTTCAACGATGACCGATACATCAAGTCTAACCAGCGGACGAACGTCCGACGCCAGGGTGCCGTCGGTAGCCATGATGAGCATGAATTCATGATTGGCGGAAAGGCGAACGTTAACTTCCTTCACCCGCGCATCCTGTTGCCGTGCCACCTCATCAACGTGCCTCAGCAAGGCCACCTTCTCGCTGTCGTTCAGGCTGGCAATAGGATCGACTTCTTCGTACAGCGACGGGTATGCAGGCACCCGAAAGCCAGGGCTCCCTGACCGGGACCCTTTGGCGGCAATAGACTTCGCGGCATCGCTGGCGCTGTGCAACCCTGAGAGCCCAATATCTTCCGCATAGGCGAAACCCGTTCTCTCGCCGCACAAGGCGCGGACGCCAATCCCCGCCTCCACCGCGAAGGAGCCCTCTTTGACAATACCGTCTTCCAGGCCAAAGGACTCCCCGCGCGTGCTCTGCAGAAAGACCTCTCCGTAGTCAATCTGCCTGCTACGCAGGCTGTCCAGGGCTGACTCCAAATCTTCGAGGGCCAGCCCCCTGGAGGTCAGCAGGCTGTTTCGAACTGACGAGGATAGATCACCCATGATTGCTCTCTTTTTCTAACATTCTTTTACCCAACGCCCTGGCCTCGCGACCGGGCGGGAGTATGACACGAACAACGGGCACCATGCTGAATTCAGGCGGCTGGGTCAGGCCTAGTCCCAGAGGTCCAGAACGGACTATTCCGGAACGACCTTTTGCGATGGGGCGTCCTCTGCTGACTCAGGGGTGGCATCCTCCTCCCCGCTGGATTCATCCTCTGGAAGCTCGCCGGACTCCTTTTCTGAAAGAAGGTCTGGCGACGGCTGTTCCGCTGGGTTCGCAACTTCAATGTCTTTATCCCATAGGGTAAGGAAACGGACCTGAGGCTCATTGATACTGCCGGTCACCGAGAACTTAGCAGAGCTCATCCGCTGAATCGGGTCACGAAAAATGCGCTCACCGATGGCCACGCCAATCCCAACGATGGGTTGGGCGAGCGCCACGTAGGCAGCGTACCAAGGAAGGCTTTCGCTCACTGGCAGCGTGACGATCATTTCGTTGTCTAGCGTCCTCGTGCTGAGATCCACAGCGCCACCGATTTCATAGGTCGAGGAGGTGCTCTTGATGACCAGATTCTCAGTGAAGGTCAGTTCCTTGTCCTCCACCTGAAGCTGCCCCGATAACTCGCTGAAGCTAATGCCCTCCTCAAGAACATCCGAAAAATCCAGATTGATGCGTTTTATCAGGGCCGAGACATTGAGCAAGCTCACCATTCTTAGCCCGGCCCGACCCGCATCTTGGTCGAAAAAACGGCCTTCGGTAGCTCGGAAATCAAGCATGCCTTCGCTGTTCAAGAAATTTAGATTCGCCGGCGATCCCGGCCAACTTAAATTCCCGCCTAACGTGGCAGACGTCGTGGTTAGCGTTGGGGGGAAAGCCCACTTTGGCAGCGTCTGTTCAAGATCGTCCAAGATCACAGTCCCAGAAAAAGAGGTGATGTTGCGGTCAAAGTCCCAGTAGAGAGCGCTCCTTGCCGTCTCCAGACCGAGAACCGATACCCGATCCAGTTCGACGCGCAAACCACCGACATCCGGTTCGAGCTGAAAACGCCAGGCACCAAAGGGTGCTTCATCAATCTGGAGTTGGGCAACATTCACCTGCGCCCTAGGCATGGATCGACCCACCGCGAGGGTAATCGGGTCAAGATTCGACTCTAGGTTCGAAGCGTCTTGACTTCCTGGTAGCGCTAAGAAGTCTAGGTCGAGGATCAAATTAGAGCGATCGGAAAGGTCTGCATCACCGATGATCTGTTCGCTCTTCAAGGTGAAGAGCATCTGCTCAGCATCGCCTTTTCCAGACAGAATGACCTCGTCAAAGGTCAAATCTCCGGCAACCAACTGCTCAAGTTGAAGAGCATCAATCTCCCAAGAGACCGGAATAGCGACTGCAGATTCACCCGCTTCCGCTACCCAAGCCTCTATATCCAGCCGAGGCATGCGACCAGACACCAAGATGTTTCCGCCGTTATGGCTTGCCACCGATGGCGCGGTGCGAATGCCCATGGCCCCTCCGGTAATAGACCGGGCGGCATCATCTGCAAAGTGCAGCCAACCCGAGGTCTCGCGATAAGACCAGTTTAAACGCTGATAACCGTCTAGAAACTGAAGGTCCAGCTGGGTTGGGGTCGCGTCGTCTGCCGCCTTACCGAACTCGACAGGTAGGCCCACTGCCAGCCCCAGCAAATCCGAATCGACCCTCAGGCGAGAACTGCCACTTTCTGTCATGGCCAAGGCAAGGCGGGAAGAAAAGTCCGCCGAGCCGGACAGCAAGCCAGTGTCATCAAGGTCGACTAACGCGTAAAGGTCAGATGCTGCCAGACGCCCTCGGGCCTCAATGAAAAGCCAGTCATCATCGCTGGACGCCTTCAAGTCCACCGGCTGGCCAAAGCTCTTTCCGCTCATCTCGCCATTCAGATGGTGGGGCATAGAAAAAGTATTCCGACCCGACAGCGCCTCAAAGGCTAGGCGATAGTCGGGGAGCTCAAGGTCAAGGTCTGAGTACTCAATAACCAGGTCAACAACCGGACGGCGCGTCTTAGTTTGCTCTGGGTTGATAGAGATCGGTACAACCAAATCGGCCCCAACAACAAGCTGCCCCCGACCCTGCCAACTCGGCGAGATGAAAGAAAGATTCTCGATCAGCGGCGAGTTTCGAATGAAGTCCAGGGCACTTTGGGCGCCAACCTCGGTTTCTAGGTCGAGCGTAATGTCCCCTCGATCGCCGAAAACTCGAACCTCTGCCTCATCAACGCGGATATCGCGCATCTGCCCTCGCGCCAGCGCGATATGGCTGTTGCGGCCGGACAGGTAGAGGTCCCCTGACGCCTCTGTGAGCAGGGGCCAATCCGGGAGGTATTCAATGTCCGCGTCTCGAAAGCGCCCCAAGAGTTCAAGACGCCTGCTATAGCGATCTTCCGGGGCCTGGTGCACCTGGCCATGGTAAGCGGCACGTAGATCAGAGAAATGAGACGCCTTGGTTGCCGTCAACAGCCACTGCCGAAGCCCGGGGTTCAGGCGAAAAGGCACATAGCTGCGTGCCTCCTCCAAATTCGCGCGGTTGAGGTCCAAGGTCAAATTCAAACGTTGTTCGAATCTTTCGTCGGGTCTTGAGGTCGCGAAGTTCGCGGTGATTGAAACATCTTCACGGGTAGCGCGAATATCCTGACCCAGCACCGACAGCCTTCCGGGTCGCGCGGCCAACAAAAGCCGGCCCTCAACTCGCTGGAAGAACCAAGCGTCTGGAAATAAGTCAGGGAACCCGACCTGCATATCCGTAGCATTGACGCGCGCTACCACATCCCGTCCATTCCCCCATAGTCGAGCGCTACCGTTAACAATTGTTGGCACCCCTCGATAGCCGTTAAGCATCAATCGCTGAACGTCGGCTGAAAAGCTGAGGTCGCCTTCACCGTCATGCCTGAGGTGAATGTTTGACAGCGTGCCCCTTGGGCTTAGCGCTGTGAACCAGCGCAGCAAGACGCCATCCGCTGGGGCCAATGTTTCAATCAGCGGTTCTATCGCCTGTAGCTCAACGGTCTCCATCCAGGCCCGGACGGGCCTGTGCTCTGCCGGACGCCCCGAAGACATCGAACCCACCTGCCGCCACCCCAGGAGCATTGGAGGAATCAGCGCCTCGACTTGATCGTCTATCACTTTGAGGTCGCTCACCCGAGCCAGATAGGAGGCATTCTCCAACCAGACATCGACGGTGAAGCGATCCGTTTGCAGCTGAGACTCTCCGGCTAAGGATGGGCCATAGCGCAGGCTGCCAAAAAATTGACCCAGCCCCCTGCGTGATTCTTCGAACCAATAACCCTCGGAGATCGACACCGAAACGGGAGAGGCGCCCAACACCCCGGCAGGCAGGCTAAGGCTCCCGTCCAAGAGCGCGTAATGGCCTGACACCGTGGGGTCCTGCATCATACTCAGCGTCAACTGCTGGTCGGGGCGTATCGCTGACGCCAGGGCAAGCTTAACCACGCGATGTCCCTGACGCCCAGACGTTCGGCCTTCCGTTTGTAGCACCACGGTCGTGCCATTCTGGAGCGCCACATTTAGCGTTGTGCTGCCCTGGAGGTAGGCGCTGTCCCGTAACACCTGGATGAGATCAAAGGGCATGGCCACATCACCTGCACCGCTCAGCCGCCAGCCCGCGGGCAATTGCTCTATACCTATCTCGGCCTGCTGCCACTGCATGTGCGAGAAAATATAGCGGCCCGACAGCAGGCTTTGCAGGACATCGACCTCAAGACTCAGGCCCGAAATCGACCCGCCCCCATAGGTGACCTGCCCAATCTCCACCCGAGGCCTGAATCCCTGCCAGCGCCCCTTGGGTTCGGACAGCGTGACGTTCCAGGCAGAAAGAAGGCCGTTGACCTCCTCATCATAGTGATCTAGCTGAGAGACAACCACGCGCCCCAAAACAAGGGCCAGCGCCAGGACTATGAGGACCAGGTTGATCAGCGTAAGGGCAAGCCGCGCCAAAGACTGTAGGGGGGCCCCACGCGGACCGGACGCGGTAGGCACATGACTCACATCAGATGACCCGGGTTTGGCGTTCGAGTGAGCAGGGCAATATCAAACTTTCCTTGTTCGTAGAGCGATTCGACTTCGACCCGAATCTTGCAGCCTAAAAGGTCACCCAGCGCATTGACCTGATCGGGCACCTCCTGGGTCAGATAGTCGACGGTGTGCGGGCTTGCTGACACCAAAATCTCCACCTCTCCGCGAGCGCCCTTTTCTTCTCCACCGCCGTTTAACATCAGTTCCCTAAATATTTCTGCTGCCGTCGATTCCGCTGACTTTACCCAGCCATTGCCCTCACAGTGAAGACAGGGCTCGCACAATGTTTGAGCCAGGCTACTACGAGTACGTTTGCGCGTCAGCTGTACCAAGCCTAAGGCAGAAAACCCGTCGATTTGAACCTTACAGGGGTCCTCTGAAAATGCCTCGACCAATGCCTGCATCACCTGCTCTCGATGCGCCTCAAGCTGCATATCGATGAAATCTATAACGATTATTCCCCCGAGGTTTCTCAACCGTAGCTGCCGAGGAATGCTTTTGGCTGCCTCTAAATTGGTCTGAAAAACGGTTTCTTCGAGGCTCTTCGACCCCAGAAAGCTGGCTGTGTTGACATCCACACAAACCATGGATTCAGTTTGCTCGATAACAAGCGTACCGCCTCTGGGTAAGCGCACGCTGGGTTCTAGCGCAAGATTGATCTCCTGCTCTATGCCGTGTCGATCAAAAATAGGGCTTTGTTCCTCATGCACGTGAAGCTGGGTTTCGTGCGCCGAGCCCAGGTGCGTGAGGTCGTCGGCTAGGCGGTCTGCGACTGCCTGGTTATCTACAAAAATGGCCGACGTAGCGGGTCCCACCAGATCTCGCACCAAGCGCTGCTGCACGGGAAGTTCTTGGTAGAGGAGCTTGGGGGCGGTAGCACCCCCAACGCCCCCTTCAATCGATCGCCAAGATGCGATCAAGGCATCGTATTCTCTACGCATCGCTTCTGGGTTCGTGCCCGCAGAAAGCGTACGCGCGATAACGCCCATACCGGAAGCATCAATCAGCGGCTCCAGTATGCTGAATAACCTACCTCGCTCTCCCGCATCGTCAATCCGTTGAGAAATCCCAATCTGACACGACCGGGGCGTCAAAACCAAAAATTTCGCGGCCAGACTCAGGCGCGTGGATAACTTGGCACCCTTGGCAGCTATGGGATCTCGCTCAACCTGTACCAAAAGCTGCTGCCCATCGTGAAGCAGATCACGAATGTTCTTAGACTCGCTTGCTTGACGATCAGGGGCGGCCATGACCATGGACTCTGCAATATCTCTGGCGTGCAGAAAACCAGGGCGCTCAAGGCCAATATCAACGAAGGCAGCCTGCATGCCGGGTATGATCCGAACCACCTTCCCCAGGTAAATGTTCCCCGTTGCGCTATAGCCTGACGCTCGCGCAATGTGCAGCTCCTGTAGCGCACCGTGGGCCACCAGGGCGACCCGCGTTTCCAACGTGGAAACGTTGATTAAAAGCTCTTCAGACATTCGTCCGCATTGCCCAGGTATCTATGTCGAAACGTTGCAGCATGGCTTCGGTTTCTGCAATGGGTAACCCAACGATATTGCTATAGCTGCCCTCAATTCGATCTACAAATACAGCCCCAACACCTTGCACCCCATATCCACCCGCCTTATCTTTTGGTTCACCCGTAGACCAATAAGCCAAGGCCTCTGTCTCAGATAGATGTCTAAACCATACGGTCGACACCACGGCGATGACTTCAGCTCTTGTTCCGTCAAAAAGACAAACTCCGGTCAGGACTTGATGGGCTCGACCTGCCAGACGAAGCAACATGGTCACGCCAGCTTCTCGGGAGTGAGGCTTGCCAAAAATTTCATCATCCAGAGCAACGGCTGTATCGGCGGCGATACAGAGACTGGAAGCTGCCCATCCGGCCTCTGCCTTCGATCTGGCCAGGCGTCGAACATAGGTCTCGACGTCTTCACCCGCCATGACCGACTCATCAATGTCGGCATCAGACGTAGAAAACTCTAGTCCGATTTGCTTCAACAATTCAGCACGACGAGGCGACTTTGAAGCCAACACCAGGGCGCGTCTCGTCATATCTTTGGGCCTGCCCCGACCACGCGCAGGAATATGGAATTCAAGATTGGCCAAACGAGAGCACTCATTAGCGCCGAGGTTAATGGCTTGATGCGCCAGGGCTGATCCGCAACGTTCGCCAACACCAGGGCCCGAAATACTTCAGCGATAAAGATGATCAGGAAGACCATGATGGTCTGCTGCACCATAGACTGATGCTGCCGGCGCTCACGGAAACGCAGCAGGAAATAACCGATACCCGCGAAGATTAGGGCGTTCAAGCCCAGAGGCTCAACCAACAGGACGTCGACAAAGAGCCCAAAGATCCAGACGTAAAGAATACCGCGACGAAACGTGACCTGATCGTCATGAGTCCGTCTGCTGGCGAAAAATAATTGAAAGATCAAGCCACGCTGAAAGGGTAGGCGCTGCAACCAAAAAATCAACATCAGCAGCAGCCATTGAGGACGCCATTGGGCTAGCCATTCTAGGTCCAGCTCCGGCAGGCGAGCAACCGTCAGGACCGAGGTCAGAATCGCTAGCATCGTCATCGAGAATGCCGATAACAAATTCATGGTTGAGCACTCTGTTCAGCTGCGTCAATCAACACCAGCACGTGTCCGGATCTATTCAGCTTAGCCGTGGGCACTGCGGTCACCGCAACGTATCTCATCGCATTCTCTGCCGCCACTTCACTTACCGTGGCGACCGGATAGCCCGGCGGAAAGCGTCCGCCAAGTCCAGACGTTTCCAATAGATCCCCAATCTGGATATCTGTTGAAATAGGGACGTTCTCCAACACTAAGGATGCCGAGTCCCCCGTGCCGCCCAGAACTAACCTTGTCCCGGTTCTGTTAACCTGTACTGGAGTAGCATGATCACGATCCGTAACCAATAGAATACGGCTGCTCATCGCCCCGACCTCAATGATCTGTCCAAAGAGTCCAGACGAATCGATCACTGCATCGCCGACGGCCAAGCCGTCATCACGACCCTTACCAATCACAACCTGCAGGGTACCTGGATCTGGAGGCTCGCCAATAATCTCTGCGATAACTGTGGTGGCCGGTAGACGACTCTTCGAGCCCAGCAGTTGACGCAAACGATCATTCTCTGCCTCTAAGGCCGCGAGTCGCTGCAGGGCAGCCGTCTGCCTGATTAGCCGCTCGCGAGAGATGCGGGCCTGTTCGAACAAATCATTTCGATCCTGGAACACGGCATCGATCGTACCTTTCGCTTGATATGGGAATTCGGCAAGTACATAGATCGGATAGGTGAGAACAGAAAGGCTTTCCCTGAACCGGGTAAGACCCTGATCGACATAAGACAGGTAACCTGAATCGTTGCCCTGGTTGGGCCGCACCGCGTCGAAGTAGATCAACGCAGCCGAGCATATTGATAGCGTTAAAAAGAGGTAGCCTGATCCCGACCTCTTAGCAAATAGCGTCCTTATCTTGCTGCTCCCAAATCACTCTATTCTGAACAAAAGACACCATTTGAGAGCGTTCGTCTAGGACGACGAAAGCAGGTCGGCGTTGCCCGCCTCATCCATCAAATCCAGGGCCTTTCCGCCGCCCCGCGCAACGCAGGTCAGCGGGTCTTCAGCGATGATCACCGGCAGGCTGGTCTCTTCCGCCAGCAGCACATCTAGATCACGCAGCAGCGCACCGCCTCCGGTCAGCACCATGCCGGTTTCGGCGATGTCAGATGCTAGCTCTGGGGGGCATTGCTCCAGTGCGCCCTTCACCGCCTGCACAATCATGGACAGAGGTTCCTGCAGCGCTTCGAGCACTTCATTGCTGTCCAGCGTAAAGGACCGAGGAATACCCTCAGCCAAATTTCGGCCCCGAACGTCTATCTCTCGAATGTCCTTCTGAGGGTAAGCCGCACCGACCTCCTGCTTGATCCGCTCGGCTGTGGCTTCACCGATCAAACTACCCTGCGTTCTTCTAACATATGCCACGATGGCCTCGTCGAACCGATCCCCGCCGACGCGAACGGACTCTGAGAAAACAACCCCATTAAGGGAGATGATTGCAATCTCCGTCGTCCCACCACCGATATCCACCACCATGGTCCCGACGGCCTCATGGACCGGCAGGCCCGCACCGATGGCCGCGGCCATAGGTTCTTCTACCAAGCGCACATCCCTCGCCCCGGCAGACAGGGCGCTCTCTCGAATCGCCCGACGCTCGACTTCCGTCGATTTGCAGGGCACACAGATCAAGACTCGCGGGCTTGGGCGAATAAAGGAGTTCTCATGAACCTTGGAGATGAAGTACTTAAGCATCTTCTCGGTGACCAGGAAATCGGCGATCACTCCGTCCTTCAACGGTCGAATTGCGGTGATGTTTCCGGGCGTTCTACCCAGCATCCTTTTGGCATCGAGGCCCACGGCGGCGACAGATTTTTGATTGCCCTGAGAGCGCAGCGCCACCACGGATGGTTCGTTCAAAACGATGCCACCATCCCGGACGTATATCAGGGTGTTCGCCGTGCCTAAATCAATGGAGAGATCACGAGAGAACAGCCCGCGGAAATTTTTTAGCATTTTCAGATTGGCATAATAAAATAGGCCGTAATGATAGGCATTTAGGCCGGGAAAATCACCGTCTCAAAAGCTTAGATAGAATGGAGAAACGAAGGCGCGTCCGCACTGCCTGACGAATTTTTCGCGCCAAATTAGCCTCTGGGGAAGCATAAGATTCGGCTGCTTGCTATGCTTATCCCCTGAACGAATTCTTTCAATAAGATGGGACCCAGACTGTCAATGAGCGACTCCTCAGATGCTGGTGTAAACATTAAACACCTCGCCCGACTCTCCCGTTTAGCCATTGATGCTGATGCAGCAGCAGCCAGCGCCAAGGAGTTACAGTCCATTATTGAAATGATCGATGCCATGCAGCAAATCGAAACAGACGGCGTTGATCCGTTAGCCCACCCGCTGGATATTAAGGCCAGGCTCAGGGCAGACCAAGCCAATTCCGACATTGACCGATCCCGCTTTCAGGACATCGCCCCTGAGACTGCGGACGGCTATTATCTGGTTCCGCGGGTGGTTGAATAACGATGTCGGAATTTCAATCCATTACCCAGATGAGCGCTGCGCTCCAGCAAGGCAAAATCTCAAGCCGAGAACTCACTCAGCAGCACCTTGATGGAGCCACAGCAGGTAACCAAGCCTTGAATTGCTTCATCTCGATCAATGCCGAAGCTGCCCTCGCACAAGCAGACTACGCCGACTCGCTGATCGCCGACGGCAGCGCGGGCCCGATGACGGGCATTCCCATGGCACACAAAGACATTTTCTGCACCCAAGGTATCGCGACGACCTGCGCCTCAAAAATGCTCGAGAACTTTACTGCCCCATATAACGCGACCGTGGTGGAAAAGCTCAACAAAGCCGGCATGGTCTGCATTGGCAAAACCAACATGGACGAATTCGCCATGGGCTCCTCAAATGAAACCAGTCACTTTGGAGCTGTCAGCAATCCCTGGGACCTAGATCGCGTCCCCGGCGGATCGTCAGGCGGCTCGGCTGCCGCCATTGCAGCTGGCTTGGTTCCGCTTGCCACGGGCACCGATACCGGCGGTTCGATTCGTCAGCCATCTGCGTTATGCGGCATCACCGGGCTAAAGCCCACCTACGGGCGAGTATCGCGCTTTGGCCTAATTGCCTTTGCCTCGAGCCTCGATCAAGGCGGACCCATGGCGCGAAGCGCGGACGACGTTGCCAGATTGTTGGGCTTGATGGCTGGTTTTGATGCGAAAGATTCAACAAGCGCCCAACGCAACGACGACTGGCAAAGGCACCTGACCCGCGACGGTGCGCCTAAGATGGAGGAACAACTGACCATCGGCCTGCCTGAAGAATATTTCGTCGGGGAAGCACACCAAGCCGTCTATCAGAGCCTGCAGCGAGAACTGGAAAGCCTAGGGCATCGCCTGGTCCCCGTTAAGATGCCCCACACCGGGGCCGCAGTGCCAGCCTACTACGTCATTGCCTCGGCGGAGGCTTCGACCAATCTTTCTCGCTACGATGGCGTTCGTTTCGGACATCGCTGCACAAATCCCGACTCTCTGCAGGACCTCTACGAACGCTCGCGCAGCGAGGGTTTTGGAGAGGAAGTAAAGCGCCGAATCCTAACCGGCACTTATGCGCTGTCAGTGGGCTATTTTGACGCCTACTACATTAAGGCCCAGAAAATCAGGCGCCTCATTGTGCAAGATTTCGAACACGCCTTTACCCAGGTTGACGTGCTGCTCACGCCAACAGCACCCACGACGGCCTTTGCCAAGAACCAGCACGTCGCAGACCCTACGGCCATGTATCATCAGGACCTTTTCACCGTACCCACCAGCCTGGCTGGATTACCCGCACTCTCTATGCCGTGCGGCTTTAGCCAGGGACTGCCGCTCGGGGCTCAGATCATCGCGCCTGCCTTTCGCGAGGATTTGGCGCTGGGCTTGGCCGCACAATATCAACAGCAATCTGATTGGCACCTACAGCGGCCGGAGTTTCAAACATGATGTGGGAAAGCGTTATCGGCCTGGAGATTCACGTTCAGCTGGCGACTCAAAGCAAGATTTTTTCGGATGCTCGAACCGCCTTTGGCGCGCAACCCAATGCTCAGGCCTGTGCGGTAGACCTGGGGTTGCCGGGCGTTCTTCCCGTCATCAACGAGCGTGCCGTTGAGATGGCTATTAAATTTGGTTTGGCAATAGGTGCCGAGATCAATCTTCACTCCATTTTTGATAGGAAGAATTATTTTTATCCAGACTTACCCAAGGGATATCAGATCAGCCAGTTCGAGACCCCCATCGTGGGCACGGGCTGCATTGAGATCACCACGGCAAGCGGCACGCGCCAAATAGGGATTACCCGCGCTCACTTAGAGGAAGACGCAGGCAAGTCCGTGCACGATCAGTACCCGAGTCAAACAGCCATTGACCTGAACCGGGCGGGAACGCCGCTGTTGGAAATCGTCTCTGAGCCGGATATGCGCAACGCGCAGGAGGCCGCTCATTATTTTCGCAAGATGCACGCCTTGGTCACCTATCTTGGCATCTGTGATGGCAATCTAGCGGAGGGCAGCATGCGCTGTGATGCGAACGTATCGGTCCGGCCCCAAGGCCAGGCAGCCTTCGGCGAACGCACGGAGATCAAGAACATCAACTCATTTCGTTTCGTCGAGCAAGCTATCGAATTTGAGATCGCACGCCAGATTGACGTACTCGAAGCTGGCGGATCGATTAGCCGCGAAACGCGCCTCTATGATCCAGATCGAAATGAAACCAGGTCCATGCGCGGTAAGGAAATGAGCGAGGATTATCGGTATTTCCCGGATCCTGATTTGCTCCCGCTAGAGGTGAGTCAGGCCTATGTCGACGAATTGAGGTCGCAACTGCCAGAACTTCCCGATGACCGTAAGGCTCGATATGTAAGGGAACTCGAACTGTCGGAGTACGATGCAAGCGCCCTAAGCCTTGATCTACAGCGCGCCGAGTATTTTGAAGAAGCATTCACCGCATCCGGCAATGCCAAGCTGACGGCCAATTGGGTGATGGGAGAAATATCTGCCTATTTAAACAAGCATGATCTCTCCATCGCGCAATGCCCGGTGGATGCCAAAAATCTCGCTGTGCTCATTCAGCGGCTGGACGACCAGACGCTGTCATCAAAAACCGCGAAGACCCTATTTGAGGCACTCGCGCACCCTGAAGAAATCCGTTCGGTAGATCAGCTCATCGGCGATCTCAATCTCGCCCAAGTGAGCGATGACGGCGCGCTAACCCAGATTATCGAAGGCCTAATCGAGGAACACCCTCAGCAGTTCGCAGAGCTTTGCGCAGGAAAGACCAAGATGATGGGATTCTTTGTGGGTCAGGTTATGCGCGCAACCGAGGGGAAGGCCAACCCCAAGCAGGTCAACGAGATTATTAACGGCAAGCTGTAGGCCAACTTAATCATTCAGC
>CENU01415910.1_pt1 | contig 30164 bp, 31 predicted proteins | sample 361331 | NCBI WGS metagenome assembly CENU01 (sample SAMEA2619766, study PRJEB7988) | marine metagenome | isolation source: saline water (ENVO:00002010), including | reverse complement strand
GAGATTCGAACTCGCGACCTATACCTTGGCAAGGTATCGCTCTACCAGCTGAGCTACTCCCGCAAACCGAAGTTTAATTGTACATGTATTATGCCTATAAGAAACCTCATTCTACATTTTTTAACTTGAGCTGCAGAAATGCAATTTTTAAATAATTGATCATTGATATAACAGTTAATAAAGCAGCAAGAAAAATGAGCCATGTGCCAATCAAGTAACTATCTATAAAATTAACTAAAATTGGTCCGTGGTAAAGTAAGCAAGGTAGAGCGATCATTTGGGAAACTGTCTTAGCTTTTCCTAACCAGTGTACCTTTAGCTCACCACTAGTACCAACCTTTAACATCCACTCCCTCAGCGCTGAAATTGCTATTTCTCGCCCAATTATGATAATTCCTATTACCGGGCTAACCCTTTCCAGATCAATTAAGATTACCAGGACTGCACAGACCATTAATTTATCTGCAACAGGATCCAAAAACTCGCCAAATAGAGAAGTTTGATTCCACCTTCGGGCTAGCCAACCATCTACCCAATCAGTAACTGCTGCTAATATGAAAATAACCGTTGCGTAAAAATTTTTTTCATACGTCTCTAAACTCAACGGCGCATAAACAACAAAAATTAAAAATGGTATAGATAGAATTCTCAACCACGTTAACATATTAGGTAAGGTTGTAAACATTTAATTCAGCCGTGAATATGTTGGTAGATTCTTTTTGCCAGTAAAACAGAAATGCCGTCTATTGAGGCAATTTCTGACTCTGATGCTCGAGTTAACTCTCGAAATCCACCGAATCTTTCTAGCAATGATTTCTTTCGTTTGTTGCCGACCCCCTCAATCTCATCTAACGACGATCTCTTGCTATCCTTAATCCTTCGATGCCTCATACCCATCAGAGCAAACCGATGAGCCTCATCACGAATTCTAGCCAGTAACATCAACATGCTTTTATCTGACGCGAATGAGATAGACTTTCCATCTGGGAAAAGTATTCGCTCAAGCCCTACCTTACGACCATCCCCTTTTACTAGACCAATTAATCTAATATTTTTTATCCCAAGATTTGAGATAACTTCTCTCGCTATGGAGACTTGTCCTTTACCACCATCGATAATGACTAGCTCCGGCAAATTTTTTTTCTCTTTAAATCTTCTGGTCAGAGCTTGTTTTAAAGCTGCGTAGTCGTCTCCAGATTTTTCCCCAGCTATAAAAAATTTTCTATATAAATTTGGCTGCATATTAAAGTTTTTAAATACAACACAGGAACAAAAAGTAGCTTCTCCAGACAAATGACTAACATCAAAGCACTCTATTCTAAAAGTCGATAGCTCTTCTGGCAACAATCTAATTTCCAACAAAGTAGCTAATTGAGCAGTAATTTTCCTAGTATTTTCGGATTCAACACCTTTTCTGAATAGTGCATTTTTCGCATTGTCGTTAGTCAGGCTAAACCAGTCTGCTTGAGTACCAATGGGGTGGGAAATAACTTTACATGACCCTCGTTTCATAGAACTCCCAGCCAGAGTTTCTTGATAATCGATGAACGTTTCAACTATATCTGACTTGTTAATTATTAAAGTATTTGGTAGGGGAATTTTTCGATAGTATTGAATTAAGAATTGCAGAAGAGCCTCACTTAATACCCCTTCCGTATTCAACCCCTCAGAAATTTCTGGAACAGAAAAATGAGCTTTGTCTCCTAAGAATCTCCCCCCTTTTACTATAGCAATGTTCACTACAATGTGAAATCCATCACTATGTATAACAAAAATATCACAATCTAATTCACTACTTGTTTCCATTGAATGCTTTTGTATAACCCTCGATAATGCAGAAATTTGATCTCTTAGAGTAGATGCTTTCTCGAACTCTAACTCTTCGGACGAAGATTCCATCTGCGCGGTTAATTCACTAAACACTATCTCATGTTTGCCATTTAAAAAACTTAATGCTCTGGAGACATCAGAGTGGTAATCCTTCTTACTGATAATACCTACGCAGGGACCGCTGCATCTCTTGATTTGATACTGAATACACGGTCTCGATCTATTAGAAAAAACTGAATCTGAACAATCCCTTAACCTAAAAATTTTCTGGAGTATCTGGATACTCTCCTTTACCGCCCAAGCGCTCGGAAAAGGACCAAAATAGTTTCCTTTTAAATCTACCGTACCACGAAAAAAAGAGATCCTTGGGAATTGATGATCACTCAATTTAAGTAACGGATAACTTTTATCATCTCTGAATAAAATATTGTACTTTGGTGATTGGGTTTTTATCAGATTACTTTCAAGCAGTAATGCTTCCGCTTCAGATCTAACCTCTGTGATTTCAGCAAATTTTGTTTTCGCAATCATATGGGCCACGCGCGGGCTTAATTTACGATTGGCGAAATAAGACAACACCCTCTTTCTTAAATTTTTTGCTTTCCCAACGTATAGTAAAACTTTTCTTGAATTATAAAACTTATAAACTCCCGGCGTTAAAGGCAAGCTTTCTAAAAAGTTTTGTAAATTAAACGAAGTAAGCTCTTCATTTTTTGCAATTATCTCGCTGGGTTTCATATTATATTACCGACAAATTCACATCAACTTAGTCTGTATTTTACGTTCCAGAATAGCTCTGAAAGCATCTTTCTTGTCAATACTCCAGTATTTACATTTAACTTACTCGGATGATATGAATCAAAGATCAATGTATTGTAAATCCTAAAAATCTTACCGTGCATAAATTTTTGACCACGTATCCCTAGCATTTTATGAACAACAGTATGAGATACAGTGCCAAGGCATACTATAACTTTTCGACTTATTGGAAAAATTTCAGCTTGCAAATACGAAGAGCAGTTTTTTATCTCAGAACTGAGCAACCTGTTTTTAGGAGGAACACATTTGCAAACATTTGTTATCCGACAATTGATTAACTCATAATCTTCAAATTTAGATTTTGAATATTTCCTTTCGAGAAAACCGATATCATATAGAGTGTTAAAAAGAAATTCTCCACTGAAGTCACCAAAGAAAGTTTGACCAGTAGCATTGCCTCCATGCAGCCCAGGAGCTAATCCAACAACTAATAAGTCAGCGTGTAAAGGCCCTATAGATGGAACTGGCCTGTTATAGTAATCAGGAAACTTTAGTCTATTAACTTTTAAAAACTTGTTAATTCGTGGACATTTTTTACAGTTTACGTCGAAAAAAACGGATGGGCTCATTATTTCCCCATTTCTATTGGGAAAAGTCGTTCAGGCATCTGACTTTTATAAATCTTTTGAACTTCAGCCATATCAAGATCATCAATAAGTTTTATGACATCTTTAGTTTCATTGCAAACTAAAATTGCGTTACACCCATTAGCTAGAGCTTGCGTAGCTCTATTGACAATACTTGAAGAAAAATTAGCAGCCCCTTTCATAGATAAATCATCACTTATTATTAGACCATCAAATTTTAAACTATTCCTTAGGATATCAATGAGCCAAAATTTTGAAAAGCTTGCTGGCAAACGATCACACTCAGAATAAATAACGTGAGCAGGCATAACAGCTGAAACTAGGTTTGGGATACTACAAAGTTCTTTAAAAGGTATCAGGTCATTAGCTTGAATCTCTTGAAACGATCTTGAATCAGTAGTCACCATAAAATGTGAGTCTGCTTTTACCCAGCCGTGCCCTGGAAAATGCTTAATACAATTTTTTAGTCCAGATATTTGTAAGCCGTGGATCATAGACTTACCCAATATTGAGACTAAATAGGGATCACTACTAAATGAGCGATCCCCTATAACTTCGCTTCTTGACCAATTTAAATCAAGCACAGGAGTAAAACTTAAATCAATACCAACTTCCTTTAATTCTCTACCAAGAGTAATTCCAAACTTTGTAACTTCGAAAATACTTTTGGCTATTGATTCCAGACTAGTAATATCACAATTACTCCCAAGTTTTTCAAAAGCAGGAATTAATGTAAATTCCTTTTTAAATCTTTGTACCCTTCCACCTTCTTGATCAACACAAATTAATAATCTTCCCAAATTTCCTGCTACACTAAGCCTAATTTTTTGAATTTGGTCGATAAGGTTTTGCACCTGACTACGAGATTCATAATTCCTAGAAAATAGAATAACCCCTCCGACTAAAGGATGCTGCAGTATTTCCCTCTCCTCTTCCGAGACCTCCGGACCTACTAGATCAATTATTAGCGGATTTATTTGATCAATATCATCAAACATCTTTTGCTATCAATTCTCAATAATTGCTACAGCATGGGCAAATTTTTTCTCATCTGAAATTGAAAGGTGAATTTTAAAATCTTTCTGTCTTAGATAAAAGAAAAGATCCTCATAAAAAATGGTAGTTGGTTTTCCAAGTGCAGTATTTACTATATCAACCGACTTGAATTGCATGGGCTTTCTCATGCCGATACCTAATGCTTTACCAATAGCTTCCTTAGCAGCAAACCTTTTCGCCAGAAAAGCGATTAATAATTCTCTACTTTGAAGACTATGGTTATTATACATTTCCGAAAAATATTTATTTTCTCGCCGTCCTAAAATTTTTTTTACAAACTTTAAGCCGTACCTTTCAAAGACGGCTCTTACTCTTTCTACTTCAATAATATCAACTCCTAATCCAATAATCATCTAGAGACTTCCCTCATCAATCTTTTCATTTCACGAACACCTTCTCGAATACCAACAAAAACAGATCTTGAAATAATTGCATGACCAATATGCAATTCTCTAAGCCCATCAAGAGCTGCAATATGTTGAACATTAAAATAGTTTAAAGCATGCCCGGCATTAAATCTCATTCCATTCTTTATAATTTCCTCTCCAGCAAGGGCTATTTTTCGCAGTTCGTGACTGACTTCTGCAGATTGCACGTCCCTACCTTTTTCATGAAAAACTCTTGCATAGGGGCCTGTATGAATTTCACATACTTCGGCACCGATTTCGGCTGCAGCTTTAATTTGATCAATTTCAGCATCAATGAAGACACTAACTATGATTCCTTTATCTCTAAGCTTCTTTACAAATTTAGATAACATCCCGGTGTTTTTATATATGTTTAGTCCTCCCTCAGTTGTAATCTCTTCCCTGCCTTCCGGAACAAACATTACCATCTCTGGCTTGATATCAAGGGAAAAGTCTAACAGCTCATCTGTTGCAGCCATTTCTAGATTCAATTTAATTTGGGTGTGAGTCCTCAATCTCTCAACGTCTACCTTTTGAATATGCCTCCTATCCTCACGTAAGTGCACAGTGATACCGTCAGCTCCTCCAAGATGAGCCTCTACTGCAGCCCAGACTGGATCAGGCTCAAACGATCTTCTGACCTGTCTAAGAGTTGCCACATGATCAATATTTACTCCTAACTCAACCAATTAATTTTTCCTTCCTAATTTTGTATACTCATTTAAATCTAAAACAATTCTTCTTGAAGACAACTTATTAATGCTCAATTGCCCATCGATTAATGTTCTCAAAATACCTTTTATTTCCATGGATAAATTCTTACTCGAGACAGATTCTTGTAAATAGTTTAAATCTAAAATATTCCCTGAAAAGATTTTTATAATTTCCCTTGATAAAAATTTCTCAACCCTACAAGAGGAACTATCACTTAAATTAATTTCTTTTTCAGAAATAATCCCTTCAGTGGCGCTTATAAAGTAGTTTTTTTTAAAATTGTTTTTTAAAATTCCTTCGAAATCTGGAAAAACACCCATCTCTAACAATAAAGAGATTTCAAATCTCCTTAAGATCAAATCTGATGGGAAAATACCACTCGATAATTGCTTTAAAGAACTCTCATAAATGCTAAACAGCTTAGGACATGGATCATGTTTTTGCATTAATTTTAGTAAGAGTTCATTAATATAAAAACCAGAAAATAAACTGCTACCGGATAACATTCTATGATTACTAGCTCCAATCCACTCCGCTCCCAATAAACTTCTCAAATCACCATTTTTACCGTACCTTACATCCAATTTATTAAATGGCTGCAATAAGCCACGATAAACTGAGCTAGCCCTTCGAGCACCTTTAGCTACAGCACTAACCCGTCCATCATCAGCACTTATTAGTTCAACTATCAAACTGGATTCTTTCCAAGGATAGCTATGCAAAACATAGCAATTAACCACACAATTTCCCACTTAAGAAAATAATCATTTAATCGATCCCCATTCCTAATAATAGATTTGTATCTTTAACCCAGTTTTTTTTAACTTTTACCCATAGATTTAATTGTACTTTTACTCCCAGTAGCTGGGTCAACTCACGTCTAGCAGCCTCAGATATTTTACTAATTTTTACTCCTCTGGAACCGAGTAAAATAGGACGATGAGTTTTCTTTCCAACATAAATAGTAGCAAAAATATCTAAGGGTGTTCTACCCATAGAACGCTCTTCCATTTTATCGATTTTTACGGACAACGAATAATGCAACTCCTCTCCAATATAGCGCATTACTATCTCTCTTATTAACTCGGAAACACGAAATGTTTTACTTCTGTTTGTTTTTATATCATCCTCAAAAATTTTTTCTTGAAAAGGTATTACTTTGACTACTTCATTTACTAGTTGATTCAGTTGGAAATTCTTTTTTGCCGAAACGGGTATCAATGCATTTGGTTTCAAAGACATAAAGTTTGAAGAATTCTCAAAAATTTTCTTCTTCTCATATAAGTTTTTAGATAAATCTACTTTATTTAGAGCAATAATTAAGGGAACATTCCTAGGCAACAATCTCTTTATAAATTTATCGCCGTCAGTAAACTTATTAGCTTCTGTAACCCAGATTATGAGGTCAACAGACACCACCTCCGCCAAAGCTAATTTATTTAATCTTCTATTCAGAGCAAATTTCTTATTAAAGTCTAAGCCTGGAGTATCCAAAAAAATAATTTGATAATTTTGTCGTGTGCAAATACCTACAACTTTATTTCTAGTCGACTGCCGCTTCTTAGAAACTATACTTACTGAGTCACCTACTATTTTATTTAGTAAGGTAGACTTGCCAACGTTTGGTCGACCGATGATGGCAACATACCCTCTCTTGAAATCGCTCACCCAGCTATCGCTACCTGAGAAGAAAAGTGATTATTTCGATATATTACAAGCATTTTTTTTTTCTAGCTTGTGCAAGATTATTTCTGCAGCATTTTGCTCCGCTTGCTTTAATGAATCTCCACTGGCCACCTCCACTAGTGTGAAAATTCTATCATTATTCAACTTCCACTTTATTTTACATGAAACAAAAAATTTGAGATTATGATCTGGGCCCGTCGTCTTGATAAGAGAATAAACTGGTAACGCTGACTTATTTTTTTGAACTATTTCCTGAAGAAGAGTTTTTGCTGTAGCTAATGAAAGAGTTTCAAAAGTCTTAAAATCTAGCAAAGGTTTGTAAGCTCTCAAGATAACTGCAGTAACCGCTTCTAAACCACCGTCGATAAATATTGCACCAAAAACCGACTCCACTGCGTCTGAAAGAGCTGACATTTTAAATTTTTCCTTATTGCTTTTTTTTCCTTCAGTCATCAATAATAAAGGCGCAATTTCTATCTCAGTTCCGATCTCTAATAAAGTACTTTTATCGACTAAATTGGCTCTCATCCGAGATAACTCACCCTCTGAAGCCTTAGGAAACTCTGAAAAAAGATAATTACTTATAACTGTATTAAGAACACTATCTCCGAGAAACTCTAGCCGTTCATAATGATTTTGGCCAAAACTTTTATGAGTTAAAGCCTCGAGTAGTAATTCATGCTTAGTAAATTGGTAACCTATAGTTTTCTGAAATTTTCTAATAGTTTGCAAGTTAATAGTCAGGGATCCCATAACTCATTCTAATAAACCCAGACGATTAAAACGTCCAGATATAACGTCTCCAAAGTTAAACCAAATTAAAAACGCCTTTCCGACTAAATTTGATTCAGGCACGAAACCCCAGTACCTACTATCACTACTATTATCTCTATTGTCACCTAAAACGAAATAATGGTTTTTTGGCACCGTGCAACTTATCCCTCCCAAAACTCTCTTGCAAGAATTTTTTGGTTTAATTCTATCAACCAAATAAATCTCAGCAGCTTGAATGTCATTTAACACTTTAAATTCATGATCCCCAAGTTTTTCTTCAAATTGATTGGATACTTTATAAGTGGTCGGGTCTAAATAATCAACTGTACGAACTCTCTCCATAGACTTCCCGTTAATAATAATGCTTTTTTCTTTATATTCAACAACATCACCTGGTAAACCTACTACCCTTTTAATGTAATCTAACGAATCATCTTTTGGCCATCGAAAAACAGCGACATCTCCCCTCTGCGGAGAATTTACGTTTACTACTTTAGAATTTAAAACAGGAAGTCTGAGGCCATATTCGAACTTGCTGACTAAAATGAGATCCCCAATTCTCAAGGTTGGAATCATTGAACCCGAGGGAATATTAAACGGTTCAAAAAGAAAAGACCGAATAACGAATACTATGAAAATCACTGGGAAAAATCCGGCAGTGTACTCTAGCCAAACCGGTCGATCAGCCCCAGCAACTCTTTTTTTATAAAAATAAAAATAATCAGCAAGCCAAAACCCACCTGATAGAAGAAAGAGAATCAATAAAATCAACTCGAAATCCATTTTATTTTCCTATGACTTCAGAACAGATAAAAAAGCCTCCTGTGGAACGTCTACAGATCCCACCTGCTTCATCCTTTTTTTTCCAGCTTTTTGTTTTTCCAAAAGTTTTCTTTTTCTAGTTATGTCACCACCGTAACACTTTGCTAATACATTTTTTCTTAATGCCTTTACGTTTTCTCTGGCTATAAAATTAGTACCTATAGCGGCTTGAATAGCTATATCAAACATCTGCCGAGGGATTAAAGTTTTTAGTTTACTAGCAATAGCTCTACCCCGGGCTACAGAATTCGATCGATGAACGATAGCTGAGAGAGTATCCACCCTCTCCCCATTTATTAAAATATCCAACTTAACAACATCAGCAACACGGTACTCCAAAAATTCATATTCCATGGATGCATATCCCTTTGATATCGATTTGAGCTTATCAAAGAAATCCACAACCACTTCATTCGTGGGGATATCGTAGACAATACTGACTTGATTGCCGTAATAAACCATGGATGACTGTAACCCGCGCTTACTGATACAAAGCTTTATAATAGACCCAAGATATTCTTTGGGAGCCATTATAGTTAATTTTGAGAATGGTTCACGTATTTCAAGTAATTTTGACTGCTCCAACATACCGGATGGGTTATCAATAAACACCCTTTCACCACTTTTTAATATCAATTCGTAGATCACCGTTGGGGCTGTGTTTATGAGATTTAATTTATACTCCCGTTCTAACCGTTCCTGTATTATTTCCATATGAAGCATGCCTAAGAAACCACATCTAAAACCAAAGCCCAGCGCTTGCGAAATCTCGGGCTCAAAAGTTAAAGAGCTGTCATTTAACCTCAACTTAGTCAGTGCATCACGCATTAAATCGTAATCTTTTGACTCGATAGGATAAACACCAGCAAAAACCTGTGGTTTAACCTCTTTAAAACCAGGCAACCTTGTCGGTGCACGACTTTTTAAACTGGTTAATGTATCACCGACTCTCGCAGAAGTTATATCCTTGATTCCAGCTACTACAAAACCAACTTCTCCTGCCTTCAATGAATTTTTTTCCTTAGCTTTTGGGGAAAATATACCTAGTTTCTCAACTGAGCAATGTTTTTCTGTGCCCATAAGTAGAATTTTTTCTCCTACAGAAAACTCTCCATTAAAAACCCGAACAAGCATGACGACACCAACGTAGACATCGAACCAGGAATCAACGATCTGGGCCTGGAGTGGTTTACTGTAATGTCCTGTAGGCGCAGGAACCCTAGAAATTATGTGTTCAATTAGAGTAACTACTCCCTCTCCAGTTTTTGCGCTAACTTTAATGGCCTCTTTAGCATCAATACCTATTGTTTCCTCAATTGCGTTTATAGCGTTCTCTGGGTCGGAAGAAGGCAAATCAATCTTATTTAAAGTGGGGATGACTTCTATACCTAGATCGAGTGCCGTGTAGCAATTTGCAACTGTTTGGGCCTCAACTCCCTGACTTGCGTCAACAACTAGAATGGCACCTTCGCATGCTGCCAATGACCTGCTAACCTCATATGAAAAATCCACATGTCCGGGAGTATCTATTAAGTTTAAGGTATATAAGGTTCCGTCTAGAGATTTATACTGTAAAGTAGCAGTTTGCGCCTTTATTGTAATTCCTCGCTCTCTTTCCAAAGACATTGAGTCAAGAACTTGCTCGTTCATGTCCCGCTCTGATAATCCACCACATACCTGTATAAGGCGATCTGCAAGTGTGCTCTTGCCGTGATCTATATGAGCAATTATTGAAAAGTTTCTTATATTTCTCAAAGAAAAATTAAGGCTTAATTGGAATGAAGAAAGCCTCTTCACCTCGCCGAACTAACAAAACTACAACCTTTGACCTATCTAAAGTCCCAACCATTGACGAAAATTCCTTAACTGTTTGAATACTTTGATTATTCATAGAGGTTATTATATCGCCTGATACTAACCCGGCACTAGAGCCAGCACCTTTTACTGAAGAAATGACTACACCACCTCTAAGCTTTAATTTCTTGGCAATTGCAATGGGTAAAGCTTCAACGGCTATACCAAGCCAGTTAAAAACAGTGACCACCGGCTTTTCGGGCTCGGGAGTGAAATTTGCTGTTCTTTGAGCTGCCATCTCTTCAACTTCAACTTTCAGAGATAAAGATTTCCCCGCCCTCCAAAGTCTTACTGAGGCTATTGTTCCGGGCTTTGTTCTTCCAACAACTCTTGGTAAATCAGATACTCTATCAATTTTCTTTCCTTCAAACATTAAGATAATGTCACCAGGTTTCACACCGGCCTTCCCGGAAGGCCCATCGGGGTCTACACTCCTTACTAAAGCCCCCGAGGCAGCTTTTAACCCTAATCCATCAGCTACATCTTTACTAACCTCTCCAATCAAAACACCAATCCTACCACGAGTTACTTTGCCAGTTACCTTAAGTTGTTCTGCAACGAGATTAGCTTCATCTATGGGAATTGCAAATGAAATCCCCATAAAACCACCGGTACGGCTGTAGATTTGAGAATTAATGCCTATTACTTCACCGTTCAAATTTAACAAAGGACCCCCAGAATTACCAGGATTCACAGCGACATCTGTTTGTATGAATGGCAAGTAATCCCCCGTATCTCTACCCAAAGCGCTAACGATACCCGCAGTAACGGTATTCTCCAAGCCAAAAGGTGATCCAATAGCAACAACCCATGCTCCAACTTTTAGTTTCGAAGTGTCTCCCATTTTTAAAGAAGGAAAGCCTTTTCCCTCAATTTTCAACAAGGCAACATCTGTTCTCTGGTCGGAGCCAATAACCTTAGCAGTAAATTCTCGACGGTCTGTAAAGGTCACGATAACCCTACCCGCGCCAGACACTACGTGGTGATTAGATAATATATAACCATCAGAAGAAACTAAGAAACCACTCCCTACTCCCCTCGGCGGTTGACCACGGGGGGATGGAGGTTGTCTAGGAGGTCCTTGACCAGGATTACCACCTGGCGGAAAAAATCTTTTAAAGAACTCATACATCGGGTCGTTCTCGTCAAGCTCAGGAACTCGCGGTAAACCTGGCATGTTTGCCTGAGGCGTATTTCCCTCCTGCGTTGTTCTGATATTGACGACGGCCGGACTAGCCTTCTCTACCAATGTTGTGAAATCAGGTAATCCATATGACTTCCCGTAGACGGCTCCATGATTTGATAAAGACGTAAAACCAAACATGAAGGCCGAAAAAAGAAATGTATAAGTAACTCTGTTGCTTAACATTGAAATGTTCACCTCTTTATGTCTTCAAACGACGGTCTAATCAATCATTGAATTATTAAAAAACGATTGAACGGTTTCTCTTGGGACACACCCAACGGACGACACTGACCTATTAGAAATTAATCCACTTTTAAGTGATAAACAACCCCTCGTCAACACTTTCTTTGCAAAAACAACATCAGATTCCTGATCTGCAAGAGCAAGCATGGACACCGCTGCAACACCGTCGGAGAAAAGGCAGTGACTTTTTTCGTAATCGATCTTTTTATTATATTTAATCCTGTTAAATCTTGTATCAAAACATTTTATCAGCTTAAATCCTTTAACGGGTTCATATTTGAAAATTTTACTCTCCCCGTTGTTAAACTTTGAAACAAGTAATTTATTCCAAGTGTGACTCTCTGGAAACTGGTTCTTTATTCTAATTTCTTCGACAGGGTTAATACTTACGTCAACAAAATAATCCTTTTTAATAACAAATCTATTATGGTTAAAATACTCAACCTTTAAAAGTAACAATGAATCTTGCTCAAGCCAGGCTCTAATTCCCCATCTGAAATCATCTCTAGGTATTAATTCAATAGCTATAGTTTCAAATCCAGCTACCCTGTTTTTGCTCTTGTCATTTTTTTTGGTGACAACCTCGTAATTTTCCAAAATCTTTGATGTGTCGCCATAAAATAAACTTGGAAAGCTAGGTTTCGCAGTACTGCTTACCTTGATGAGTTTATTTTCGGGCAAGTATTGGGTTAATTTATCTCCAACGTGAACCTCCACAACATGCCCATCATTCATTGACTCTACCTGCTTTACAACCTTTCCGTCCTGAGTGGTAGTTTGGATTAAGCTCTTGACCTTTTTTGATATCCCAAGATTCTCAATAACAACCGTTCCGGTAATTGAAACACTCTCTGCGACGTGTTTAGCAGTGTTGAGCAACTCTACCGCTTCACTGCTATTCAACTGCCTTGATTCCGAAATAGCAGAGCTTGACTGACATGCTAAGAATATTGCAAAAGACCTAACTAGATTTTTTTTATAGGAGCGAGTGAAAAGCCGTTTATTGAAATGGAAAATACGATAAGAACTTAACATATTACATCCGTGCCAGACATATTTTTATGATGCTCAAATAATTCCAAATCAACTTGCCCTTGTGGAAGTGAGCTCAACCCAGCAAAACTACACTCACTGAGATATCCCTGAGCGTCATTAAAACTCGTATAAATTGCTCTAACCTCACTAGCTTCAACAACCTCTACCTTTCTATCCAAACCATCATTGAAAGGTTGAAATAACGAACCCAAAACAAAAACAAATGATAGACTCGCGGCATACTTGAACTGCCCGAAAGAAAACTTATTTTTAAAATTTAATGGAAATTGAGAAACATTTGACTTTTCCGGACGACTACGTTCGATTTCATCACGTACTCTAGTAGCTAAGTCTGCCGTTAGATACTCTGGCTTGGATTGACGCAACGCATCACCGATCAAACCGTATATTTCCCAAGTTTTCCTGTCTTCTTTCGATAAATCTGCGATGGAAGACCTTTTATCGAACCCATCAAACAAAGCCGATAACTCCTTATTGTGCAACTGTTCTTTATTCTCTTTCATTAGTGCATTTCACCTATCCAAAAATTTTTTTACCATCTCTTATTATCTGGAGTATCCAACAACGGACGAAGTTCCTGAGCGATAGCTTCTCTAGCCCTAAAAATTCTGGATCTTACCGTACCAATAGGGCAATCCATCGCTTCAGCAATCTCCTCATAACTCAATCCTTCCATTTCCCTCAAAGTAACTGCCGTACTTAATTCCTCTGGGAGCTTTTCCACGGCACTGTTAACGGCCTGTGCTATTTGTAAACCGGACAAAGCTCCTTCAGGACTAGCATCTGTATTTACGACATCTTGGAATTCAAAAGATTCCCCGTCTTCAGAATTACTTGATAATTCACTAAGTGGTATAGGTCTTTTACCCTTAGCAAATAAATAATTCTTCGCGGTATTGACAGCAATTCGATACAGCCAGGTATAGAAAGCACTATCACCTCGAAACTGTCCAATTGCTCGATATGCTTTTAAAAACGACTCTTGCGCGATATCCTCAACTTCCACAGGGTCACGCACTAGCCTCGATAACAGCCGTATCACTCTTCGCTGGTATTTAATTACGAGAAAATCGAATGCCTTTGAGTCACCCTCTTTAGCTCTGTTCACTAAGACTTTGTCAGATTGAGAATCAGTCACAAAATTTCACAAATGAGCTCTTCTAAAAACCAGAGTGCCATTCGTCCCTCCAAATCCAAAGTTATTTTTAAGTACTACTTCAATATCGAGATCCCGGGCTTCGTTAGCACAGTAGTCTAAGTCACAGTCTGGGTCATTACCCTCAAGGTTAATAGTTGGTGGAGAAATGCCTTTATACAAAGCCAGAACACTGAAAACAGATTCAACTCCACCAGCTCCGCCAAGCAAATGTCCTGTCATTGATTTAGTCGAACTAATAACCAGATTTTTCGCATGTTGACTAAAGCAAGTCTTGATTGCTATGGTTTCATTTTTATCGCCTAGTTGCGTTGACGTGCCATGAGCGTTGATATAATCCACTTCGTCAGGATTTATCCTAGCATTTTTTAAAGCATTACTCATGCTGTAAACTGGCCCCTTTATATCAGGTGCAGTCATATGATATGCATCACCCGACATACCAAAACCGATTAATTCTGCATAAATTTTAGCTTTTCTAGATCTAGCGCTTTCAAGTGATTCCAAAAACACTACGCCAGCTCCTTCACCTAAAACAAATCCATCTCTTCCAGCATCAAAAGGTCTTGATGCCGATTCGGGATCCTCGTTTCTCAACGACAATGCTCTAGCAGCTGCAAAACCTCCTAATCCCAGTGGGGAGATCGTTGATTCCGCTCCGCCTGCAAGCATGGCATCAGCATCACCGCATTGAATTAATCTTGCAGCCAGCCCTATACTGTGTAGCCCCGTGGTACATGCCGTCACAGCAGCCATGTTTGGTCCATTAATGTTTAATTCAATACTCAAATGTCCAGAGATCATATTGATGATCGATGCGGGGACAAAAAAAGGAGAGACTCTCCTAGGCCCCCTTGAACTTAATACTTTTTGTGTTTCCTCAATCAACGGTAACCCGCCTATTCCAGAACCCACTAAAACCCCGACACGCGATCTTGCTTCATCGTTAACCTCATAACCTGAATCTTCAAAAGCCTCTAAACCCGCGGCTACTCCAAAATGGATAAAGGTGTCCATATGCCTTGCCATCTTCTTCGGGATATATTTTTCAACAGAAAAATTTTTTACCTCCGCAGCTATTTTAACGGGGAAAGCGCTTGCGTCAAATTTAGTAACTTTTGCTACTCCAGATTTACCACTGAGCAACGCACCCCATGAATCGTTGACGTCATTACCCAAAGGGCTAATCATACCAAGCCCGGTTACTACCACGCGGGAAAGTTCAGGGTTTCTCATAGTTTCTAGGGGCAAAAGAAAATGTTTTAGACGTTTACTGTACTGTAAACTCTGACCTATCCTTGGTCTTTAAGATTATTTTTAATGTACTGAATTGCTTCTTGCACAGTCGTTATCTTCTCAGCTTCCTCATCGGGAATTTCGCATTCAAACGCATCTTCCAAGGCCATCACAAGCTCTACGGTATCGAGGGAATCCGCACCTAGGTCCTCTACAAACTTCGAATCATTTTTTATATCTTCTAACTTCACACCCAACTGCTCTGAAACAATACTTTTAACTCTCTTTTCAACTTCTTCCATAACCTACTCCAAATTTGAAATTTTAATCCCAGTTTATCAGGGCATGAACATACCACCATTAACATTTAAAGTATTTCCTGTTATGTAGGAGGCTTGATCGGACGACAAAAACAGAGTTGCATAGGCAATATCGTCTGGACACCCAAATTTTCTCATAGGAATGCTGTTATATAAAGCATCTTTTATCTCTTGACCAACCTTTTTTGTCATATCTGTTTCAATATACCCCGGAGCTACGCAGTTAACAGTTATACCACGATTACCAACCTCTCTAGCCAAAGATTTACACAATCCGCTCAGCCCTGCTTTAGTGGCAGCGTAGTTCGATTGACCGACATTTCCAGTTAAGCCCACTACTGAACTAATAAAAATTACTCTTCCCCATCTCTTTTTTAACATTGGCCGAATAAATGACTTGGTAAGTTTGAAACAAGCAGTCAGATTAACCTGCAAAACATCCTCCCAGTCGCTATCCGATATCCTTATAAATAAGTTATCACGAACTATAGCAGCGTTATTTATTAGAATGTCTGGTAGAGGAAATTCTGCCGTATACTTAGCGATAAAATCGGATAGATTATTTTTTTTTAAATCTAAAATTAAACCTTTTCCCTCGCCATTCAAAGCATCAATTTGTCTAGTAATCGCTTCAGCGCCGCTGTTGCTAGTGGAAGTCGCAAAAACCGAATGTCCTGACGAAACAAATTGCTTTACTAGTGCACTCCCAATACCTCTAGAGCCTCCAGTTATAAAAACCACTTTAGTCATTAGAAAACATACCTCTTTTAGAATTTTCTTCAAAAAAATCTACAGCCTCATCAAAACCCTTTTTTTCTGAAAGAGAAAAAATTGTTCCTTTTGGACAAATTTTTCTCACTAGCCCGCTTAATACTTTACCTGGACCACATTCCACAAAAACCAGCACTCCCATTGACATCATTTTTCTTACTGATTCTGACCAACGTACAGTGGACATTATCTGTCTCCCTAGGCTGTCTATAACGGCCATTGTATTACTTGGCATTTCTACATCAACATTATTTACTACCGGTATACTCGGCGGCTGAACATTCTCACTCTGTAACCGTTCTTTAAACTTGACTGAGGCCTCCGCAAGCAATGAAGAATGAAAAGGACCCGAAACTTGGAGCTTTAAAACCCGTTTAGACCCAGCAGCTTTGCATAAGCTCATAGCTTTTTCTACAAGCAATTCTGTACCTGAAATGACAATCTGTTGGTCAGTATTGATATTAGCAATATCCACAATGGCTCTATCTTGAAAACGTATACCCTCCTCATGATTCTGATCACTAGAGTTGAACTTTTCCTCATATTCTGATGTGACTTTTTTACAAATATTTTCTACAGTAATTATATCTAAGCCCAATATTGCTGCCATTGAGCCCGAACCAAGAGGGGCAGAATCTTGCATAACACATGCCCTATATCTGACCAGCGATACAGCCTGTGAAAAATCAAAAACACCTGCAGCAGTAAGAGCACTTATTTCTCCTAAACTATGGCCAGCCATTAGATTCGGACGAAAGCTGCTTTTTGAACAAAACAATTTCCAAATTGCGATCGAAGAAGCTAGCAATAATGGTTGAGTATTGATGGTTTTATCCAAATCCGTTTTTGGTCCTTTATCGATAAGTGAAATTAAGTCAACATCAATGATATTGCTAGCATGAACCATATGATCACGAATTATCGAATTGTCTATAAAAGTTCTCAACATTCCAATTGATTGAGAACCCTGACCTGGAAAGAGAAAAGCTACTTTCATATCATGACCCGATTTTATTTATACAGTAAAAATTAAAGATCCCCAAGTGAAACCACCCCCTACTCCTTGAAGAAGCACCTTGTCCTTTTCAGTGATTCTACCGTCTGAAAAAGCAGTATCCAACGCTAGAGGAATTGATGCAGCTGATGTGTTTGCATGTTTTTGCACTGTCTCAACAATCTTTGAACTCTCAAGTTCAAGCTTTTTCCCTACTCCTCGTATTATGCGAATATTTGCTTGATGAGGCACATACCAATCAATTTCGGTTAATTCTATCCCTGAGTCAGTTAAAAGTTGAACAGCACTTTTACTTAAAACTTCCACTGCTTTCTTAAAAACAGCTTTTCCATCCATTTGAATGAACGGCGTACCTTTTACTAGTCCATCATGAAACCAACCTGGAGCATGGAGCATTTCCATGAAACTTCCATCAGCACATAAATTAGAGTTTAAAATCCCGGGAGTTTCAGACTGTGACAAAATTACAGAACCTGCACCGTCACCAAAAAGCACGCAAGTTGATCTGTCTTCCCAATTTACAATCTTTGATAATTTTTCTGCGCCAGTGACCAATGCGTGCTTTGTTTGACCACTTCTAATAAACAAATCAGCGATCGTAAGAGCGTACAAAAAACCAGTACAAACCGCCTGAACATCGAAAGCAGGGCATTCTTTTATACCTAAATTTTTTTGCAATTGACATGCGATTGAGGGGAAAATTTTATCAGGGGTAGTAGTGGCAACAATAACCAAGCCTATCTCTGACCTTTTTAAGCCCGAATTAGAAATAGCTTTTTTTGATGCTTCAAATGCTAACCCTGAAGTATCAAGTATATCCGAAAAATGTCTTGTTAAAATTCCAGTTCGTTCTTGAATCCATTGATCAGAGATTTCAACTCCACGATCTTGAAGCATCGACCCTAAATCACTATTAGTAACTGCTTTGCCGGGAAGAAAGCTACCAGTAGAAACAACTTTAGAAAAAATATTACTTTTCAACATTCGGAAGCTCTTAAAATATTTTTTATACGATCATTTACTTGGTTGCTAGCAGCGTCAACTGCTCTCTCTATTGCACACCTGAAAGCAAGCCTATCCGCAGATCCATGACTTTTAAAGATAATTCCATTTAGCCCTAAGAGGGCGGCTCCGTTATATCTTCTATGATCAAGCCTCTGGGAAAATTTTTTCAAAACAGGAAATGCACAAAAAGATAAAATCTTGGTTATCAAATTTCTGTTAAATTCCTCTTTTAAAATATTTCTTATCATTTGCGCTAGACCCTCAGAGGACTTCAACGCCACATTCCCAACAAATCCATCACAAACAACAACATCGCTTTTTCCTTTAAAAATATCATCTCCCTCAACATTACCAACGAAATTTAGGTTGCTATTTGTTAACAACTCCCCAACTTTTTTAACCACATCATTTCCCTTTATCATTTCTTCGCCAACATTTAAAAGTCCAATTGTCGGATCTTTAATGAGATGAGTTGCAGAAACTAAAGCAGAGCCCATCATAGCAAATTGAAGTAACTGGTATTCATTGCATTCAACATTGGCTCCCAAATCAAGGACGGTTGTGCTTCCACCGCTAATATTAGGCAGTGAGGAAGCAATTGCAGGACGATCTATTCCTTCCAACATTTTTAATAGATATTTAGAAATTGCCATAAGAGCTCCAGTATTCCCGGCACTGACCGCAGCTGAACATTGCCCGCGTTTCACAGCATCTACAGCTAACCACATTGAACTTTTTCTGCCTCTCTTTAAAGCAAGAGCTGGCGATTCATCCATTTTTATTTTTTCTTCCGTATGAAGGACACTTAACCTTGAATCGCTACAGTTTAAATTTAGGTGTGCAAAGTCCAGAGTTTGCTTTGGAAATAGTGAAAGGGACTCACCAATACATTCCTTTTCACCAACAAGAAGGATTTTATGGCCCGGATTTTCTAATAAAAAATCGACACTAGCAGAAACGGTTTCGGAAGGACCGAAGTCCCCTCCCATTACGTCAATTGCAACATGAATACAATTTGTCATCGGTCAGAATGAGAGCAAATTCAACCTCCCCTACAGCTAGGTATCCTCAGCCTCTTCCTTCACCCTCTTCTCTAAAAACTTACGCCCTTTGTAAAAACCATTTTCGCTTATATGATGACGCCTTACGATTTCCCCAGATGTAGGCTCAACCGCAAGAATCTGTTTTTTTAATCTGTTGTGAGAATGATGCATTCCTCTTTTGGAGGGGGACTTTTTATTTTGCTGAACTGCCATTTTTTAACTCTCAGTTGTTCACTACTTGAATTATATCGCAATGGTCAACTTTTTTTTAATTTTTCTCTTAAATTTTTAAATGGACGGTATAAATCTGTTGGATCCTTGCTTTTATTTTTAAACAAGTAATTATTTCGCAACATATTGGAGAGTCGGCAATCATGTCTAATAACTGGCGAAGTAAAATAGAAAATTATCTCATCTTCTAGCAAACTTAAGACCGAATAACACTCAGACAGATAAATATCCTCACCAAAGTCAGTGGTATCGTCTTCAATCTCTAAATCACTTTTTTTATTTACTAACAATTTAAAATGTTTATCTATATTAATACTGTGAGAAGACTGTTCCAAACAATTCTTGCACTTGGTTACGGTTTCAACCGTTCCCATTAAATGGAGAAATCCAGCGTGATATTCAACTAGACAGCTAAGTTTATTCTTAAACATTATGGGCATCTGCATTAAACGAGGGAAATCAACGATGGAAAACTCGCCTCTAAATCCTGCACGATCATATTGTAAGATATCTTCAGTAAGAAATTCTTTCGGGCCAAAAAGGAAACTATCCAAAACTATTTATAAAGTAGTAAAATTTCATTTAGCATACCTTAAAAAATTTTTTTTACCAATTACACAAGCATGGTCGATATAATTTTAGCCTCGAGTAGTGAGACCCGTTACACTTTACTGAAAAGACTTTTAACAAAATTTAGATGTGAAGATCCAGCCATTGATGAGAGCCAAAATATGGGCGAACAACCTCGAGATCTCTCACTTAGATTATCTAGGGAAAAATCGATGAAAATAGCTCGTACAGAACCAGAAGCAATTGTTATTGGGTCCGATCAAGTTGCAATTTGCGACGGCAGAATTTTAAATAAACCGGGCTCAATTGAAGAAGCTGCTGGACAACTTAAGTGGCAGCTTGGCAAGAAGACAGATTTTTACACCGGATTACATTTGTCAAAAAATACAGGGTTACAGAATTTATCCTCTGTTACAAAAAGTTCAGTGTATTATCATGATAAAAGCATAATTAGTGATAGAAACATAGACATTTACGTTAAAAGAGAAAAACCAATTAATTGCGCGGGAGGGGCCAAGTTTGAGACGGTAGGAGTTAGTTTTATTAAACATTTTGAGAGCAGTGATCCAACCGCTATTTTAGGTCTTCCTTTAATGGCATTATGCAGTCATTTTATTGAATGGGGTATCCACCCACTAGATTTGAAATAGACCCTTTCATGGATTTAAAAAAAGCTGACATTAGCCTATCAGAAATCCTTTCCAGAAATGAATTATTTTCACTGTAGTCAATTATTTTAGGCTGATTAAATAAGGTTTTAGCAACAAAATTTACTGATCCATAACCGTCAGATAAGCCCAATTCCAAACTCTTCTCACCCGTATAAATTCGCCCAGAAAAGATTTCTGGATTATTACTTAGTTTTTGACCTCTTCCATCCTTAACGGCTGTAATAAAATGATCGTGGATATTATTCAACATTTCTTGCGTCATTTTTTCGTGTTGGTCAATTTTTGGTGAAAAAGGATCTAACATCGCTTTATTTTTCCCTGCAGTAAGTAGTCTCCTCTCTACCCCGAGATTTTTAAGTGCTTCAGTAAATCCAAATCCATTCACGAGAACTCCAATTGATCCAACGATGCTGGACTTGTTAACATAAATTTCGTCCGCGGCTGATGCTATAAAATATCCTCCAGAGGCAGCGATATCTTCAACAACTGCAATGATTTTTTTTTCAGGTTTTAATTGCCTCAAACGGATAATTTCATCATATATCATCGCAGATTGAACAGGACTACCTCCTGGAGAATTTAATCGTAAAATAACTCCAGTAGCTTGGGGCTGATCAAAAACTTTTTTTAAAATTTGATTGACTTTAAAAGCATCAACATCACCATCAACCTGAATAGATCCCGTCAAACTTATCATTGCAGTATGTTTTTCTAATGCTGCCCCCATATTCACATTAGTGCTTGGATTATTGAAAATGCCAAACCCAACTATGAACACTGTTAGAAAAACAATAGACCACCTTACAAAAGACCATCTTCTTGCAGCTCTTTTTTCCTTCAAGTAGTCTTCGACTACATTCTTTATTAATTGATCATTTGTAAATTTTTCAGACATTTCAACGTTCCTCAAATAGTTTAAAAAAATTTAGTACAAAGCCACCGATACTGAATTATAAATACTTGCTAGTTACCCGGGTACACTAATTTTAAAATTATCAGGTATCTCGCTTTCAAATGAAACTCTCTCGCCATTGTAAGAATCGAGAAAACTCAACTTCCAGGAATGTAAAAACATTCTACTTGATCGTAAAAGAACTTCATTACTTAAGGTTAAATCATACCTACCGTCTCCTAAAATGGGAAACCCTATACTTTGCAAGTGAACCCTTATTTGATGAGTTCTTCCAGTGATGGGATCGCATTCGAAAAGATATAGAGAGCCAAATGTTGGCGCATTAAAGCACTTGATCAAATTAACTTTTGTCAGTGCGTATCGGCCAGAGCTATCAACTCTTACAAATCTGTTCCCTGCTTGGTCATGACTTCTCAAGAGATGCTTTTCAATTTTATTAGGAATGATATTTGTTTTAGTCACTTTTCTGCAAATCGCTAAATACTTTTTCCTAACTCTGCCCTCCCTCAATTGACGCTGAAAGTCTAACAAAAATGATCTACTTTTCGCTACAACTATTAACCCCGAGGTTGCTTTGTCAAGCCTGTGCCCCAATTTCAAACTTGGCAGCTTATAAAATGCTCTTAATATTTCAAGTAATCCGGGATTTGCTGCCATTCCACCGTGTACAGCCAAACCAGCGGGTTTATTCACTAATAGGAAATCAGTAGTATTTTCAATTATCTTTACAGTTTGCATGATGGAGTGCACTTTTCTAGCATTAAGACTATCGGTTTTCGACTTTATTTGTAGTCCCCTCAATGGAGGCACCCTGACATTTTCTCCCCTTTCCAACTTATAACTAGCCTTAACTCGACCACTGTTAACCCTTACTTCTCCATTTCTAATCATCCTGTAAATTCGGCTTTTAGGCACATTCCGGACATTCTTTAATAAAAAATTATCTAACCTCTGCCCGACAGAATGTAAATCAACAATTAAAAGCATACCTTTAGCTGCTACAATGGAAAGTGATGTTTTAAGATTTTATACGAAAACTCGTATTTACTTTTACTGCTCGAAACGACAGTGAAACATCAAATTTACATTGTAGAGCATAATTTTGGCTTTACTAAACAATTTACCTACAGAGAGAGTGCTAAATTTTAATCGTGAATATAATACAAAAATTAAGATGGCTAAGCTTTAAAAATTTCAAGAGATTTTTAAAGCGTTTTGGTTATTTTGGGTACAAGAATTTTCCAAGGTTGGTATGCAGTTTGTTTGAATTGACGTTACGCAAATTCTGGTGCACAAAAACTATTTTAATTATTTCGGAAATAAGTATTCATTCTCTCCAGCAGCATGCAAGATCATGCAAAAATTTTTGGAGATTTATTTATGAAACGAATGTTATTCAATGCCACCCATTCGGAGGAACTACGTGTTGCTACAGTGGATGGCCAAAAGCTTGTAAATTTTGATATTGAGGTCGCCGGAAAAGAACAAAAAAAAGGAAATATTTATAAGGGAGTTGTTACCAGGATAGAGCCAAGCCTTGAAGCGTGTTTCGTGAATTACGGTGAGGAGAGACATGGGTTCCTTCCTTTTAAAGAGATCTCAAGAGAACTACTAAATCAACATGCTACCCAAAAAGCCGATTTCAAAGTTAAAAACCCTTTGAACGAAGGGGCTGAAATTTTGGTTCAAGTTGAAAAAGAGGAAAGAGGAAATAAAGGAGCTGCACTCACAACTCTAATCTCTCTCGCTGGAAGGTATTTAGTACTAATGCCTAATAATTCAAAGGGCGGCGGAATTTCAAGAAGGATTGAGGGAGAGGAAAGACAGGAGTTAAAAGAGGTTCTAGCTAAACTAAATTGTCCAGGTGGTATGAGCTTAATAGCTCGAACTGCTGGTATCGGTAGAAATGTAGAGGAATTAAATTGGGATCTAGCTTACCTTCTGCAACTGTGGAATGCCATCAGTGGTGCTAAAGCACTTCAGCCAGGCGCATTCTTAATTTACCAAGAATCAAGTTTAGTAATAAGAGCAATACGTGACTACTTTAATCCAGATGTAGGTGAGGTTTTAATAGATACAGACCAAATATTTGAACAAGCTCACCAATTTATGCAGCACGTGATGCCTGATATGGAACCTAGGGTTAAGCGTTACAGCGATGTTGTTCCTCTTTACTCTCGTTTTCAAATTGAGCATCAAATAGAAACAGCCTACTCCAGAGTAGTGCAGCTCTCTTTGGGTGGGTCTATTGTTATTGATCATTCGGAAGCGTTAGTAGCAATTGATGTAAACTCCGCGAGAGCTACAAAGGGAGCTGATATAGAAGAAACAGCTTTCCGCACAAATATTGATGCTGCTGAGGAAATTGGAAGGCAACTTAGATTGAGAGATCTCGGCGGATTGATCGTAATAGATTTTATTGATATGGAATTAGCAAAGAACCAAAGGGAGGTTGAGCAAAAACTGAAAGATGCATTAGCCATCGATCGAGCGAGAGTCCAAATGGGGAAAATTTCAAGATTTGGACTGATGGAGTTGTCCAGACAAAGATTAAAACCGGCACTTAATGAAGGTTCACACATTACATGTAAAAGGTGTAATGGGATAGGAGTTATCCGTGATATAAACTCGAGTGCCTTGCACATTTTGAGAATAATTCAAGATGAAGCAATGAAAGACGGTACCTCAGCTATACACGTCCAAGTGCCAATTGAGGTTGCTACTTTTTTGCTCAATGAAAAAAGGGGAGATTTAACTACACTTGAGGCAAGGCTAAAAGTTACTCTTGTACTGATTCCAAATAAATATCTGGAAACCCCCAATTACAAAATTGATAGGCTAAAATACGATGAGCAAAAAAATGACGAAAATACACCAAGCTACGAACTCACAGAAAATTTTGCGAAGGAAAATAGAGGATATAATGACAATACATCATTGAGGGAAAATCAAAAAGCGATCATTAAAGGAATTTCTCCAGCTAAACCAGCACCTAGGTCCAATAAAGAAAAAAAGAAATTTACTTTCTTTAAGGTTTTGAAAAGTCTTTTCAGTAGAGTATTGGGCACTTCAAATAAGAACTCAAAAGCTGGGGCTAATACAAGAAAAAGAGTCAATAAAAGATTTAATAAAGGGGTAAAGCAATCCTTACACAAAAGAGACACAAGAGTTAAGGATGCCCGGAAAGTGGCAAAACCAGAGTATTCCATAAATTCAAATAATAAGGAGAAAAGTGATCGCCATAAGAAAAAAATCAACGAAAATAGCAAAAAGCAAGCAGAGTCTGCTAGAGCATCGCACGTTCAAAAGGCTAAGGAAAATATTAAAGAAAATGATGGCCGATCTCAGCGTAATGATGCAGAAAAGACTAAAAGAAAGAAGAAAAAACAAAGTCAAAAATTCGATAATAAACTGGTGGATAAAGCCAGTCTCGAAGTTTCTGTGAAATCTGAAGTGCCAAATTCAGAGCCAGTTGGATCTGCCTCGGTAGAAAAGGACAAGGATATACCTAGCCCAACCATTACTCACGATGAAAAAGTGAGCGTTGAGATACAGAAGACTAATTCAAGTGGGGCTAAGAAAAAGGAAGGTAACTCTTATAATCGCCAGGATAAATCTGTGCGGCAGGTAAAGCCAATAAATACATCTGAATTACAAGAAACCATTAAATCTGCTGGATTAAATTGGGTGGAAACCGATCCAGTAAAAAAAGCAACTAATTTGGCTGGTGCTGGTCAAAAGAAAAGCTTGGGCCGTGTAATGGCGAGGAAAAATGGCGAGAAAGACCGAGGGGAAGACAATTTAATACTAGTCGAGACGAAGAACAGGCAAAATGAAAACTAAAAAAGTTTAATTCTTATGAAAATGAACACTGTAACGGATTTAAAAAAAAGGGCAATCACAGATTTAAGAATATCTCTCACTGATAGATGCAATTTCCGTTGCACCTACTGTATGCCAAAAAAGGTTTTCAATTCCAGTTATAAGTTTTTACGACCAACCGATTTACTTACTTTCGAGGAGATTCATTTGATCGCAAAGACACTGGTGAAAATGGGCGTGAAAAAAATTCGTTTAACTGGTGGTGAACCACTTATGAGGAAAAATATTGGAGTTTTAATCAGCATGTTAAAACAATTATCGTGTAATGATAATTCTCCAGTTGAAGTTTCACTCACTACAAACGGGGTTATTTTGAAAGAAAAAGTCAGCGACTTATTGTCGGTTGGCCTTGATAGAATAACTGTGAGTTTGGACTCGATAGATAAAGCTATTTTTCAACAAATGAGTGATACCAAACATTCTCCAGAAACTGTGTTAGATGCGATTGAAGAGGCTAGGAGAATCGGAATGGAAGTAAAAATAAACACAGTAGTGAAAAAAGGGGTGAATGACAGCCAAATAATCCCAATTGCCAGTTACTTCAAGCGCTTAGGTATTACAGTTAGATTTATTGAATTTATGGATGTAGGGTCCGTCAACTCATGGCAAATGAGTCATGTTTTACCCTCCAAAAGAATTGTCAGTATTTTGGATAAAGAATTTGGCGTCAATTACTGTGGTAGAAATTCTAAGAATGAGGTCTCGGAAGTCTGGTCATATAAGGATGAATCTTCCAAATTTGGTACGATTTCGTCTGTCACTAAACCTTTTTGTGGAAATTGCACCCGTTTGAGAATATCCTCTGAAGGCATGTTACACACTTGTCTTTTTTCTACAAAGGGCCATGATTTAAAACCATTTGTTAAAAAGAGCTCAGAACTAAGCGGTCAAGGAAACCTGCAGACGTTTCTATCTCAAATTTGGTCACTTAGAAATGATCAGTATTCCATGAATAGATTGTCTGGCATTGAAGGGTCTGCAATTAATGAAAAGCGTATAGAAATGAGTTACATTGGTGGGTGAACAGAACCTATTGCCTCCTTTTAACGTTTAGCGGGCTAGGTAGAGAAGCAAAATAGTTTGCTAGTCCTAACATTTCCGATTTAGAAAGTGTTCCCGCAATGCCAGCCATCACCGCGTTTTTTCTAGCCCCTGACTTATAATCCATTAACGCTTGATTTAAATAATCAGCGTGTTGCCCTGCTAATATTGGGTATGATGGTAAAACAGCATTGACTCCATCCTTCCCGTGGCAGGCCGCACACACTTGATTAGCTTTATCTTTTGCTTCCTCTACAGAAAGAGAGTAAGCCAATTGACAAAAAACCAAACAAGGGAAAATTGCACAAAACTTAAGGGTAATTCTAATTAGCATTATTTATTCTCCATTAACTATCTAAGGCTACTGTAGTACAAAGCAACGTCTTTCATATCCTTCTCTGACATGGAACCCGCCACTGCTTGCATACTTGGATGACTTCGCTCTCCAGCCTTGTAAGCCTTCAAAGCTGAGACTATGTACTGGCTACTTTGACCAGCAATCATTGGAACTCTGTAGGTTTTTGGAAATGCTGTTTTATAGTTAGGAATACCATGGCAACCAACACACATTGATACTTTTTTTCTTCCCGCCTCGAGGCTACCTTTACTTTCAGCAATACATAAACCAGGCAAACCAATAGCCCAAATTGAAACGAGAGTACCAACTTTCTTCAGGAAATAAAACTTAATAGAACTATTTAAGTACTTCACTATTTTCTCCGTTAGCATAAATGTACCCTTATTATAAACTTTATCTTTTAGACAAGCCATCTAGTAGAAACCCATTAAGCCTCTTCACAAATAATGTAGGGTTATCCGGTTGCCCTCCCTCCGATAATAATGCCTGATCGAACAGTAAAAGTACCAAATCACTAAAAACAGTTGATATCTCTTGCTCCACTTTTTTCCCGTCAGACCCGACAATTTTACTAGTTTCGTCATCAGCTCTAGCTACAAGAGCCTCCACCAATGGATGTTTGCTATTCAATTCGAGAATAGGTTTCCTTTCCGGGGCCTTTTGACCGGCGGACTTCAATAATCTTTCTAAATGCCCACTTACGTCATTCTCATCAGAAATAAGGCAGCACGCTGAGTCAGTTAATCTTTTTGAAATTTTAACATCCTTAACTTTGTCACCTAAAACTACCTTAGCTTTGACTAAAAGTGGCTCTAGTTGTTTATCAGTTAACCGTTTTTTCTCAGCAGTTTCATTTTCGTCTTCAGAATCTACCTTATCAAGATCGATACTTCCCTTAGTTATTGATTGAAAATGCTTTCCCTCAAACTCAGTAACAAAATTTAGCACCCACTCGTCAACTCTATCAACAAGCAACAAAACTTCAATACCTTTTTGATTGAATATTTCCAAATGAGGGCTAGATAAAACGGAAGCTATAGTCTCCCCAGTGATTAGAAAGATTTTTTCTTGCCCAGATTTCATCCTTGCTACATAATCCTGTAAAGATGTGAGTTCATTATTCTTTCCAAAAGTACTCCTAAACCTCACAAGACTCAAAAGCCTATCTTTATTAGTAAAATCTTCTCCAAAACCCTCTTTCAAACATTGTCCAAACTCATTCCAAAATGAAAGATATTTTTCGGGATCATTTTTTGAAATCTCTGCCAACAAAGCTAATATTCTTTTAGCACAGCCCTCTCTTATGGCCTTTACATCTCGACTTTCCTGAAGAATTTCGCGAGAAACATTCAAAGGCAAGTCATTGGAATCAACAACCCCACCCACAAATCTTAAGTAATTTGGCAAAAGTTGCTCAGCGTCGTCCATTATGAAGACTCTCTTGATATAAAGCTTTAATCCATGACGCTGTTGCCTATCGTAGAGATCAAAAGGAGCTTTTCCTGGAATGAAAAGTAGCTGGGTATATTCTGTCCGACCTTCAACCTTGTTATGCGAATAAGCAAATGATTTCTCATTGCCGCCAGAAAAAGTTTTAAAAAAGTCTTCATATTGCTCTTCAGTGATTTGCTGTTTAGCTCTGGTCCAAATAGCAGATGCTTTATTGACTTGCTCAAGCTCATCTTGCTCTACATAAATAGATTTTTTTTCATCCCAAGTTCTTTTTTTCATCATTATTGGAATGGCAATATGGTCTGAATATTTTGCAATGATCTCTTGGAGTTTCCAGTGAGATAGCAAATCGTCATGAGCACTTTCCTCCCCATTTTTGGATGCCGCCGATTCCGAACGTAAAAAAAGTGTAATTTCTGTACCTCTTGATTTCTTGGTGAGCGATTCAATGCTGAACCCTCCAACCCCGTTAGATTCCCAACATACACCATCACTCGGTGGCAAACCAGCTCTCCGTGTTTTAACAATGACTTTTTCCGCAACGATAAAACAGGAATAAAACCCAACTCCAAACTGACCTATCAGAGCAGAATCTCTGGCCGCATCACCAGATAATTTACCAAAAAATTCTTTTGTACCCGACTTAGCGATCGTCCCAAGATTGGCAATAATCTCATCCTTGCTCATCCCAACACCATTATCAATAACTTTGATCGTCCTTGCTTTCTCATCATATTCGACTAAGATCTTCATAGTAGAATCCTTCTCAAATAATGAATCGTCGGCTAATGATTCAACTCTAAGTTTATCGCATGCATCAGAACTATTTGAAATAAGCTCCCGTAAAAAAATGTCACGATTACTGTAAAGCGAATGAATCATGAGATTTAACAACTGACTGACTTCCGTTTGAAACTCCAAAGATTCTTTTGACATTAACCCCCCCGATAAACAAAATTATACTAATTTAACAGGTTGAGTCATTAAGCTGAATTTCAAGCTGCTGATTTTTCCTCCATGTTTTCTGCTGTAAAGTCAGGACTTATTAACTTTCCTTTACGTCCTCTTTTCCCTATAAATCTCAACAATTTCTTTGTGCTTAGATCAAGTGTCTTTCTTATTCCGCTCTTTCGCAGACCCCGAACTGAAATTCCCTTTTCTCCAACAATACAGCTGGCTAATAATTTATCGTTATCTCTTAGTCCAACTAGCCGGACACCTCTTCCGCCTGACAACAGGGTTTTTATCTCACCCCCGCCAATTATGTGTAAATAACCACCTTTACTCAAAAAACCCACTCCTTCATTACCCGAATGCATGGGTAAAGCAACGAGAGGTTGATCATCTTTTTCAAGTTTAATGACGAGTTTTCCCGACTTCTTTCTTGATAAGATACTGGACAATGTAGTTTTAAAGCCATAGCCTTTTTTTGTGACCAATAAAATTTTTAAATCTAAGCTTCCGGC
>CENU01037077.1_pt1 | contig 30167 bp, 27 predicted proteins | sample 361331 | NCBI WGS metagenome assembly CENU01 (sample SAMEA2619766, study PRJEB7988) | marine metagenome | isolation source: saline water (ENVO:00002010), including | reverse complement strand
CATCAGGCGGATCGACGGTGTCACTGGCGGATTACGCCAATCACAAAGCATTATTGATCGCCTTCATCTGCAACCACTGTCCCTACGTGATTCATATCCGGGAGGCGTTTAACGCCTTTGTCAAAGAGTACGCCCCGCTGGGGCTGGCGACCGTTGCAATCAGCGCCAACGATGCAAGCACTCATCCTGATGATGCACCGGAAATGATGTCCCAAGAGGCCGAGCGCTACGGCTTCGGATTTCCCTATCTTTACGATGAGGATCAGTCTGTGGCCAAAGCCTACTGCGCCGCCTGTACACCCGATTTTTTTCTTTTCGATGCAAACCGCCAACTCGCGTATCGGGGACAATTTGATGCCTCCCGGCCAAAAAACAGCGAGCTGGTCAGCGGCATCGATTTGAGAAACGCGGCAGACGCGGTCCTTCGCGGTAATACCGTTTCCAGCGATCAGGTTCCGAGTATCGGCTGTAACATCAAGTGGAAAGCAGGACAGGAGCCTGACTACTTTCCCACCTGATCCCAACCATGTGCCCAAACGCACATAAGCTCTATTGCAATGGGTGAGTCCGTTTTATTTTCCGTATTCCTGATTTTCACCGGGGCAGCGCTCCTCGCCACGGTGGCGCTTTTTGCACGTCAGTCTCTGCTGATCGCCTACATCGCGGTGGGCGTGATCGCGGGGCCATCTGTCACGGGTCTGATAGCCGATCCCCATCTCATCTCCGAGCTCGCCCATATCGGGATCATCTTCCTGCTGTTTTTGCTCGGACTCGACCTGTCGCCCCGAAAGCTGCTCGAACAGATACGGGAAGCCGTCGGCGTCACCCTGATCAGTTCGATCATCTTCGCCCTGCTGGGATATGGGGTGGGGTTGGCGGCCGGGCTGTCCCGTGTCGACTGCCTCGTCGTCGGGATGGCCAGCACCCTTTCCAGCACGATCATCGGACTCAAACTGCTGCCGACCACGGTGCTGCACCATCGCCATACCGGAGAGGTCATCATCAGTATTCTGTTACTGCAGGACCTGCTCGCAATCGGCGCCCTGCTGTTGATCGACACCCTGGCAGCGGGATCGATGCCGTGGCTACAGGCAGGCCTTGAATTCGCGGGACTCCCGCTTCTTTTTGCAGGCGGCTTGGTCGCTGAAAGATGGCTGTTGCGACCGCTCTTTCAGCGTTTCGACAAAGTGGGTGAGTATGTGTTCCTGCTGTCGCTCGGGTGGTGTTTGGGCTTTGCCCAATTTGCGCAAAGTCTCGGCCTTTCCTATGAAGTCGGCGCCTTCATCGGCGGTATCACACTGGCCAACAGTCCCATCGCGCCCTTTATCGCCGAAAGTCTGCGCCCACTGCGCGACTTCTTCCTCGTGATGTTCTTTTTTGCCCTCGGCGCAGGATTTGACCTCGCGGGCGCCGCTTCTGTTTGGCCGTCCGCCTTGGCGTTGGCTACAGGTGTTCTGGTGATCAAACCAGTCACTTACCGCGCCCTCCTCAGAAGATACGGTGAAAGCACGGTTCTCGCCGGCGAGGCGGGCGTCAGACTCGGCCAGATGAGTGAGTTTTCTCTACTGTTAGTTGCCGTCGCGCTACAAGCGCAAACCATCAGTCAGCAAGCTGCCCATCTTGTACAGGTGGCAACCCTGATTACGTTCGTTGTCTCATCCACTTTTGTGGTGCTGCGTTATCCCAGCCCCATTGCCCTGTCAGAACATCTGCGAAGAGACTAGCTCGCGCCACGTTTAAGACGCGGTTTCGGAGGACGCCTGGTGCTTGACCTCGTTCACCGCGGCATTCAGTGCCGCTTCGTCGGCGAGATATTCATGATCAATCACCTCTAGTTCGTCACTCAGCCGGAAGACCAGCGGGATCCCGGTCGGAATGTTGTATTGCATGATCTCGTCCTCACTCATGCCAAGAAGAAACTTCACCATTGCGCGCAGACTGTTGCCGTGCGCAGCGACCAGCACCCGTTTGTCGTTGTTGAGTTCCGGAACCAGCCTCTCACTCCACCATTGCGTCACTCTCTCCAACGTGTCGGCCAATGATTCGGTATCGGGGAGCCCGGCAATACCGGCATATCTCGGATCCTGAGAAGGATGCTGTGGATCCGCCGGATCAAGCGCCGGGGGGCGAATGGCATAGCCCCGGCGCCACTTCAGCACCTGATCATCACCGTGCTTGAGTGCGGTTTCCTTTTTATCGAGACCCTGGAGTGCCCCGTAGTGCCTTTCATTCAGCCGCCAATCCGTTTGCACTGGCAGATACATCTGGTCCATCTCATCGAGGATCAGCCACAGAGTACGAATCGAGCGCTTTAACAGTGAAGTCATGGCGACGTCGAATTGGTAGCCTTTCTCCAGCAGGGTCCTGCCAGCATCGCGGGCTTCGCGGACCCCCCTGTCTGACAGGTCCACATCCACCCATCCCGTAAACCGGTTTTCGAGGTTCCATGCGCTCTGGCCATGGCGTATCAGAACTAAGGTCTTCATAGCGGTAAGTTTTGGTATCTTTGCCAGGGATGTTACCAGTCCTGTTGCGGGCATTGCATTTTACGAGAGGAGGGTTGATCAATTCCTCTTCGGATTGAGGCTAAGGACTTCAGCAGGCTCCGGTTACCTATACCCTTGAGAAGCTCAATACAGCTGGGGAAATTTTGATTGTCGGATGCATCGAGCTCATCTCGACCCTCGGGAACGTTCATCTCGAACTGAATAACCGGTCATGACGCAGGTTTACTAAGGAGTGATCTTGGGCCAGTCCGGTATACTGGGATCACTCTGTCCCGACTTCTACGCTTTCCAACCAAGCTGTATCTTGCTGAGATCGTGACCCATTCAGAATCGCTTTCGCTCTTCTTGAGTGGATCGACATAGGCCAGAGCGGACGTAGATTCCACGAGACTCAAATTGAATGACAAATAAAGCACGGTCCGGCTCCTGCTCCAAGTGGCTACATGCTTTGTGCGCTGGGTTCTTCGTCATAGTTGCGACTGGCTATCTCCATGATGTCCTGTTTCAGGATAAGCACCTCAGCGCGTTTGATTTCATTCTGAACAAGCCCGCCTGGCAGGCAGAACGGGGGCCACACCTAGTCAATAATGGAGTACTCGCCGACTCGCCGACTGCACACTTCCCTTACAGGAGGATTTTTTGGGACAACTTGCGGGAGGGCAACAACACTGATTACCTGCCGCACATTCTTACCGGTCAGCCATCAAACGGCCAGGGAACGGGGGCTTTTGCCACCAGTTTTTTTCAGCTGTTCATGGACATACCGAACGCCCTGGATTGGAGCACATGGTTTAGATTGATCCTGGCGGGCATCTTCATGTACACGCTCATGATCTGGCTCGGCTGCCATCCCATTATCGCCGTCCTCGCCGGTATCGCCTGGACCTACAACACCCATCAACTGGCTTGGCTGCTTTTCCCCCAGCACCTTGCAGCCCAGATATGGATTCCGTTGATCTTCCTCCTCAACTTCAAACTAATTCGCGATGGCCCCGATTGGTCATCTTCAATCGGCTTGGTACTCAGCGTCGTGCTTTTCTACAGTAGCGGTTACACCCAGATTGCTTTGTATACTTTTATCTTTCTGGGCTTGTTCAATACCGTTTACCTGTGGCTCGCAAAGGAAACGGTGCGCGCAAAGTGGCAACTTTGGACAATTGTTCACGGGCTTTATCTCGGCACCGCTCTACTAATCTTTCCGGACGTGATGTCCCAGTTGGCGGAAATCAATGACGGCCTGCGCAGCGCGCAACCATTCCGTTACCTTAGCCTAGGAAGTGTGCCTCTGCTCAACGCAATTCTGAGCCTCCCGGCAGACGGACTGCCCCATTCGCTGGACATAGTCAGATTCATGTTTCCGCATTATCTGGGACTGGGACTCTGGGCACCCGGACTCAGGGAGATCTATAACACCAACGCTGTTGAATTCATGGCCTTTTTTGGTCTGATCGTTTTTTACCTCACGCTTTACGGGATATGTGGAGGCCTGCGCCGCCATAGTCGCCTGGTGTGGGCTCTTGGCATAACGCTGTTCTTTGTCTTTGCACTGTTCAACAGCAATCCGCTGATTGTGGGTCTCGTCAACCTGATCCCGGCGGGGGGTGCTGGTCAGTTCGACCGCTTCATCACTCTCATCATCTTTGCCTGCATTGTGCTGAGCGGCATTGGCCTCAGATATTTTCTTGAAGACAGAAAAACCCGTGATCTGATCTGGGCAGTTGTGCCGGGAGCTCTCCTTCTAGTCTGGATTGTGGTTGCCAAACTTCACTACGATCCGATTGTCAATCTGTGGTTCTTTATCACGCCGATAGCGGTACTGACATCTTTCGTCGTCGTCAGCCACTTGCTCGCACGAAAAAACATGGGAAACCTGGTTGGGCTTATCGCCATAAGTTTCACGTTGTATGAGTTGCTTCCCGCCACATATGCATTCAATACACGGCTCGATGCGAAAGACCATTTCCCCGAAAATTCGGTCATCAGCACCATTCAGGAGACACCGGGAGATTTTCGTACCGCGGTAGTCATGAGCAACGTCTCATACCATCACAACATCTTCAGCTACTACAAATTAGCGACGATAGGCGGGTACGCGACGACCGTACGGAACCAATACGTCAAATTCCTACGGGAAGCCTACGAAGATGTTTCGATTACCGCCAACGGTATTGTTTTCCTAATGAACCATCGTCCCGAAATTCTTCGCCTGCTAAATACCCGGTTTGTTGTTACCGATATTCCTTTAGCCAGCGACCGGGTTCAAGAACGTTTCACCAACGAGGCAAATACGCTCTACGAGATTACAGACCCGTTGGACCGTGTTTATTGCGGGACTGACCAACTGGTCGTGTCAAACACAGACGAGATTCCGAGAAAGTTAGCGGAGGCCGTTACTGCCTATGATCGGCCAATTTTCGTCACTGCGCCACTGGTTGATGAGAGTCAACTTACTGAAAACTGTTCCATCTCAGATCTGAAAGTGTACCAGGGCAAAATCGAATTTCGCGCTAGAGCCGATAAGCCAACACTCATCTTCATAGCGACTAACCATCATGAAAACTGGCGCGCGCGCATCGATGGAATACGGACCGGGATCAGTGCCGGTAACCACGCTTTTATGGTCGTCCCGGTACCGGCCGGATCCAGCGAGGTACAACTCGAGTACACCGATGAAAAACTCTTGTTGGGAGCGCTTTTGCTTATTGGGTTTGGCTTTTTTGTGCTCGGCTACGCATCGCTGGCTACGAATCCAACCTGGCGAAAGGCATTATTTGTACTATGCGCATTAATACTGATTGGGAAAAACGCCCCATCCGTACCGGGGCTTAAGAACCTGGAGATTTCTGAAAGAGAGGTCGCTCTAGAACTCGGCCCTGCAGGCTCGAACCGGTCATAAAATTACGAGTCTCCCACGATCCGCTTCATCTGGTTGACCAGGAGTTGGAGCGCGTGAGCCCGATGGCTCAGGGTGTTCTTCACGCTTGGGCCAAGTGCGGCTGCCGTACATTTTTCTTCCGGGACCCAGAATACCGGATCATAGCCAAAACCATTCTCACCACTTGGCGAGACAGCGATATAGCCTGACCAGGTCCCCTCACAGATCAGGGGTGCCGGGTCATCTGCCCGGCGCAGATAGACCATCAGGCAACGAAACCTGGCCCGCCGTTGCTCAAAAGGCACATCTGCCAGCTGGGAGAGCAGCTTGGCGACATTGTCGGCATCGCTCGCGCCCTTTCCAGCAAAACGTGCCGAATAGACACCCGGCGCACCGTCCAGTGCGTCGACTTCGATGCCCGAATCGTCCGCAATGGCAGGGCGGGCGGTTTGCTCGGCCGCATTGCGGGCCTTCAGGATCGCATTCTCAACAAAAGTCTTGCCAGTCTCTTCGGCAGGGATGACACCCAGCGCACCCTGACCCACCACCGAGAAGCCGCCGTCCGACAACAGGGCGCTCAACTCCCGGAGTTTTCCCGAGTTATCCGAAGCAAGGACCAACTCACGGTTCACTAGTCTGTCTCTCGAGCGAGGCGCTGCAAACGCATCAGTTCCTCGATACCCTTTACAGCGATGGCAGTCATCTTCTGCATCTCAGCTTCGCTGAATGGGCTGTGTTCCGCGGTCCCCTGGATTTCGATGAATCGTTTCTCATCGTTCATGACGAAATTCATGTCCGTATCAGCGGTGCTGTCTTCAGAATAATCGAGGTCGAGCAGCACCTCACCCTGTTGCAGACCCACAGAGACCGAAGCAATTTGATGCAGCGGGACAGGGGCATCAAGCAGGCCCTGCTGATGAAGATGATCCAACGCGTCGGCGAGTGCTACCCAGGCGCCCGTAATCGATGCCGTCCGCGTACCGCCATCCGCCTGAATCACATCACAATCCAGTGTGACGGTTCTTTCTCCGAGCGCTTTCAGATCGAGGGCGGCCCGCAATGAACGACCAATCAGTCTCTGGATTTCAAGGGTTCGGCCGCCCTGCTTGCCCCGGGCCGCCTCGCGCGCCATCCGCTCTCCGGTCGCACGGGGCAACATACCGTATTCGGCGGTAATCCAGCCTTGCTGGCTGCCTTTGAGAAACCGGGGCACACGCTCTTCCACGCTTGCCGTACACAGCACCCGGGTATCTCCAAACTCGACCAATACCGAACCCTCGGCGTGACGGCTGTAAGCACGGGTGAAATGCACGGACCGCAACTCGTCCGAACGTCGATTGTTTGTTCTGGCCATCAATCTTCCTCTGTTGTGATGTGTCGTCATGCGGCAGCGTTTTGCAGCGGGTGCCGGATCAACCCGGCGGCAGTGGATGCCCAAACAGCGAGAAGAACCGGATCAGGAACCGATAGGTCAAACCCCAAATCACCCGCTCATCTTCTTTGCTGAGAAATATACCGGGAAAACGTATGCCGCCCGCGGCTTCGTATTCCACTGAGGTCCGAAGATCAGGATCGAGAAGTCGGGACAGCGGTATCTGGACTATCTCGGAGACTTCGTGGTTGGGCTGGAGTGCGGGTGTGGTATCCACCAAGTAAACGAAACAGGAAATCACGAGGTCAGCGGATCTGCCGCCGTGGCGGCCGCGCAGGTCGCCCAGCCGGCCCACCGAATCGGTGGGGAACAGCTTAAGCCCAATTTCTTCCCAGGTCTCGCGGCAGGCAGCGTCGCCCGCTTCAAGATCACTGTTCTCCCGCCGGCCCCCGGGGAAAGCCATCTGCCCTGACCAGGGGTCATCGGGCGAGGCCGCTCTCTGGATGAAAAGGATACTAGGATCGTGCTCGCCCGTTTCGCGATTCAAAACCAACGCCACCTCGGCCTGGCGGGAGCTGGAGGGTGGTTCCAGATCGGGCTGGTACTCCTGAAAGCGACTCAGGACCTCTCTGACCGGGATCACCAATGAATTCCGCCACCGAGCAGAACACCATAACTGCCCTCGCTGGCGTCGGATCCTGTAATTGCCCCGGTGTAGTCTGTAATCTGGTATCGCCAAGCGAGGCGAAGATCGATAAAAGGCAGGGGATCAAGGACCAATCCCGTCTCTACCGAAATAGAGGAAAGATCCTGGCGAGACCCCACAGTCCCAAGCGAAGGCGCCCAGCCAGCATCGGCATAAAACCTGAGAAACCCAAGGATCCCGACTCGCGCCTCTGCCATGACCCGCGCGCCTGAAGCGTCCCCGTCGGCTCCAAAGCGGTCCTGCTCCCAGCCCAGCCCAAGGGCCAGAAAGGTGTTGTCGGTGGCGCTCAACAAGCGGTATTTGAAATCCACCAGCGTCTGCTCATCAGGCGCCATGCCAACGCTGTCCTCACTGATCCGATAAAGAGACGCCCGAAGGCCCCACCGCTCGCCCAGCCATAACTCGCCATAACCACCGGTGAGAGGAGAATTGACCGACGTGTCCTGATAATCATCAACCATCCAGGCAAAGACGCCGGCTTCGCCGTCCACCGGCCCCAGTGCCACTGCCGGGCCGGCTGCCAGCAGCCCTGTCATCAGAAAAACGCGCGCGATACACTTCACGACTGAACGCCTGTAAGGGAAGAGACGACATTTTATCATCTGGCCTTAATGGCTCGATGCGGCTGGGCCTCGCATGAGAAACGACGATGACTGACCAGGAACATGACAACGGTGTCCGTCTTGATCGCTGGCTCTGGGCGGCACGTTTTTTCAAGACCCGCGCGGAAGCAGTCGAGGCAGTTCGGGCGGGCCATGTTCTGCTCAACGACCACAGAACCCGCTCGGCGAAATCTGTCCGCTGTAACGACCGGCTGCGCATCCGCCGCAAGACGGCCGTTTATCACATCATCATCCAACAGCTGATCGACAAGCGCGCCTCAGCCGCAATTGCAGCTCAGACCTACGTCGAAGATCCAGATAGTATTGAACGACGCGAAGCCCTGCGTCAGCAACTGCGCCTGCAGCCCCAGCCTATCAGGAAATCCAGAGGCAGGCCGGACAAAAAAGAGCGCCGACAGCTCCAGCAGATGCGCTATGCCGACGGGAGCGGCTGAACTAATGAGAGGAACCATACTTGATGCCGACAGTTTCGAGCGGGGTGACCTGGATACCACTTCGCTCGAGAGCGCCCTCGACCAATGGACGCATCATCGATCAACACAATCTCACGAAGTGGCAGAGCGGATCGCGGGCTGTGAGGTGGTGGTCACCAACAAAGTCATCATCGATGCGGCGGCGATGCAAAACGCCTGCCTAAAACTGATCGTCGTGGCCGCGACCGGCACCAATAACATCGATCTCGTGGCGGCGAAACAGAGGAACATCACGGTCTGCAACGTCCGCGACTATGCCTCCGCCGCGGTAAGCCAGCACGTTTTCTCGCTGCTGCTCACATTGGTCTCACACCTTGGCGACTACACCCAGGCAGTCAGGACAGGCCGCTGGCAGGAGAGCAAAGTGTTCTGTCTGCTGGACTATCCCATCCGCGAACTCGATAGCATGACGCTGGGCATTATCGGTTATGGGAATCTTGGCCGGCGCGTTGAACAGATCGCACTTGGTTTCGGCATGCAGGTGGCGGTCTGTGCCAGGCCCGGCAGTGAAGCGATACCTGATGGCCGGATCACTTTCGACGAGCTTTTGAAAAACTCTGACGTGATCTCATTGCATTGCCCGCTTTCTGACGCAACGCACAATCTGATCGGCCGCACCCAGTTGGAAAAAATGAAATCCACTGCCATCCTGATCAACACGGCCCGCGGCGGCATCGTCAATGAGAACGACCTCGCAAATGCCTTGCGCCAGGGGGAGATCGGCGGGGCAGGTATAGATGTACTGACTCAGGAGCCTCCAGGTGCGGATCATCCCCTGTTGGCTGCGGATATCCCCAACCTCGTGGTCAGCCCTCATAATGCCTGGGGATCGGTCCAATCACGCCAGCGGCTTGCTGATGAAATTGCGGACCTCATCCAGGCCTACCGTCAAGAAACGCCCAGAAACTGCTGCCTGCCTGATTGAACACCTTCGGTCCGCTACCCCTAACACTGTACGTTCACCTGCCCTGGTGCGAACGCAAGTGTCCTTACTGTGATTTCAACTCTCACCCCCTGAAAACCGATCTGCCCGCATCGGACTACATCGATGGATTGATTGCAGATCTCAAAGCGGTTGAGAAGACCTACCCAAAACGCCGCCTGCAGGCCGTTTTTTTTGGTGGCGGGACACCGAGCCTTTTTGAAGGGGATCAGATCGCTCGATTGCTGGAGCGTCTCGACCACCACAACTGGCTCGATTCGCAGACGGAGATCACTCTAGAAGCCAATCCCGGATCAGCCGAGGCTGATCGATTCCGCCGTTATCGCGATTGCGGGGTCAATCGTCTTTCGCTTGGCGTACAGAGTTTCAATAACCGAAGCCTCAGTGTGTTGGGGCGAATACATAATGGGGAAGAAGCCAAAGAGGCCTGTCGGGCCATCAGGGAGGCCGGGTTCGACAACTTCAACATCGACCTGATGCATGGCTTGCCCGGGCAGGTGACGACGGATGCGCTTGCCGATCTTCGTGCCGCCCTGGATTGTTCGCCCACTCACCTTTCTCTTTACCAGTTGACGATCGAACCCAATACCGCCTTTGCAGCAAACCCGCCTGTCCTGCCTGATGAAGAAGTGCTTTGGGACATACGTTGCGCCGTCCAGGATCTTGCCTGTGAGGCCGGCTTTGCGCAATACGAGGTCTCTGCCTTTGCCCGGCCAGGGTACCACTGCCGGCACAACCTCAACTACTGGGAGTTCGGCGACTACATCGGCATTGGGGCAGGTGCGCACAGCAAGCTGTCTGTTGAAAACGCAGTCTACCGATGGAGCCGCCCGCGGCATCCGCGTGAGTACTTGAAGACCGTTACCGCGGGCACCGTGCCCGACACCGGACCACCTCTGACCGCTGCCGCATTGCGATTCGAATTCCTGCTCAACGCGCTGCGTCTCGAGGCTGGATTCGAAAAAGATCTTTTTGCACAGCGGACCGGGCTTGACTGGAAAAAAGAGGAGCCGCTTTTTAAGGATGCGGCCAACGCTGGACTGCTGCACCTGGACGAGACCCGCGTACAAACTACGCCTCTGGGCTGGCGCTTTCTGGATGATCTGCTGGAGCGCTTTCTCGACCAACCAAAGCGGGCTGACGTGCATAATATGATGCTTCAATAGTTCGTCTCGGCTCATCTCAAACACACGGCCAAGACACGTTTGACTCCTTAATCATCAACTATGCTCTGGATCAAGGCACTACATATCATCTTCATGGTGACCTGGTTTGCCGGGCTCTTCTATCTTCCCCGGCTATTTGTCTATCACGCCATGAGTGCAGATCGGGCAACTCAAGATCAGTTCAAAGTGATGGAGCGCAAACTCTACTTTGGCATTACCACCCCAGGCGGCGTGCTGACCATCGCGTCCGGCCTGTGGCTGTGGCTGGGTTACGGCATCGGCAGTCAGAGCTTGTGGCTTACCGGAAAGATCGCGCTGGTGGTGGTCCTCGCTGGGTATCACCTCTGGTGCGGGCACATGGTCGAGCAGTTTGCGCAGGACAAAAATCGGCACGGGCATATGTTTTATCGCTGGTTCAACGAGTTTCCCGTTCTCGTGCTGATCGGCGCAGTATTGCTGGTGGTAGTGAAACCGGCCTGAGCGCGACCCGCGATGTTCCATGTGGTGCTGTTCCAACCGGAGATACCGCCCAATACCGGCAATATCATCCGCCTGTGCGCCAACACTGGCTCCCGGCTTCATCTAATTGAGCCGATTGGTTTTTCGATTAACGACCGCACTCTCCGGCGCGCAGGCCTGGACTATGCCGACGCCGTCACGATATCCCGCCACGCCAGCATGGATGCGTTCCTTGAGAACGTCTCTCCTCAGCGCGCTTTCATGTTCTCGACCAAACATGGCCAGCGACACAGCGACTGCACGTTCCAAAGCGGTGACGCGTTGGTGTTCGGCCCTGAGACCCGCGGCCTTCCCGACAATGTCAGACTCCGCGTACCAGAGGCTCAGCGCTTGACGTTGCCGATGTGCGCCACAAGCCGAAGCCTAAATCTTTCCAACGCCGTCGCGGTCGCTCTGTTTGAAGCCTGGCGTCAGTGTGATTATCCAGGCAGCGTCCCCGGCGATCCCTAGAGATCTTCAAGGCGGTCGACACTGATCCCGCTGAGCCTTAATGCGGCATTCACCACGGGGAATTCGTCTGGCTCCACCCGAACCTTGATACCGACAAAAAGGGCACCTAGCGCATCGATACGCACCGGTTCCAGCCGCCTTGGCGACTTGAGGGAAAGCAGGGTTTTGGCCACGATATCACTGGTACCGCCCTCGGCGGTATCACAGAAATAGAGCAGTTGGTTGCTTGGTCGGAAAAAGGCCTGGTGAATAGAGAGGCGCGTTGCGACCCAGGCTTCGATGATGCGATCCTTTGACACGCCGGGGCGCATATTCGCGATGTCGGCGAGATCCGGCGAGCGGAACTTGCTATAGACTCGACGCTCCTGCGACATACCGACCTCACTGTCCTGCGCGCCCATGACCGTACTGTCCGATCTGGTTGATCTTGTGCTCACCCTCGGCGAAGAAAAGGAGCTGCCCGCTGTGCGCGGTCTGTACAAGCCGCGCCCAGCGACGCCGACGGGACAGCCAAAAAAATTTGGTGTCATCGCTCTCGACGACGGCAGCTGCGGGTTCTTCTTTGCCGGGCTGGATGATACCTTGTCGCATCTGGATGCGTGTGACCCAAAACAGTTCACCGAGATGTCCACGCTGGAGCTGGTGAAACACTGCCTGGGCGAAGACCCATTATTAACAGCCGTGGGACTCGGCGCACTCAACGCCGTCAGTCAGCATCTGCTCAGAACGGCCGGGTTCAGCCTTGATCGAGCCACAGATCCCGTTGGCCAGCTGGATCTGGCTGGCGCGAGGCACGTCGGGATGGTTGGCTTTTTTGCACCGTTGATCAGGGAGTGGGAAAACTATCCCGGAACTTTGACCGTTATTGAGAAAGACCCGAAATTTCTCGAAAGGTCCGGGCCCTTTGAGGTGATTGAGCAAACCGATCGCCTGCGGGATTGTGATCGTGTACTCATCACAGGTTCCACATTGATCAACGATACGCTGGATGATGTGCTCAGTCACTGTGATCCGAAAGCGCAGGTGGCTCTGGTGGGGCCGAGCGCATCGTGCTTGCCAGATCCGATCTTTGATCGTGGTGTCGACGTGGTCGGCAGCACCATGGTCTGCGACCTGCCGCGGCTGGAGGCGCTGCTGGAGGCTGGACAGCCCTGGGCCGAAGGCACCGCCAAGTACTGCATCACACGCGATCAGTATCCGGGTATCCGGCAAATGATTCGCGGCGCCTGAATCCTGCGGGGCGAACCCAACGGCTGGAGGGTAGGTGACGCCAAGATATAATTTCGCTATGACTGCAGTGAGATACCTCTGCGCTGTGCTTTTGCTGGCCGGGCTACCGTGGGGACCGGTTCTTGCCGGAAAGATACCGGTTGCGGTGGATCTACAGCGGGACGCCAACATCTCGCGTGCCGAGCGGGTGCCGATCCTGTTGGTTTATACGACTGACTACTGCCATTACTGTGACGAGGTAAAGGCAAGCGTCTTCAATCTGATCTTTGCAGATCCAACATATCAGGATCGCATACTGCTGCGGGAAGTACGTATCGATACGAATCTCGATCTTGTGAGCTTCAGCGGGACTGTCACCAGTCATCGATCTTTTTCCAAAACCCGCGGTATCAGGATCGTGCCCACGCTCGAATTTCTGGATGGCGCAGGAACGCCCATCAGTCCACCGCTTGTCGGAGCAAGCATTCCTGACTATTACGGCGCCTATGTTGACAACGGCATCGAGCAGTCCCTCCGAACCCTCCGCACACGACAGGATCCCTCATGACTCAAGAATTCCCCGAAGCAGAGCTGGACCTCGGCCACCAACGTGTGTTGCCCGAATGGATTGACTACAACGGGCACATGAACGTGGCCTATTACGTCCTCGCTTTTGATCGCGGTGTGGATGAGTTCATGCGCCAGATGGGCATTACGCCTGAATACCTCGAGACCGAGAAATGTTCGACCTTTACTCTGGAGATGCATATCAACTACCTGCAGGAACTGCATCTCGACGACCCCATCCACCTCACGTGCCAACTGCTGGACGCCGACAGTAAGCGGGTTCACTATTTCCTGCGAATGTTCCACGCTGAAGCGGATTATCTCGCAGCCACCAGCGAGCAAATGATGATCCACGTCAGCCTTGAAAGCCGGCGGACCTCACCGTTCCTGCCGAAGGTCAGTGGTGTGATCGACCAGATAATGGCGGCGCATAAACCGCTGCCGATGCCTGATCAGGCGGGACAGAAAATAGGGATACGCCGGAAGTAAAAGGCGCTCAACCCAAACGCTCGATGATGCCGTCCAACTCGTCGAGCGAGTTGTATTCGATCACCAAACGGCCTGATTTGCCGTCACGCGACTCCAGACGCACGGGTGCCGCCAGTTTTTCTGACAGCGCCTCCTCAAGGCGCTGAATATCGCGGCTTTGGCCCGTCTTGCTCTTGGGTTTTTTTGAAGATGTATTCTCCGAAGGGTCAAGCATCCTGCGAACGAGCTCCTCGGTCTGACGAACCGACAGTCGCCGCTGCATTACGGCTTGCGCTGCGACGACCTGCTGATCCCTCGCAAGCCCCAGCAGGGCACGCGCGTGGCCCGCTTCGATATGGCCCGACTCAAGGTGTTCGCGCACACTCGGATCGAGCTTCAGTAGCCTGAGCAGATTGCTGACCGCCACCCGTGATCGGCCGACTGCCTCAGCCGCCTGTTGGTGGGTCAACCCGAATTCATCGAGCAGGCGCTGAATGCCGGCCGCCTCCTCGATCGGATTAAGATTCTCGCGCTGGATATTTTCGATAAGGCCCACTGCCAGTGCGGCTTCGTCCGGAACGCGGCGAACCACCGCCGGCACGTCAGCCAGACCCGCGAGCTGAGCGGCCCGCCAGCGGCGTTCTCCCGCGATCAGCTCATATCCACCGCCGGCCGTTTCCCGCACCAGCAGAGGCTGAACAATTCCCTGGGAGGAAATGGACGCCGCCAACTCTTCGAGCGCTGCCTCATCCATTCTTGTGCGTGGCTGATAGCGGCCCTTTCTAATCTGGTCAACCGGCAGCTGGCGAAGCTCAGACTGGCTGGAGCGTGTTACCGATGGCACACTGCCTAGCAGTGCGTCGAGGCCTTTTCCAAGTCTTGCTTTAGGACTCATGGTCTGCTCCTGACACAACTGTGCCGGTGTCGGGTGTCTCAGAGGGGCGCAAACTCTGCAGCATCTCGGTAGCCAGTTGCCGATAGGCCAGCGCGCCCTGGCAAGTCGGGTCATAGTCGATAACCGATTTGCCAAAACTCGGCGCCTCGGCGAGACGGACGTTTCGGGGAATCACCGTTTCATAGACAAGATTGGGGTAATAGTGTCGCAACTGCGCGGAGACCTCATTGGTCAGTGAGTTGCGTCCATCAAACATGGTGCGAACCAGTCCCTCGATCGTCAGCGAAGGATTAACGTTGCTGGCCCGCAGTCGGCGGATCGTATCGTCCAGTCCGCTCAACCCCTCGAGCGCATAGTACTCACACTGCACTGGGATCAGTACGGACCGGGCTGCGACGAGCGCGTTCAGTGTCAGCACATTCAGCGCCGGCGGACAGTCAATCAATATGAGGTCGTAATGCTGGACGGTGCTCAGTACACGTTGCAGCCGGTGGTTGTCGCTTTCCTCCCCGCGAGCCAACTCTGCCTGTGCTCCGGCGAGTCCTGCTTCAGCCGGCAACACGTCAAACCCTGAATCCGTCGCGATCACCGTCTCTAGGAAAACGCTCTCGCCCAACAACACCTGATAGACGGTATGCTGAAGCTGATTGCGGTCGATGCCGCTTCCGACCGTGGCGTTGGCCTGTGGATCCAGATCGATCAGAAGTACCCGAAGGCCCTCGCGAACCAGTGCAGCGGCCAGATTGATCGCGGTCGTGGTTTTGCCCACGCCCCCTTTTTGGTTTGTCACCGCGATGATCCTGGTCAACTTTGCTTCTCCAAAACGTCTGTCACCACAACAATGTGTCTATGTGCATCAAGACCAGGCACCGCGACCGGAAAGACCTCGGTCATTTCCCGCTGGCGCGGGGTGAGCGCCGACAATTCCTCTTCGGGATAAATCCCTTTCATGCTGATCAAGCGCAGACTTGGGTGATGCAGATGACCGGTCATGCTGATCAGGTCGGCCACTGTCGAGACCGCACGCGAGGTTAGCGTATCAAAATTTTCGGGCGACTGGTAATCCTCGATTCGAGTCGCGATCACCGTTACGTTTTCGGCTTTGCAGCGAATCTTGGCTTCACGAAGGAAACTGGCTTTCTTGGCCCGGCTTTCCACGAGCGTCCAGTGCTGCTCAGGGCGCGCCAACGCCATCACCATACCCGGCAGACCCGCACCGGATCCGATATCAAGACAGCGGTCCCCAACGACAAAACCCGCGATCGAAAGGCTGTCCAGGAGATGATGGGTCAGCATTTTTGCCGGGTCATCAATCGTTGTCAGATTGTGCGTCTGGTTCCACTTTCGGATCAGCGCCGCATAATCGAGAAGGGTATCGCAGCGGGCCTGGCTGAGATCGAGACCGATCTTGCTGGCACCCTCTGCCAGTTGCAGCCTCATGGAACGGGCCATCTGCCTAAGACAGGATCAGGCGGCTGAACGCCGTTGCTGCCGCTTGAGATGCACCAACAGCAAGGAGATAGCCGCTGGTGTGACACCGGAAATCCGTGTTGCCTGACCGAGGGTCATCGGACGATGTTCAATCAGAATCTGGCGGACCTCGTTCGACAATCCCCGCACTGCCTGATAGTCGATCTCCTCTGGGATGAGTGTATCTTCGTGCTTGCGTTGGCGTGCAATCTCATCTCGCTGGCGATCAATGTACCCGGCATAGCGGGCTTCGATCTCCAGTTGCTCTACAACAGCGGCATCCGTCACACCGTCTTCGTTTGATCCACAAAGGCTGATGAGCTCCCGGTAACGCACATCCGGTCTGCGCAGAAGCTCTGCCAGGGTTTGTTCTCGGCTGAGTTCCTGGCCCAATACGGCTTTGGCTTTTTCCACCGGCACCGCGTTAGGCCGAACCCAGGTCTGCTGCAAACGGGTGCGCTCGCTCTCTAGCAGGTCACGTTTGCGTGAGAAGGCAGTCCACCGTGAGTCGTCGACCAGACCCAACTGTCTGCCGATCTCGGTCAGGCGCAGATCCGCGTTGTCCTCGCGCAACTGCAACCGATACTCCGCCCGTGAGGTAAACATCCGATAAGGTTCGGTCACGCCTCGCGCAGTCAGATCATCAATCATGACTCCGATATACGCTTCATCACGGCGAGGACACCAGAGCGAATCGTCGCGGCTTCGCTGAGCTGCGTTGAGACCCGCAACCAGTCCCTGCCCGGCGGCTTCTTCATAGCCCGTTGTGCCGTTGATCTGCCCGGCAAAAAAGAGTCCGGATAGGGCTCGGGTTTCAAGCCCCGGAAGCAGATCGCGCGGATCAAAATAATCATATTCAATCGCATAACCCGGCCGGGTGATACGGGCGTTTTCAAATCCGTCGATGCTGCGAACCATCTCCCACTGAACCTCAAAAGGCAAACTGGTCGAAAGTCCATTGGGGTAAATCTCGTGGACAGTTAGCCCCTCGGGTTCTACAAATATCTGATGATTATCCCGGTCGGCAAAACGAACGATTTTGTCCTCAACAGAAGGGCAGTACCGCGGCCCGACGCCCTCTATCTCGCCGCCGTAGAGCGCGGACTGGCTCAACGCGGCGCGAATAATGTCATGGGTCTTTTCATTGGTCTTCGCAATATGGCAACAGACCTGCGATGAGTGATCGCTCTTCTTGGCAAGAAAGGAGAAACTCGGTATCGGGTCGTCTCCCGGCTGCAACTCCAGGCTTGAGAAATTGATGGTTCGCCCGTCGATTCGCGGCGGCGTGCCGGTTTTGAGGCGTCCGGTGCGGGGGCACAACTCCCGAAGCCGATCTGCGAGGACGGTCGACGGCGCATCGCCGGCGCGTCCTCCCGGTTCGCTACGATGACCGACGTGAATTCGGCCATTGAGGAAAGTCCCTGTGGTTAACACGACTGCGCGGGCCGGGACACGGATACCTCCGGCCGTGACTATGCCACCGATCCGGTCACCCTCCACCCACAGGTCCTCAACGGACTGTTGCAGGACTACCGGACCGCTCTCCCCTTCAATCGCACTGCGGATGGCTTCCCGGTAAAGCATCCGGTCTGCCTGCGCCCGAGTCGCACGCACCGCTGGTCCTTTTCTGGCGTTAAGCCGGCGGAACTGGATACCGGCTCGGTCTGCCGCCTGGGCCATGATGCCGCCTAGGGCATCGATTTCTTTAACGATATGTCCTTTGCCGATACCCCCAATAGCAGGGTTGCAGGACATCTGTCCCACGGTTTCGATGGTGTGTGTGACCAAAAGCGTTTTCGCGCCAGCACGAGACGCGGCCAGCGCTGCCTCGGTCCCGGCATGGCCGCCGCCGATAACGATCACGTCAAATGATTCGGGATACTGCATTGGAAAGCGACTGACCTGAAGATCAGTTCTGGTAGTAGTAGTCGTAACGATTGAGAATCTTGTTGGTGAAGCGCCAAGCTTCTCCATGGGTCAGCGAATTATCGTCAGGCATGACCTTGGTATAAAGCTTTTCTCCATGACGCGCTTTCATCGCGGTCAACTGCTGGTGGAGCTCTGATTCGCTTACTGATATCTCTGAACCCGACGCGGGACGCAGTGAGTAGCGGCGCACATCCCCCTCTTTCCAGAAACGGACTTCGATCACGATACGGCCCACCGTGCTGCGTGCCGGGCGCACCAGGCGGTTGTACTTGCTCTCAAGATCTGAATGGCGCTCTCTCAGGATATCGAGTTCGGCTTTGTGTATAGCCCCCAGCAGTTCGCGCTCTTTGGAAAACGCTTCCACCTCGTCGGCGTACTGAGCGCGAAGGTAAGCCAGTTCTTCTTTGGTCAACTTGTATTCAAGAGCGGTTTCTGCGAGACGCGCTGTCAGCTCCTCGCCTTCAAGACGGCTTTCCTCAAGCGCGAGCTGGGTGCTTACACTGGTGCGGACCAGACCCGCCCTCTCGTTACGCAAGGCGACGACTTCGGTACGCAGCGCGCTGCGGGTCACTTCAAGCGCGTTGACCTGCTCTGCCAGTGCATCACGGTCACGCAGCAGAGCATCACGAGCCTGAACAACAGTCGCCTGGTACTGGGCTCGTGCTTCGGCAGCCAGAATGAGCCGGCTTTGTTCTGACTGCAGTTCGGACAACGCGTTGTTGAGATTAGTGAGATCCAGCGAAAGCTGTTCGCGCAGCCCTTCCGAAGCGGCCAGTTGCTCCAGTTGGTTTTGGCTTTGCGCAATGACACCCGCGAGTTCTTCAGAGAGTGCGGCTTTTTCTGTGGAGAGTTGTTGTCGGGTAGCGATCAGTCCCGCCACCTCGGCCTGCAGAGATTCCTTCACTCCCTGCAAAGCCGCACGATCCTGCTCTAAAGAAACCAACGAATCCTCAAGTTGTTGTTGCGTGGCGAGCAGCGCGGTTTTTTCTTCACTCAGTTGCTCGCGTTCAGAAGTGACACCCGCGAGTTCTTCAGAGAGTGCGGCTTTTTCTGTGGAGAGTTGTTGTCGCTCATTTTCAACTGCAGCCAACTCTTCAGTCAGGTCCGCTTTTTCAGAAGCCAGCGCTTGTCTTACTTTCTGCATTTCTCCGACGTCATCCAGCAACGCCGAGATCTCGCTTTCCTTCAGCACGATGGTTTCTTCAGCCGCAGAGCGTTCGGCCTCTGCTTGCGCCAGCACGGAACGCAAGCGCACCACTTCGTCTCCCAGCGTCGCGATGCGCATCTCCATCTCGCCGCGCTGTGTGGTCATGGTCTCGGTCTGGCTAACGGACTCGCGCAGCTGGCCCACCAGCTCAGTGTTTCGCATCAGGATAATGACCAACGCCACCAAAAAGATGAGCACCACCACCGTCATGATGTCGGTAAAAGACGGCCACACGCTGTCCTCGTCCGAGCGCCCACTCACCGTGGGCGAGACTCTCAGGTCGACAAAACCGTCTGTGCGGGTAATAGCCACTGCTTGCTACCGGTTGGGATCGTTCAGCCGGAATCCCTCTCGCAATACCTGGGTCATCTCGATCAGACCCTCGCTGTTGCGTTGCATTTCGTCGCGGTAACTTGCAAGCAGGCTGCGCATATCCTCGGCTACCTTTGCATATCCCGCCTGCGATTCGTCTAGCCGCTCCACCAGTGCTGCTGCGCTCCGCACGATATGGCTAAGCTGTTCAGCAGCCTTCTCGGGCTCAATCTGAAACCGCGGGAGTAGCACCCGGCTCGTTGCCTCTTCAATTCGGCTCACAACATGCGTTTGCGCATCCATTAGCCGCAGATAGAAATACCCGAAAAATAGGTAAGCAAAGATCGCAGTCATCGTCGTCGACAGCGCTGTCGACATACCGTGGATGATCATGCTCAAACCACCCATTTCCGTTGTAGACGTAATGACGTCAGATGCACCGAGCAACGCGATTGATAACGACACAATCGTGCCGAAGACTCCCGTGAGGATCAGAACGTTGTGCACAAACTTCGGGAAGCTCACCCGGCTAGATTCAAGTGCTACCAGCGTCGCCGCCAGCGCACTGTGATTGATAACCGCGTGCTGGCGATGCAGATCCTCCAGCGCCAGGTATCGCCGGACGATTAGCGAGCTCGCTTCCGCCCCTTCGGTCGGTGCTGAACCTGCCTCCAGATTCTCGAGCACGCGGCTGATCGCGAGCTCTTCCCCGCTCAGGCGCTGGAACTCCCGGACAATATGAAAGATGCCAGCAAGAAACAGGATCAGGATGCCGCCGTTAATAAACCAACCTACGTGGGTTATCTGATTCTTAAGATAAATCTGGGAGAGAAAATCCGATTGCCATACGCCCACCACGATGATTGCGACCCCGAGCACAATCAACTGCGTCAGTATCTTTCGCGAATAAATATCCTCGCTACCTGCCAGCTGCGTTTTCTCACCCATTCGAATTCTCTCTATTTCTCATTCACAACAGTACAGATCTCATTATGGCCTTGTGGGCGGTGATATACCACGCCGACGACCCCTAACCGTTTCCTACGGAACAGTTCTCTGATCGATCGCTCCGCGGCATGGCCCATCTCTCCATCCGGTCACTCGTCCTCCAAACTTCGTGGTCTTTCAAATTTAATTCACTGCCCGTTAGAAAGACATCCTTAACGGGCAGATAATCAAATAACATTTATACTCTGTAGTACAATCAAATCATGCCAGCAAAAAGAAAACCCCCTCCCGAATGGTGGCTCTTGGGCTACATGGCTCAATATCAACCATCTTATCTAATCGATAAGTTGAAAGAAATCGGATTAGACGCCCAAGCGCTTTATGAAGCCGCAGGTGCAGCTGCTGTGGATCTGCCAAACGAGGATTATCGACGACTATCTAAATCCTGGGCGGTTCGCCAGCATCGAGTAAGGACCAAGACGAGTTAGAAAAATTGATAGTACTTCTTTGTAGCTCGTTGAAATATTCTTTCCGGCCATCTCAGAACATGGTTTTGCCCGATTTAAAACGTATATGGCCTTTAAAGAAATTGGGCGAGTTCAGCCCGAACACTACTTCCCAATACAAAAAGTAGAGAAAATATCCCCGAGTAAATCCTCTACCGTCACCTCACCGGTAATCTCGCCAAGGGCGTTTTGTGCGAGCCGGATCTCTTCGGCCAGAAGATCAGTGCTCTTAAACTGGTTTATTGCCTGATCAAGGTGTGAATGCGCTCGCTGCATCGCCTCGATGTGGCGGCGCCTCGCCATGATGGTGTCTTCCCTTTCCCCGCGGTAACCCAACTCAAGCTGCAGCATTCTTTCAAGAGAATCTATTCCCTCCCCGTTGGTCGCGCTGACCGCGACAGCGGGGCACCCGTCTTGGTTTTTCAATTCACCAAAAGAGCGTCCGCTGAGATCGCACTTATTCAAAACCACGATTTTTTTCTTCTGAGCAGAATCCTGTCCCTCTGTCTTTAGACCAATTGGATCTGGCTGCGTATCATCCCGAACCTCAAGCACGAGATCTGCCCGTTGGGCCGCGGTGATCGCTCGGCGCATGCCTTCCGCTTCAATCTCATCGTCACTCTCTCGAAGCCCCGCGGTATCGGTCAATCGGATTGGAAGTCCTTCGAGCGAGATAGTCGCCTCTAACGTATCCCGAGTGGTCCCCGGCGTAGCGGTCACGATCGCCCGCTCAGCCCTGGCAAGCGCATTCAATAGGCTGGATTTACCTGCATTTGGCGCACCAATAAGTACGACCTCGGCGCCTGTGGATAACAGTTCTCCGGGTGTTGATCTGTCTATAAGTTCTCCGATAATTCCGCTAAATTCTTTTATTTTCTTCTTAATTTCCTTATTTTCAATACTATCTACAGGTTCATCCGAGAAGTCAATATTTGCCTCGATAAATACCCTAAGTTCTCTTAAATTAACGCATAGATCGGTTATCTTCTCTGAAAATTTCCCCTCTAGTGATCTTAGCGCGCACTTGGCCGCGGTTTCTGTCTGACTGTTAATCAAGTCGACTACCGCCTCGGCCTGGGCAAGATCCATTTTTCCGTTAAGAAATGCCCTTTCCGTGAACTCTCCCGGTCGTGCTAGTTCTGCCCCCAAGACAGTCACCTCAGCCAAGACACTATCCAGAATGACGGGGCCGCCATGGCAATGCAGCTCAAGCACGTCCTCGCCTGTATAAGAAGCTGGAGCTTTAAAAAGAATCGCGATACCGTGATCAAGGGTGTCGCCACCCTTGCTATGAAATCGGGTTGGGGTAACTTCGCGCGGGTTCAATTGGTGCCCAGTTAACTTGTGGGCAATGCGCAGGCAATCCGGCCCAGAGAGACGAATGATCCCGATACCCCCTGTTCCCGGAGGCGTCGCCCTAGCGGCGATAGTTCGCGTTGAATCGCTCAAGGGGTCTGTCCGGTAAGAGCTCCAACAGTCTGGCAGGCCGTCGTTAGGTCTTGCTGTCAGCCGCCTGGATTTTGCGCGTAATCACCCACTGCTGCGCAATTGAGAGAACGTTGTTCACCAACCAGTACAGCACCAGACCCGATGGGAACCACAAGAAGAAGATGGTGAAGACCAACGGCAGCGCCATCATGATCTTCTGCTGCATGGGATCAAGTGGCGCCGGATTCAGCAATTGCTGGCCGAACATCGAGGCGCCCATCAAGATCGGCAGCACGTAGTAAGGATCCTGTAACGAAAGATCTTTGATCCACAAGGCAAAGGGCGCCTGGCGCAACTCGACGCTCTCCAATAGCACCCAATAGAGAGCGATGAAAACAGGGATCTGAATGACGATCGGCAGGCAGCCACCAAGAGGGTTGATCTTCTCTTTTTTGTAGATCTCCATCATCGCCTGCTGGAACTTCTGCTTGTCATCACCGAAACGTTCCTTCAGCGTCTGCATGCGAGGCTGCATCTTTTTCATGCGCGCCATGGATTTGTAACTGGCAGCAGAAAGCGGGAAGAACACCAACTTGACGAGAAGCGTCAGCAGGATGATCGACACACCCCAGTTGTTCACCACGCGATTGATGTAGGTCATCACCCAGAAGAGTGGTGAGGACACGGGGGTCAGCCAGCCATAGTCAACTGTAAGCTCCAGTTGGTTGTCGGCCTTGATCATCCGCTCGGTTTCTTTTGGTCCGATGTACATCTCGCCGTCCAACTCTTGTGAGCTTCCCGCAGGCACAACCGTCGGCTGCGTGGTTTTGTAACCTACCAGGTAACGTGGGCCAGTGTCCCGGTTCGTTACGTTCGAGTAGAACTCATAACCGGTTCCCGCATCAGGAAGGAGGGCGCCCACAAAATAATGCTGAAGCATCGCGACCCAACCGGAAGGGGTCGGTCGAGCGAGGTTTGCCTCATACATCTCTGCAAAGTCGATCTTCTGGTACTTGTCTTCTGGGGTGAAGATGGCGCCCCCTTTATAACTTGGCAATCGGGTGAGGAACCCGAGGCCACTGCTCTGCTCTGCCACCTGAGTGCGCAATATCTGGGAATAGCGATAACCGGACCATGTCTCACCGCTTTGGTTATCCACAGTAAAGGTCACATCGACAAAATAGCTGTTTCTGAAAAACGTAAAGGTTTTTCTGAAACGAACACCCTCTTCTGATGTCCAGTCGAGGTGCAGGTCGACGCTGTTGGCGCCGGGAGCCAGTGTCACGTTTTCCTGATCAGTAGAAAAGATTGTGTGATGGTTGGGGGTGTCTTTGTTTGTGCTCAGAAGACCATCCTGAATCAGGAATAGATCTGCACCCTTGTCGTTCAACAAGACAAATGGGGTGTCGGGTTCTTCAAGCGATACCGGATAAGTTAAAAGAGACAAGTGTCTTAAGTCGCCGCCTTTGGTATCAATCTCTGCACGAATGAGATCCGTTTCCACAACCACCCGGCGCTCTGCAGGCAAGCTCTGGATCACGGGAACAGTGGATGGGATATCTGTGGACTCGACAGTCGCGGACGCGGTCGGTGCCTGGGGAATATCATCAGCCTGAGACCCGCCGCTCGCTTTGTTCGCGCCCTGTGTTGTTTCGGATTGAGCCGAAGTCGCGGCATTGAAGCTGGTGCCGTTTTTGTCCGCTTCATACTCCAACCATGACTGCCACAGCAACAGCAACACCATGCCAAGCGCACCAAAGAGAATCAGTCTTTGAAAATCCATTTAACTCAACTCACCATGCAGTTTGGCGTCGCATTTTTCTGGGACTGGGTCAAAGCCTCCAGGATGCCATGGGTGGCAACGACCTATCCGGCGGACGGTCAGCCACAAACCCATAAGCACACCGCGTTTTTCGATCGCCTCGATGGCGTAACAGGAGCATGAAGGGTAAAACCTGCAGGTCTGCCCGAACCATGGGCTGACAAGGTACTGGTACCCCTTGAGAAGCATAACTAGGACTTTCTGCATTCGTTACTTATCCGGTGCCAATGTCTTTCAAGGCTTTGGCACACCTCTTTGTTCTGGGCAAGCGCGCTAGGGTGGCGGGCGATTGCCACGATATCGAGTCCCGTCACTTGCGTTGAATGGTAACGGAAAAACTCCCTCACCAATCTTTTTAAGAGATTACGCTGAACCGCTTTTCGCGATGTCCTCTTCGAGACCGTGATGCCGATGCGAGATCGGGCGAGTCTGTTTTCCGTCGCGTAGACAACAAAGAGTCGATCTTTGCTGCTGCACTTCTTGGTTAATACCGCTTTAAATTCTGCGGCGCGAAGAAGGCGACAGGATCTAGGGAAGTTGCGATCGGCCACGGCCGCGCGTTGGTCCGCGCGGAATGCGCTTAGGCGCTTAACTCTGCCCGGCCTTTGGCACGCCGAGCATTGATGATTGCGCGACCCCCTCGGGTTTTCATTCGTGCGCGGAAACCATGGCGACGCTTGCGTTTGACCACACTGGGTTGGAAGGTTCTTTTCATGACAAGTTTAGATCCGAGAGCGCAAAAGGGCGCTGGAATTTACATCTTTAGTAGAGAAAAAGTCAATAATTTCCTGTTTTCCAGACACTTTAGGTCTATTGTGGATAAAAAATTTTTCTTCTAAACTTGTGGATAAAAATCCTTATAGACTTTAGAATGTAATGTAGATGAAAACGAGGGTCTCTCTTCCGAAAACTCCGGTTTTGGCGTATATTATTTATAAGTAATTGTTTTATAAGGAGATTTAAAATTGTCGTCAGTATGGAACCTGTGCTTGGGAAGACTGGAAGATAATCTATCCCCCCAACAGTTCAATACCTGGATTCGGCCGCTCCAGGCGATCGAGGAAGGGCGAGGTCTTAAACTGCTCGCCCCTAATCAGTTTGTTCGGGACTTCATCGTCAAGGAGATGTTAGATGAGGTCCAAAAACTGGCGAATAGTTTTAGCGCCACACCATTGGTTCTTAAAATAGAGGTGGGCAGCGAAACCCCACCCACTGGTTCGCACCCTGGTGATTCATTAAAAGTTCAACCTAAGAATGACAAGGTGGGGTTAAGCCCGTTGCGCTTTGAAGGGAGGCTCAACCCCGCTTTCACTTTTGACACCCATATTGGCGGCAAGTCCAATCAGTTAGCTCGAGCTGCCGCGAGGCAGGTTGGTGAAAATCCGGGTAGGGCTTACAACCCTTTGTTTCTGTATGGTGGGGTAGGTTTAGGAAAAACTCACCTGATGCAGGCAGCGGGAAATCTGGTAATGGCGGGCCAGGCTAAAGCCAAAGTGGTATATGTACACTCCGAACGTTTTGTTGCGGATATGGTGAAAGCTTTGCAGCATAACGCGATTAATGACTTTAAGCGGTACTACCGATCGCTTGACGCGTTGTTGATTGACGATATTCAATTCTTCTCCGGAAAAGAGCACTCTCAAGAAGAATTCTTCCATACTTTCAATACGTTACTTGATGGTCAGAGCCAGGTGATTATTACCAGCGACCGGTTCCCAAAAGAAATTACAGGTGTTCAGGAAAGATTGATATCAAGGTTTGGCAGTGGATTGACTCTGCCGATTGATCCTCCGGAACTTGAGACTCGGGTCGCCATTCTTCAGCATAAAGCCCAGTTGAAGGGTGTACACCTTCCGGACGAAGTTGCGTTTTTTATCGCGCGGCAGATTCGCTCAAATGTTCGTGAGCTTGAGGGCGCGCTACATCGTATTGTGGCGAGCAGTGGTTTCACAGGACGGCCGATCGACCTTGATTTGACCCGGGAGGCGTTACGTGACTTGTTGGTGTTCCAGGAACGCCGTGTCACCATTCAGAACATTCAAAAAACGGTGGCTGAGTACTTCAAGATGCGGATTGCAGATCTGCACTCAAAGCGCCGGAACCGGCAGATCACCCGGCCTCGCCAGATGGCAATGGCGTTGGCTAAAGAACTCACCAGCATGAGTCTTCCTGAAATCGGTGATGCTTTTGGTGGTCGGGATCACACAACAGTGTTGCATGCCCAAAGAAAAATCCAGGAATTAATCACGACAGACTCGAGGGTGCGGGAAGACTATCAAAACCTTCAGCGAATCTTGGGGGCTTAATTAGGATAATTTGTGGATAATTTCGGATAGAATGGCATCTCACAGAAATCATGTTTTTATTCCAGATTCCTCAGTTAGTTACCCACAGGTTTTTTTAAGATTAATTTCATTTTAAGTTATTGAAAAAAAAGGGTAAATTTTATTTTTGAACTTATCCACAGGCCTTACTAACATTATCATCTTTTCTAAATTTCTATGAAATTCCAGATAGAGCGAGAAGTTCTCCTTGGTCCCGTCAGCATTGTTACGAGTGCTGTTGAGAGACGCCAGACGCTCCCCATACTAGCCAATGTCTATATTAGGCTGGAAGGCAAACAACTAACACTAGTTGGTACTGATCTCGAGGTGGAAATTAGCATCCAGACGGATGTATTAAGTGGTGAGGACGGAGAGTGCACCATCACGGCAAGAAAACTTCTTGATATATGTCGCGCGTTACCAGAAACCGCCAGTATTGATTTTTCTGGGGAGGGGGATAAGGCGAAAATGCGCTCCGGGAAAAGCCGGTTCACACTCCAGGCCCTGCCGCCCAGGGATTTCCCAAGGCTTGAAACTGGGACATGGGAAGAGCGCATCACCATCCCTCGAAAAGAACTCAAAGCCCTTTTAGACCGGACCTCCTTTTCAATGGCACAGCAGGATGTCCGCTACTTTCTAAACGGCGTCCTCCTTGAACTCGACGGCAACACAATCACCACAGTCGCGACAGACGGCCACCGCTTAGCAAGAAGCAGAGCCGAGCTTTCATCTCCCGTTAGTTCTCAACGGCAAGTTATCGTACCCCGCAAAGCCGTGGCGGAGCTTGGGCGCTTCCTTGGCGAAGACTCTGAAGATATAACGCTGGAGCTCAACAGCAACCACATAAGCCTTAAAAAACCCGGAGCGATGTTAATCAGCAAACTTATTGATGGCAAGTTTCCTGATTACAAGGCAGTCATGGCCCAGGTCCTCAACCAGAAAATGGTAGTCGACCGCCAAGAGTTTCACGAGGTGCTTACACGAACAGCCGTACTCACCAATGAAAAATACCGCGGTATCCGCCTGGAGTTAAGCAAAGGGAGTTTAAAGGTCAGCGCCCACAACCCTGAGCACGAGGAGGCCATAGATGAGATTCCTGTCGATTATGCAGGAACGGACGTAGAAATTGGTTTCAATGTGACCTATCTCATGGACGCCCTCAAAGCCCTAACAAGCGAACAAGTGGAAGCGGAGCTTCAGGACGCGAACACAGGATGCATGCTCCACGAGCCCGATAACGACAATACGCTCTACCTCATTATGCCGATGCGCCTCTAGGCGCCCAAAATGTTCCACGTGGAACATCGACCAGCCTTCCCATGGCCGTGTTTCACGTGGAACCAAAAACCCCTGAAAGTAGCTGTTTTTTGGGACCTCGAACCCATCTAAATGATATAATTTCGGGCTGAATTCAGGAGTATTTATGGCAAATCCCCCCATCTATGACGAAAGCAGTATCAAGGTCCTTAAGGGTCTCGAGGCGGTACGGAAACGCCCGGGAATGTACATCGGCGATACTGATGATGGAACAGGTTTGCACCATATGGTCTTTGAGGCGGTGGACAACGCTATCGATGAGGCGCTGGCCGGGTTTTGCAGCGAGGTAAACGTAACGATCCACGCTGATGAGACGGTTAGCGTATCGGATGACGGCCGCGGTATCCCGACCGGCATAATCGAGGAGGAGGGCCGGTCCGCAGCTGAAGTTATCATGACCCAACTGCATGCTGGAGGGAAATTCGACCAGAATTCCTACAAGGTTTCGGGTGGTCTGCACGGTGTCGGGGTTTCGGTGGTCAACGCGCTTTCTTCCCACCTCAAACTAACCATCCATAGGGATGGGAAAATATTCCGCCAGGATTTTGAAAAAGGCCTCGCAATGACATCATTGTCGGTAGTGGGTGAGACTGAAAAAACCGGCACCGAAGTGCATTTCAGGCCAGATCCGGAGATCTTCTCCGATCCCGTGATGCATCACGATATCCTTGCCAAAAGACTTCGAGAGTTGTCTTTTCTTAATTCTGGCGTGCGCAACCGTCTTGTTGATGAGCGCGCAGACACAGAAGATATTTTCGAATACAAAGGGGGTATTGAAGCCTTTGTTGCGCACCTAAACCGAAAGAAGAGTGCTCTGCACCCAACCACCTGCTACATCCGGGATGAGCGGGATAACGTCATCGTTGAGGTTGCGTTACAGTGGAACGATTCCTATCAGGAGAATGTTTTTTGCTACACCAACAACATTCCCCAGCGTGACGGCGGGACCCACCTGGAGGGGTTGAGAGCCGCTATCACCAGAACGATGGGCAGATACATGGAGGAATCTGGGTTCGCCAAAAAAGCTAAAATCGCGCTTCGCGGAGAAGATTGCCGAGAAGGCCTGACGGCGGTTTTATCTGTGAAAGTCCCCGATCCTAAATTCTCCTCCCAAACCAAGGATAAACTGGTTTCCTCAGATGTTCGTGGCCCCGTCGAATCCTTGGTCAACGATCATTTGAGCACCTTCCTGTTGGAGCATCCGACAGAAGCACGCGGTATTATGGAGAAGATTCTTGATTCCGCGCGTGCACGGGATGCTGCAAGAAAAGCACGTGAAATGACCCGTCGAAAAAGCGCACTGGAGATCGGCGGGCTGCCAGGGAAATTGTCTGATTGTCAGGAAAAAGACCCAGCTCTGTGTGAGATCTATCTGGTCGAGGGAGACTCTGCCGGTGGCTCAGCAAAGCAAGCTCGGGACAGACGATTTCAGGCGATCTTGCCGCTCAAAGGTAAGATCCTCAATGTAGAAAAAGCACGATTCGATAAGATGCTGGCGTCTGACGAAGTGGGAACGCTCATTACCGCGCTCGGGACAGGGATAGGCACAGACGACTTCGATGTCAGTCGCCTGCGTTATCACCGGGTCATTATCATGACAGATGCGGATGTTGACGGATCTCATATCCGGACGTTGCTGCTGACGTTTTTCTACCGCCAGATGCCAGAGCTTATTGAGCGCGGCCACGTATATATTGCCCAACCCCCGCTCTATAAGCTGACTTCCGGAAAAAAGGAGACTTACGTCAAAGATGACGATGAGCTGCATAAACTGCTTCTGGATCTAGCGCTCGAGGACGCCGAGATCGTACCGGGCCACAATCCTGATTCCCCCCTCGCGGGAATTGTGTTGAGGGGGATCTGCAGTGATTATTTTGCGGTCGAGGCCGCTATTCATAGGATGGCAAGGCGTTATCAGCCAGAGGTGCTTTGGGCCTTATCTGGAATGGCACCTCTTGATTTGACAGAGATGAAAAACCCCACTGAGTTCGATACCTTTGGCCAGACATTAAGTGACGCGCTGAATGTCCACGCGAATACTGGAGGGGCAACCTACCGCGTGGCTTGGGATGATCAGGAGGATGGTTCGACACTTATTGTTGATAGTGAGCGCCACGGCCGCTACCGCCAA
>CENU01015192.1_pt1 | contig 30216 bp, 31 predicted proteins | sample 361331 | NCBI WGS metagenome assembly CENU01 (sample SAMEA2619766, study PRJEB7988) | marine metagenome | isolation source: saline water (ENVO:00002010), including | reverse complement strand
CTGAGGCGTACTCTGAGGATCCCGGTTGGATCGTAGCCCCGCCACTTGTTGTGCCTGAACCTGAGAAAGCGACGCCCGAAGACGAAGTCAATAATGAGGCTGTCGTAGAGTCAAAAAATGGAGAAGAGGGGGCGGGTGACCAGGAAGAGCCGGCTGAGGAAGAGCCGATAGTTGCGCAGCCCACAGAGGATGGTTCTTCTGGGTCGAGTCCCACCCGGAAGGAGGAAGCGTCAGACGTGGTTACAATTGACCCAGATTTGGAATCGGACGGAGCCTCGGTAATCGTGCCCAAGACGATTGAATCTTCCGACGCTGTCAGTAGCGAACAATCTATCCAAACGATCGAGGTTGGTGCTGAGACAGAGTCCGTTAATGAAATAGTGGAGGCTGAGAGTGAAGAACAGATTTCATCCGACAGTGAAGCGCAGACGGCCTCGATTGAGGAGACTAAAGATGCTGAACGGACGGTAAATGGGGTCGTTCCTCTGCCCCTGCCATCGGTTAACGACGATAGACGTTAAGCTCAAAGACGGAACTTAAAATCCATGGTGGAGAAAACATATATCTCGGCAAGCGAGCTTTTGCGGGATTCTTTCCTGTTGGGCAGGCAAATTATCGAGACGGAGTTTCGTCCAGATTTTATTGTGGGGGTGTGGCGGGGCGGAACCCCGGTTGGCATTGCCGTCCAGGAGTTACTGGATTATGCGGGTATCGTGACTGACCACGTCGCGATCCGGACCTCGTATTACCGCGGTATTGCCGATACGGCAGATGGCGTTCAGGTGCATGGCCTTGGTTATCTTATTAGAAAGTTAAACCGCGAGAATAAGCTGCTGATTGTCGATGACGTACTGGACTCGGGTAGAAGTATTGAAGCGATCATCGATGAGCTCAAGTCGCGCTGCCGGCTTAATCTTCCGGAGGATCTGCGAGTCGCGACGGTCTGGTACAAACCCACCAAGAGTGAAACGGGCCGGGTTCCGAACTTTTATATTCATGAGACGGATCAGTGGCTGGTGTTCCCTCACGAGCTTCAGGGGCTCACAGTTGACGAGGTGGAGACCGGTAAGCCGGAGATCGCCGATATCGTCAAAGGACTTTAAGCCAGACGAACTGTCCGTCAAGTGCGATCGCGTTAGCCCGAAAGGGCCTTAGGCAGTGAGACTAGAACTTCAACTCCCGAGCCTCCAGGTCGGTTGCGCGCAGACACGGCTCCTTTATGAAACTCAGCCACCAGCCGCACGATATACAGGCCAAGACCCAGATGCGTTTTTCGGGCGTCCCGGGCGCTTGACACCATTGGGTCGAAAAGGCTGTCGGCGATCTCCGAGGGCAAAGCAGGGCCGTCGTTTGATACCTTGATCTCAAAATCGTTGTCGACAATCCTAAGATTGACCACAATGAGTCCATTGGGGGTGCCGAATGCGATTGCGTTGTCAATCAATTTGTCCAGCAGTTGGGCGACACGATCAGGAACCCCATGCATCGATGCGACGGTCGGCACCAAGGTTGCCACGATCCGGTGACCCGGATTAGCCGCTTGGTAACCGTCCACACAGTTTTGTAGCAGCGAACAGAGGTCGAACTGCACCAGCTGTTCTTGTTCCTGACTGAGTGCTTCTTTGAGGCTTGCGGCTTCTGTGAGGCTCGTGATGATTGACCGAAGTCGCCCGATCCCATTTCGGGCCCGCGTCAGATGTTTGTCTTCCGACAGTTCCGCGTGGTTGTACTGGAGATTCTCGAGCGAGGAATTCACAACATTGAGTGGGTTGTGAAGTTCATGGGCCAGCGTGTCGGGAAGCCTCTCAAGATATCGGGTGTATTGGCCCAGGTTATGCAACATGGAAGAGATACTGCGGGTCAAGCTGCCCAATTCGTCGGAGGAACGCGCCCCGGCGCGGATGCGGTCTTTAAGGAGTCTTCCCTCGGAAGAGGTCGCCTGTTCGGTTTCTCTTTGAAGGCGTCGGACACGATAGGTGAGCCGGGTCGAGAAGATTAAGATCGCAAAGGCCAGGAAAAGGAAGACGGCCAGGAACAGTAGGGTGAAGCGCTGTAGCGTGCTGTATTGCAGGGCGAGAAGTTTGTTTGCACTTTGCTTTACTAGCACGACGCCTTGAATTTCGCCCTGGGCCCAAATTGGCGCAGCCGTAACAATAAGTTTAGCCTCTCCGTAGCGGCGCCTTTCGGTACTGGACTCACCTTCTGAAAGAACGCGAGCGAGGATCCGCTGATCTTCTGTGCTGGAATCGTCAGGCATGTCTGCGAGTCCGCGAGTTGGGCTCCTTAGGATCCAGTCAAAGAACTGGATAATCCTCTCTTGAATGCCCTGAAAGACCGAGGCCGCCTGATCTTGCTCAAGCCCAAACGCTTCTCTTGCCGGGGGGATGATGGCGCCGATCTGAGCCCGAACAAGGTAAGACTGATCCCAAACCGTTATGTTGGCCTCTGAGATGTAGAGCGGCTGGATCAACTTCGCCAGTTCTGGCGTTACCAGTCGAACGCTGCCAAACTCATAGGATCCAGGATCCGGCTCGGTACTGACAATCTGAGCAACGGTGCGCCCATCCGGATCGTCAACATCCACAATCTCGAACTTGAGTCGAGCACCTACCCCGAGCAGAGCCCGAGGGATCCGGATTTTCGCCGCGTAACCCCCGTCCAGCGGCTCAATGGATCCTGAGATATCTCGCAGCGCTTCACCATCGACGACATCTCTCCAGTTGTCACGCATGAGATAAACGCTGAATCGACCCGGTTCTTGGGCGGTCAACAGATAACGCAGGATTTCACCATTGTTGCGCTGAATCGTTATTCGGACCTGGTCATTGGTGTCGAGCGAGAGGAGGGCAGGGTCACGAAAGACCGTTACGTCATCTTCGATTTCAAAAAAAGAAAAAACTGCATCCTGGTTCAGAGCGAGTCCGTGACGCACGATGAGTGAATCCGGCCTATAGCCTGGCCCGCATTCGAAAAGGCCAGATCCCGAGAAATGTGTGAGGGGGCCGAGAGCAGAAGCCCAGATCTCCGGAGGCGCGTCGATTGCCAAAGGCTCCGTGATCTCAGACAACAGACTCATCAAGGGGCGACCGATCAACTCAGGGACCCCTATTTCCGCATCGAAAAGATCCGTTCTATTGCCAAGGATGCTAGAGATACCTTGGGTCGTGAGCTCCAATGCCTGCTCTTGCCCCTCAAGAAGGAACTTCTCCATCTCTCGGACAGATTCATAGCCCATCCAGGGGATAACGAGGAGCAGGCCGACAAGCAGGAGAAGCTTGGTCCGAATCTTGAGCCCTTTACGAATTCGGAGATTTCCCGGTCCAGTTCTTCCGCGGGAAGACGATATAGATCGAGGACCAACGAGGGAGTTCACTCGTAGTCGGGCTCCCACTTGTAGCCGGTTCCATGAACGGTCTGGATTCGATCAAAAGTCGGATCAAGGGCTCTGAACTTGTTTCGGATGCGCCGGATGTATCCGTTGATCGTGTTGCGCTCGACCAGGCCTTGGCGTGTCACATCACTTAGCGCATCATAGGTGCGAACATGGCCTGGATTTCGGGTGAGGGATTCGATGATCCAGAACTCAGTTAGGGTTAAATTGACCGGCTCACGTTTCCAGTGAATCAACATGCTCTTCTCGTTGATTTCCAATGAACCCACTGCCACGGTGCTTTCGGGGGTGGGCGTGGTCTGGAGTTGTTCGGAGATTCGGAGCAGGGCGTGTACACGTGCGACCAAAAACTCCAGGCTGACCGGTTTGGTGATGTAATCCCATGCGGTCATCCTCTGGGATGAGATTCGGTCGGCATCGCTGTCACGAGCGGTCAAAAAGATTATCGGCAGGGTGGGGCTAAGATTTCGCAACTGCATGCACAGATCAAAGCCGCCGTCCATGTCCTCACCCAACATAATGTCAAGGAGCGCGAGATCAGGCAGTTCGCGGTCGAACGCAGCTTCAGCGCTGGGCCGATCAGGGAAAGCACGAACTTCGTAGCCGTGAGCCGTCAGCACGTCACAATAGTTTTCACGTTGATCGGTATCGTCCTCAACGATCGCAATAACAGTAGCCATTTAGAATCTCAAGATCGGTCGGTTCTAAGACGAATATAGTAGGGGAATGTCTTGAGTGCAGTCAAAGAAGCAGGAACTTGCCATTCTTTTGTCATAGGTTCTCCTGCCGAATACCCCTCGGAGCACCTAACATGGATCCACCTAAGCAAGCGAAGAGTGTTGTCCATGCGCAAAATGGTGTTTGTTCCCTTATCGGACGAGATGATTTACGAAAACCCTGAACTCATCACGGGGCCTATCAGAGCCTTTGGATCCGAAAGCGTCAGTTTTCCGGGCTTGGTGCACGCTGGAGAAAAGGCCGAGCTCAGATCGCGAGGGAGGAAACATCAGGTTAGGGGAATCGACCGCAGGGTTGCCTCGGCCCCAATTCGTTCCGGAACCAGTATTCGTACTTAGAAACGCGGTCGTCGTCAATTTAGAGCCACAGGAGAAAGGCGAAATCGTTCTCTGAACTCGGTAATAGAAAAGGGCAGCCACGTAGGGCCGCCCTTTTTAGAAAGGTAAACCGTGGCCAACGCCGCGGTTTTTTAGTTTCGGAGCGATCCCGTTTCAGGAGTGTCTCTTCCGGGTCTCACTGGACGCGCGGTCGCCGGACGAAGGCGAGGCGTCTTCGCTCTATCCCCAACGGTCGCATTCTCGGTGTCCATATCAACGGAACCTTTAAAGCTGCAGCCATCTTCCAAGACAACACGCGGGGCGCGGATATCGCCTTTGACCTTCCCCGAAGGGCTAATAATCACCTGCTCGCTGCCATAAAGCTCGCCGTTTACTTGGCCGTCGACACGAATGATCCGGGCGTTGATGTTGGCGGTTACCCGGCCGTTCTCGCTAACAACCAGGTTGTTGTCTTTGAAGTTGACCGTTCCTTCAATTGAACCATCTACGACGAGGTCTTCCTCTCCCGTGACGTCCCCATGAATCACGATGGAGGACCCGATGGTCGCGGGTTTACGGGAACCTGTCTTCGGCGAAGAGCTGGCCTTAGCGGTTGTGGAGGTTGGGGCTTCATCAGCTCCAGCACTGGCTGCGTCAATTTCCTTTTGTGACATGTCGGTATCAAGTTCCTCGGCCGTTATAGTTAAAGGCCCCTAGAAAGAGCCTATCGACGGGCTTCTGCCGCCCGCTACTTAGGGAATTGTCGCTGAGCGGGGCGATAGGGTCAATCTCACTCCGAAATGCGCTGGCCGTCGGCCCGAAGTAGACTTAACATAATATACATTATACGTAATCCTGCCCAGAACCACCAACAATCCGGGGAATCAGACTATTTCTCGGCCCTGTTGAAAAGACGGAAAAAGTTCTCTGTCGTCAGCGCTGCCAGCTCTGACAACTCCAATCCACGCAGATCAGCCAAGCACTCTGCTGTGTGCTTTACGAAGGCCGGTTCATTACGCTTCCCTCTGAACGGCACCGGTGCGAGATATGGGGCATCCGTCTCCACCAGGAGTCTGTCGAGAGGAACTTTCTGAGCCACCTCACGAAGATCCTGAGCGTTCTTGAACGTCACGATCCCTGAAAAAGAGATATAGAAACCAAGATCCAACGCGCCCTTGGCTGTCGCCCAATCCTCTGCGAAACAGTGCATCACGCCGCCGGCTTTAGAGGCCTGCTCTGCTTGCATGAGCTCCAGAGTCTCTTTCGCGGCATTGCGTGTATGGATGATAAGCGGCTTTTTAGTCTGCCGAGCGGCCCCAATATGTCGAGAGAACCGTTCCTTTTGCGTGCGTGGGTCACAGTCGTCCCGATAGAAGTCGAGGCCGGTCTCGCCGATCGCTACGACCTTCCGGTCTGAGGCAAGTATCTCCAGTTGCTCCTGCAAGGGCTCGTCGTTCGGCTCCAGCTGAGTGTTAGGGTGAACGCCGACGCTTGCTGAAATGTGTTTGGAGCGGTTCGCAATGGCAAGAACCCGGTGAAAATCCGCAAGATTTACACAGACGCAAAGCAGATGACCGACATCAGCCGAAAATGCGCGGTCAAGGACCCCTGAGAGGTCTTCACCGAATTCCGGAAAGTCAACATGGCAATGAGAGTCGACCAGCATGGCAGTTCTTCCTGTTGAGTTAACGAGGCGTCAAAGGGTGTGGGTAGCGGCCGATTGTTGAGTTGCTCCAACCACCAACTCTTCGATCCGGCCCTTCAACTTCGCTCCGTCCTGACCTTTGAACTGAACGCCAACACCCCTGGTCCGGCTGCTTTGAGCGCCTGCAGGCGTCATCCAGACGACGGTCGCGGCAAGCGCATACTGCTCCTCTCCTAACAGTTTAACAACAAGAAATACTTCATCACCCATCCGATATTCGTTGTGAGTGGGAACAAATAGGCCGGCACTTCTTAAGAACGGCATAAAAGCAGCCCTAAGGGTCCGCAAGTCATTGATAGAGACCGACAAGACACGAGGCCGTGCTTTTTTTGGAGAGTTAGTTTCGGTCATTTTGATCCACCATTAGTAAAATTTGATACCCGAGCGTGTTCTTCGCACACCCACGCGCAAATATCCTCGAGAGCAAGTTGTTCGTCAACCGCAGAACCCACGCTCTCCCTCGCTGATCCGAGTCTTTGAAACGCGCGAATGGAGAACCCGCGGTCACGGAAAAGCCCCCTTGCCGCGGGCGTAACCCCTTCCCTTACACACTCGCGAACGGCTTGCAGTGTGAGGTTCTGTAATATGCGCAGAGCTCGGTCTATCCCAACTTCTCCACACATTCTCGCCAAGGTCAGGCTATCTGGCGTCTTTTGGTTCTTTCCCATACAGTAGGCTATCAGAGTACTGATGGCCGCCATGCCCCGGTTTGAAAGGAGTTCATCTATGGTAATCGGTCCTAAGCCAGAAACCAGCAGAGTTGAGAGATCTTCGTTATCTGCTTCGTGTCGCCCACGAAGCCAGGCTAAAGCATCATCAAGGATAGGCGCGGGGCAATCAATTCGAATGCAGCGGCTTTGAATGGTTGCAGGCATTCGATAGGGGAAGCTCGTCACAAGAATGAATAGAGTCTCCCCTGCTGGCTCTTCGAGCACTTTCAGCATAGCGTTCGCGGCATTGCGATTCAGCGTATCTGCTGCCAGAACTAGCGCGATTTTTCTGCCTCCGAGGCAACTCGTTTCCAATAGCGAGTCGGACAGAAGCCGAGCACTGTCCACACTGATAACGTTGCTCCGTTTGCGTCTCTGACCGGGTTGGCCTGGATCAAGATAACGTTGCGCGTGGCCGAGTAAGGCGGGATGACAGTCTTCGGCCAGTACTTCCGGCATTAAAAGATGAAGGTCAGGATGCGCGCTGTTTGAGACCAGATGGCACGATTGGCACGAACCGCAGGGGCCACCTTCCCGCGACTGTTTGCAAAGCATCAGTGTGGCCAGGTCGAGACCCAGGAGATACTTGCCGATTGCAGGTGGCCCGGAAACCAACAGGCCATGATGCCTGTGCGCACTGCCCAGAAGCTTTTCTCTCGTGGGGATGAGCCAGGGAAGGTCCGCTGAGTCAATCAATCAAAACTCCGAATCGTTCGCTCAGCAGTATTTTTATATGGTTATAGAGTTCGCCAACCGCCTGGCTGGCATCGAGGTTGACCACCCGATCTCCATTTGCCTCAGCGATATGATGATAGGCGGCTCGTACCCGCTCCTTAAATGCAGACTCCTCAGACTCGAAACGGTCATGGCTGGTACCGCGCCCCCCTGTTCGCCGAACGCCGGCATCAATCCCGAGGTCAAGCAGAATGGTCAGGTCCGGTTTGAGACCTCCAGTTGCGATTTTCTCAAGCGAGGCAATCAGGGAATTCGGCAGGCCTCTCCCCCCACCCTGATAGGCATAACTGGCGTCTGTGTAGCGGTCGCAAAGGACCCAACGGCCTGACGTCAGAGCCGGCTCAATAACTTTCTTGGTATGGTGCGATCGAGCGGCAAACATCAGCAAGACTTCTGTTTCAGCATCTATCGAACTCGCATCATGCAGTACCCAATTCCTGATCTCCTCGGCAAGTTTCGTGCCCCCAGGCTCGCGGGTAACCAAAGGATCTTGCCCGGCTCGCGATAATGCCTGCGAAAGAAGTTCAATCTGAGTCGTCTTTCCCGCGCCGTCGCCTCCCTCGAAGGTGATGAACCGACCTCTCATAATCCGTTTGATCGATTTTCACCGACGATATTTTTTGACGGCACGGTTGTGCTCCTCAAGTGTTCTAGAAAACTCGTGTGAGCCGTCACCCTTTGCCATGAAATAAAGGTCCTCGGTCTCTAGGGGGTTCACTGCCGCCAAAAGCGCTGCCCGTCCGGGTAGAGAAATGGGGCCAGGCGGCAAGCCATTGCGGGTATAGGTATTGTACGGCGTATCTTTCTTGAGATGACTTCTCTTTAGCGGCCCTTTGAAGCTCGGGCCTAGTCCGAATATCACCGTAGGGTCCGTCTGGAGCCGCATTTTCAAACGGAGCCGGTTGTGGAATACGCCGCTGATTCGAGGCATCTCAGATTCAAGCATCGCTTCTTTTTGGATAATTGACGCAAGAATGAGTGCTTCATAGGGATCCTTCAAGAGGAGGTCAGCAGCGCGTGCGTCCCAGGCGCTGGAGAGCTCTTCTCGCATCTTCGTTGCTGCACGGCTAAGTACATTAAGGTCACTGTCCCTCCGCAGAAAGAAATACGTCGACGGGAAGAATGCCCCTTCAACACTGGGGGCGTCCAAGGATAAGTGATCTGCCAGGTCAGATTGGGAAAGGTTCGCCAGAGTGCCGGTCAGATTTTTCTCTTTTTCTAGCCGATCCCTCAGTTGGGAAAATCTCAGGCCCTCGACAATAGTCAGTTTTCTTTGATGAACATCTCCCCTGCTTATCTTCCCCAGAATCTGTGCAGGGCTGGTTTGTTGAGGAATCAGGAACTCTCCTGACTTGAATGTTCCAGAGGTTCCACTGAGCACTGCCCAAGCAAGCACGGGCCAGCGGGATCCAGCCAACCCCTCCGAAACTAACTGCGTCGCTAAAGAGTGTGTCCCGGTGCCAGGTGTGATGATCAGAAACTGCTCATTTTGGTTTATTGGCGTACGAATGGTCTGATAAAGAAAAAGCAGCGAGACACCAACGAGACTTAGCGCCACTGCTGCGAAAAGACTCGCAAAACTCCACAGATACCATCGTCCTCGATGACCCCTAATCTTAACGATCGGCATGTCGCGTTGGATCGATGGGATTGAAGACTAGTATCGAGAGAACACCAAGGTCCCGTTTGTGCCCCCAAAGCCGAAAGAGTTCGACACCACGGTGTTCACAGCGGTATTTAGCGCCTCATGAGGGACGTAGTCGAGGTCACATTCAGGGTCAGGTTCATCAAGGTTAATGGTCGGGGGAATGCTCTGATGATAAAGACTCAGCACTGAGGCAACCGCTTCTACCCCTCCAGCCGCTCCGAGGAGGTGCCCGATCATCGACTTGTTCGAGCTCACCAGTAGGTTACTGGCGTGGGATTCAAATACCGACTTAATCGCAAGGGTCTCCGCAAGGTCGCCCAGAGGAGTCGATGTCCCATGGGCGTTGATGTAGCCGACCGCGGTAGGGCTCAAGCCCGCGCTATTCAGCGCGTTCTTCATACAGCGTGCGGCTCCCTCCCCTCCTGCTGCTGGTTGAGTCATGTGATGCGCATCCCCACTCATACCGTATCCCGCGAGTTCTGCATAAATTCGTGCCCCTCGGGCTCTTGCGTGCTCAGCAGATTCCAGGACCAATGTTCCAGCCCCCTCTCCCATGACAAAACCGTCCCTTCCCTGGTCCCACGGACGGCTCGCTGTCTGAGGGGAATCGTTGCGCCGACTTAATGCTTTCGCGGCGGCAAAACCTGCCATGGAGGTCGGGGTAATCGCCGCTTCTGTACCGCCGGCGATCATTACTTCCGCATCTCCAAGAGCGATCATGCGGGCCGCTTCGCCTATTGCGTGAGTCCCTGTTGTGCAGGCAGTCACAACTGCGAGATTTGGGCCTTGCAACCCGAGCATGATTGAAAGATTTCCGGACACCATATTGATGATGCTGCTTGGGATATAGAACGGAGAGACTTTCCGAGCACCTTTCTCCGACAACAGGTGAGTCGTGGTTTCGATCGTCTCAAGACCGCCGATTCCCGCCCCGATCAACACCCCCACCTGAGTTCGATCTGTGTGATCAAGATCAAGGCCGCTATCGTCGAATGCTTCCAAGCCCGCGCAAAGACCCAACTGAATAAAGCGATCCATCCGTCGGGCTTCCTTGGCGGCAAGCCGACTCTCTGGGTGAAAGTTATCTGCCTGCCCTGCGATCTGGCAGCTCAGACCATCAGGATTAAAACGACTGATTGGCGAGATTCCGCTACGACCCGCGAGAAGGCCCTCCCACGTGGTTTTCACATCAGGTCCTAAGGGGGAAATACATCCCACGCCGGTGACAACAACCTGTCTGAGGTTATGCATCTTGACCGCTACTCCACGCTCTTTTTGCCATAACAAAAAAAGCCGCCCGGCGCCGGGCGGCTTTTTTTCATTCTATTTTATGTTGCCTTCAGGGATTTCAGCCGCTGGCATTGGCCTGAATGAATTCAACTGCCTGCTTTACAGTGGTTATTTTCTCTGCTTCATCATCCGGGATCTCGGCATCGAACTCCTCCTCAAGCGCCATTACAAGCTCCACCGTATCCAGGGAATCAGCGCCTAAATCATCTACAAATGATGCGTCGGGAGTTACCTGATCCTCGCTTACGCCAAGTTGTTCAACGACGATTTTTTTGACGCGATCTTCAACACTGCTCATGAGCTTTCTAGCCTCCTGGGATTTGGACTACTTGCGCCGGTTAAATTGATTGATCCCGGCTGGTGAGCGAATTATAAGCCCCCTTACTGGAAGCGGGATTAAACCGTATTAGGTCCTTTAAGTCCAATAAATCAGGTGCTTGCGCCCTGCGACAAGCCACGCTAGGCCTCAAATCGACTTCTGAATAAGGTGCTCAAAAACAAAGAGATAGAGCACTTTTTTCAAGAAGACATGTGCATTCCGCCGTTAACATGCAGGACCTGACCGGTGATGTATGATGCATCATCGGAGACGAGAAATGCGACAGCCTTTGAAATATCGTCTGCTCTGCCTAATCGCGCAAGAGGAATGGCTCCCAGTAATTTGGTGCGCTGGTCTTCCCCAAGTGCCGAAGTCATGTCGGTATCTATAAACCCCGGCGCAACCGCGTTCACCGTAATACCCCGTGAAGCGATCTCCAGCGCGAGAGATTTCGTAAATCCGATCAGACCCGCTTTGCTGGCTGCGTAGTTGGTTTGGCCGGCATTACCTGTGGCGCCAACCACAGAGGACAGGTTGATAATCCTGCCATACCGCGCCCTAGTCATGCCTTTAAGGCAGAGCTTTGTTAGAGAAAAGACGGACGCGAGATTCGTGTTAAGAGTTCGTTGCCACTGTGATGGCTTCATTCGCATCAACAGGTTGTCTTCAGTCACGCCCGCATTGTTGACCAGGACGCTAATCGGACCGAACTCATCGGTTATGTCTTTGATGACAGATTCAACTTGCTCTGGGTCGTTAACGTCCAGTACGGCACCCCGGCCCTCAGCTCCGGCGGTCCTCAAGTCGTTGGTTACCTTCTCCGCGCTGGCTATTGATGTCCCTGTGCCGATTACTGTGTACCCTTTCGTTGCCAGTTCAATAGCAATTGCATTGCCGATGCCGCGGCTTGCGCCTGTGACGAGACAGATCTGAGACATAGTTTTGTTCCTTGAACCCTATATTTCTACCAACATACTACCCCAGGTGAATCCCCCACCGAAGGCTTCGAAGACCACTTTGTCACCGGATCGAATCCGTCCATCCTTCACCGCGGAATCAAAGGCCAGAGGGACAGAGGCAGCAGAGGTATTTCCATGCTGGTCGATCGTAACCACCACCTGGTCCATGCTGAGGTCCAGTCGTTTGGCGATGGCTTTAATAATTCGGATATTGGCCTGGTGTGGCACCAGCCAGTCAATCTCCCCTTTCTCTATTCCGTTTGCTTCGAGAATTTCTATTACTGCATCCCCAAGCGTTGAGACTGCCCACCGGAATACCTCTTTACCCTGCATCTCGGTATAGGCGCGTCCACCCAGCACCTCTTGATAGGCGGTCGATACACCCACAGGTACGCAGAGTAAGTCTTTAAAAGCGCCATCTGCATGAATATGGCTGGAGAGAATTCCTGGTGATTCCGATGCTTCGACTACCATGGCGCCGGCACCATCACCAAAAAGAACACACGTGGTCCTGTCTTCCCAATTCAGTATCCGGGAGAATGTCTCGGCCCCTACAACCAGCGCACATCGACTGGCCCCTGTCGCAACATATCGGTAGACCACATCGAGCGCGTAAAGAAATCCGGCGCATACTGCCTGGACATCAAACGCGGGGCATCCATGGATGCCTAATCTCTGCTGCAGCAGGCAGGCGGTACTTGGGAAGACTTGGTCTGCCGTGGTGGTCGCCACGACTATCAGATCGACGTCCGAGGGAGCGCGCCCCGCACTTTGAAGTGCCTCTCGGGATGCGGCAAGAGCCAGGTCCGAAGTGAATTCTCCTTCGGCTGCTATATGTCTCTGACGAATACCACTTCTTGAGTAAATCCAGTCCTCGGTAGTATCGACAATCCCCTCGAGGTCCTTGTTGGTGAGAACTTTGGCGGGGAGATAAGATCCCGATCCGGTGATGCGGGCGGAGAGCGTCATGAGATCTCGGCTTGCGTCATCGCCGTAAGAGATACTTCCAGGTCATGCCTGATATGACCGACGAGATCTTTTTTAGCCGCCAGCCGCGCGGTGTGGATGGCGTGGGAGAACGCGACGCCATCCACATTGCCATGACTCTTGACGACGGTTCCGTTCAGCCCCAGCAAAACCGCGCCGTTGTAGGTACGATGATCGAAGCGGTTTTTGAACGCCTTGAGAACCGGCGCAGCGATCAGCGCGGAGAGGCGCGTCAGCAGATTCCGCCCGAATTCCTCGCGGATAACTTGAGTCAGCATCTGCGCTAAGCCCTCACTCGTTTTAAGTGCCACGTTTCCTGCGAAACCATCGGTCACGATCAATTGGACAGTGCCGTTAAAGATATCATCGCCCTCAACGTAGCCCACGTAATTGAGCGCGCTCGCCTTTAAAAGCTCGTTGGCTGATTTAATGATTTCGCTGCCTTTGATTTCTTCGCTTCCGACATTTAACAGTCCTACGCTGGGGCGTTCAGTTCCTTCGATGGTTCTGACCATGCTTTCCCCCATTAGCGCAAACTGCATGAGAATCTCAGCGGGGCTGTCGATGTTTGCCCCGAGATCAAGCATATGCAGATGGCCCCGGGTTCGTGGCAGTGTCGAGATAATTGCCGGCCGGTCGATATTTGAAAGAGTCTTCAAGACGAAACGTGCCGTGGCAACCAGAGCTCCAGTGTTGCCAGCGCTGACACACGCGTCGACCTTCCCAGATCCGAGGAGGTTCAGCGCAACGCGCATGGAAGAGTCTTTCTTGAATCGAAGCGCCGAGGCGGGAGATTCGTGCATATCCACGGACTCGGACGTGTGCACGATCTCAATTCGATGCAAATCCACGGACGGATCGAGTGCTGCGAGGGTGCGTTTTTCGTCTCCAACCAGAACGCAGTGCAGGTCGGGATGGCGCTTCAGTGCAATCGCAACCCCAGTGGCAGTCACCTGCAAACCGCGGTCCCCACCCATCATATCGATGGAGAGCGTCAATCGGTCTTTGGAAGGAGTCACGCTTTCCAGGCGAAAACCCCTCGGGGGGGGTTAGCAGAAATTGCTTAGGCTTCCGATTCCCGTTCCTGGATTACTTTCCGGCCCCGATAGTAGCCGTCAGCGGTCACATGGTGTCGTCGGTGCAACTCGCCTGTTACTGGATCAGTTGACAAAGTTGCCTTATCAAGACCGTCGTGAGAACGGCGCATTCCGCGCTTCGAAGGAGTCTTTCTATTTTGCTGTACGGCCATGTCTGTCCTCGCGAGTTCGAAAAAGTGCCTATTCGGCTTAAAATAGCCGAAACGCAGTTTAATAAAAGGGGTGGTTAGAAGCCGAGCGCTTCAATCGCAGCCCGGTAATTGTAGTGGTTTTGATGTTTTCATGTCAAAAAATCGACCTATCCCTCCCCTCACTCTCGCCTCCACTTCGCCGTTTCGCAAGAAACTACTCAAAAGGCTGGGAATCGAATTTAGCGTAGCTGCCCCAGGTGTCGATGAGACCGCCAATCCCGGAGAGGATGGGCGCGCTCTGGCGTTACGGCTATCAATAGCAAAAGCCCAAGCGATCGCGGCAACAATCCAAAAGGGGCTGGTTATCGGCTCTGACCAGGTTGCTGTCCTTGGAAACGAGGTTCTCGGTAAACCCCGTGATCGTGCAGACGCGATTCGACAACTCACCTTGTCGTCGGGCCGCGAAATGCATCTCTATACCGGCCTGGCCCTGGCGAACGCTGCTACCGGGATCATTCAGCAAGATGTGGTTAGCTATCGTGTGATCTACCGAACACTCTCTTTGCGGCAGATCGAGGAATATCTGGATCTCGATGAGCCTTACGGTTGCTGCGGAAGCCTCCGGGCCGAAAGTCTTGGCATTGCTTTGTTGAAGGAATTGAGCGGACCTGATCCCAGCGCTCTGATAGGCTTGCCTCTAATCTCTCTTGTTGAGATGCTGAACGCGGAAGGGGTTGATGTTTTAGACTCGGACCACTCAATGCACCTGCAGACCTGAAAGGCCCAGAGCTTCCGCGAGACTGACACCGAGCTGCTCAAAGACGGCTGACCGCCAGTCTCGCTGCACCGAGAAATCAATAATGATGGGTGCATTTAAGATGCCTTCAGCGACTTCGGTCAGCGACGCTGTGCCGTCGGCCAATCCCAGGTGAACGGCCTCCCGGCCGCTCCAGACACGTCCGGAAAACACATCAGGATCCTCTTTCAGCCGGGCGCCCCTGCCTTGCTGGACTGCGTAAATAAATTGGGAATGGATATCGTCAAGAATCTCTTGAAGTATTTTTTCTTCGTGAGGGTCCGCTGGAGAGAAAGGGTCAAGCATGGCTTTTCGTTCGCCCGCTGTGATCAGGCGCCGTTCGACGCCAAGTTTATTTAGGGTCTCAACAAACCCGAACCCCCTAGATACGACACCAATGGATCCAACAATGCTTGCCGGATCGACATAGATTTCATCCGCGGCGGCAGCAATATAGTAAGCACCTGATGCGCCGATATCAGAGATTACGGCAATCAGGGGAATCTTGGGATACTCCTGTTTCAGTCCACGGAGCGCACGGTAAACCTGACCTGATTGGACAGGACTGCCCCCGGGACTATTGATGAGGGCGACCACGCCTGCTGCTCCCTCAGCGCTGAACGCATCCTCAAAACTGGATGTGAGGTCCTGCGCCATGTTTTCCTGGTCTAGACCAATCAGGCCTGAGATCTCGATCACCGCTGTGTAGGTTAACGGCTGATGTTCGGGCTCCATCAGGAACCACGTCAGACTGCTGCCGGCGATCACGAATACAGAAACAAATACCCAGACCCTAAACCAGCGACGGCGACTGCGATCTTTCCGAAGTTCCCGGGTCAGGATCTCAACGAGTCGTTCCAGCTCTGAAGGGTTCTCCGATCTCATTTCTGACTCTCCGGATTCAACTGATGAAGTTTTCGACTCTGCCATCTGATCAACTTTTTCCAGCTCAAGCAGTCTCGTTCGAGACCACACTGTAGTTCACGTCAGTTAGATAAACCAGGCCGCCCTCCTCTGTAACGGAAAGAGGGTGCAGTCCTACCTCGTTGCATGGACCCCCTTTGCAGGCACCCGTTTGCGGATCATAGAGCGCGCCATGGGTGGCACAGATCAGCAGACGAGCATCTAAATCAAAAAACTCTCCGGGCGACCAATCCAATTCCAGATCGCGATGGCCGCATCTATTCAAGAATGCTGAGACTCCGGCAGTAGAGCGTACTGCAAATGCCGGTTGCTTCTCGCCATCTTTTTGCACTTCGAACCGCCAACCGGTCCCTCCAACATTGAGATCATCAGATCGGCAGACGAGATGTCTCTGCACGGTTCTGTCGGTCTCCACCTTAGACCTCTTCGCGAAGCTGAGCCAGTATCGACCGAAGCGATACTGGAAGCGGAGACCGGACGCTGATGGCTTTCCTTGTGGTCGGGTGAAGGAAAGATACCTGAGAAGCGTGCAAAAACTGTCGAGTTAGTCCGATTCGCCGTAGGGCTTTGTTTTGCTCCTTTTCTCCATAGATCTTGTCTCCCGCCACTGGCATTCCCTCTGCGCTCGCGTGTGCCCGGATCTGATGCAGACGTCCTGTGGTAAGTGCGATCTCCAGCAGGGAAAAGTTCCTGAAAAGCTCTATTGGCGAGAAGGTGCTCTGAGCAAAACGTCCGGTCTCTGACACCCGCGAGCGTTTTTCCCCTATTTTGGGTCGCACCGTTTCAAGTGGTTGGTTGATGGTCCGAGATTTTCCCCGCCAGCGTCCGCACAGAAGTGCCTGATAGACTTTCTTTATTCTTTGAGGGGAACTGGAGGCTTGAAGCTGTGAATGCATTGCCAGTAGCGACTCCCGAGTTTTGGCGAGCATCAGGATCCCCGAAGTCTCCTTATCAAGTCTGTGTATCAATTCTAGGTAGGCAGGCGAGCTGATCCTCAGCTGCTCGATAACACTTGTCTTTTGCCCGGTACCTCCGTGCACAGCGATACCCGAGGGTTTGTCAATGATCAGGAGATCTTTGTCCTCGTGCAAAATTTCAGGGATGAACCAGCGATCAGTCGACGTTGCTTCTGCCCGGTCAGGATCGGCGAGCCTTAAAGGGGGGATCCGTACCCGATCCCCAGAACCGAGCCTCGTAGCTGCGCGTGAACGCCCGCCGTTGATCCTAACCTGGCCATCTCGAATGATTCGGTAAATGCGGCTTTTGGGGATACCCTTGAGCTCACGAATCAGGAAATTGTCCAGTCTTTGTCCTGACTCAATATCAAGAATGATTCGGGTGCGAACTTTAGATTTGCCAGTTGTGTCCAAAAGATCAAGTTGGGTCAATAAATGTTTGTAAAACCGTAATTTTTTCGGTAGACTGCAGTAGCCTTGTCGGAAAAAACGCAGACCAGTAAGGTCACGCGCCGCCGCAAGCGGTGCCGGACAGTCGAATCGGGACGCAAAAGTGCAATCCCAGGGAACCTTACCCCAAGTCAATAAGGAGCGCATCCAGCGCATTAAGACTGCCCCTGCATTTGCGTCCCGATACGGAGGTGCCCGATCGGAGTCTGGGTACCCTGGCGAACAGGATATCGTCTGCATGGGATCATGCAGACTGCCGGCAGCGCGACTGCCCTCATACAGGGCCCCCGTGCTGTTTAAGGCGAAGGGAACATTTCCCATCGTATGGGAGTTGTAAGCAAATATCGGCATGCCCCGATCAAGCTGATGGATCGAAATTGATCTGCTGAGCGCCTCTATGCATGGCTGCGCTCTCTCTTCTGATGTTCGTCTACCCCGTATCGCTTGCGCCTGCGATTTCCCCAGGGCGGAAGAATTAATCCGTTGGTCTCTGCTGGATTAGATGGTCGAAGTGCCATTTAGACCCAGGGCCGACACATACGGGAAACAGAATGAAAAGAATGCTTTTTAATGCAACCCACCCCGAGGAATTACGGGTTGCGATTGTTGATGGTCAGAAGTTGCTTGATCTCGATATTGAGTCCTCAAGTAACGCCCAGCGTAAAGGAAATATCTACCAAGGCCGGGTGACCCGGGTTGAGCCCAGTCTTGAAGCCGCGTTTGTAGACTATGGCGCGGAGCGACAGGGATTCCTGCCTCTGAAGGAGATCAGCCGATCCCATTTCCGTAATTTCTCGCCGTCGACACCAATGGCTCAGGTCCGAATCAAAGATGTCATCGACGAAGGCCAGGAGTTATTGGTGCAAGTGGAGAAGGATGAACGTGGCACCAAAGGAGCGGCGCTCACGACCTTTATCAGTCTCGCCGGCCGTTACCTTGTTTTAATGCCCAACAACCCAAAAGGCGGCGGTATCTCCAGACGGATCGATGGTGAGGAGCGCTCTGATCTTCGAGAAGCCATGTCCGGTTTGGAATGCCCGTCCGAACATTCGTTGATTGCTCGTACGGCTGGGATCGGCAAGAGTCCTGAGGAACTTCAGTGGGATCTGGACTTCCTTTTGCAGTTATGGGGAGTTATTGCCGACGCTGCTAGCAGTCAAGAGGCGCCTTTTCTGGTTTACCAGGAAAGCAACCTGATTGTCAGAACCCTGCGCGATCATTTGCGGGGAGACATCCAGGAGATCCTGATCGATGAGGGCTCGGTATTTGAGCGCGCCTCCCGTTTTATGACACAGGTGATGCCTCACAACTCCGCAAAATTGAAGCACTATGAGGACCCCACTCCGCTGTTCTCGCGTTTTCAGATCGAACATCAGATCGAAAACGCCTATGCGCGGTCAGTCAAGTTGCCGTCGGGAGGCGCATTGGTCATTGACCACACCGAGGCGCTCATTTCGGTAGATGTCAACTCTGCTAGGGCCACAAAGGGTTCCGATATAGAGGAGACTGCCCTGCAGACGAATCTTGAAGCGGTCGATGAACTTGCAAGGCAGATGCGCATTCGTGATCTTGGCGGTTTGATTGTGATTGATCTCATTGACATGACCTCCGCCAGAAACAAGAAAACTGTGGAGAACCGCCTTGAGGAGGCGCTACATAGTGATCGGGCGCGAATTCAAATGGGGCACATTTCGCGTTTTGGCCTGTTGGAGATGTCCCGGCAACGGCTTCGAAGCTCGATCAGTGAATCCAATTACCGCGTATGTCAATTGTGCGACGGTACGGGTCAGATCCGACACGTCACTTCTTCGGCATTGAGTTTCCTTCGGATTCTGGAGGAGGAAGCGTTGAAAGAGAATACCGAGGCGGTCTTTGCGGAACTTCCAGTTGATATAGCGACCTTCCTTTTGAATGAGAAGCGCCACGAGGTAAATCAGATCGAGGCCCGCCTTGGGACTCGAATCGTCCTGATCCCGTCCCCCGCGCTCCACGGCTCTCAGTCTAATATCCAGCGACTGAAGAGTGAGGATTTAGATGCGAGCGAGAACATACTCGCGAGCCACAAGATCAAGATTGTCTCTGACTCGGAGCAGCTCGGCGAATACTCACTGAGTCGTCACAAACGGGGTGCCGCCGTCAATCTCGACCAGCTTGACACTCCTCCGCCTCCCCCTCCTCCTCCGCCATCACCTGTTCCAACTGTCGAAGGGTCGACCGCAGGATTTTGGGCCAAATTGTGGCAAAGCCTCACAGGGAAAAAGGAGGAGGCTGAGACGAAAACTCCGGCACACCGCGAGGGCCAACGCTCTCGAGGACGGTCTGACTCCCGTAGGCAAACTCAGGGGCGCCGGGATGATCGTCGCCGCGATGGCGGTCGGCAAAATCGTAGAACCCATTCTGATTCCAACCGGGGTCGGGGTCAGAACACTCGGTCTGACGCAAAACCCCGAGCGAACGGGCAGGGCCAAAATAGCGGTGACGCTGAAGCCGGTAATAAATCGCCGAGGCGTTCTCGCGGCGGCAGAGGCCGCTCGGGCGGCCAGCGCAATGGAAACCGACAAGCCCAGTCGAATCAGGCCGTCCGCTCAGAGAATACCCCGGGCAACAGTTCGGGAAACGCTTCGGCTGCGTCGCCAAGTACCTCTGTTAGCAAGAACCCCGGAAACGAAAAGACGGACACAACCGGATAAGACGAGTCTGATCACCTCCGACCTAGGCGGCGCGCACGAATAGTGCGGCGCTTTCGACGTGGGTCGTATGGGGGAACATATCTGCTACGGCGAGGTTGGTGAGCTGATAGCCCCCCGGCCCGGTCAGATAAGCCGCATCACGGGCCAGCGTCGCAGGGTTGCAGGAAACATAGACCAGGGCGTCGGGGGCCACCTTTGTACAGATGGTTTTTAACGCTTCGATAGCGCCGCTGCGGGGCGGATCAACCAGCACATGGGAGAAAGCCCCGGGATTCCAGTCGGCGACTGCATCTGAGAAAAGATCTCGCGCCTGGAACTCCGCATTCGCCACCCCGTTTGCCGCCGCATTCTCTCCGGCCTTCTTAACGAGCGATGAGTCGCCTTCAATGCCAAGGACCCGCCCTGCCCGTCTGGCGAGGGCCAACGAAAAGTTCCCTAACCCGCAAAAAAGATCCAATACCTGACTATCCTCGCGTGGGGCAAGCCAATCCACAGCGAGCTCCACGATCAGTTCGTTGACGGCACCATTCACCTGAATGAAGTGCGTCACCGAGAACCAAATATCAAGATCGAAGGCTTTCAGCGTATAAAAGAGTTCCGGTGTTGTGCCAGGGTCTAATGGGACGGCGGTCTCCGGTCCTTTTTCCTGAGTGTAGATCAGTAACTGCTCCTCGGCTCCGAACCCTCTAAGCATCCTGCGATCGCCTTCGGTGAGGGGCGAAAGATGACGAAACACCAGTGCGGTGCCGTTTTCCCCTGCGGCAACCTCAATCTGGGGAATCCGATCAGGAATAGTCAGTTGACTGATCAGACCCGCTATCTTCCCGAGAACCTGATCTACCGATGGGTGAATGACTGGGCAACTGGCAAGTGGCGTGATAAAGCTCTTTCTCCGTTCCCTAAAACCCACAAGGACCCCGCCTTTTTTTGGAACCATTCTTGCCCCAAGCCGAGCCCGACGGCGGTAGGCCCAAGGCCGTGCTTGAAGTTCCAGTATCTCTTCGGGGACGGTAACGCCCGCTACTTCCAAGTTCTCGACAACGTTGGTTTTCTTAAAGCTAAGTTGCTTAGGGTACTCCAGATGTTGAAGAGCGCATCCCCCGCACACGCCGAAGGCCGCGCATCGTGGAGTTACTCGAGACACCGAGGGCTCAAGGATTGATTCGGCTACTCCGAGTGAGTAAGAGCGCGTTCCTCTGACTGGTCGGACGACGACCCTCTCATCCGGTAACGCGCCTTCGACAAACCAGACTTTTCCACCGACCCGAGTCACTCCTCGACCATCATGAGTGAAGCCCTCGATTCTTGCTTCGAATGGTTCCCGGGGTTTAGGCACTTCCGGTGCCGTCCAGCCACTGATTCAGGAAGTCCTGCAGGTGACCCTGATCCGCTGCCTTAAGAAACTCTACAAGACGTTGTTTCTCCGTTGAGAACGCGGTCTCGTTAAGGAGTCCACGCATTTTCTCAAAATGTAGATAAACCAGGTAAGTATTCAAGACGTCGGTCTCGCAGTATGCTCGTATATCTGAGATCTGCCCTTCCTGGAAATGCTCCCAGACACGCGCCCCACTCATCCCCATCTTGCCAGGCAATCCAAGCATGAGCGCGACCTCCTCAAGGGAGCTGAACGCTCGAGCCTGGTAGCCGGCAAGGATGTCCATCAAGTCCAGATGGCGCGCATGATACCGATTCAGGTAATTATTGAACTTAAATTCTCTATCGTTCTCGCCGCTTTCCCAGTACAGCGGCGCCGCTACCCCATGTCGGAGTGCTCGATAGTGAATAACCGGCAAATCAAAACCGTTACCGTTCCAGCTAATCAGAACTGGTTGGAACTTTTCGATTCCATCGAAGAATCTTTCCAGCAATTCCCGTTCGGAAGAATCATCAGAGCCTAGCGACCAGACCTGAAGCTTGTCTGGAGCTCTCAAGACAGCCGAGATTGCAACGATCCGATGGTGCGGGTGAGCAAGAAAATCTGTTGATCCCGTTTTTTGAATGCGGAGCGTACGCATCGCTCGAGCGACGTCGTCGTTGCTCAATGAGTCCAGGCTATACAATCGCCGCCCCAGCTCGACGTCGGGCACGGTCTCAATATCAAAAACGAGACTGGTTCCGTTCAGCATGTTTGGCAGGACGGGTTGGTCATAAATACACCTATTTCAGGATCGCGTCGCAAACTGCCGAGACCGAAGGGGCAACCCGAACCGGTTCAGGACTTTGCGCGATAGCCGTCTCAGGGTCTTTAAGACCATGCCCCGTGAGCGTGCATACAATAGACGCTCCCTCGTTAATTCGACCCTGGGCCAGACCCAGCTTTAAGCCAGCGACCGAGACGGCTGACGCCGGCTCGCAAAATATTCCCTCCTTTTGAGCCAACAATTTCTGCGCTGCAAGAATGGCGTTGTCGTCGCAGGCAGTAAACCACCCTCCAGATTGCTCACGCGCTGATTGCGCCAGGTTCCAGGATTGGGGGTTACCGATGCGGATAGCCGTCGCGATAGTTTCAGGTTTAAGAATGGGGCTGCCGGACACGAAAGGCGCCGCGCCCGATGCCTGACAACCTACCATGATGGGCAGTTTTGTGCTCTCGCCATCACTGTGGTACTCGGAATAACCCATCCAGTAGGCACTGATATTTCCAGCATTTCCAACGGGGAGAAAATGGTAATCAGGAGCATCGCCAAGCGTATCGACGATTTCGAATGCTGCAGTTTTCTGGCCGTGAAGTCGATAGGGGTTTACAGAATTTACCAAGGCCACGGGGGCTTTGTCCGGCATGGACTTAACAATCTCCATGCCGTCGTCAAAGTTGCCGGTGATTTGTATGACCCTCGCGCCATGCATCATCGCCTGGGCGAGCTTTCCCATCGCGATCTTTCCATCTGGGATAACCACAAAGGCCTTGATGCCTGCTCTGGCTGCATAGGCGGCCGCTGCTGCAGAGGTATTCCCTGTTGAGGCGCAGATCACCGCTCCGCTGCCTTCATGGACCGCCATAGTCAAAGCGACGGTCATGCCGCGATCTTTGAACGAGCCGGTCGGGTTTGCCCCATCGACCTTGGCGAAGACTTCTATCCCCTTCTCCGGATCACACAACGAGTTCAATCGCACCAGTGGGGTGTTTCCCTCATTGAGGCTGACGGCACACGCATCGTCCGGAATCGGTAGTCTCGCGTGGTACCGTGCGATCAGCCCTGTTTCGACAGTGTGTGGCATAACCTCGGAAGCCTCGATCGCTCTAGTCGGGCGTTTCTACCCGGACGCGCACTACCGGCGCTGCATTGGCTTCTAATGTTTCAATCTTTTTCGTTGCGTTAGCGATGTCGGCCTCTTTGGCATCGTGAGTAACGATAACAACCGGAACCACGCCCTGTTCATCCCCGAAACCCTTTTGACTGATAACTCTAATACTGACCTGATGTTCCCCAAGAATACGAGTTACATCAGCGAGCACTCCGGGTCTGTCACGTACCGTCAGGCGCAAATAGTGCGCACAGGAAATTTCCGTGATTGGTCGCATTCTCGGGTCAGCGAGTTGCTGGGGTTGGAACGCCAGGTGAGGCACCCGGTTTCCAGGATCCGATGTCAAGGTCCGAACAACGTCGACCAGGTCTCCGACGACTGCTGATGCGGTGGGCTTCGCGCCCGCGCCTGCGCCATAGAGCAAGGAGTCACCCACTGCATCCCCACGAATGCGAACGGCATTCATCACTCCCGAAACATTCGCCAGCAGCTGATCTTTTTCAATAAGACACGGATGTACACGGAGGTCAAGATGACCGCTATCTGAGCGCGCGATCCCGAGGTGCTTGATTCGATATCCAAGCTCATCAGCGTAAATGATGTCCTGGTAGCGCAACTGCTCTATTCCCTCTATGTAGACCGAATCGAAGTCAAGAGGGATGCCAAATGCGACTGAGGCCAGAATAGTGAGCTTATGGGCTGCGTCAATTCCGCCGATATCAAAGTAGGGATCAGCCTCGGCATAACCTAGCCGCTGGGCTTCGGTCAGGACCGCATCGTAGTCCAGGCCCTGCTCGTGGATCTGAGTGAGGATGAAGTTGCACGTTCCATTTAGGATACCTGCCAGACCATCGATTCTGTTGCCCGCAAGGCTCTCCCGGACTACCTTGATTACTGGAATCCCTCCAGCCACCGCAGCTTCGAAAGCAATCACCAATCCCGCCTGCGAGGCCTGCTCGAAGAGTTCATTTCCGCGGGTGGCAATCAGTGCCTTGTTGGCCGTTACGACATGCTTGCCGTTCCTCAGCGCGGTCGAGACGACTTCGTAGGCCTCGTCCTCACCGCCCATCAACTCTAGGACGACGTCAATTTCCGGATTCGTTGTAATGGTAGCGGGCTCGTCGGTCAGATGAATGTCCGAGACCTCACAGTCACGAGCGCGGCTCATGTCGCGCACCGCTGCCTGGGTCACTCTGATATTGCGGCCGCCTCGACGTGCTATCTCAGCACTGTTCCGCGCAAGCAGGTCTACTGTGCCAGCGCCAACGGTCCCTAGACCGATTACACCCACATTTACGGGTCTCATATAATTGACCTTCTAATAACGGCGGACTCGCTCCGATCGGAACGTTGCACGTCGGATTTTATCGCATTAACGCTATTGGCAAGTTTTTTTGTCGCCAAGGAATAGATCAAAGACGCAGTCCGAAACTGACAGAGACCATGGAACTCGAAGCAGAAATTTCAAAAACGAGAGCGCTAATCGCGTCTTGTGGTCCAAGAGGTGTCGTCGTAGCCGAGAAAACTTTTACGCAGAGTTTTCTGATAGCGCCAGATGGGACGCCCGCGGACTGGGAGGTGCGGGAATTCTCCGCATTGTCACCGGCACGACTCGAACAACTGTGTCTCGTCGAAAGCGACGTGCTGATGATCGGCACAGGGGTGACTCAATGCTTCCCGGATGCCGGATTAACCCAGATCCTTGCCAAGCATGGGCGAAGTGTAGAATTTATGAACTCACGCACAGCCTGTAGCACGTTTAATGTTTTGGCGCTCGATGACCGGCAGGTAATGGCTGCAATTATCCTGCCTTTGTAGTTCTTACATAAAGACAGCGTCGGCTAGGCGTCCGGGAGATATTCAAGTGGATCAACCGGTTGGCCGTCTCGCCGAATCTCGAAGTGTAGTCGGACAGAGTCAGTTCCGGACTGCCCCATTTCAGCGATGATCTGGCCGCTATCGACGGCGTCACCTTCATTAATCTTGACTGCCCGGTTGTGGGCGTACGCAGTAAGAAAAGTCTCGTCATGTTTAATGATGATAAGCAGTCCGTAGCCGCGAAGCCCCGTCCCCACATATACCACTTTCCCTTTTGCTGCTGCTCGGATCGGACTGCCATCGGCTCCGGCGATGTCGATGCCGTTTCTTCCGTCGTCCGGGGAAAATTGTGACAGCAGCTCTCCATTGGCCGGCCAAATCCATGGTTTGCCGTCGGGCCCTGCTACGGGTTCTTCTTTTTCATTCTCTTGTTCATTCTCTTGCGCATCGGGATCGGTGAGCGTTTCAGAGGCCTCTGCGGGCTCGTCACCGACAACCAGTATCGATGTCGCATAACTCGCGGCCGGTGTCACGATGGTATTCTGCGCATTGATGCGGCCGGGACTGAGCTCAATTTTTTGCCCTACTGTCAAAGCGTAAGGAGGTTGCAGGCCATTCCAACGCGCCACGTCTCGATAATCCAGCCCCGCTTCCCAGCAAATGGTGTAAAGAGAATCCCCCGCTCTTACGATACGGGTTGAACCGCTGGATTGGGTAGCGGAGAGGTCGCTTACGGGCACTACCGGCGGACCTACGCAACCGGTCAGCGCAATAAAGCAAACTATCGAAACCGCTTTAGGCACTCTCAAGTTGATCTTCCGTAATTGGCTAGACATAAAAGAGCAAAAGCCCAACGACTACTAAGACGACCATTGCCCAGCCTATGCCGTCTGCATACCGGCGCAGTTGCGTTTCAAAACGTTCTCCCCCGGCGTAGATGAGTCCTGCGACAAGAAAAAAACGTGCACCGCGTCCGACCAGGGAAGCCGCCACAAATGGTACGAGGCTCATAGAGGCCAATCCTGCGCTGATCGTAAAGAGTTTGTATGGGATCGGTGTGAAACCTGCCAGAAAAACAATCCAGACACCATGTTTCTGGAATTGTTCCCGAGCCGAATCAAACGCAGCCTGGGCGTCATAAAATTGGATAATTGGGTCGGCAACGAGCCCAAAGAGAAACATGCCGATCAGGTATCCTGCAACACCTCCAACCACTGACCACAGGGTCGTAAGTGCCGCAAAGAACCAGGCACGGTGGCGTTGTGCCAACACCATTGGAGCCAACATAACATCGGGTGGAATTGGGAAAAAGGAAGATTCCGCAAAGGATAATGCGCCGAGGTAACGCGGCGCTTTAGGGTGGGATGCCCACGACAGGACAAAATCATACAGGCGTGAAAAAATTTTCATCAGGCTTGGCCGGATTTCAGTGGGACAAATACTACATCGATTGATTGATGGCGAAGTGCAATGCCATCCTGTTTAATCCAGTACAGCAGGCGTTGCTGACGGTTGCTCCCCTCAGGCGCCACCAGCACACCCTGGTCCGATAATTGCGAAAAAAGGGTGTCAGGGACGCGCCTTGGCGCGGCGGTCAGGATAATCCCGTCAAACGGTCCCTTGGCGCTCCATCCGTTTGCGCCATCGCCGTGTCGTAGTGAGACGTTCTCAATGCCAAGGCTTCCCAACTTCTGATAAGCGCGCCCAGCCAGTGCACCGATCCGTTCTATGGAAAATACACGGGCAGAGACACGGGAAAGTACCGCGGTTTGGAACCCTGATCCTGTCCCAATCTCCAGCACGCGTTTAAGCCGCTCGCGCCCGGTCAGGAGAAGTTGTGTCATCAGTGCGACCACGTAGGGTTGGGAAATAGTCTGCTGATAGCCGATTGGCAAAGCGGTGTCCTCATAAGCACGGCTTCGCAGTGCCTCTTCGACAAATTCATGCCTGGGGATCTTGGCAAAAGTCTCCAACACGTCCTCGTTTCTTATACCTTTGGCACGAAGGGTGTCCAACAACCTCTGCTGTGACCGTTGGGAAATAAAACCACCAAAACGGTGATGATCAGGTCGCGCCCCCTCGCTCACGCGGTCAACCAATTCTGAATCTGCTCTAGTTGACCGTGACGAGTCAGATCGATCTGGAGTGGAGTGACCGAAACGTAGCCTTGCTCGATGGCGAGAAAGTCTGTCTCCTCGCCACAGTCCTGACCTTCCCCCGCAGGGCCGACCCAGTAGATCTCCCTGCCGGTTGGGTCCTGCGAACGGATAACAGGATCTGATTTATGTCGACAGCCCAGTCTTGTAGCCCGAAATCCCTTGATTGATTCAAATGGCAGGTCCGGCACGTTGATATTAAGAATACTGTCGCGCGGCAAAGGGTGTTCCTGCACGCGCTCCAGCACCTGGAGCGCTGTCCGAGCCGCGGAATCAAAGTGTTGAGCATTTGAGCCTGCGAGTGAAATGGCAACAGCCGGAAATCCCAGGTAGCGCCCTTCCATTGCGGCCGCCACGGTTCCCGAGTAAAGAACATCATCACCAAGATTCGCCCCGTGATTGATTCCCGCGATAACCATATCTGGCTCCGGGTCCATGAGACCGGTTAAGCCAACATGGACACAATCGGTGGGGGTGCCGTCGAGACGATGAAAGCCACTCGGGGCTGTGCTGACTCTAAGCGGCCGGGTCAGTGTGAGGGAGTTGCTCGCGCCACTACGGTTCCGATCAGGGGCGATTACAAAGGTCTCGGCAATTGACGAGACCGCTGCGTTGAGTGCTGCCAGTCCCGCTGCAAGGTACCCATCGTCATTGCTGATCAGAATGCGCATTAAGCAGAGCAGGTATTCCCGTTATCAAACACCAAGTGAGGCGGGATTATCTCAGAAACGGCAGGGTCCGCCCATTGTTCGGGCCGAAACCGGTGCGATAATTTGATTCACTGGATACCCGACATACACTGATAGACTTTCTCTATGGACAGAAATTCCCGCAGCGTTTCAGATTATCGCGTTATCCGAAATGTTACGGTTGTTGGGAGTGTCGTAGATGGCCTGCTTGCCCTCGGCAAGCTCACCGGCGGGATCTTTGCGCAATCACAGGCCCTGATTGCAGACGGGATTCATTCTGTTTCTGATCTCGCGACTGATTTTCTCGTCATCCTCGCCGCTCGTCATTCAAGCCAAGAAGCGGACTCAGAGCATCCCTATGGGCACGGACGTATCCAGGCAATCGCGACTGCTTTGCTGGCAGTGTCTCTCGCGGCGATTGCACTGGGCATCGCGTGGGATGCGTTATCGCGACTGAGTGGCAGTGGCGAGTTGATGGCCCCAGGATGGCTTGCGGTTGCGGTGGCCGCGGTTTCGGTGGTCGCGAAAGAGGCCGTGTATCAGTACACCATCCGAGTCGGCAGGAAGCTCGATTCTGGTTTGCTACAGGCCAACGCCTGGCACAGTCGGACTGATGCCTTTTCTTCGCTGATCGTGATCGCTGGGGTGCTGGGGGTGATGCTCGGGTTTCCCTGGGCGGATGCAATAGGAGCAGTAGGGGTCGCGATTATCATCCTTTATGCCGCCTTCAGAATTGGCCGTGAGGCTTTTGACGAGTTGATCGATACGGGCCTTGACCCGAGCACGCTGACGTTGATGCGTGAAACGATTCTGTCGGTGCCAGGTGTCATTGACGTTCATGAGCTTCGAACCCGACGCATGGGATCCCAATTACTGGCTGATATGCACATCCATGTGAATCCGTTAATTAGTGTCTCAGAAGGCCATCATATTGGTGATCGTGTGATGCAGGTCCTTGAGGAAAAATTCAAAGCCCTATCGGACGTTGTCGTCCATATCGATCCCGAGGATGATTTCGAGATGCCTAATCCTTCCGGATTACCCCTTAGGTCAGAGATCGAAGAGGCCGTGCGGAAGACACTGGTGTCGAGCAACTCAGGGTCGCGCTTGTTTACGACAGGCAACTTCAGTCTGGTGCTTCACTACGTCGGCGTTTCAGTAACCGGGGAAGTTGTCGTGGCGCTTCCATCAGGGAAATCTGGAGAAGCGATGAGGGATGAGAGCGCAACGTTGTCAAAAAAGCTAGTCGAAGAGACACCATTAAGCGATGTCAGAATCCTCTACAGGGGCTAAGAAAAGCGAGAACGGCCTGACTAACGGTTAATTCTCGTATTCAAGGTTGATCTGACCCCCGGTCCCCGGCGCTCTGCAGACAAGGACTTCCTGAATCCGGCGAGGCGTCGCGCGAACCACGGTTAGGTGCAGTCCATCCAGTGCGAACGTTTCCCATCTTTCTGGTATGCGCTGCACATGGGTCAGGATCCACCGACTAACAGAGTCCGTCGGCTTTCCCGACAGCGTCGATTGGAAGTGGTCGCTGAGAATACGAAGCTCGGATGCTCCTTCAATCGTAATCCGGTCGGGTCCATGAATGGTGTACTCAGTCGGCGTGATGTCACTCTCATCGTAAATCTCTCCGACCAATTCCTCCATGAGATCTTCAAGCGTCACAACGCCTTCCATAATCCCGTGCTCATCCACAACAATCGCCAACTGATTTCGTTCTTCGCGAAACGCCGCAATGGTGTCGTTCAAGGACTGCCCTTCGGGTATGAAATATGGCGGCCTGCCCAGAGATTCGACACTCTGCGCGGACTCTGCTTTCATGCCCGCCATGAGCAGGTCCCGCACATGAACCACGCCTGTGATTTCATCCGGATCCTTGCCGTGTAGCGGGATGCGGCTAAACGGGAGGTCGTCCAGTCGCTCAACCGCCTCTTCGAGAGAGGTGTTCGCCGGAAGTCCAAATACCTTGTGTCGCGGGGTCATCACATCCGCTGCCGTGAGGTCGGTGAAGGCGAAAGCTCTTTCAATCAGCTGTTTTTCACTCTCCTCAATCGTACCTTCCTCCTCACCATAGCCCGCCATGCTGATGAGTTCGGATTCGGTCACGGTCGGATCTTCGCCTCCGCTGGAATGCAGGGTGGCCGGCGCAAAATATTCAAAGACCCGGCTGATTGGGGTTGTGACGCGGACCAGCACCAGAATGACGGGGGATACGGCAAGAGAGATCCGCTCAGAGTAGCGGGTTGCCAGGCTCTTGGGCGTAATCTCGCCGAAGATCAGAATAACGATTGTCAGGATGCCAACGGCAATGCCGGGCCCCAGGCTTCCAAAGGCCCGGGTCGCCACGACAGTGGCCAGCGCGGAGGCACTGATATTGACAAGATTGTTACCGATCAAGATCGCGACCAGCATCCGTGCCGGTTTTTCTTTTAAGATGCGTAACGAGTGCGCGCCGGGA
>CENU01415911.1_pt1 | contig 30243 bp, 35 predicted proteins | sample 361331 | NCBI WGS metagenome assembly CENU01 (sample SAMEA2619766, study PRJEB7988) | marine metagenome | isolation source: saline water (ENVO:00002010), including | reverse complement strand
GAGCAATCCACGCAGGCTGGCGAGGTTTGTCAAAAAATATTATCTTTAAATTTTTTGATGCTTTTTTAAAAAAAGTAAAGTTATTTAATGCTGAAACTTTAAACTGCAAGACTTTATCCCTCTTGATTTGGTTAGGCCCATGCATCGGCAAGAAAAATTATGAGGTAGGTCCTGAAGTAAGACAAGTTTTTATAAACAAAAGTAAAATTCTTGAAGAATTTTTTTTCCAAACGAGTGAACATAAGTGGCTAATGGATATTAAACAACTTGCGAATGAAATGATAATTAATGTTTTAGATAGTAAAAAAATTAAACAATATTCTATCGTATCAGACAAAAGATGCACTTATGAGTGTTCAGAGGACTTTTATTCCGTTAGGAAAAACACAACTACTGGTAGAATGGCAACACTAATTTGGAAAGAAAATATAAGCACTTAAATTGCGTAATGGTTTATCATTAACGAGTACAAGTTTATAAAAGAAAAGGTTTTTACAAATGGACGAGAAGCGCTCGCAGTTTCATGAATTAATAGATAGCAAACAGCTTTCTAAAATTCAATCTGATTACATCAATGATGTGATGGCTATTTTTTCTTCTCAAAGTAAAGTTAATGATGTGCTCAAGTCCGATAGGCGTTTTTCAGGGGAAGAATGGTCAACTTTTAATCCTTTTTCTTCATTGGCAGCTTTTTATGTGTTAAATAGTAAAGTAATGAAGGACCTTACGAAAAATCTAGCTTTAGAGTCAAAAGAGAAACACAAAATCGAGTTTCTCGTGGAAAATTGGTTAGACTCATTATCCCCCTCTAATTTTCTTGCTACGAACCCCGAGGCACAAAAAAAGTTAATTGAGTCTGGTGGAAAAAGTTTTATAGATGGGGTTACAAATTTTCTCGATGACGTTAGTAAAGGAAGGATATCTCAAACAGACGAAAGTGCTTTTGAGGTAGGAAAAGATTTAGCAATTACACCTGGATCAGTTATTTTTGAAAATCAAATCGCTCAGCTAATTCAGTACTCACCAACTACCGAAAAGGTTAAGGAACTGCCTCTCTTGATAGTACCTCCATGTATTAACAAGTTTTATATTATGGATTTACAACCTGAAAGTTCACTCGTAAAATTTGCTGTTGATTCTGGTCTAACTGTATTCCTCGTTTCCTGGAAAAATGCTGGCCCCCAAGAGGCAAAACTTACCTGGGATGACTATGTTGGTAACGGACTTATAAAGTTCATTGAGATAGTCAAAAAGATCACAAAGAAAAAAATGATAAACGGTTTGGGTTTTTGTATAGGCGGAACTTTGCTGAGTTCTGCGGCAGCTGTCCTAAAAAAAAGAAACGTTAGAGCGATTAAAAGTATCACTCTTATGGCCAGCTTAATCGACTTTGAGGAGTCTGGTGTTCTTGAAATTTTTATTGATGAAGAAAAGTTGAAGTTCCGCGAAAATTTAATTGGAAAGTCTGGATTAATGCCTGGAAGTGAACTTGCGTCAACCTTTTCATTCCTTAGACCGAATGACTTAGTTTGGAATTATCACGTAAATAATTATCTTAAGGGTAATAAACCATCGGCCTTCGACTTGCTCTTTTGGAATTCAGATAACGCTAATCTTCCGGGCCCATTTTACTGTTGGTATTTAAGGAAAATGTACTTAGAGAATAAGTTGAAGGACGCAAACAGTATAGAAGTTTGCGGGGAACGACTAAATCTACCCAGTGTTGATTGTCCAGTTTATGCAATGGGAGCCAAAGAGGACCATATCGTTCCATGGAAATCAGCTTTTAAGTCTGCTTCTGTTTTCTCTGGTAGTGTTAGCTTCGTTCTTGGTGCAAGTGGTCATATCGCAGGGTGTATCAACTCAGCTGCAAAAAATAAACGGTCTTACTGGAAAAATGATAGAAGCACCAAGTCTTCCACAGAATGGATAAGTGATGCTAAAGAGTATCCTGGTAGCTGGTGGAACGATTGGATAGTTTGGATGAAAAAACAATCTGGAACTTTTATAAATGCTCCAAAAATTTTAGGTTCTAAAGAATATGCGGAAATTGAGCCTGCTCCGGGACGTTACGTTAAAGAAGAAGCTTTCAGAAGATAATTTATAATTAGATACCCCAATGGAAGTAGGTGAATTAACAGATAAACTAGTATGATACTATGAATGTTAATATCTTCGTGAGGTATGATGAGGTCTAAATTGAAAAAGGTAGCTTACGTTACTGGTGGTATGGGTGGAATTGGAACAACAATTTGTAGAAAGCTCCATGATTCTGGACATAAAGTTATTGCTGGCTGTGGTCCTAACCGAGATTATAAACTTTGGTTAGACAAGCAAAAAATAGATGGTTATGAGTTTTATCCGTCAGTGGGAAATGTATCCGATTGGAATTCTACGAAAGAGGCTTTTGAGGAGGTAGTTGAGACACACGGATTTCCTTTAATACTTGTCAACAATGCTGGTATAACCAGAGATTCAGTTTTTTTAAAAATGAACATCGAACAGTGGACTTCTGTTATCGATACAAATTTGAATAGCCTTTTTAATGTTACTAAACAAGTTATTAAGGGAATGATTGAAAAAGGTTGGGGCAGAATAATTAACATTTCCTCGGTAAATGGTCAAAAAGGCCAATTTGGGCAAACTAATTACTCTACTGCTAAAGCGGGCATTCACGGTTTCACAATGGCATTAGCGCAGGAATTAGCGTCAAAGGGTATAACAGTGAACACAGTATCTCCGGGCTATATTGGGACAGATATGGTTAAGGCAATAAAACCGGAAATTCTTGAGAAGATTGTGGCTACCATACCTGTTAAAAGATTAGGGGAAACTGATGAGATAGCTTCGATTGTTTCTTGGCTGGCATCTGATGATAGTGGATTTTCTACTGGTGCTGACTTTTCATTAAATGGTGGTTTACACATGGGTTAGGAATCTTTATGGTAGACAAACAAAAACACCGACTCATAAAAAAATACCCAAATAGAAGACTATATGATACGCAGTCTAGTTCCTATGTGACTCTAGCTGATATAAAACAGCTGGTTCTAGACTGTGAAGATTTTTCAGTTATTGATGCAAAGTCATCAGAGGATTTAACGAGATCTATCTTGTTACAAATAATTTTGGAGGAAGAAGCCGGAGGCATGCCGATGTTTTCACAATCGGTGTTAGCACAGATAATAAGATTATATGGAAATACTATGCAGAGCTTAATGGGAAGTTATTTGGAAAAAAATGTTCAAATTTTCACGGAAGCTCAGGATCAGTTTCAAACAAAATCCTCGGAGGTAATGCAAAAAAATTTCGCCTCAAAAGATGCTTGGGCTAATTTAATGGCTAGTCAGCCTCAAAACTTTCAAACGTTAATGACAAACTATCTTGAGCAATCGAAAACAGTCTTTTCTGAAGTTGAGAAGCAAATGAATGCCAACACTGAGAAGTTTTTCTCAACGATTAAAAAACCCCCTCATAACAACTCCGATGAAAAATAAAGTTACAAAACTGTACTAGTTAGAATGAATCCCGAGGTTAGTTGTAATAGCGTTGGTTTTGTATCCCTTGGCTGCTCTAAAGCGCTTGTGGACAGTGAATTAATTATTACTGAGTTGAAGGCAAGTGGTTATGAGATAGTTCCGTCATATCAAGATGCTAATTTAGTTGTCGTCAATACTTGTGGATTCATCGACTCTGCCATTGAGGAGAGTATTTCGGTTATTTGTGAGGCTATTGATCTTACTGGAAGGGTAATTGTTACCGGATGTTTAGGGAAAAAAACCATGCCTGATGGCGAGTCGTTGATCTTAACTCGTATTCCAAAGGTTTTAGGAGTTGTTGGACCAAACTCAACCCAAGAAACTGTTGCTTTAGTAAGAAAACATCTTCCGCTTGCAAAGGATAAAAAACTAGTTTTAACCAAGTCGTTGGCTGATGGGAGTACTTTCTCAATTAACCAAGACTCTATTATTCCGTACCATGGTTTAAAACTTACTCCAAGGCATTATGCCTACTTAAAAATATCGGAAGGTTGTAATCAAAAATGCTCTTTTTGTATTATTCCTTCCATGCGTGGCAAACTTATTTCTCGACCAATCGTTGAAATCCTCAATGAAGCAAGAAGTTTGGTTAATTCTGGAGTTAAAGAAATAATAGTTATTTCCCAAGATACTGGAGCTTATGGTGCTGACTTGAGGTACAAGACAGAGTTTTTTGAGGGAAGGCCTGTAAAAACCTCGTTAATTGGGCTGCTTTTCGAATTAAAAAAACTAAAGGTCTGGATTAGATTACACTATCTCTATCCTTATAAATTTTTAGATAACATCATTCCAATGATGACAGTTAGTTCTGAAAATAAATCATCAAAGTGGGAGCAATATTCTTTGCTTCCATACATTGACATACCATTTCAACATGCTCACCCAGAAATACTCAATAAAATGAGAAGACCAGCAAACTATGAGAATACACTTGAGCGAATTGCATCGTGGCGAGAAATTTGTCCTGACTTGACTATACGTAGTACTTTTATTGTGGGTTTTCCAGGAGAGACTAATGAACACTTTTCATTTTTGATTGATTTCCTAAAAGTTGCTAAATTGGATCGGGTAGGATGTTTTATTTATTCATCGGTTGATGGTGCTGCAGCAAATACTTTGCCCAAGCCTGTTGATAAAAATGAGCAGATTGAGAGGAAAGATATTTTTATGGAAGTACAGAAGGAAATATCAAAATCCCGTCTAAAGCGATGGCTCAACAGAGAGATTTTTGTGTTGATTGATAGTGTAGATTTGGAAAGCAACTGTCTAATTGCGAGGAGCACTGGTGATTCACCTGAGATTGATGGTAAGGTAAAGGTCTATGCTCCACCGCAAAGTTCTCCTAAAGTTACTATTGGAGAAATCGCGAAAGTGCGTATAACGGCTTCGGACGAATATGATTTGGTTGGCGAATATATAGATTAACATCGTAAATTGGAGAACTTAAGTGAATAATGTTGTTGTGCTTAGTGCCGTTAGATCTGCAGTCGGAACATTCGGAGGAGGACTTTCCGAAATTGAGCCAACTGAATTGGGAGTTCAAGTTTTGAAGGAGGCAATCAAGCGCAGTGGGCTTGAAGCTTCGAGGCTTGAAACAGCTACTATTGGGAATTGTATACCTACTGAGTCTAGATCTCCTTACTTAGCTAGAGTAATTTCTGTGGGTGCTGGTATGCCAATGGAATCAATAGCTTTAACTGTTAATCGTTTATGTGGCTCTGCGATGCAGGGAATTGTTTCAACTGCGCAATCTATTATGTTAGGTGACGTTAATTACGGGGTAGGTGGTGGTGTTGAAGTAATGTCAAAAGGGGGATATTTAAGTACTTCAATGCGAAGCGGTGCTCGTATGGGGGACACAAAATTAGTTGATCTAATGGTTGCAACTTTAACTGATCCATTTGGTGTTGGTCACATGGGAATTACTGCTGAAAATCTAGCACAAAAATGGAATATAACGAGAGGTATGCAAGATGAGTTTGCTCTTATATCTCAGCAGAGAGCTTTGAATGCATTGCGAAATGATATTTTTAATGATGAAATTGTACCCATTGAAATTAAGCATCGAAAGGGCACTATTTCTTTTTGCAAAGATGAACACCCCAGAGAAACGACATTTGAAAAGTTGAATAGCATGCGGCCAGTTTTTAAAAAGGAAGGAGGTACCGTTACCGCAGGTAATGCCTCTGGGATCAATGATGGCGCCAGTTTTGTAGTTTTAGCCTCCGAAAAAGCTGCTGAGCTTTCAAGTATTAAACCTGTTGCTAGATTAGTATCGTACGGGGTTTCTGGTGTTCCAAACGACTTGATGGGAGAGGGTCCTATTCCCGCAACGAAATTAGCACTAAAGAAGGCGGGCCTAACGCTAGAAAACATGGATGTCATAGAATCAAACGAAGCTTTTGCTGCTCAAGCACTATCAGTATCAAAAGCACTTAATTTTAACCCTGAAATTACCAATATTAATGGGGGGGCTATAGCCTTAGGCCACCCAGTAGGAGCAACAGGAGCAATTATTGTGACTAAGGCCATTCACGAGCTAAAAAGGAGACAGGGAAAGTTCGCATTAGCTACAATGTGTATAGGCGGTGGACAGGGGATTTCTACTATTTTTGAGCGAGTATAAATGTAGAAAAAATTTTTTAGTCAATGGTAAAACTATATGAATACGAACAAAATTTATCAGTTTTAGGACATCATTACAATGAGCAGACACATTGATCTTGGGTGTGGCAATAATCCGAGAAATCCTTACAATAAGTCCGAACTGTATGGAGTTGATATTTCGCTCACTGATGATACTTTTGGGAGGTTCAAATCCGCTAACTTGTTCATTGATAACATTCCATTTGAATCAAATTATTTTGATTCCCTGTCTGCCTATGACTTTATTGAGCATGTACCAAGAGTTATCGAAACGGCAAACTCATCGAATACTCGCTTTTGCTTTGTTGAATTAATGTCTGAAATCTGGAGAGTATTGAAACCAGACGGAGTTTTTTTTGCCAGCACCCCAGTATTTCCAAATCCACAAGTTTTTGTAGACCCGACTCATGTTAACTTTATAACGGAAAAAACTCATCTCTATTTTTGTGGGGATTGTCCTCCTGCTAGAATTTATGGCTTTAAGGGAAAATTTATTCAAAAAAATGTCGTAAAGTGGAAACCTAGGGATAATTCTCCATTTTTAGAACAAAGTTTTCCAATAAGATTTAAAAGAGTTCGTGATTTTTTAAAAAGAAGAAGATCTCATCTCGCGTGGGAATTAATTGCTCTGAAGGATTTTTAGCAATTTGGCTAGATCTATAAGTTCTTTACAACAGCTTGGCATGCTGGGCATTGGTTTCTTTTTACCATTCCATATGACGTTCATATATCCGTTCTTGCTTCTTGTGATACTTTGTGAAATTTTTAATAAAGATTTCATAAGGAGAATGAAAACTATGTTTTTGTCACCTTTAGTAATTTCTTTCAGTCTATTTTTTATTGTTCATGTTGTTGGATTGGCTTGGACAACCGATACCGAGAGAGGGTTAGATACAGTTTTGCGTTTATTACCTTTTTCATTATTTGGGTTTTTATGGTTAGCTGCCAAATTGGAGAAAAAAGAAATTTATATAAATTCATTCGTTTTTGGACTGGCAGCTTGTGCTGTTTTGGCGCATTACAACTTATTTCACCAAATGTATCCGGATTTGCTGATGGAAGGCATTACAACGGGAAAAAGAGAGGGTAACGAAACAGCGCCATTTTTAAGTCATATTATGTATTCTCCCTTACTAGCCTGCGGTATTTTTTTTCTCTCCTGGTCTTTGATAAATATTAAATCGAGCCTTAATTTTTTTCTAGTTAAGTTTTTTGTTTTGATACTTTTACTTTCTAATCTCATGTTTTCTACTGGTAGAGCTGGATTTTTAATGTTAATTATTTTAATTTCTTCTTTGATAGTCTTTAAAAGTAGAAACATAAAGATTGCTTTCTTAAAAATTATTATAATAATACCCTTCTGTATTTTAATTGCTTACAACGTTTCTGATAGTGTTCAGTCAAGAGTGAATGCAGGAATAGGAGATGTAACGTCTTTTTCTGAAAACCCAAATTCTTCTGTCGGAGGTAGAATTGTTTTCGCAATTCAAACATTCGATATGTATAAACAGAATATGCTTGTTGGTGTCGGCACAGGAGATTTGCTGATTGAATATCCGAAATATGTAAAAGAAGAATTTAATGAGGTAGTAAATCCGTATAATCCTCATAATCAATATTTAATGGTTGCAGCTACTACCGGTTCAATTGGTTTATTTTTTTTGCTTGCAATTTTTTATTTAGGGTTTAAACATTCAAATTCTCAAGGGAGAGCAATTATTTTCGGTTATATCATGATTTGTTTAGTTGAAAGTTACTTATGGAGGTCCAATACTGGGTTAGCTTTTATTTATTTTGTCGCGATCTTCACTCAGCGCCAGTCATTTTTATTTTCATCTACTATTAAGTAAATGCGATTACTATTCTTATCTGGTGCAAGAAGATATTTTTCCCACAAATTAAGTCCCTTAAGGGATCCATCTTTTGTATATCGCCTTCACAACTCTGCTATTTCGGCAAAAATATTAGGCCATCAGGTTGGTATATATCATAATCTAGACTTATTAAATCCGATTGTGCCAAGAAATTGGGATATAGCAATTATGCATCGGCCAAGTTTTAATACTCAATTTGAAATGACTTTAGATAAACTTCAAAAATATAAGATTCCAATTTTTGGAGACTTTGATGATTTGATATTTTCCTATCCCCATGCGAATCACCGTCCGTCCGTAATTAACGGTTTTGAATCAATTGAAGAGAGTAGGATGCGTGTAAAAAAACATTTACAAGCAATTGATTGTATAGATGGAGTTACTGTTTCTAATACATTTTTAAAAAATATTTTTGTTAATTCAGTAAAAGAGCACAAGCAATGTATTCAGCTGTCCAATAGTTGGCACTATTCTTGGAAAGATAAAATCGACTACGAAAAAAAACAGCAATCATTAAAGCAGAATTTATCAAGTAGAGAAAAAACGATATATTTAACTTATTTCAGTGGAACAAAAACGCATGACAGCGACCTCGCGATGATAGAGGATCAACTTATTAACTTAACAGATAAAGAAAAAAATCTAAAATTCCTTGTAATAGGAAAGGTATCATTATCTAAAAAGCTAAAAGAGAAAAGTTTGCAAATTAAAAAAGTTCCGTTTTCAAAGTATCACCAGCTCGTCTCGCAATCTCATTTAAATATAGCACCTCTAGAGAGCACTTTTTTCAATAATGCAAAATCCTCCATTAAAATTATAGAGGCTGGTTTTTTTGGCATCCAAACAGTCTGTTCTCCAATTCCGGAATATATAAGTACTCCTGAAACATCGAGATTAATCGCTTACACGTGGAATGACTGGGTGAAACAACTTAAGCAGGGGATACAAAACAGAAATAATTCTTCGTTATTGAAGAGATTAAAAAGAGACATAAAAGAGAAATATCACCCACTGGAAACAACTAAAAAATTCATTTCAAAATTAGAATCCCGACTTTAAAGTATTCTTATAAATGTTGAGACTGTAAAGTGACAATTATGATGCAGAAACATAAATCCGTAATTTCAGTTCTTAAAGTTTTCTTAAAGAACTATAGCAGAGCTTATCAACTTCGACATAAGAAAAAAATTAGAAAAAGTTTTTTTCTGTATAAACATGCAGTAAAAAACTTAGAAGGACTTGAAATTGGTGGTCCCAGTAGGATTTTTAAAAAGGTACTACCCATCTACCATTATTCTCAATCAATTGATGGGGTTAATTTTTCTGAATCTACTCTGTGGGAAAAAGATTTGACAGATTCAAGTGCTTATAACTATTACTTTGATAAAACTGGCACCCAATTTATTATGGAGGCAACGAATTTAGAAAAGATCCAATCCTCTTTTTATGATTTTGTTGCGTCATCTCATTGTTTAGAACATACTGCTAATCCACTGAAAGCATTATTAGAGTGGAAGAGGGTAGTTAAAGAAGATGGCTACTTAATACTAGTGTTACCAAACAAAATTAATAATTTTGATAGAAATAGAGCAACCACAAAATTTTCTCATATTCTTGATGATTTTAAAATGGATATAAGTGAACATGACCTTACTCACTTGGATGAAATCGTAGCGAAACATGATTATGATCTTGACTCAGGCAGCGAATCGATGGAGAATTTTATTAAAAGGGGGAAGAATAATTTCGTATATAGGGGACTACATCACCATGTTTTTGATGAGGAACTTGTCGAACTGATGCTGTCATGGTGTCAGCTTAAGTTATTTAATTTAGAGTCAGATAACAATAATATATTTGTATTAGCTCAAAAAAATAGTTCTATAAAAAGATAATTTTAAACTTCATGAATAGATTTTTTAAGTCAACACCTTCGTGATTGTTTTTAAACTTAATACGAGCCCAACCAAAAGAGAGAACTTGAGTATCTGCACTGTAAATTTGTTTTGCTAGCAGTAAGGCACTCGAATGAACACCTATCACATAATCATAGTGGGTATTTACAAAATGTTCCTCTAAAGTTGAAGTTATTTCTAACTTTATGTAATCGGTTTTCATCAGTGTATGATTAGAGTCTCGGGGGTGACATTTATAATAAATAGTTTCCAATTTTTTTTCTCTTAAATATTCACTTATCTCATTTTTCGTCTTCTCTATGTCGGTTATGGACATCAACTTGAAACCCAGCAATGGTTGACCAATAACAATTGCGGTTGGTGTAACTGACCGTCTTAACTTATTCTTTTGTCGTGAATAATTTTCAAATAATGAAATTTCTATAACTTTTTTTGAGTTATATTGATGTGGCATTGATTTAAGTACGTAGATATGGTCAATAAAATCTGCATCGGAACCAATACGATCTCCAGAAAAATGAGTATACGATAATTTATTACTGAAAAAATAGCGAAAATCTCTTGTTCTTCGCAGTAATTTCTGAAAGTTGGAGATTGGGTATCGTCTTGAACTTATTACTCCGTCTGGTAGAATACGGTAGCTAACTTTTTTGTGCCCTAATTGCTTTCTTAAATGGGATATAAAATAATTTATAGTCTCTGTATCGTAAACAGCACTGTAAAAATAAAGGGAATTGCAAGGGTAGATATATTTACTGATTAGCAAAAGATTCTCGAGTAATCTTCTGTGAACCCCAAAAATACCTGGTAATGGATCTAATCTAGGATATGACATAGTAATTTGCTTATCCCATAGCGATTGAGTAGCTAGCGAACTAAAATCTTTTTTATAAAAAACGGCAATTGCTTCACGTTCACTGTCAAACTTCTTACAAATGAACTGCGCCGCTAGTAATTGCAGCGGAGAAGCTATAAAGAAAATAGATTTATTTATTTCTTTATTCATACATTCTGTAAAATTAAGATGATGTACGATAAATATATTAATATTCTTGTAATAAGATTATCTTCAATCGGGGACATCATATTTTGTCTTCCGTTTATATTAGCTTTAAGAAATACCTATCCTAATTCAAAGATTACTTGGTTGGTAGAAAAAAAGTATACAAAATTGATTAGTAACGATCCATGTATTGATAGTATTATCGAATGGGAGAGAGACGAGTGGGAAAAACTGCTAAAAAGTAGGAAGTTTTCAAATGTTTTGGGCCGAATTTACCAATTTAAGAAAATGTTAAAGAAACAATCCTTTGATATGGTCATTGATCTACAGGGTCTTTTAAAAACTAATTTAATGTCATGGTTTACTGGAGCCAATACACGTGTGAGTTTAGGATCAGAGTTTGGAGGATTCTTTTTTAATACGGTATTAATAGGACGGGATTCAAACACAAAAAGAATAAGTTCTGAATACCTAACACTCGCAAAAAAATTAAATTTAAATTTTTCTGAGTTTAGACCAAGGTATACTTTACCTTTTAAAAAAAAGTTAAAAAAGTGTGAGAATAAAAGCTATTTTGTAATTGCCCCGTTTACAACAAGACCACAGAAACACTGGGATAATTCTTATTGGGAAACATTAGTTTCAAATTTAGTGCAGAAATATAAGTCTACTTGCTATATTCTCGGAGCAAGACTAAATAAAAAACAATATATGTTAGTTGATTTACTAAAAAAAATAGCCGTTCCATTAATTGATAAAACTGATTTAATGGAGACATCAATAATCATAAATGATGCCCAGTTTCTTATCGGAGTCGATACAGGCCTAACCCACATGAGTGTTTCTTTAAATAAGCCTACCGTAGCTATCTTTGGTTCAACTTGTCCTTATCTAGACCCAATCAATTTGAACAGTAAAGTTATTTGGTTAGGAATGCAGTGTTCGCCTTGCAAAAGAAATCCGACTTGTGACGGCGCTTATACGTGTCTAAAACAAATATACCCTGAACAGGTGATAAATGAAGTTTCTAAAATAATTTAGTCATGTCAAAGTCTGAGTATTTAAAAATTTTACATGTTGAAGGAGGTAGAAATTTATATGGTGGAGCATTACAAGTTTCTTACCTGATTCGCGGATTGAATAGAAAAAAAATAAGTAATGTATTAGTTTGTTGCTTAGATTCAGATTTATCAAAGATCTCAGAGCCCTACTCAAAAGTCATCAAACTAAGAATGCTTGGAGATTTCGATATTTTGTTATTATTTAAGCTCATTACAATCATAAGAAAAGAGAAGCCGGATATTGTTCACCTGCACAGTAGAAGAATAGCAGAGATTATTGGTGGTTTATCAGCCTTTTTGAGTGGAGTACCAAGTATATTAACCAGGCGAGTCGATAATCGGGAAACTTGGATTATCGGTAAATTTAAGTATAGGTTATACGATCATGTGGTTACTATTTCTGATGCAATTAAGAATATTTTAATTAGTCAGGGAGTAAAAAAAAGTCGTCTTACATGTGTAAAAAGTGGAGTAGATGTCGATTTATTCTACAACCGAGTTGACAAAAATCAGTTCAGAAAAAATTATGGTTTTAATTCGGATACTGTATTGGTTGGAATGATTGCCCAATTTATTCCCAGGAAAGGACATTTACTATTTTTAGAAGCCTTAAGTGAGCTAAAATCCAAATATGATAATTTGCATGCTCTACTATATGGAAAGGGTCCTGATGTTTATAAAATTCGTCGATTCGTTGCTAAATGTAAATTGCAAGAGCAAGTTCATTTCATGGGGTTTAGAAATGATTTACACTATCACTTAAGTGGGTTAGATTTCATTGTGCACCCAGCCGAAATGGAAGGTTTAGGCGTATCACTACTACAAGCATCTGCATCGGAAGTGCCGATAATAGGATCGCGAGTGGGTGGTATTCAAGAGGCAGTAATAAATAAATATAATGGATTACTTATTAACGTTGGAGACAAGGAGAGTTTTAAGCAAGCAATAGAGAATTTAGTAATAGATGTAAATTTTCGCAAAGAGTTAGGCTTTAACGGACGTATCCATGTTAAAAAAAAATTTTCTATAAAAAAAATGGTTGATGGTTATTTAGACGTTTACTGTAGGCTCATGAAAAGCCGCCAGAGCTCTTAGCATTAATTAGACTCTTATACTTGCCTTCTTTATTAATGAGCTCTTTGTGATTTCCCACCTGACATAACTTCCCGGAATCAAAAACTAGAATTCTATCACAGCTAGCTAAAGTAGAAATTCTGTGAGCTATCGTAATAATTGTGCGCTTAGCTTTTATTTTCTTAATCGAGTCTTGTATGTATTTTTCAGAATGTAAATCTAATGCTGAAGTTGCTTCATCAAAAAGAAAAATAGGAGATTTTTTTATTAAGGCTCTTGCGATGGCGATCCTTTGACACTGTCCACCCGATAAAAAAGACCCATTAGGACCAATATTTGTGTCTAAACCAGCTTTTAAAGCAAATACGAATTCATAGGAATAAGATTGTTTTAATGCTCTAATTATATCTTCTTCACTTGCTTTGGGGTCTCCAACTAAAAGATTCTCACGTACTGTTCCGTCAAATAAGATTACCGGTTGACCAACCCAAGAATAATATTTTCTTAATGAAATTAAAGGTATCGACTGAATTGGCTTAGAGTCAATAAAAATTGCTCCTTCAGCTGGTTTATAGAAGGAAGCTAGCAAATTTAAAATAGTAGTTTTTCCCGATCCTGAAACACCAGCAATTCCTAAATATTCATTTTTTTCAATATAAAAAGATACATTTCTCAGCGCATATTCTTTTTGCCCCAAGTATTTAAAACTGACGTCATCAAATACGATTTGATGCTCATCATTTTCCGACGAGCTTGTCTTTATTTTTTTAATTTTATTTCTGACATTCTGATTTTCTTCAATATCTAGATTTAATAGTTCAAAAATACTTCTAGCTGCTGCTAATCCTTTTTGAATAATCGAATTAACACTGGTCAATCGTCTTATAGGTTCAAATAATAGGGACATAGCTGCTATAAAAGAAACAAACTGACCGGGGGATAGTTGATCTTGCTTTGATAAAATCGTCGCCACATAAATTACCACAGTTACCGCTAAAGCTGATAATACCTGTACAGTTGGAACATTAGCAGCAGACAATTTAATTATATACATGGTTTTTTTACGAATTTTTTCTGAGATTTTTCGAAAACCTAAATTTTGCACAGGTTGATTATTATAAAGCTTAATTTCACTAATGCCCTGGACCGATTGATTGATTACTTTAGCAAGATCTCCAGTAGCTTCCTGGATTGCTACATTGGAAGCTCGCATTTTCTTCCCAACCCTGTTAATCAAGAATGCTATAGGAGGGGAAACTAAAACCATAATAGTTGCAAGAACCCAAGATAAATAAAAAAGATAACTCGTTAACGCCAATAAAACTAAAGAGTCCCTGATCAGGATAATCCAAGCATTTGAAATAGATGCTGAAACCTGAGGGATATCATATAAGAATCTAGAAGTTATCCTCCCGTGTGATTCTTTTTGTATCATTTCCACAGGCAAACTTATTTGATGCTCAAATACGTCCTGCCTTATTTCGGAAATAGCTTTATTAGCTATCCATTGGCTTGAGACATTCGCAACATATTCTGCGATACCCTTGCCGATAAAAACCAACATCAACAATACTGGAATATTCCAAGCGTTGGTAAAAGATTTATTAATTAAGTTCTCGTCAATTAATGGGGTTAGCAGGGCAGGAACTAAAGGTTCGAGTAAAGCCACAATCAGCATAGAACAAAATGAAAGAAGAACCGTAAGCTTATATGGTTTTACATATCCTATAAGCCCATAAAGAAGATTCTTATTTGAGATCTTCACTCTCGTCTAAGAAGTTTATCTACAAGAAACGAGGTCCAAGAAGCATTCCTAAATCGTGCTTTAAGGGATGTGTGATCATAAGTTTCAGCCCAGTCTATAAAACTTTGTGGATTTTTTCTTGCTTCAATTATATAAACCTCAAAAAAATAATCTAATACTCCAGTATGAGAACTTTTAATGTGTCCATATGACCAATGTAATTCCTTTAATGCCAATTCAACCGATTGATGCAATTGAAGTATTCTATACAGGGCTGCAGCGACGCCAGTGCGATCCGAACCTGATTTACAGTGCATAAGTGCCGGATATTCTATATTTTTAAAAATACTTTGTAGCATTTTTATTTCCGCTATTTGAGGAGGACTCCTAGAATAAGTCCTTGCATTAATTAACTCTAACCCTAAATCAAGACAAGCTTTCTTCTCAAAATTGTAAGCTGATAATCCATTTTCACCTCTCAAATTGATTACTGTTTTAATTCCGTATTTTTTTTTCAAGAATTCGAGCCGGGTGGGGCTAGGTTGACTAGACCTGAACATAAGACCATCGATAGAGTAAAAATTAGGATATAGTGCACGCACAAAACCATGATCAAAAAGATAGAAGGAAACATAATCTTTTATTTGTCGAGTAAGGGAACGATTGTTATTAGTTGACATAATATATATTATACGACATCTAATATTCTTTTAAGAGAGTTCGGAACTCATATTAATAAAAGATATAAAATTTTTCCTTGTTATCTTTGCTACTGTCTCTACCGATTCACCTTTTATCTCTGAAATTTTTCTCGCAACCTGAACAACATATGAGGGTTCATTTGTCTTACCGCGAAATGGAACAGGAGCCAAAAAAGGAGAGTCTGTTTCAATCATGAGATTCTCCAATGATATTTCTTTTGCTACTTTTTGTACTTGATGTGCATTTTTAAAAGTAACAATCCCCGACAAGGAAATCAAAAAGTTCAAATCAATAGCCATTTTTGCCATTTCCAAACTTTCCGTAAAACAATGCAGAACACCACCAACCTTTTCGGCCTTCTCTTCCCTTAGTATTCGGATTGTATCCTCTGGAGCATCTCTAGTATGGATTATTAAAGGTTTGTTACAAGCGATCGCCGCGCGAATGTGAACTCGGAATCTGTCCCTCTGCCAATCTAGATTGTCTTTGATTCTAAAGTAATCAAGGCCGGTTTCACCTATAGCCACAATTTTTTTATGATTCGATTTCTCGACTAAATCCTCAACAGATGGCTCAAAAATATTTGTACTGTCTGGATGAACTCCAACGGAAGCGAAAACTAGTTCATAGTTTTTGGCTACTTCAAGCACAAATGCTGATTCTTCGATTGTCGTACATACGTTCAGCGCTAAATCAACGTCAGCTTCAGTCATGCGCTCAATGACCTTAGGAATATCTTCAACTAACCCTTCATAACAAAGGTGACAGTGTGAGTCTGCAAATTTAATCAAAACCACCTCTAAACTTCATAAACACAGCCTCATAGAGTAGCCTTTTGTTTATAGGATGACTAGCTAATTTTAGCATTTCTAATATTTCCCATTCCGCATTAATCCAGTTGAAAAGGTTCCTTATTCGTTTGGCTGCTTTTTGTAAAGCGACTGATTCATCAGGAAAGGAAACGGGGTCTTGATTAATGTAACACCGTGACACATCATGCATCCATAAAAGCACCCTTGAAATAGTATCATGAGGAGAGTATTTTTCGGCTATGCCAGCACCTGCAATCGGATTAATTTCAACTCCCTTACTCAAAATTGGGATTAACCACGGTATAACTGGGCAGGCTTTTAAACTTAACAGGCTGTAATTAGGCTGATCTACAGAAAGTGGAAATACTTGGCAACGTGAAATAATTGTTTTGGGTATTCCATATAATGAATTAGCAAACAATATAAACCGTAATGATTTTGGAGGTTCCTCTAACACTTTGAGTAGAGAATTTATTGCTGTGTAGTTAAGTTTTTCTAATAAACCGCAAACAACAAATCTATTTTCTCCTTCGAAATATGAAGAAAGATTAAAGAACGACTGTAATTCGTTGATTTCACGAACTTTTATTTGTTCTTCTTTCGTTATTTCTTGTGACTGAGTATAGCCTGACGAAATAATTGCTAAATCCGGATAATTCCTGCTAAAAATAGATCTGCAACTTTTGCAATTTAAACAATAAGCGTCCTTAACCTTCTGTTTACATATAGACGTTGCAACTAATTTTATGCAAAACCCAAGTAAATCTGAATTTGGAGGCGCAGTCAGTAGGGTTGCCTGAGGAGGAGAATTAAATATTAAATTAAAATTCTTCAACCAGTTTTCGTGTATTTGCTCGACTAACACATTCAAATTTCTAATCATTGAATTTAGATAATTCTGGTATCTGACAGATTAGGTCTGAAAAAACCAGATAATCAGGCTGTTCGGCATTTACAACTAGGCCTTTGTCACCCCGGCATCTTGCAGCAAAATCAAATCCTTTTTGAACTTTATCAAAAAAGATTTTTTGTTCTAAATCAAACCTATTACTTTTTAACCCTCTTTCTTGGATACGTTGAACAGCACATTGGTAACTTATTTTTAAAAATATTACCTTCAAAATATTTAAATCTTTCTCAATCAAATTAGAAACATTTATAATCAAATCTAAAGGTATACCTCGGCCCCAACCTTGATAAGCGATAGTAGAATCGGTAAACCTGTCACAAAGCACCCAAGAGCCCTGCTCTAGAGCTGGTTTTATCTTTTTAGAAATATGCTCATCTCTTGAGGCTAATGCAATAAATAATTCCGTCAAACCGCTGATATTGTGATTTAAAAATAAAGTGCGACATTCCTCTCCAAAGGCTGTACCACCAGGTTCCCTTGTGGTTAAGACAGTTTCTCCGTTTTCTATCAGGAATTGCTTCATTAATGCTATCTGGGTAGATTTGCCCGAGCCATCAATTCCTTCAAAAATTAATAAATGTCCCATACGTTACTTTAGCTTTACTGCAACCCGACTTTCTGGTCTTGAACCAATTCCTTTTTGAAAAAAATTCACAGCTTTTTTGTGATCTCTAAAATTTAGACTAAAATGTGATGTCCCATCTCCCCTTGCAACGAAGTAAAGAGCCTTAGTATCCGCAGGCTGAACCGCCGCTAGTAATGCTTTTCTACCAGGATTTGAAATTGGTGTTGGAGGCAGCCCTGCCCGCAAATAACTATTGTAGGAGGATTCTTTTTTTAAATGATGTCTCCTTAAGTTTCCATCAAACTTTTCTCCTAACCCATAAATAATTGTGGGGTCGGATTGTAATCTCATCTTTATAGCTAATCGATTATGAAAAACGCTCGATACAAGTGTTCTATCTGGGCTATGCTGTGTTTCTTTCTCTATTATTGAAGCTAAATTTAATGCCTCTAACCGGTTTGATAGTTTCGAATTTACCGATCTTTTTTCCCAAATCTCGTCAAGGGCCTTTTTCTGGAGCCAGACAGCCCGCCGAATTAACTGTTGATCACTGGCACCGTACTGAAAAAAATAAGTATCCGGAAATATCCAACCCTCTATACTCATAGTCTCCAGGCCTAATTCATCAGCTAATAATTTTGACAATGTATTAATGTTACTGCTGTCTAATGTTTGGGTAATATTTGGATTCTTGTTAATTTCAGCTATAACTTGAGCAAATGTCCAGCCTTCTAGAAAAGTAATAGCAGCGTGAATACCCTCGCCAGATGAAATTCGGGTTAAGGTGCTTGCTAGAGATTCACCGTGGGAAATTGAATAAACTCCAACTTTTAATTCTTTATGCAAACCAACCAGTTGACTTGCAAATGAGAAAGCTTTGGGGCCAGTATTTAGATTGAGTTCTTGCAGTTTTTGTCCCACCTTTTTCGCAGAATCTCCTAATTCAATTGCTAATTGAACATCATCGCCTGGACTCAAGTTATTAGTAATTGATCGATGCATCCACCAATACAAGCCCAAAAGGAAGCACATTAGCATCCCCAGAGCATAAATAAACATTTTGAATAAGAACCTCATGAAATTCCCTAATCGACTCAACCCTTGGATTAAATTAAATTTGGATTTATTCTAATTAAATAATATACGCTATTAGTTTGAACGTAGAATAAAAAAATGATTCATATTGATATTACTGAAAAGCTAAAATATGGGTGCCTTAAGGTGAGCGGAGACGATGCAAAAAACTTTCTCCAAGGACAACTTTGTAACAATATCAATGACTTAAATCTCACAAATAAAACACATCAATTTAATGGGTATTGCTCCCCTAAAGGTAGGCTATTAGCAACCACAAGAGTATTTACTAACACTTCCAGCAGTTTTTTTATGCTCACTACTTTTGATAACGTAAGTAACCTTATGAAAAGATTAAAGATGTATGTTTTACGGTCAAGAGTTACCATAGAGGATGTATCAAAAACCATACATTTTTATGGTATTTGGTTTGATGCCCAAGAGGTAAATAAGATAGAGCCAGCTTTCGAGCACATTAAAAATATTAGTTTTTTCGTTATAAAGGATAGTTCAGAATTGAAGAATAGAGGTTGGGTTTTATCGGATGCTACATCAGTTTCTATTCTAGAAGAAAAATTAAAAGTTTTAATTCCGGAAGATTTAAAATTTAGACGGGCCTCAGAGGACTTATGGCATATGTCTGAAGTGATGAGTGGCTTTACATGGATAAACAAAAGTCAGGCGGATATTTATGTACCTCAATTTATTAATTTAGATATTGTTGACGGCTTGAGTTTTGACAAAGGCTGTTACCCGGGCCAGGAAGTTATAGCTAGGTTGCATTTTTTAGGAAAAAATAAAAAACGGTCTATTCTTGCGACTTTAGTAGACAATACCCCAAAGGTGCTTGCTCGCTTGTTAAGTCCTACTGTTTTACCAACGCTTCACAGAAGCCCCATTTATCTTAACGATCCTAAGGGAACAGAGGATCAGATTGGTGAGATTGTAAGTGTTACAAAACTAATGAACTTAGAAAATTCCAAAGTAGACAATTTACTTTTACTTATCCTGATCAACCTGAATGCTTTAGCCCATTCTCAAACGGAGAAAAACATAAAATTTTTAGCTATTATTAATGATGTAAAATTCGAGGTTAAATTCTTAAAATCCTTTGCTTTATATAATTTAATCATTGCGGAAATGCATAGGGCATGAATTGAGAACTATTTTTGAGAGTACCGTATCGAGCGGGAGTTTGTTTCTGGGGAAGATAAGATGAATGATGAGAGATATAGGAGAGAATTAACAAACCTTGAGTATCAAGTTACAAGGAAAAAAGCGACGGAGCCTGCCTTCACTGGAATTTACTGGAACACAAAGAATCCCGGACGCTATTTTTGTAAATGTTGTAATAGTTTATTGTTTGAATCTGACGATAAATATGATTCAGGTAGCGGTTGGCCAAGTTTTAAGAAAGAATGTATTGCTGGCTCAATTAGAGAAATCGAAGATACCTCTTTAGGCCTTAGAAGAGTTGAAATTCTCTGTAATGCTTGCGATGCTCATCTAGGCCACGTTTTCAATGATGGACCACCACCTTTATTTTTAAGATATTGCGTGAACTCAGCTTCGTTGAATTTTGAATCGAAGAAATAAAAAAGGAGCCTCTGTTGTTTAAAGTAATATGTGATTGGATTCCGATTATTGTTTTTTTTATTGCTTTTAAAGTTACTGATATTTTCGTAGCTACAGCTGCCGCAATTTTTGCGACGGTAATTGTAATGGTTATAATTGTGGCTTTAGGAAAAAAAATTGAACGAATGCAATGGATTAGTCTTGCAATGATCACTATATTTGGAGGCTTGACAATTATTTTCCAGAATGAACAATTTATCAAGATAAAGCCAACAATTTTATATTTTTTGTTTGCATTTATACTGCTTGTTCCTCAGCTATTTGGCCGTTTATTAATGAAAAGTTTACTGGAAAAACAATTAAGCTTGCCTGATATCGCGTGGAGGAAATTAAATACAGCGTGGAGTTTATTTTTTCTATTTTTAGGAATATTAAATTATTACGTTGCGAAAAATTTTAGCACTGATTTTTGGGTAGACTTCAAACTATTTGGTATGCTTGGAATTACTTTAGTATTTACAATTCTTCAGGCTATTTGGTTATCAAGATACAAAGATTCAATGAATGATTGAAAACGAAATTAAAGAAAAGCTAACTATCGCATTGTCTCCGAATCAGCTCGATTTGTGGGACGAAAGTGCAGATCATATCGGTCATTCGGGGAATACTGGCGGCGGGCATTTTGTGTTGAGAATTGTCTCCGAAAAATTTTCTAATTTGAAAAGAGTGGAGAGGCATAAACTAATTTATGAAGCTTTAAATGGACTTATCCCAAAAAAAATTCATGCTATTTCAGTCCAAGCACTCACTCCTGAAGAAAATGATAATGGTGTCTGAGATTCACTGTTGTTCCAATATTTATCAAATCAAAAAGTTCGATAATATTTTTGCCCGGCATTCTTATACAGCCCTTTGATCCAATTTTCCCCATTCTGACGATCGGGGGACTACCGTGAATATAAATATATCTTTTCATGGTGTCGATGTTACCAAATCGATTAAATCCACTTTCTAATCCACATAACCATAGAATTCGTGTGAGAATCCAATCACGTTCAGGGTAGCAATTATGTAACTTCATATCCCAAGTTTCTCCGGTTAATCTTCTACCAACAAAAACTGAATTTAATTTTGCACCTTGACCAATCTTAGCTCGAATGATGTGTTTGCCGGCAGGAGTTTGAAAACTGCCATTTAGCTGTCCTACGCCATTTTTTGCACTAGAGATTTTGCATGTGAATTTTGGCTTCAAATTTATGTTATTTAGCCATCGTTGCTCTGTAAGGAGCCAAGACTCAGAGTTTGAGCTAAACAGACTTAAATTTTGTCCCGCAAGATCAATATCAATATGGTTTGAATCGTAAGCTTTCATAAAAATTTGCGTTTTATTTTCTTTTGTCCTTAAAAAATTTTTTTAGCAACCTTACTGATTCCATACTCTTAATACCTCCCCTTATTGTAGTATGATGGTTCAAGTTACCGTTACCAAAAATATTCAGGTGGCTCTCTACAACACCAGATTTTTTATCTGAGGCTCCGTAAATAACTATGGGAATCCTCGATTGCAATATTGCTCCGGCACACATACAGCAGGGCTCTAATGTGACGAAGAGTTTACACCCTATCAATCTGGAACTATTTAAGGCTTTACATGCACTTTTTATAACCAAGATTTCTGCATGAGCAGTTGCGTCTAGATTATTGAATGTTAGGTTATGTCCTGCTGAAATAACTTCATTTTCGTAGGTTATAACCGCACCAACTGGTACCTCGTCAAGATTTAGAGCTTTTTTTGCCTCCTCCAGGGCAAGCATCATCCCGATTGAATCGTCCATATTTTTCAGCAATGCAATTATGTGTTAACTTTGTATGTATTTTTAAATTTTAATTTTCTTGGAATTCGTATTATCAACGTCCAAATTTTTTTTCGCTTGGTTATATCAATTCTACCGATTTCTTTTTTTCTTACAAATAGTTCGATAGCTGAAGAATTAAACGTAGTGGTGACTGCCCACCCATTAGCGACGAAAGCGGGTAAATTGATCTTAAAATCAGGAGGTAATGCTATTGATGCTGCTGTAGCTGTGCAGTCAACGCTGAGTTTAGTAGAGCCACAATCCTCCGGTCTTGGTGGAGGTGGGTTTTTGATGTTTTTCTCTTCTAAAGACAAAAAACTTTACAGCTTAGATGGACGAGAAGTAGCTCCAAAAAGAGCTAAGCCTGATACTTTTAGTAAATTTACTGGTTCGAGAGATGCTTTTTATAAGGCCGTTATTAGCCCTTTGTCAGTCGGGGTTCCAGGAATTCCCTTACTTTTGGAGGAAGCACATAATAAATTTGGTTCGTTACCTTGGCAAAGACTTTTCGAATACCCAATTTCTTTGGCGCGAGATGGCTTCAAAATTTCACCTAGATTGCATTCTTTAATATCCAGAGATAAGTTTTTAAATTTGAATAAAACTAGTGGTAGATACTTTTTTAATAATATAAATAATAAGCTGGTTCCTAAAAAAATTGGAGCTGTTTTAAAAAATAAGGCGTACCAACGGTCTCTTGAAATTATTGCAAAAAAGAAACCATCCGACGTATTTTATAACGGAATAATAACCAGAGAAATCTTAAAAGATTTAGAGGAAAGCAGTTCTGAAACTTTGCTTGAAATGGCAGACTTCAAAGCCTATACAGTTAAGGTACGTGATCCTATTTGCGGTTATTATAGAAAATACAAGGTGTGTTCCATGGGGCCACCAAGCTCCGGTGGCATAGCCTTAATTCAAATTTTAGGAATTATTCAAGAATTTAAAACTACACTATTAAAGAACAGTCCGGTAAATACAGTTCACCTACTTAGCGAAGCAACAAAGGTAGCTTTTGCGGACCGATCAGTTTATGTTGGAGATCCAGATTTTGTGGATGTTCCGATAGAAAAATTACTTAAAAAAGAGTATTTAAGAAAAAGAGCAAAAAAAATTTCCATACAGCATGCTAACCCTCAAGTGTTACCAGCTACTTTTGAAAAAAATAGAAGTAAGAATATAGATATTTCGTTGCCATCGACTTCACATTTTGTTATTTATGACAGGTTTGGAAATGCAGTATCAATGACTAGCTCAGTGGAGTCTGCTTTCGGATCAAGGATAATGTCAAGTGGTATGTTGATGAATAATCAACTGACGGATTTTTCGTTTAAGCCGGACGGTGTAAACAGAAATTATTTAGCTAACTCAGTTGAACCGGGTAAACGGCCCATGTCATCGATGACCCCAACCATCATATTTGATTCCGAAAACAGGCTTTATGCGCTGCTTGGATCCCCGGGAGGTAAAGCAATTATAAGTTTTGTTGCTCAATCGATCATTCATCTGATTGACTGGGAGCTAAGTTTACAAGAATCGATTAACTATCCAAGAGCAGTTACGATAAATCAACGTTTAATCCTAGAAAAAGGTCCAATTCTTGATAATCTTATTAATCCGTTAAAGGAAAAAGGGCATCGGAAAATTTTTTCTCGCCCAATATTTAGCGGTATCCATGGAATAAAGTTTTTGAGAAAAGGAGATAACCTCGAATTTGAAGTTGGCATTGATCCAAGAAGAGAGGGAACAGCCGAAATATTTCCAACTGCTAAAAATCATGCAAAAATATCTCACTATTGAAGACCTAAGAGTAGGAGCATCAAAGGTTGTTCCAAAAATGTTTTTTGATTATTTGGAGTCAGGATCTTGGGCGGAGGATACTCTAAGGTCTAATTTAAATGATTTTAAGAAAATAAAATTCATACCTAGGGTTGTAAAAAATATATCAAACCGAAATCTGAATGTGACAGTTTTTGGCGAGCATTTCTCTCTTCCCTTAGGGTTAGCACCTTGTGGGCTTACTGGAATGCAAATGGCAAATGGTGAACTACATAGCGCGAAAGCAGCGGAAAAATTTGGTGTACCTTTTACTTTATCTACCATGTCTATTGCCTCTATTGAAGATGTGGCAGAGTATGTCGATAAACCTTTCTGGTTTCAGCTTTATGTTATGAAAAATCATGATTTTGCTAAAAAGCTTATGGATAGGGCGTCAGCCGCGGGCGTTAAAACCCTGGTTCTAACTGTGGATCTGCAAATTTTAGGGCAGAGACATCGAGATATTAAAAACGGTTTATCTAGCCCCCCAAAGATGACTCTAAGAAATATTGTTGATTTGGCCAAGCATCCATTTTGGTGCCTCAGAATGTTGAAGGCAAAGAGAAGAACATTTGGTAATATCGTCGGGCATACTGACAGCGTATCTGATAATTCTAGTTTAGCTGCCTGGATCGATGAACAATTCGATTTAGATTTGTCTTGGGACGATTTAAGAAAATTTAGAGATTACTGGAAAGGCAATTTAGTTCTTAAAGGAATTATGGATCCTCAAGACGCTTTAAAAGCCTGCGATATTGGAGCTGACGGTATTATAGTATCAAATCACGGTGGCAGACAATTAGATGGAGCTATTAGCTCAATATGTGCTCTTCCAAAAATAACAGCTGCAGTTGGAGGTAAAACTAAAATTATGTTCGATGGGGGCGTACGTTGTGGTCAGGACATCTTGAAAGCCAAAGCTTCGGGCGCTGAGTTAATATTTATCGGTCGTGCTTATTCTTATGGGTTAGCGTTGGCAGGAGAAGCAGGGGTAATCCATGCCTTAGACATTCTAAAAAAAGAACTGGACTATTCAATGGCATTGTGCGGCCATCGGGATATTACTGAAATTGATAATAGAATTCTACATCACGACTAAACAAAGAAATTTTCGAGAAGCTCCGGATCATGGAAGTATGATTTTTTTCGGCTCACCTGCGGGACAAAAGTCAAACATTTTATTCTCCGATACTGGTGCATGATCGGCATTGAAAATTACTGCGCAAGTGTTTCCAGTCCACTTATTGACTATAAAAAACATCGAATCGCTTTTATCATATGAGATAAATTCGAATCGGTTAATCCAAACGTAATGAATAGAAAACACAAATGATGCTAGTATTATGGCTAAAGATAATTTAGTAGATGCTCTCATTTTAAAACTTTTTTGTTTGTTAAGTACAAGTAAATATTAGCAAAGTTTAGCATGTTAAAAAAATTTCATTCTTATTACAAAAAAATTTTCTAATCCTCTAAAGATAATAGTTGTCGTAATCCTAATCTACACAAAAAAATTAAGTCGCAAATTCCCACTGATATCAATATCGTCGACCAAGTTGAGCAAGCGTACGCATTAATTTTAAACAGAAAAGTCGATGATATTGGCCTCGCTCATTGGGTTAAAAAATTTGAAACGCCAAGTTTCTCGATTGTTCATGTTATTGCAGCACTTATTAATTCTCCCAAACATATCATGTTATCAAAAGTTACCTTTCATGAGATGGTCCATAACTCGAGAGTAAAGTGGATAACATTACTTCCGAAATTTAAGCATATTCTCGATATTGGTGGAAGTTCTGCCAATATATCTGAAGGAGCGTTAATAGAATTAGGTTATCTTTTCAGGCCAAAAAGTCTATTAATCTTTGATTTACCAGTAAATGAGCAATACTGGGGGCTTCCAAAATATTCCCAAAATATAGATTATCAATTTCATTGGGGCACATTGAGTTATCTACATTGAAGAGTTGAAAATATTTAGTCACTCAGCGAACTCAATGATAAAAGCTTTGATCTTATATTCATTGGTCAAACCATCGAGCATCTTTATCCAGAGTCATTACCGTCAGTTTAGTCGTGGGTTGCAGAGCATTTAAGCACCAAGGGTAGATTTATCTTTGACACGCCCAATAGAGATATTAAAATCCTTCAATCTCCGGATAGTTCCATAGATTCAGACCACAAAATAGAATTCACACCCAACCAACTTAAATCTATAATAGAGGCAGCAGACTTACAAATAAAACAATCGTGGGGTCTCTTGCCAATGAAAGAATCTTACAGTAACAGTAGTTTTAATCCTTTAGAAACGTATAACAACCCTTTGGTCTGTGAAGATCCGAGATATTCTTATCTTTTTGCATTTTCGTGTAAACTGAAAACGAAAGAGACTGATTTTAGGGAGTACGCATTTTGATTAATCGAATTGGATTAAAGGTGGGAGAGGCTTTAGTTGGCGGAGGGCCTGCTGGAACTGCGGCTGAGCCTGAGGTTGTAATCGGTGAACTAGATGGCCCTGTAGGTACAGCCTTTGCCACGCTCATGGGTAACCAGACAGAGGGACATTCTAAAGTTCTAGCTATTTTGAATACGAATGTGATGGTCAAACCAGCAACTTTGATGGTTAGTAAGGTTACTGTTGATAGCTCAAAATACACCAATATTTTAATGGGGACTGTTCAGGGCGCCATATCAAATGGTGTTTTGGATTGTGTTAGAGCTGGGGTGATTCCTAAAAGCAAAGTTAATGATTTGGGCATTATAGTTTCTGTATGGCTTAATCCCATTGTGACCACTGACCAAAACCTTGATCATAAAATTTTATTTGAAATACACAGGAAAGCCACAAGTGAGGCGATCAAGAAGGCCTTAAATAATCAACCAGATATCGACTGGTTGCTCGAAAACCAAGAAAAAATTATTCACAAGTATTATCAAATGGGTTTAGATGGAAAGCTATAAATCATATCAATATAAACAAGCCACTTAAAATTTAAACTTTTTCGATATTTAAGAATAACAACTTGGAGCTTTTATGCTCAAGAGTCTCCTTTATGTTGACATTTACTATTTTGAAATGCTTCCCATTCTGGTCAACCAATATTAAGTGATTTATACCCAATTCCTCATCAGATAGTACTTCCAGCATGCCGTCCACAGCGTTTGAACTCATAAATAATTCTCCTTAAGTGCTCATAAATAATTGTTGATTTTATCCAAAAGTTTTCTCGCCACTCCAACATTGCTGAACGTAGCTACAATTACCTTATCGTGTCTATTATAAACAGAGTTTACTAAGGATAAGCTTTCAATAATTTCCTGCTTACGACTTGAAAAGTCCTTTTTTAAATTTTTTATCAAAACTTTCACCTGTTCTGATTCAAGCAAACTTAAGCTGAGGGTTTGCTCAATTAGAAAAGAAAAATCACTGGTTTCTATCTGACTTTCAATAAAAGAGGAAACCTCCACTTTAGCAGTGCTTAGAGCCCGATTAATTTTACTTCTCCTCACCGAGGGTAGATCGATTTCAACGCTTAGTACTTGTGTATAAACAACATTTTTTAACTGCCCTGTGCTGTCATATTTAATTTCAAGACTATCACCAAATTTTGTAATAAACGTTTCTTTTGCCGTAGCGATTTTCGCTACCTTTTCGACAGAGGCGCAACCTGCGAGAATAAAAATAAAGACAAGTATACTTATATATTTCATCAATAAAAATTTTATTTGAAACCGGTCAATATTCCAGATATCAGTGATATAACAATAACCACGCTAACAAAAAAAATGATAATCAATGCTATCACCTTCACTACACTAATATTAATTTTAGTATTTTTTTTCATTCCGTTTTAATATAAGACAATCGTTAGGAAATCATCTCGCATTTACCATCGATTATCTTATCTTGTTTTCCGAAAACTAAATAAATCGAGAGTATTTTAAATAACTTCGACTCTTTATCAAAAATAAAAAAACTGTCAAATTCAGTATTAAAATTAGCTATAACAAGTTTTTTTTCATTTTCTTCTACTAATTTAAATAATCGTTTTAATTTACCGTTGACGTAATAATAAAAGCTATTAGAGTCTCGTTTAAAAAAAAAGGTCATTATACGGTCGCTTTCAAATGTATTCAAATAAGAGCAAGATAGCGTGTAGGAGTGGGCTTTTTGTATCATGAGGAAGAGTATCGTAATAATCATTATAAATTTATTTATCAACGGTTGTCTCCTTCTAACATTTATTCCAGATATTATACTATTCCAATATTACTCAACATTAAAATTGTAGTATTGAATGCAACGATTGAGAGACATATTTTTTGATACATTATGAATCCTTTTCCTTTTATAAGATACTTTAATTGAAGTAAGAAACATTAATTTCGCAGGAAGATTAAAACCTATAACTCTACTATTTTCTAATTTGACGTACATGATCAGGCGTTGGTGGAAAAATAAACCATAGCGCTATAACCCACAAAAAGCAAAATAAATATAACCAAATAAACATTGAAATGGATAAGTCCCAATAAATCAGTTTCATTAACCCATTACTCATAAAAGAATCTGTAACTAAATGCTGTCGTAGTATATTTTCAATAACCGTTAGCGGGCAAGACAACCCCAAAATCGTCTCTAACAGAATAAAAGCTACTAAACTCGCATGTAGAAATCTTATTTTTCGATTATAAACAAAGTTTAACTTTAGTATATTTCCAAATGGTACTGTAACGAGCAAGAAAATAATAAAGACCATAATGGAGAAATGAATTACAAGTAGTACATTTAAAAGTATTGCCATATTTGGTAAACTAAAAGTGTTAAATCTTATTTCTCAACATAATTTATATTTTACTTGGTAAATAAATTGAGAACTTTTATTATTTTTGCTAGTTTTTTACTATTTTCTTGTGACTCATCAATATTAGAGTTTAATGACGGGTTTGCGGAAGGTTATAAAGATGGATTTAATAGCAGATCATGTAAAGAACTAAAAATTAAAAAGACTAGCTGGAGAAGTAAATCTTTCAGAGATGGCTATATGAAAGGTGCTAAAGATGGTGTTTTAGATTGTAAAAAGAATCTTGAGCAAGTTAGCTAAGGTCTCCGATACCTGGTCACTCATTGGTGCATTTAAAATCAAAAGGTTTTTCGACATTACTACTTAAATGTACGGATAACTGCATACTTTTTTTATCAAACATATAAACAAAAAATTCTGGCTCTTTTGTTACTAAAATATCTAAATTTCTAATAGAGAGTGCTCTTTTGAACAAAAGTGTGTCGTTAGAGAACTCGACATCATAAATTTTCCTGTCGTCCCCCATTTTAATTTTTTTGGTTATGAAATCAACTTTAAATTTTTGATCAGCTAGCGAGGTATCCTCAGGTTTACAAATCAAAGACACCTCGTCAGCGGTAACTATAGAATGAAAACAACCAATCAAAATTAACACCAATAAAACTCTTTGATTCATACTTAAACTTATATTTCCCAATTTTTATTCCCATTCACAAAGTTAGGTCCGTTCATTAATTTTTCGCCCACTGCGGCTCATTGATTTAAATCTTGTAGACATATGATTTTAATAAATAAAAGAGTGTTTGTTACGAGCCTGTTAAAAAACATAGAACATAAATGCATTTATTCTTTTCGACTTACATTCGGACCACACAAATAACGACATGATTCTCTAATAATCCCTACAATTGTTTTCTTTCAAGCGCATTTAACAAAGAGGGATGCAAATTAATGAGTTCATCTGTACTTATTTTAGAAAAATTAAATATGGTTACACCTTATTATTGAAATTACATTTTATATTTTTACTTTTAATTCAATCTACCACAACACATTCCCCTTAATTTAAGTCCAAAGCAACCGTAACAATTGGTTTGGGATTTAGTTATATTGCTCAGATATTACTGAATGAGTGGTTACTACTTACTCAATTTATTTCTTAATTATGTGAGCCATAATTTTCTATTATTACAGAAACATCCCTTTTCACACCAGACTTAAGTGGTCCTTTTGTTTGAAATAATATGGACAACTAGTTAGAATCCAAAA